>Ga0335085_10005491_pt1 | contig 20290 bp, 19 predicted proteins | sample Lox_Sample_45_FD_206712 | JGI IMG/M metagenome (GOLD analysis project Ga0335085, IMG submission 206712) | Soil microbial communities from Loxahatchee National Wildlife Refuge, Florida, United States - Lox_Sample_4.5 | ecosystem: Environmental > Terrestrial > Soil > Wetlands | place: USA...
AAGCCCGACGCGCCGACCAGGATCAATGCTTCGCGCTGATCCGACGGCAGCTTGGCCAGGGCATCGCGGAATTCGGAGAATTCAACGCGGCCAGTCTGCTCGGGATGTGATTTCAGCGTTTCGGCATAACGGCCGTCCGCATCCTCAACCTCGCGCCGGCGCTTGCGGTACTCGGAGCGGAACAGATTGCGCAGGATGGTGAACAGCCATGCCGGCATGTTGGTGCCGGGCTGGAACGAGTCGATATGTGCGAGCGCGCGCAACAGCGTTTCCTGCACCAGATCGTCGGCACGATCGACGTGCCCGCACAGCGATATGGCGAACGCGCGCAAGCTCGGCACGGTGGCGAGCACTTGATCGCGGATGGCTGGATCGAGCTTCATGCCGCCCCGCCGTCTTCTTGTTCGCTGAGCCGGCGAACCAGGTCACTGATGTGCTCCGGTACGCCTTCCTTGACGACGTCGTCGTAAATGGCACGAAGCTGCTGCCCGATCCGAGCCTGAACTTCGCGGCCGAGGCGGACTTCTCGTTTCGGTTGAATGGTTGGGGTGTCCATCGACTGGTCTTCTCGCCCGTCCGCGTCCGGGGCCGGCTGCTCGAGGTTAACTGGTTTGCCCGTATTCATTGTCTATCATCCCCCCGTCGCCAACCCTTCGCTTACCAAGTCGCCCGGCTCCCCCACCTCAGCCCCAACGCGCCGTGCGGCCATTGGTTCCGACCGCCGGAACAATCGAGGGAACCTTGTTTGCCCGCTGGCGTTCTAGCCAATAGCATCGGGAAAGTGGGAGGGTGTGCCCTTGTCGACATCGCAAGCCGTACTTCAGCATTTACCGTTTCTTCGCCGCTACGCCCGCGCGCTCACCGGCAGCCAGGCTTCGGGCGACGCTTACGTGGCGGCTGCCCTGGAATCGCTGATCGCCAGCCCTAAAATACTGGAATCCGTTCCTAATCAAAGGGTTGCGCTTTATCATCTGTTCACCAAAATCTGGAATTCGGTCAAAGTGAACGGCAAAAGCGACATTGCCGAGCCGAACTCCACGCCCCAGCAGCACCTCACCCAAATCACCCCCCGGCCACGCCAGGCTTTCCTGCTGGTAGCCCTCGAAGGCTTCTCTGAGGAGGACGCCGCCCAGATTCTCGACTGCGATTTGCCGACGCTGCGGGGCCTGATTGAGGAATCCGGCCGCGAACTCGCGGCCGAGATCGCAACCGACGTGCTGATCATCGAGGATGAGACGTTCATCGCCATGGATATCGAGGCGTTGGTGGAAAGCCTTGGTCATCGGGTGATCGGGGTGGCGCGTACTCACTCCGAGGCCATCGCACTCGCTCGCAAGAAACCGCCCGGACTCATTCTCGCGGACATCCAGCTTGCCGACGGCAGTTCCGGCCTCGATGCCGTCAACGAGCTGCTCGACTCGTTCGAGGTGCCGGTGATCTTTATCACCGCCTATCCGGAGCGATTCCTGACCGGCAAACGGCCTGAGCCGGCGTTCCTGATCGCCAAGCCGTTCCAGCTCGCGGTGGTATCTGCCGTCGCGAGTCAGGCGCTGTTCTTTGGACGCAAGGCGCGGCAGCGCGAGCGGCAGGCTGTCTCGTAAGTTCAATGTTCCGTTCGACAGGCTTCGCGATGGCCGGGCCTTGCCCGGCCATCGGCGTCTTTGGTTTTGAGCACGACGAAAAATGGACGTTGCTCGAAGGGCGTCACATACCGTTCGGTCGCCAGACAAAAAATAGGGCGCAGCCGACTCGGTCCAGCGGCTGCGCCCAAGAAGACCAGCCATGCACGGGGGGAAGGGGGGAAGGATGGCCGGTCCTGTGAATAAGCCGCGAGCCGCCATCTGGTTCCTGGATAGTCGGTCGAAAGTTTGCTTCGCGAGCGCGTCTTCACGCAGCTGTGAGTGCGGCATCAGCATTTTGAAAAACACCCGCAGACATCTCTCGGAACCTCACCGGGCGCATCCACGTTTTAAATGGCGCCGGGCTGGCACAGCTCGGCGTGTTCGGGGACGCGGGGGTCGAGTCGATGTTGCGGAGACCGTCCGATGCGCGTGCCACTGTTTGTTCGCTTCGCTGGCGTAGCACTGGCTTCTTTCGCCGCCGGGTTTGTTGCTTTCCCGTCATTTCCAAATTCAGCGCCGCTGTGGCTGACCGGAAGCGCACCAGTAAGCGTGGATCGGACGCTCAAAGGCGATCGCCTCCCGCTCACCGCGCCAATCTCCAAGTCGAATGGGCTTGGATTGCCGGTGGTCCCCGAACAGCTGCGATCGCGTGCAAAAATTCCGGTCGGATGCGAACACGCGTTCAGTCCGATTTCTGCGCCGCGGTTGGCGGACATCGTCCGACGCTGCACGGTCTGACAAACATCTGATCAGGGCCCGCGCCCATCGGCGGGCGCGTTGCGCCGGGCAGGAGACTTATCCTGGCCGCTGATCTGCGACACGAGCCCATAATCCACTTCGATTGCCTCGGATCGTGGTCTAGACGGTCGCATGCTCCCTTCCGAAAACTGGTTTCCACTTTTCGGGATCATGCTTTAGGTTGGCGCCACACCATTGCGGCGCCATCCAAGAAAACATGACATGAACGAGAATGATCCCTCCGCGCCCGGCACGACGGCGTCTACGGTGATCGGCGGCGGGCGAAATCGCACGCCGTTCGAGCAGATCGTTCTGCTGCTGCAGGGCGGCGGCGCGCTCGGCTCCTATCAGGCAGGCGTCTACCAGGCTTTGGCGGAGGCCGATCTTCAGCCGGACTGGGTGGCGGGAATTTCGATTGGCGCGATCAACTCGGCGATCATTGCCGGCAATCCGCCCGCCGAGCGCGTGGCGCGTTTGCGCGAGTTTTGGGAAACCGTCAGCTCGTCCCCGCTGGGAATTCCGTATTTCAAGGCCGCGGAATTACAGAACGAATTCCATCACCAGGTCATCAATCTGGCCAGAGCCTGGAATATTCTCTGCTACGGCGCCCCTAATTTTTTCGTGCCGCGAATGCCGCCAGCCTTGTTCTGGCCCGGCGGGAGGGTCGATACAGCCAGCTACTATGACAACTCACCTTTGAAACCGACGCTCGAACGCTTGGTCGATTTCGATCGGATCAACGCCGGCTATCCGCGCTTCAGCGTCGGTGCGGTGGACGTGTGCAGCGGGAACTTTGCTTATTTCGATACGACCACCGATCGGATCCGGGTCGAGCATGTCATCGCCAGCGGTTCTTTGCCACCTGCTTTTGCGCCGACTGAAATTGACGGACAATATTTTTGGGATGGCGGACTTATATCCAACACGCCGCTGCAATGGGTGCTCGATAGCCGGCCGCGAAAGGATACGCTGGCGCTCCAGGTCGACCTCTGGAGCGCGCGCGGTCAATTGCCCAAGGACGTGGTCGACGTCGAAGTGCGCCAGAAGGAAATCATCTATTCGAGCCGCAACCGCGCCGCGACGGATCAGTACCAGCATACGCAAAGACTGCGCATTGCGACGGCAAGTCTGATCAGCAAGCTGCCGCCTGAGCTCCGCGACAGTGAAGAGGTAAAATTGCTCGAGACGGTCGCAAACGACAAAGTCTGTAATATCGTCCACCTGATCTACCGCGCCAAAAGCTACGAAGGCGTCGCCAAAGACTTTGAATTTTCCCGGCGCACGATGGAAGAGCACTGGGCGTCCGGCTACCGCAATGCCCAGCATACGCTGGCGAATCCCGAGGTTTTGCAACTTCCAGATCGGCGGGAAGGGGTGCGGACTTTCGATATGGGGAAAGATCAGCCGCAGTAGCGCCGGCACGCGTCCGGGCATCGGGGCGCTTTCTCAGACAGGACAGCCGCCATGAACGAGGACATTGTCAGTATTCCCTCCGCCGGTTTGCGCCTGCACGGGGCGCTGGGCACGCCGGCGGACTCGCGGCCCTCGGAGCGGCGGGCGGCATTTCTGGTACTCCACGGGTTCGGCAGCAATTGCGAATCGCCGAGTGTCATCCAGCCGGCGCGGGTGCTGAGCGAATTCGGTTACGTCACGCTGCGCTTCGACATGCGCGGCTGCGGCAGGAGCGAAGGCGAGTTCGGCCGCGTCATCTGTCTCGAACAGGTCGAGGATCTCGGCAACGCGCTCGACTTTCTGGCGCGCCATCCCGCCGTCGACCCCGACCGCATCGGCGTCATCGGTTCGAGCTTCGGCGGCGCGGTCGCGGTCTATGCCGGCGGCATTAATGCGAGGATCGCTGCCGTCATTTCCAACGGCGGTTGGGGCCATGGCGAGCGCAAATTCCGCGGCCAGCATCCTGGCCCGGAAGCCTGGGCAAAATTCACCGCCATGCTCGAGGAAGGCCGCGCCTATCGGGCCCGCACCGGCAAATCGCTGATGGTGCCGCGCGGCGACATCGTGCCGATCCCCGCACATGTGCGCGAGAACCTAGACAAAAAGAATGTGCAGATGCTGTCCGCCAACTCGGTCGAAATGTTTCCGGCGGAGACCGCGCAAAGCATGTTCGATTTCCGCGCCGAGGAGGTGGTTGCAAAGATCGCACCGCGCCCGCTCCTCCTCATCCATGCCGCAAATGATTCGGTGACGCCGACCGAACAGTCGGTCGAACTGTTCAAGCGCGCCGGCCAGCCTACGGAACTGCATCTGTTCAGCGGCCTCGACCATTTTCTGTTCAACGAAAACTCTGCGCGGGTTTGGAACCTGCTGCGCGGTTGGCTGGACGCTTATTTCCCGGCACGATCATGATCCGGAACAATGATACCGGTATTCCGCAATGATCCTGTTCCGGATTTGAGTTGAGGCGAGCGTGAGCGGCAATCGCATCGTCGTTGGTCACGAGGAGCTTTCGCGCTTCATCCGGGAAGTGCTTATCGCCGAGGGCGCGAGTGCGGCGGACGCGGGGAGCGTCGCCGAAGGGCTGGTATGGGCGAATTTGCGCGGCGTCGACGGACACGGCGTCGCGCGCCTGTCCGCCTATTTGATGCTGATGGGACGCGGCGAGATCGATCCGAAGGCGCAGCCGCGCCTGCTGCAGGATCGTGGCGCGATCTTCGTCCTCGACGGCGGCTTCGGCTTTGGACCGCCTGCGATGATGCAGGCGATTGCAATCGCTGCCGACCGGGCGCGAACGCTGGGCGTCGGATTTGGGCTGGTGCGCGAAACCACCCACACCGGCGCAGTCGGACGCTACGCGCAATGGCTGGCCGAACGCGGTTGCGCCGCACTCATCATGGTTTCGGGTCCGGCGTTTGTCGCCTATCACGGCGCGCGCGTCGCCAGCATGGGTACGAGTCCGATCGCGATTGCGGTACCGAGCGGTGGCGGCCCGATCGTGCTCGACATGGCCACCAGCACGATCTCGAACGGCACCATCATCCAGGCCCGCGCCAACGGCACGGCGCTGCCGCCGGGCACGGTGCTGACGTCGGATGGTGAGCCGACCACAGACCCGCGTCACGCCGATGTTTTGCTGCCGCTTGGCGGACCGAAGGGCTCTGGCCTCGCTCTAATGTTCGAAATGCTGGCGAGCGTACTCGCCGCCGCGCCCATTCAGACGCGTGCGCTTGGACCCGAAAAGCGTACGCGCCGCACCCAGAACTGCGCCATCCTCGCCATTGACGTCGAAACCTTCCGGCCGCTGGTGGATTTCGCTCACGACGCCGATGCGCTTGCGGCGATCCTCAAATCGCTGCCGCGACAAGCGGGGTTCGACGAAATCCTGCTGCCCGGCGAGCGCTCCGGCCGCACCGAAGCGAAGCGCCGCAAGTCGGGCATTCCGATTCCGGCGAAACTGTGGGACGAGCTGGCGATAATGGCTCAAGCAAACAGCGTCAAACTGCCGGAAATCCGGGCCTCATGACCTCAGGTCTGCGTGAAATCTTGTTTTTTGGTCCGGTTTCGAAAGCGCGCCGCCAAGTTCAGAAATTACCATGAGTGAAATTGTCATGAGTGCTAGACTTGGCCGCCGTTACCACCTACCGTCAAGTTGGGATGGGGCTCGAGCCGGGGAAACGCGTAGCGGGGGCAAAGGCGTGCAAAGCGCTTTTGATCTATCCCCGATTCGACGCGGACACGTTCTGGAATTTCAAACGGACCGCCGAGGTCTTCGGCGCCAAATATCCAGCGCCGCCGCTTGGCCTCATCACGATGGCGGCGTTGCTGCCGCATTCCTGGTCGATCCGGCTGGTCAACCGCAACACTGAAGAATTGAGCGACGCCGATATTGACTGGGCCGATCTGGTCTTCACCGGGGGCATGCTGCCGCAACAGAACGACACGCTCGATGTCGTCGACCTCTGCCATGCTCGCGGCAAGCCCGTCGTCGTTGGCGGTCCGGGCGTCACATCGTCGCCGCATCTCTATCGGACAGCCGACTTTCGCGTCATCGGTGAAGCCGAGCACATCATCGACAATTTCATTGCGGCGTGGGAAGCCGGCGTGAGCGAAGGCCAATTCGAGGCGGAGAAATTTCAGACTGACGTCACCAAGTCGCCAATCCCGCGCTTCGACCTTCTGAAATTCAACGACTATCTCCACATCGGCGTGCAATTCTCTCGCGGCTGTCCGTTTACCTGCGAGTTCTGCGACATCATCGAGCTTTACGGACGCGTGCCGCGCGCCAAGACCAACGCCCAGATGCTTGCGGAGCTCGACGCGCTCTACGACCTCGGTTATCGCGGCCATGTCGACTTCGTCGACGACAACCTCATCGGTAACAAAAAGGCCGTCAAGGCGTTCCTTCCGGAGCTGGCGAAGTGGCTCGAAGCGCACGACTATCCGTTCGCGTTCACCACGGAAGCGTCAATCAATCTCGCCGACGATCCAGAGCTTCTACGATTGCTCAATCGCGCCAACTTCGTCGGGGTTTTCGTCGGCATCGAGAGCCCCAACACGGCGACGTTGATGGCGATGCGCAAGAAGCAGAACACCCGGCGCAGCATTGCGGAGAGCATTCACAAGCTTTACGCATCCGGGCTTTTTGTCACCGCCGGTTTCATCATCGGTTTCGACAGCGAAACCGAGTCGGTGGCGGATGCAATGGTCGAGCTGATCGAGGAGGCGGCTATCCCGGTCTGCATGGTGGGTCTGCTCTATGCTTTGCCAAACACTCAGCTGACGCGCCGGCTCGAAAAAGAGGGTCGCCTTCATCCACCTACTACGCGCGAGGATCTGAAGAGCGCAGATCAGTGCACCATGGGTCTGAACTACGAGACGCTGCGCCCGCGGCGGGAAATTCTCGCCGACTACGTGCATGTGCTCGATCGCATTTATCAGCCGGCCGCATTTGCCGGCCGTCTGCAGCGGTTGGCGGAGATGCTCGACAATTCCGGCCGCAAGCAGCAGGTCCGCCCCGGACATTCGCAGCATAGCTACGGCAGCCTCGACGTGACGCGCCGGCTTATTGCAAATCTGCCTGAACCACGCGCTTTATTCCGCCGCGCGCTGATGAAATGCATTTCGAGCAATCCTGACTCGATCCGCAGCATCCTTGGGCAAATGGCTCTTTATCTTCACGTCGGACCATATTCGCGCGACGTGATCGGCCGCCTCGAAATCATGATGGCCGAACTCGAAACGGATGCCGAACCGCCGATGCGGGTTGAGCCGGGAGCGCGTGATATGGACTCCGAACGTGCCGCAGCCGCCAAGGCCGACGCCGGGCATCAATACGTCACGCCTCCGCCAGCCGCAGGCCGACGAGCCGGTCGAGTGCGGCGTGGTCGGTGAGCAATTGCGCGGAAGGGCCGCTGTGGATGATGCGGCCGCGCTCGATCACGATTGCGGCCTGCGTCAGTGACAGCGCGATATCGGCGTGTTGCTCCACCAGGATAAAGGCGTTGGAGCCTTCGCTGGTCATGCGCCGGATTGCGGCGGAGAGTTCCTCGATGATGATCGGCGCCAGACCCTCAAGCGGTTCATCGAGCAGCAGCAGCGCCGGATTTGTCATCAGTGCGCGCGCGATCGCCAGCATCTGCTGCTCGCCGCCGGATAATTGATTGCCGAAATTGCTGCGGCGTTCGGCGAGACGCGGAAACAGATCATAGACGGCCGGGAGGTCCCAGCGGCCGGCGCGCGCCGCGACAGTCAGATTTTCCTCCACGGTGAGCGACACAAAGATCTCCCGCTCCTGCGCCACCCAACCGATGCCGGCGCGGGCGCGGCGATGCGGCGGCCGGCGGGTGATGTCCTCGCCTTGCCAGACCACGCGTCCGCGACTGACCTGCGTGTATCCCATGATGGTGAGGAGGAGCGTCGACTTGCCGACGCCGTTCCGCCCGAGCACGGCAAGGCTGCCGCGTTCGGCCAGCGCGAACGATACGCCGTCGAGCACGACCGCGGGGCCGTATCCGGCGCGCACGTTATCGAGGGCAAGGAGCGGCTCGGTCATGGCACCTCGGTCATGGCAAGGCTCTCGCCGGCGTCGTGTCCAGCGCCTTGCCGAGGTACACCGCGCGCACTCGCGGATCAGCCGCGATCTCTTCTGGGCTGCCTTCGACCAAAACACGCCCGCCGACCATCACGATGATGCGCGAAGCAAAGCGAAACACCAGCTCCATGTCGTGCTCGATGAACAGCACGGTGATCTCCCGCGACAGGCCGGCGATGGCGGCGAACAGCTCCTTGCTTTCTTCGCGCGGCACGCCTGCGGCCGGCTCGTCCAGCAGCAAAACCTTCGGCCGGGTGGCAAGCGCGAGCGCGATCTCAAGGAGGCGCTGCTGGCCGTAAGCGAGTTCCCGCGTCACGCGGTTGCAGACCGCATCAAGGTTGAGCGCGGAAAGAATGCCGTAGGCTTCGTCGATTTCATGGCTGTAGGCGGGAAGCTGGCGCCACCACGTGCGCGCGACCCGCGTTCGCTCGCATACCACAAGCGTCACCGACTCGAGCGCGGTCAGATGTGGAAACAGCGAGTTGATCTGATAGGTGCGAACCAGGCCCCGCCGCACCAGCTGATCGGGCGGGAGCGCCGTGATATCGGCATCGTCGAGCAGGATGCTGCCAGCGTCCGGGCGGAGCATTCCGGTGATGAGATTGATCAACGTCGTCTTGCCGGCGCCGTTCGGTCCGATCAGCGCGTAGCGCACGCCTTGCGGCAATTCGATTTCGATATCGCTTGCGACCACAAGCGAGCCGAAGCTCTTGGCGAGGCCGCGCGTCGCCAGCGCCGGTAAACTCACGATCGGCTCCAGCGCGAGCTGAGTTTAGCCAGGCCGCCGAGTATGCCGTTCGGCAGCAGCATCACCACGCCGACCAGCAGAATGCCGATCCAGAAATACCAGTATTGCGGCTCGATGCCGGAAAACTGGTCGCGTGCGACCATAAAGATGATGGCACCGACAAGTCCGCCGTAGAGCCTGCCGGCGCCGCCGAGCACGAGCACGACCACCACCTCGGCGGAGCGCTCGAAACCGAGCGAATCCAGCGACACGGTTTCGGTAGTCTGCGTCAACAACGCGCCCGCGATCCCGGCGATGCAGGCTGCGATGGTATAGATGGTGCGCAGATGCGCTTGGCTTGGCGCGCCGATCGCCGGCATGCGGACGTGATTTTCGCGGATGCCGCGCAGCGACAGGCCGAATGGCGAATGAATGACCCGTCGCGCAAACAGAAACACCACAAACAGCGTGGCAAGCGCGTAGCTATATGCGGTGTAGCCGTACAGATCGAAGTGGAAATACCCGAACAGCTTCCAGGTGTGGATGCCTTGCAGACCGTCCATGCCGCCGGTCAGCCAACCGAGCGTGTTGGCGAGCTCTGCCAGCAACAGCCCGAAACCGGTCGTCAGCATGATGAGTGCGAGATGCCGAAACCGGCAGATAATGAAGCCGGAGGCGTAACCCACTATGCCGGCTGCAAGCCCCGCCATCGCCAGTCCGGTCAATGGCTCGCCCCAGCCGTGTTTGGAAACAAGTCCGGCCGTGTAAGCGCCGACGCCAAAATAGGCAGCATGGCCGAGCGAGACGATGCCGGCATAGCCGAGGATCAAATCAAGCGACAACGCAAACAGCGCGGTGATGGCGATCTGACTGGCGAGCGAGAGATAATTTGGAAACAGCACATAAGGCAGCAGCGTCGCCAGCCAGAATACAATCTCGATCGGCCGCCACCGTGTCTGCGCCCGCAAATAAAGCAGCGGACTCGTCACTTTCTCGGCCAGCGCCATTGCTCAGCGTCTCCCCAGCAGGCCGAGCGGGCGCCACATCAATAGTGTGATCATCACCAGATAGATGAGGAACGCGCCGAGCTGGGGAATGTAATATTTGCCGGCGACATCGCTGATGCCGAGCACGACGGCGGCGGCGAACGAACCTGAAATCGAGCCCAGCCCGCCGACCGATACGACGATCAGCACGTAAATCAGGTAAGTCAGCGCGAACGAGGGATCAAGCCCGATGATTTCGATAGCGAGCGCGCCGCCAAGCCCGGCGAGCCCGCTACCGAGCGCGAAGGTGATCGCAAAAGTGCGATCGACGTCAATGCCGAGACCGCGCGCCATGCGTTCGTTATCAACCGCTGCGCGCACCCGGGCGCCGAACCGGGTGTATTCGATCCCCAGCACCAGCGCCAAGGTAATGAGCAGCGCGAGGCCAAGCAGAATCAGTCGGTACACGGCAAAGCGCAGGCCCATGAAAGTGAGCGATGAGCGCAAATAGGGCGGCAGTTGCAGCGGCTGCTGGTCGGTGCCGAAGAAGTAGGCGGCAACCGCTACCGAAATGAAGACGAGCCCGATGGTCAGCAGCACCTGATCGAGCTCGCCGGCGCGGTACAGGCGGCGAAACAGTGTTTGCTCAAACGCGACGCTGACCACCGCCGCGACGACGAAGGCGCAGGGCAGGGTGGCGAAGAACGGCACGCCGTACCGGTTCATCAAGGCAACGGTGACGTAGCCGCCGAGCATCGCGAAGCTGCAATGCGCGAGGTTGATGAAGTTCATCATGCCGAGCGTTACCGACTGTCCGACCGACAGCAGGAACAGCAGCATGCCGTAAGCAAGGCCGTCGAACAGAACGCCCAATACGGGAGGGAGCATCGTCGGTTAGCCCCGATGGATCGGCGGACAACGTAACGGACGACGCGGCGGACGGCCAAGCGATTTCCGGCCCACCGCGATTAGTCCTCGACAAATAACGGTGGGATTGCAGCCCAACGGCGACTCTTAATGTTTCATCGCCGCTTTGAACGGATCTTTGACGTTCGGGATCGCGGCGATTTCCACATTGATCAGCTGACCATCGACTTTCTCGACTTTCCGGATGTACACGGTCTGAATGATGTCGCGGGTCTCGGGATCGATGGTGATTGGGCCGCGCGGGCTTTCCCAACTGGCGCCTTTGGCGGCGTTGATGAGCGAATCGCCGTCGGTCTTGCCGCCGGACTTTTGCAGCGCCAGGTCGATCAGGTGCATGCCGTCGTAACCGCCGACCGAGAAGAAGTCAGGGTTGCGGTGGAATTCCGCCTTGTAGTCCCGCACGAACTCCTCATTCAGTTTTGAGTGGTGATTGTAGTCGTAGTGGCCGGCGGTGATGATGCCGAGGGCGACATCGCCCATGCTCGCCAGCGCATGCTCGTCGGTGATTTCCGCTTGGCCGAGAATCTCGATCTTCTGCGGGTCGATGCCGCGTTCGGCCAACGCCTTGCCGAAAGCGCCGGGCTGAGCGCCGCCGGGGATCATGATGAAGATGCCTTGCGGACCGAGGTCCTTGGCGCGCTGGACATAAGCCGAGAAGTCCGGACTTTGGACCGCCATGCGCACCGCTCCAACAATGTTGCCGCCGGCTTCCTTGAATCCTTTCAGAAAGGCGGCCTCGGCATCAATGCCCGGGCCGTAGTCGGTGACCATGATGTAGGCGTTCTTCAGCCCGTGCTTTTGCGCCGCCCAGGTGGCGAGCGTCTGGTTGAGCTGCGGTATCGTGAACGAGACGCGCGCCATGTAAGGCGACTTGGTGGTGATGATGGCGGTTGCCGCGTTCATCACCACCATGAACTTCTGGGCCTCGGCGGAAACGTCGCCGCCAGCCATCGCATTGGGCGTGAGCTGAAAGCCGGCCAGGATATCGACGTTGTCGCGAGTCACCAATTCCTGCGCCAACCGCTTGGCGACGGGCGGGTTAATGCCGCCAACGTCCTTGCGGATGATTTCGACAGTCTTGCCGGCAAGTTTGTTGCCGTGCTGTTTGAGATAGAGTTTGACGCCGTCGTCACCCTGTGTCGTCGGGTCGGCAAACTGGCCCGAGTAAGGCATGACGATACCGATCTTGACGGTATCTTGCGCATGAAGGCCGCCAGCCAAAAGGCTTGGCACCAAAAGGCTTGGCGCGAAAACAAGCACGCCGCCGAGCAAAAGCCGCTTCATCGCAACCTCCCCTTTGGTTTTGTTGATGCTGAGAATGCCCGACTCTGCTAGCAAAGAAAAGCGCCGCGAACTCAACCATTCGCGGCGCCGAATGCAGTATGGAGCGGTAGTCTACAGCGCCATACCGGGGTGCGGTGTGCTGTATTGTCGCATTACTTCTTCTTCATGCGCTCCTTCACCGGATCCTTGACGTTCTCGACCTTGTCGAATTCGACGTTCAAAAGCTCATTGCCAACTTTCTCGACCTTGCGGATGTAAACCGTCTGAACGACGTCGCGCGTTTCCGGATCGATGCTCATCGGGCCGCGCGGGCTTTCCCAGCTCATGCCTTTGGCGGCAGCGATCAGTGCATCGCCGTCGGCGTTGCCGCCGGTCTTCTTCAGCGCCTCATAGATCAGATGCATGCCGTCGTAGCCGCCGATCGAGTAGATGTCGGGATTGCGGTGAAACTCGGCGTTGTAGGCCTTCACAAATTCCTTGTTGAGAGCGGACTGGTGATTGTAGTCGTAGTCCGAGACGGTGATGATGCCGATGGCCTCATCTCCCATGCTCTTGAGCGCGCTCTCGAATGCGAGCGCGTCCTGGCCCATGACCTTGACCTTGGTTGGATCGACGCCGCGCTCGGCCAATGCTTTGCCGACGGCGGCGGGCTGTGCACCACCGGGGATCCAGATGTAAATCGCGTCCGGGTTTGAATCCTTGGCGCGTTGGACGAAGGCGGAAAAGTCCGGATTGGCGACCGGAAAGCGAACCGAGCCGACGATCTGGCCGCCGGCCTCCTTAAAGCCCAGGTGAAATGCACCCTCGGCGTCAATGCCCGGCCCATAGTCGGAGACCATCGTGTAGGCGGTCTTCACCCCATGCTTGGCCGCCCAGGTGCCGAGAGTCTGATTGAGTTGCGGCGTGGTGGTCGAGGTGCGGGCGATGTAGGGAGATTTGGTGGTGATGATCGAGGTGGCAGCGTTCATGACCACCATGAATTTTTTTGCTTCTGCGGAGACGTCGCCGGCGGCCAGCGCATTCGGCGTCAGCGCAAAGCCGGCGAAAATATCGGCGTGATCGCGTACGACAAGCTCCTGGGCCAGCCGCTTGGCGAGATCCGGTGCCACGCCGCCGACATCCTTGCGAACGAATACGAGCTTCTTGCCGGCGACGGTGTCGCCATGCTGCTTCACGTACAACTTAATGCCGTTGTCCAATTGGTTGCCGGTATCGGCAAACTGACCCGAATAGGGATTGATGATGCCGATCTTCACCGTATCCTGGGCATGACCGGCGGTCGCCGCAAAGTTTGCGGAGAAAACGACGACGCCGGCGAGCAAAAGACGTTTCATTGATGTCCTCCAGTGTTTTTAGTTGATGGTCAGAATGCCTCACTTGACCGGCAAAGAAAAGCGCCGCGAGCGTTATCGCCCGCGGCGCTTTGTGGAAGGGTTTGGGTCAGTCCAATCGCATCACTTCTTCATGCGCTCCTTTACGGGATCCTTGACGTTTTCGACCTTGTCGAACTCGACGTTCTGCAACACGCCGCCGACGCGCTGGACGCGGCCGATGTAGACGGTCTGCACGATATCGCGCGTTTCTGGGTCGATGAGGATCGGCCCGCGCGGGCTTTCCCACTTCATCCCTTTGGCGGCGGCGATCAGGGCTTCGGCATCGGTGTTGCCACCGGTCTTCTTCAGCGCCTCGTAGATCAGATGCATGCCGTCGTAGCCGCCAATGGAGAAGATGTCCGGATTGCGATGATAGTCTGCTTGGTAGGCGGCCACGAAGGCGTGGTTCAGGGCCGAGTCGTGGCTGTGATTGTAAATCGACACCGTGGTAATGCCGAGCGCCAGGTCGCCCAGGCTCTTAAGCACATTGTCGTCGGCCAGCACGTCCTGGCCCAGCACTTTTATCTTGCGGGTATCGATGCCGCGCTCAGCCAGCGCCTTGCCGACTGCGGCGGGCTGCGCGCCGCCGGGAATCCAGATGTAGATCGCGTCGGGATTGAGGTCCTTGGCGCGCTGGACGAAGGCGGAGAAGTCCGGATTGGCGACCGGGAAGCGAACCGAGCCGATGATCTCGCCACCGGCCTCCTTGAAGCCGGTGTGGAAGGCGGTTTCGGCGTCGATGCCCGGACCATAGTCGGAGACCATGGTGTAAATGCGCTTGATCCCCTGCTTCGCCGCCCAGGTCCCCAACGTCTGATTGAGTTGCGGCGTCGTCGAGGAGGTGCGGGCCATGTACGGCGACTTGGTGGTGATGATCGAGGTGGCGGCGTTCATGACCACCATGAATTTCTTGGCTTCGGCGGAAACGGCGCCGGCCGCCAGCGCGTTGGGGGTGAGATCAAAGCCGGCGAGGATGTCGACGTGATCGCGCACGACGAGTTCCTGCGCCAGCCGCTTGGCGACGTCCGGCGCGACACCGCCGACATCCTTGCGGATCAGCTCGATCTTTTTGCCGGCGACAGTGTCGCCGTGCTGCTTGATGTAGAGCTTGATGGCATTGTCCATCTGGGTGGCAGTGTCAGCGAACTGCCCGGAATATGGATCGATGATGCCGATCTTGATGGTGTCCTGCGCTTTTGCCGAACCAAGAGGGCATAGCGCCAGCGCCAGGCCGGCAAGTCCGTACGAGAATCGCTGCAAGGATTTTTGCAAGGACTTCTGCAATAAAATTTTCATGTGCGTTCCTCCCATTGTCGCTTCTTCCCGAGTCATCCGGCTTCTCTTTTCGTTGGTCGGAGCCGATGTTCAGATATCCTCGGTCAAGCGCACGTCGAGCGCAATCTGCGCTCGTTGTCGCAGTTAAAGTGGGCCAGCGCCCCAAATGTCATTGAGCTGCCTCGCCCCGCAGCCTAAAAAGAACGCCGAAACGAAATGAACGGACCCATGGCGGAAGAACAGCCGGAGACCAGCACCGTCGATCGGGAAGAAGTCGCGCGCTTTTCGCGCGTCGCCCGGCAATGGTGGGATCCGCGCGGGCCGATGGCGGCGCTGCACAAGTTCAATCCGGTACGGCTTGCTTACATCCGCGACCGGGCGGCCGCGCATTTCGACCGCGATCCGCTGCGGCTCGACTGCCTCGCTGGCTTGCGGGTGCTCGACATCGGCTGCGGCGGCGGCATTCTGTGCGAACCGCTGACAAGGCTCGGCGCATCGGTGGTTGGCGTCGACCCGTCGGAAAGCAACATTGCGGTCGCGCTACAGCACGCAGCAAGGTCGGGCCTCGCCATCGATTACCGCAACTCCACGGTGGAAGCACTGGCGCAGGCGGGCGAGGTCTTTGATGTCGTTTTGGCCATGGAAGTGGTCGAGCACGTCGCCGACGTCGCCCGGTTCGTCGAACTCACGGCGGCAACGGTAAAACCCGGTGGGCTCACGTTCGTCGCCACACTCAACCGCACCGCCAAGAGCTTTGCGCTGGCGATCGTCGGCGCCGAATACGTCTTGCGCTGGTTGCCGCGCGGTACGCACCGATGGGACAAGTTCGTCATGCCCGACGAACTCGAGATCGCCATCGAGCACGCCGGGCTGCGCATCATCGGCGAGACCGGCGTGAGCTATAATTTATTTGCCGACCGCTGGCAGCTCTCCGCCGACATGGATGTGAACTACATGGTGGTCGCGGAGAAAGCGGCATAATGGCCACGCCCTGGCTCTGGGCCGTCTTCACCGTCATTGCCGCCTTTGCCCAGACCCTACGCAACGCAATGCAGCGCGAGCTGACGACAAGCCTTGGCACCGTCGGCGCGACCCATGTGCGGTTTCTGTTCGGCCTGCCGTTCGTGCTGGTCTTTTTGGTCGGCGAACTTGTCGCGACGCACGCGGCGCTGCCAAAGCCGGGGCTGATTTTCTGGCCCTGGGTGATCGATGGCGCCTGCGCGCAGGTCGCTGCCACCGCGCTGATGCTCGCAGCCATGGGCGAGCGTTCATTCGTCGTCACCATCGCCTATACCAAGACCGAGCCGATTCAGGTTGCCATCTTCGGCCTCGTCTTCCTTGGCGACATGCTGACCTTGCCGATGATGATCGCCATCCTGATCGCCACCGCCGGCGTGGTAATCATGTCGACCAAACCGGGAGGCATGGTCGGCGGCGTGAAGCCGACGCTCATTGGGCTTGCGTCCGGCGGGATGTTCGCGCTGTCAGCAATCGGCTTTCGCGGCGGCATTCTTAGCCTGGACTCGGCCAACTACATCGCGGCAGCGACGTTCACGCTTGCGATCGGCATTGCCATGCAGGCGGTGCTGCTGTCACTCTATCTCGGCGTGCGCAGTCCTTCGGTGATGCTTTCCATCATCCGCGCCTGGAAGCCGTCGCTGCTCGCTGGTTTGGCGGGAGCCGTCGCCTCGCAGTTCTGGTTTCTGGCGTTCGCGCTTGCCACAGCGGCAAGCGTGCGCACGCTCGCTTTGATCGAAGTGTTGTTCGCGCAACTGATCGCGCGCTTCGCCTTCGGTCACCACACCACGGTGCGCGAAGCTCTGGGCATGGTGCTGGTGGTTGCCGGGGTCGGTTTGTTGCTCTGGGCGTATTAGGGCGTGTTCTCATCAATCGGGATTGATAAGTGGCCGTTCGATAATGCAGCTTTGCGCCCGAAAGCGGAATTGAATCTGCACGATCCGCATTCCGCTAAGTGTCCAGGAAGCGACATCCGCAGTGCAGCAAAGACTACACGGTTGCACGATTACTCGATCACCTCGTCGGCACGCGCGAGCAAGGTCGGCGGCACCTTGATGCCGAGCGCCTTGGCGGTCTTGAGGTTGATGGCGAGTTCGTACTTGGTGGGCGCCTGCACCGGCAGGTCGGCCGGCCTAGCGCCCTTGAGGATGCGGTCGACATAGCCCGCCGCGCGGTGGCATTGATCGAGAATATCAGACCCATAAGAAATCAGGCCCCCGCCGGTGACGTAATAGCCGGCATAGTAGACAGCGGGTAATCGGTGCCGCGCGGCGAGCGCAATGATCAGCTCGCGATGAGTCGTAGCCGCCGTGCTCGTAGTTACTATCAGGCCGCCGTTGGAACTCGCCGCGAACTCCGTGATGGCGCGCTCGATCTCGTCGACATTGCGCAAATCGATCGGGCGCAATTGCACCCCAAGCGACGGCGCCACGGCCTGGATTGCCCCGTACTCCGCGGGTCCGGCCGCTATGGCCGGGTCTCGAAGGACTGCGACTCTCGCTGTGCGAGGCGCAATCTCTTTCAGTAGCTCCAGCCATTTGCCCCCGAGGGCGTATTCAAAAGTGGTAAAGCCAGTGACGTTACCACTCGGCCGAGCCAAGCTTTCGACATAGCCGGCGCCGACCGGATCAGCAACGATCGCGAACACGATCGGAATTGCACGGGTCAGCTGCTGCAAGGGCGGCACCGCCGCGCTGGTAAAAGCCGTGATAACGTCCGGCCCGAGCGCGATTAATTCCCCCGCGTATTTGCGAAGGTCCGAATCGGCAGCAGCCCAACGCGTGTCGATGTGAACATTGGCGCCGTCGACCCAACCCAGTTGCTGCAATCCCCTTAGGAATGCCGCCATGCGACTCTGATATACTGCATCGTCTGCGGCCGCGGGCAGTAGCACGCCGATGCGCCGCATCCGCTCACCTTGCTGGGCGCGCGCTATGAGCGGCCACGTGACTGCTGCGCCTCCGAGAAGCGTAACGAAATCACGTCGTCTCATTGCCTGCCTCAAGGCTTACGACCAAAGCGATTAGAGCAAGGATTTGTAACCGACGAAATGGGGATCGAGAATCATTTTGCGTAGCAGCAATTCAGCGGACCGACGTGTCGAAACGGGTTATGAGGGTAGGTTTCGGCCTCAGCGGGACTAATTCGCTTGACCTCGGACGGCGACCGTCGGACGGACGAACTCCACTTCGCCTTTGTGCCAGGAATCGACATTGGCAGCATCTTCGCTAACCGCGGCGCGAGGTCGGCTTTATCTGCCCACTCCTGGCGCCTCGGGCTTCAGATAAACGATCAAACAACAAATGCACAATCCGAGCCCGGCTAGCGGATATTTCAACGCCACGAGCGAAGCGACGCCGAAAACAGCCAAAGTCGTAATCGAGCGGAAGTGCATGATCCTACGCTCCTTCAGTGAGTGTTCTTTGACAGGGGCCCGTTCTATAAGTTCCCAAATCAAAGCTATATTGGTTGCGTTCACGAGGAAGAAGACTGCGGCGTAAAAGGCGAAAGCTGTGGTGCCAGTTCACTCACGGCCATCCAAGCAGTGGAAAGCGGAAGCAGCGACACGGAAAACAGGTGCGCGAAATTGAACCATATTAGACGAGGGGTGGCCTCAGTGGCATAGCGCAGGAGATGGTGGTGATTGACCCAAACGATGGCGATGAAGAGATAGCTCACCGCATAGCTTAGCCAAGTGGGCCAAAGCAAAAGTAGCGCTCTAAAGGATGGGGATTCCGGCGGTCGGAGCTCTAAAACCAGAACGGTTATGAGGACAGCAAATATCCGTCGGAAAACATGCTGAGACGCTCCGGACTCCCTCTCGGATATGACATGGCCGTTTACCCTTCATCCATCAACGCCAAGCTCGACATTCCGCCGTCGGCGAGGAGCTTAAAGAATGTCGTCGATGCCTATTTGGGATACAAGCGCGTTCCTGGCTGGGTGACTCTCAAACGCTAAGATTACCAAGGTCGATGTCCGACCTGGGTCGAAAGCCTTCCTTGAAATTGAACTCGGGAATAGCGGTCATGCGACTACCTGAGAGATTACGCGACCCATTATTGACGGCGCTCACCATTCTACTTGCGCTTCTCTTGTTTGTGGTCAGCCCGTTACAGGCCAGCGGCGTCGTGGCCGCGCACTATTTTGGCTTTGTGTTTGCGGTGGTGCTAGTCGCCGCAGTCTTCGTTGTGTCAAGAAGCTGGGTAGCGGTTGCGGCGATTTTGGTTGCCGTGGCACTTGTCATCGTGGCAACCGTGCTGCGTCTACGGCACCCATCGGTGATCAACATCTACCTCGACGCTACAGCATGGATGATCACGGGGGTAGCATTAAGCGCAATAGTCGCCCGAGCAGTGTTCGCTCCGGGGAAAGTGACGTACCATCGGGTGATCGGGGCGGTTCTTTTATACCTAACCATTGGCGTCGTTTTCGTAGCGGCTTTCTGCTTTGTTGATCTTCTCGTGCCGAGCGCGTTCACAGGTCTCGGCGAGCTCCGAGACAATCTCGCCGTCGCCGAAAATTTGATCTATTTCAGCTTCGTGACCATGACCTCAGTTGGCTATGGTGACATCGTCCCGTTACACCCCTATGCTCGCAGCCTCGCGAACGTTGAAGCCATCATCGGTCAGCTTTACCCGGCAACACTTTTAGCGCGATTGGTAACTCTCGAGCTTGCCAGCCGGCAAAATAACTAAAGCGCCGTTGCCGCGGTCTCGCCGGTTCACGAGTAATCGTACGATCCCGTGTCATCGTGCCGCCAACAACAGACGAACGGCGCCGCAGCAAAAAGCGATCAATCGGATAGGTACTGACGGACTTTAGCTAGTAATTGGCGCGGGCTGTATGGTTTCGCCACGTAGTCATCACAGCCTGCGCTCGGGTTCCTCTATGCCTGACGAAAATACCGCCGGTCTTTAAGGCGCAACAGAATGATGGGTGTCGCCATTAGCGCTGCACCGATCGCAACCGATGAGACAAGCGACAAAGCATCAAGCTGTCCCGCTTTATTGGCGGCGCGGTAACACAAGAATCCGATGGGCAGAAACAGGATAATTGCTGTGAACAGGCCCGGCGAAAATCGGCCGCGAGTCAGGATCACCGGCGCGATGTGAAACAAAATGCCATTGATCAGCACCAGCGCCGCATAAGACAACGCCAACACAGGCGCAACGTCCGCAAGATTGGCGGCGACAAATCCAAGAACGATCACAAGAAAATTAACGACATAGAAATGGGACCATTCAACGGGGAGCCCAATGACGGCGCGCGCCCAATCGCGCCAGTCGAGGATA
>Ga0335085_10005492_pt1 | contig 20283 bp, 22 predicted proteins | sample Lox_Sample_45_FD_206712 | JGI IMG/M metagenome (GOLD analysis project Ga0335085, IMG submission 206712) | Soil microbial communities from Loxahatchee National Wildlife Refuge, Florida, United States - Lox_Sample_4.5 | ecosystem: Environmental > Terrestrial > Soil > Wetlands | place: USA...
ACCATTCTGTTCTGGGTCATTGTGTTTCTTTTTCTGGGCTCACCTTTTTTGAATTTCCTCTTTGCCCTGCTCTTTGGCAGATCCATTCGATCCTCTGGGCGGCGCGGGGGCGGCATGTGGATGGGCGGCCCGTGGTACGGTGGCGGGACATCGGGCGGCGGGGGATCCTGGGGCGGCGGGGGATTCGGCGGGTTTGGGGGCGGGTCGTTTGGCGGCGGGGGGGCGAGCGGGGGTTGGTGAAACTTGTGCCGGAAGGAACGAGGCTCGAAAGGAGCGAGGATTGGCCAATCATAAGCTCGATGAATTTGTAGAGAAGCTCAAGGCCGCGGCGTCCGGCAATTTGAAGTCCGTAGTCCTCTACGGGTCCGCGGCGACGGGAGAATTTCACGAAAAGCATTCGGACGTGAACCTCTTGTGCATCCTCGAACGGGCGGACGCGGCGCGCCTCGAGCTTCTTCACGGCCCTGTGGAATGGTGGATTCACCGCGGCCAGCGCGCGCCGCTTGTTTTCACTCTGGAAGAGCTGCGCCGGTCCGCCGACGTTTTTGCGATCGAGCTTTTGGACATGAAATCGCGCCACCGGATTTTATACGGAGAGAATTTTCTTGGGGAGATTTCCGTGCCGCTCGGCGCGCACTCCTTGCAAGTCGAGCGCGAATTGCGCACCGATTGGCTGCGCCTGCGCCAGGCCATCCTGGCCGCGCCGAAGAGGCCGAAAGTGCATTTGGAGTTGATGATGTCCTCGTTTTCGACGTTTGCCGCGCTGTTTCGCCATGCTCTCATTGCTCTCGGGGAGGCGCCGGGGGAAACCAAGCGCGAGGCGATCGACCGGGTCGCGAAATTTGCGGGCTCCGATCCCGCCGCTTTCCACGCAATCCTCGCCGTTCGCGAAGGAACGTTGAAAGAAAGTGACATCCCGGTCGAAAATACTCTCAATCAGTATTTTTCGTTTGTGGAAGCGGTCACAGACAAATTTGACGGGCAAGCCGACGCGAAAAAGCAGGCAGCAATTTAGTCCGGGAGGACGCGTATGAAAAAAGGAACGATCGTGCTGATAGTCCTGGTGCTGATCGTGCTGGTGCTCGCGGGGATGTTTGTGAGCAGCCGCAATGACATGGTGCGAAAAAATGAGGCGGTGAAGTCCGCCTGGTCGGAGGTGGACGTCGTGCTCCAGCGGCGCGCCGATTTGATCCCGAATCTTGTGGAAACGGTGAAGGGCTACGCGGCGCAGGAACAGACCGTGTTTCACGACATCGCCGCGGCGCGCTCCGCCCTGCTGGGGGCGCAAACTCCCGCCGACAAAATTGCCGCAAACGGCCAGCTCGACGGCGCAATCGGCCGGCTGCTCCTGATCGTGGAAAATTATCCGCAACTGAAATCGAATGAAAATTTCCTGCGGCTGCAGGACGAGCTCGCCGGCACGGAAAATCGCATCGCCGTGGAGCGCAAGCGGTACAACGACGCTTTGCAGGACTACAACACCTACATCGGACTCTTTCCCAACAATATCTTCGCTCGCTTGACGCAATTTCGACGCAACGATGCCTACTTCGCGGCGCCCGAATCATCGCGCGAGGCGCCAAAAGTGCAGTTTCCTGCGCCGAATCGGTAAGAATCGGCGCGAATCGGAGATTCTTGTTTACGTTCGTGCTTCGGGCTGCGGATTTACGTTGATTTGCTGCGAGGGAGCCGGTGCGGGAGCGCCCTCAGTTGGGCTGCCGGGCTGGGCGCCCGGTTGAGCCGGAGGCGCGGCATTTTCGTCATCCGATCCCGAAACGCCGGGCTCGGACTTTAGGATGAATCTCACGCCGCTCTTGGCGTTTTCTTCGTTCGTGCGCGGCAAGTCGACTTGATCTACGTTGACGGATTTCTCTTTGCCGTCCATCAAGATGAAGTTGAATTGGTCATCCGTCATCCAGTAATCACGAACGGAATAGACGGAGCCGTTCTTCATGTAAAGCAGGACAGGCACGCGCAAATTGGCGACGTTTGAATTTGCCGCCGGAGGCTGCTCTGGAGCCTGCTCAGAGAGGGAGCCGCTGGAATCCTCAGGAGGGTAGCTGTTGTAGTCGTCAGGCGGTGGAGGCGTCGAATTGTCGTAAGAATACGGATAGCCATACACGTAACCCGGATAGCCGTATCCGTAATAGCCGTAACCGGGCCAGCTCCACCACGGGTCATACCAGAACGGATCCCAGCCCCAGAAACCAGCCCAAGGCCAGCCAAAGCCCCACCCGAATCCCCAGCCAAACCCGAAGCCACAATTCCAGCATCCGCCGCGGAATCCGCGGTACGGATAACCAAATCGGAACCGGCCGCCCAGGTTCGAGCCGCCCACAAAACGGTTGCCCAACAGTACGGACCCGCCCGCGAAGCGCGAAGATCCAAACAACGCCGCGTTCGACCGCAGTCCGGAATTCGCGGCAGCAGAACTGCGGAAGGAGTTTTGAACACCAGAAAGCGCCTGAGAAGAAGGAACCAAGTTCCGCGCTGCCGGCGCATTCTCCCATACCTCGCGGCCCTGTCCCGAAAAACTCCGAGTCACGCCAGGCGAGCCTGCCGCTCGATTTCCACTGAAGACATGCCAGCCGCCGCCCGCGTTAGCCGAGGCTCGTGCCTCCGGCTGCGACTCCGCGGGTCCGCGGCCCGTAGACGAGCCGCCAAACGAGTGCCATCCGCCGTCGGAGATGGCGGCAGGAGCCGAGGAAGAATTTCCGAACCGTTGATTTCCGCCCGCGAAATTACCGCTGGCGCTGGGTCGCGAAAAGTTTCCGCCCGAGCGTGCAGGCGCGCTGGACATCCCGCGCGAGTAGCCTGCCGCCGGCGCAGAACTTCCACCGCGGAAACCACCTCCGCTATATCCTCCGCCACTCGAACGGAAGCCGCCCCCTCCACCGCGAAATCCTCCGCCCCCGTGAAAACCGCCACCACCACCGCCACCGTGCCCACCACCACCGCCGTGATTCGCAAACACGGGGATTGCGGAGCACGCAAACAACAACACGATCATTGAGGGGAGCGCACGGAAGACTGGCTTCATCATTTTAAGGCCCTCCGCAACTATTGCGTAAGACCTGCGGACGAGTCTACGGGGGAAGAACTCGTTTTTCGCCTTACACTACTTTGATTCTACATCACAGAGTTTGGTTGCGCGAGGGGAAACCATTCGTGCTCGGCCGGAGGCTGCCGTACGGCATTCGCTCAGGCCGTCCTATTTCGGATATGGGTGTCCGGCAAGAATGGCGAAGGCGCGGTAGAGCTGCTCGGCGAGCATCGCGCGAGCGAGTTCGTGAGAAAACGTCAGCGAAGAGAGCGAAAGTTTTTGCGTTGCACGGCGGCGCAGCATTTCGGGAAAACCCTCCGCGCCGCCGCACAAGAATACGATCTCTCTCGCGCCGCGATCGCGTGTTTCGCCAAGCCACCGGGCGAACTGCGCCGAGGTTTGAGGTTTTCCGGCGTCGTGCAGCAGCACGACGGTCGCAGCGGGATCTAGGTCCAGCTTGCGAAGCGACACGGCGGAATCCTCGCGCAGTTCGGTGACTTGCACGGCGGCGAAGCGCCGGATTCGCGCAAGGAAATCCTCGAGCAAGGCTCGGATTTCCGGGCGGCGCGTCTTCCCAAGCATGACCAAGTGAATCGTCATCGGCGAGACCGGCTGTGGACGCCTCAGTTCAATCCGTACTTCTTGCGTTTATCAAGGAGGGTTTTCCTGCTGATGCCCAGGATTTCGGCGCTCTTGCCAATTTTGTAGCGGGTGGCTTCGAGCGTCGCGTGGATGGCTTCTCGTTCCATTTCTTCGAGCGAGCGGAGGGTTCCTCCGATCCCCGGGCCCGCCCTGCGCACCGATTCCGGAAAATCTTCCGGAACGAGCGTCGATCCGCCGGAAAAAACGAGAGCCCGTTCAATCGAATTTCTCAGTTCACGCACGTTTCCAGGCCAGGAATACGCGGTCAGCATTTGTGCCACCGGCTCGGAAAGGACGATGCTAGCGCGTCCATGCACTCGCGTCGCGCGTTCGAGCAGCGCGCTCGCCAGCGGCAGGATGTCCGCGGGACGCGCGCGCAATGCGGGCATGGGGATCGTCAGAACGCTCAGGCGAAAATACAAATCCTCGCGAAACTGCCCGTCGGAAACCTGCCGCGCGAGATCGGAATTGGTCAAGGCAATGAGGCGCGCGCCGATCGTGATCGTTTCCGTGCCTCCCAGGCGCTCGAATTGCCGCTCCTCGAGCACGCGCAGGAGTTTCGATTGGGTGGCCGGCGAAAGCGCCGCGACTTCGTCGAGCACGATCGTTCCCGCGCCCGCCATTTCGAGCCGGCCGAGCTTGCGCTCAACCGCGCCGGTGAAGGCGCCGCGCTCATGCCCGAACAGCTCCGACTCGACGAGCTCCTGCGGCAGGCTCGCGCAATCGATTTTCAGAAAGGGCGCATCGCGGCGCGGACCGAGTTCATGGATCAGCCGGGCAAGATGATCTTTACCTGTGCCGCTTTCTCCGGTGATCAGAAGTGTGGTGGAAGTTTCCGCGACTTTGCGCGCGAGCTCGAGGACCGCCTTCGAGGCGGGATCTTCCGCGACCCACACCATGCGCGGCTCACTCATCCCTCAGCCTCCGCGGCGCCGGTCCTGGAGATTCCCTCGCGGGGATCCGGAAATTCGACACGCCGAGCGGCTCGCCAGAGACGCTCAAGATCGTAAAAGCGCCGCGCACGTTCGGTGAACACATGCACAATCAGGCTGCCGAAATCGAGCAGCATCCAATCGCCGCCAGCCTTGCCTTCCCGGTGCATCAGACGAGCGCCGATCCGTTCGAGCCGCTGCTCCACTTCATCGCAGATGGCTTCGACCTGCCGCGCGCTGAAGGCGGTGCAGACGATGAAGTAATCCGTGAACGCGCCCAGACCCTCGAGATCGAGCAGAATTACATCCGCGGCTTGTTTTTCCTGCGCGGCGCCGATGGCCGCGCGAACGTGAGGCGGGATCGAGTCCTTTTTTCTTGCCGTCACCGGTAAAGGGCCTTCTTGTTAATGTATTCCTCGACGCGCGGCGGCACAAGCCCGTGAATCGACTCGTTTCGATCCAGGCGATGCCGAACCTCGGTTGCCGAGACGTGGCTCGACACCGTGTCCAACACGTAGACGACGGTACGCCGCAGCGCGATCGCGCGCGGATCAAGCGGCGCGTGCGCCGCTCCGCGGCGCGCGAAGAGATCCGGAGGAATCACGAGGCGCAGCGCGTCCACGTGAAAGCCGGGGCGGCTCGCCACAACGAAATCGCACAAGCCCAACAGCGTTTCGTAGTCCCTCCAGGCGGGAATGTGCAGGAACGAATCCGCGCCCAGCAAGAAATAAAGATGTGACGCCGTGCCGTGAAGTCTCTGTTTGAAGTGTCGCACCGTATCCACGGAATAGAAAATTTCGCGACCCGCGTGGCCTGCGCCCGATTCCGCAAGGGAGGGAAGAAATTGCGGGTGATCGGCGCAAGCAAGCGAGACCATGGCGTACCGGTCGGCGTAGGAAGCCATGCCGCGATGATGCTTGTGCGGCGGACGCCCGGTGGGAATGAAATGAATTTCATCCAGGTGAAACCGCCGCTCGGCGGCGCGCGCGACCGCGAGATGGCCGATGTGAATGGGATCGAATGTGCCGCCAAAGAGCGCGATGCGGCGCTCGCGCGTCTGCCCCCGCGAAGCACCGGGGCCTTGCGGGGAAGAAACGCTCAATTGTCCTCCGGGGATGCGGAACCTTCGAGTGCGGCTGTGTGGGCGCCGTGTTCGTTCGCTTCCGCTCGGCCGGCCAAATCATCGGATGAATTGTCTTGAGGAGCGCGATCCACCGGTTCAGGCGGCGCCAGGCGGTCCAGCGCATCGGCCATGGCGCGGACGAGTTGTGGAATCCCTTCGCCGGAAGCGGACGATATGGCGTGAAATTCGAGACCGCGCGTAGCGCAATAGGCGCGAAGTTTTTCAAGACGCGTGCGGTCCGTCGTGGCGTCGAGCTTCGTGGCCACGACGATCACGGGCTTTTCGGCAAGCGCTTCACTGAACGCGGCAAGCTCACCGGCGATGATCTCGAAGTCGTGCACGGGATCGCGATCGGAAGCATCGCTTGTATCGATGAGGTGCGCGAGGAGGCGCGTGCGCTCGATATGCCGCAGAAACCGGATTCCGAGCCCCGCACCCGTATGCGCTCCTTCGATGAGGCCGGGCAAATCCGCCACCACAAACGTCCGGCCGCCGCCTTTTTCCGACGGTTTGCCGGGAACGCCATCGGCGGCAACGACACCCAAGCCGGGCTCGAGCGTCGTAAACGGATAGTCGGCGATTTTCGGATGCGCTGCGGAAATTCGGGAAATGAGCGTGGATTTTCCCGCGTTGGGAAATCCGACGAGGCCTACATCCGCGAGGAGCTTCAACTCAAAGTGCAAATGGCGTTCTTCGCCGGGCTGCCCTTCTTCGGATTCACGCGGCGCCTGGTGCCACGGTTTCGCGAAGTGCTGATTGCCGCGTCCGCCGCGCCCTCCCCGGGCGACGAGCACCCGCTGGCCGGGCTTCGTCAAATCGGCGATTTGCTCGCCGGTGTCTTGATCGACGACGACGGTGCCGACTGGAACGGCGAGCGTCATGTCCGCGCCGGAATGGCCGGTGCAATTCGAGCCTTCTCCGTGCCGGCCCCGATCAGCCTTGAATTCGCGATTGTAACGGTAACGCAAGAGCGTGTTGTCGTGCTCATTTGCTTCGAGATAAATGCTGCCGCCGTTTCCTCCGTCGCCGCCGGATGGCCCGCCCCGCGGCACGAATTTTTCCCTGCGAAACGCGACACAGCCGTTCCCGCCGCCGCCGGCCTTCACATAGATTTTGGCTTCGTCAACAAACACCATGGGTCACGATCCGCATATCAGAATACGATACTGAGAGGCCGAAATGCATCCCAGGAAGTTTGGTGGCAGTGGCCAGTCTCCGATCAGGGTGTTTCTGCCGCGCGGGGCAGTTCGCTTGCAACTGAGTTCAGATGCCGGTGGTTATTGCAGAGGATGAGCGACCAAGCGGCCCTTGACACCCGCGTTTTCAGGACTCCGGCAACGGCCGGGAAAGGGAACTTTTCGGCTGCCACAAAATCCAGACGGTGCGCTCCCCGCGCGCTATTCCGCGTGGAGCAACGGATGTGCTATATTGCCGTTCGTTCCGTTGAAATTTGAATCAGTGCCGATTGGAGATTTCAAATGAGATTCATCGCTTTGTTGATCCTCGCTGTAGTCGCAATTTCGACTATCGCTTTTGCCCAGTCATCTGACGACGCGATTGCCGCAGCGTTGCAGCCCCTGCCGGCGAATATGCGCGACGGGACAATGGTGATCAAGTGGAAGCCCGACTTCACCTATGACACGCTCAGGAAAGGCTCGAACGGCCTGGTCTGCTACGATCGGTCCGGCTTCCCGGAACAACAGCCGGTATCGGTCGAATGCACCACCGTCGCTAACCTGGACAGGGTCGCTCAGAACCTGAAGGCTGAGTCGATCGGCGACAAAGCTAAGACACAGGCAGCGCTCGACGCCATGGAAAAGGACGGGACACGAGTGAAGCCCGAATACGGTTCCGTGTGGTACCACTTCATGGGGGCGGACAAAGATCACGCTCGAATGCATGTGACGATTGCTTTGCCGGGCGCAACCACTCAATCGACCGGGTTGTCCGACAAACGCTCGACGACGAACGTTTGGCTCATGAATCCGGGTACATCAACAGCCCACCTCATGACTCCGGGCGAATAGAAGCGCCGTCGTAGAGCAAGGAGTTCCTTCGAAGGGAGCGTTCTGCGGGGGCGAAGGGGCGACTTCGTCAACCATTACCCGCCCGAGTTCTGGCCGGGTTCAAGACGAGTGAGAGAGTTGAATCGAGCGGTTATGAAACATCTGGGCTTGGTTCTCTTCGCGGCAGTTGGGCTATCCGCAGCCCAGAATAAGCAAACCTTCACCGGCATCGTCACAGACGACATGTGTCCCCGTGCAGATCATTCTCAAATGCGAATGGGACCGACCGATGCCGAATGCGCCGCCGCGTGCGTCCAAGTTCATGGGGCCCTGTATGTTTTGTTTGACGGGGATCATGCCTACACGCTGAGCGAACAGCAAACCGCGGCGAAATTCGCTGCCCGGAAAGTAAAGGTTGTAGGCACGCTGGACAGCAAGACCAAGACCATCCACGTGGAGTCAATTACCGCCGCAAAATAGCCCCGCCCTAAGACATCCGTGAAAAGCTAGCGTCTGTTGTAAACGCTTCCCTTGGTTCCCTGTAAATAAAAAATGGCGCCCCGGGCAGCCCGGGACGCCTTGTCAGATTTTGGGGGACAGCTAGTGTTCCGACGCAGCCGTTGGCGCGGATTTTGCAGGCGCCGGCTGCTCCTTCGGCAGGACGCTGATATATCGCCCGTCCTGACCTTTGTCCTGGAACAGCACCACGCCGTCAATTAACGCAAACAGCGTATCATCCTTTGCGCGGCCGACGTTCAGGCCGGGTTTGTGGCGCGTGCCGCGCTGGCGGATCAAGATGGTTCCCGCATGGACGACTTCACCGCCAAACCGCTTCACGCCCAGCCGCTGTCCCGGAGAGTTGCGGCCATTTACGGAAGAGCCGCCACCTTTCTTATGTGCCATTGGAATTCCCTTTGCGCTCGTTAGACTTCGATGCCGCTGACCTCAACGGCCGTGTAGTTCTGCCGGTGGCCGCGGACAATCCTGTACTGCTTGATGCAGCGGTATTTAAACACCGTAAGCTTCGGATGGCGGCCTTGCGAGACGATTTTTCCGGTCACCTTGGCCTTCGCGGCATTCGCACCGGTCACGAGCTTGTTTTCGTCGGTGGACACGGCAACTACGTCTTCAAACGTGACCTTCCCGCCCACTTTTCCCGGCAACGTTTCGACTTTGACTGTATCGCCCGGCGCAACCCGGTACTGCTTCCCACCACTTCGAATGACGGCGTACATCGCCCCTCCAGACACAAATCACAAACGCCCATTATAAGGATGATTGCCCTAGCCCGTCAATGCTCGGGTGAGGACGGAATTACCGAGGATGTCTATGGGGCAGCACCGCGTTCCTGGAAACCTAGTTACTACACTCTTAGTCAGCCAGGCGCGTCAGGCGCTAGAATTTTAGAATTGGATCGGGCCGCAAAAACACGCTGAGGAAAACTACTATTCCGAGATTGCGCACTTATAGGACCACATTGTCCGTATTCCATCGCTGCACTCGGTGGATCAATCTGCGGCGGCGAACTCTCGAGAGAGGAGGACGGCGTGTCCATTGACGTTTGCCTTGAACTTCCGGACAACCAGCAGCCTGCCGCAGTCGAATCAAAGGCCGTCCGTGCCAAGACCAAGGCGCCGCTCGCCATCGCGTGTTTCGCCGCGGCGCTCTATCTTGCCTTTTCAGCCTTCGTATTGCGAGCTGAGTTGCGCGAAACAGGCACGCTCGTGTTTCCGTTGGATGACACCTACATTACGATGGCATTGGCGAAGAATCTTGCTTTGCACGGTGTGATGGGGATTTCGCCGAACCACTTCGTTCCCGCGACCTCGTGTCCCGGATTCGTGTTGTTGCTTGCGGCCGCTTACTTCCTTACGGGCCCAACGGTGTGGTGGCCGCTGGCGCTATCTTTAGCGTTCGGTCTGGCAGCGATCTTGATGGCGCAGCGCCTGTTGGCCTCCACACATTGGGGAATTCAGCTCGGCGCGCTGCTTGCAATGTTGTTTTTCACTCCGCTGCACATCATGGGGCTGTTGGGAATGGAGCACACACTTCACCTGTTCCTCGTGCTGGTGTTCCTAGATGCCGTCACGGATTCTCTTGCAAAGCAGAAGCCCCCGGCCTGGAGCCTTCTGTTGCTCACGGGCTTTATGGTTTCGGTACGCTACGAGAGCCTGTTTCTGGTTGCCGTGGCGTGTCTTTTGTACTTCCAGCATCGGCAAGTGACGGCAGCGGTGCGATTGGGTCTGGCGGCCGCGGCTCCCGTCGGACTCTTTGGCGCGATCTCGATGCTGAATGGTTGTTATTGGCTTCCTCAATCCATCGCGCGAAAGGGATTGTCGGTCGAGGCCGTAACGCAGACCCCGATGGAATTCATACATCATTTCGTCTCCCGCCTCACGTACGCTCCGTACCTGGGAGTATTTGTCGTCATGATTGTTGTGTTGCTGACGATACCCGGCGTCATGAAAGACCGCCGAGCCCGCAGTATGCTGGGCATTGTTCTCGGAGGAATTCTGTTGCAACTGGCTCTGGCCGATGTGGGGTGGACCTACCGGTACGAAGCGTACGTCGTCGGGGCAGCCATCGCAACCATTGCGTATGTCATTCCGCACGTTCAATTCGCTCGAAATCGGTGGGCGGTTGTGTTCCTTCTCGTCTTCGCAGTCGCCGGGAGTGGAACATTGGCGCGAAGGTTGGTGAACGCAGAGCGGACGCTTCCCGAAAGGTCTGCCGCCGTCTATAACCAGCAATTCCAAATGGCACGCTTCTTGAGCCGCTTCGAGAACGGTGTATCCGTCGCAGCCAACGACGTTGGGGCGATTAATTATTACGCAGATATCGATTGCCTGGATCTCGCAGGGCTCGGTGATCGAGAGGTTTTTCGGCTACTGCGGCAGGGGAATTTTACGGTTGCTTCCATGATGAAGCTGGCCAAGGACAGAAAAGTCAAAATCGCTGTGGTTTACGATTCCTGGTTTCCCTTTTTGTCATGGACTGAACCTCCCGTTCCGATCTCATGGACCCGCGTCGCGCGTTGGCGCACTCCCTATAGCTCTTATCTCGGGAGCGACACGGTATCCTTTTACGCGACAAGCCCCGAAGAAGCCGTGAAGCTGAAAACTTCCCTGGCCGTGTTCGCTCCCTCACTTCCCCCGAATGTCGAAGTTCTGGACAAGTAAACTGTCTTCTAAACGATCTTCTGGGGCCGCGAACCGAAGAGTTTCGGAGCGGAAGATGAGGCGTCGCGGCAAGTCAACCGATCTGCCACTGAGCAGAGGGACAACGGGACTGCGGGCGTTGAAGTTCTGAATGGCGGGTCCTTCGTGTATAAGTGTTTCCATCTGGATGAGCAGGTCCCCGCGCGTTGACTGATGAAGCGGCGACGGACCTGCGGCTAGAAGGCGCACGGGGTCTTGCGGTGACACTTATGAATCGAACGAGGTTCAGGCTTATCGTAGCGCTTGCGGCGGCAGCTATCTTCTACGCGAGTGGAAACGCCCAGCAAACCCGCTACCCCAAGCAATCCGATCTGCCCGATCCCTATGGCCTGGTCGAGAACTGGCCGACGCTTCCGCAGAGCATGAACGGCGGCCACTGGGGGGAATTGATCCGCGCGGACATCGATCCGAAAGGCAACATTTGGGTTTTTCATCGATGTTTCAACACCGAGCCCGCCGGCTACGCCACCTGCGTCGGCCGCAAGGAGCCGCCGATTCTGGAATTTGACCCGTCGGGGAAACTTCTTGGGAGCCTTGGCAGCGGAATGTTTGCGTTCCCTCACGGGTTTGCGGTTGACACTCAAGGAAACATTTGGGCGAGCGACGCAAACGCCGACGAGACAGTACTCGGCATGTCGGCAAAAGATGCGAAGGGAACCGTGCGAGGCCACCAAGTCTTCGAAATGAGCCCTGCCGGCAAAGTGCTTCTGACCCTGGGCAAGGAGGGTATCAAGGGCAGCGGCCCCGGTACGTTCGATCAGCCGACCGGCATCGCCATCGGGCGCAATGGCGACATTTTTGTCACCGACGGCCACGGGAAAAATGACCGCGTGGTGAAATTTTCAAAGGATGGAAAATTCGTTAAGGCGTGGGGACATCATGGCTCGGGCCCGGGCGAGTTCGACCAGCCGCACGACATCTCCATCGGCGGCTCTGAAGGCCACGTGTTCGTTGCCGACCGCAGCAATAGCCGCGTCCAAATCTTTGATCAGGACGGAAACTTTCTCGCCGCGTGGAAGCAATTTGGGCGGCCAAGCGCCGTGTACGTCTCCAAGGACGACACGCTTTACGTGAGCGATTCGCAATCGAATTCGACCGTCAATCCGGGCTACTTACGAGGCATCACGGTCGGAAGCGCCAAAGACGGCTCGCTCCGGGCCTTCATTCCCGATCCGGACCTTGCACAGGCAGACGTGAACCGTATCTCCGGCGCGTCCGGCATCGTTGCCGACGACGAGGGCACCATTTACGCGGCGGACGTCGGTCCCCACCGGCTGAGAAAATACGTCAGGATCAAATAGATTCGTTTCATGGTCGCTCCCCCGAGGCACCGGTCCCGCCACAATCGCATTGCAGCAGCGCGAGCAAAGTCTAATAATCACCGTCGCGCGAAAATCGTGTGGCAGCGGAGCCTAAATTGAAGCTCAGCGTGGATTTCGATCGAGACTTCTACATGAATGTGGGCTACCTGATTCGCCGGGCGCATCAGGTGGCGGATGCCATCTTCGAGTCTGAAATGAGAAATCTGGGCCTCACACCCGTCCAATACGGAATTTTGATCGCGGTTTACGCACACCGGGGGATCGACCAGTTTCAGGTTGGCCAAGCGATCGGCTTCGATCGCACCACGATTTCCTACGTCGTGCGGAAGTTGTGTGCGAAAGGCCTGATTAAGGCTTTGAAGGATCCGCGTGACCGGCGGTCGAATTTGCTCCAGCTAACCGCCGCCGGAGAAAAGATGCTCGCGACGGCCCGCCCGATTGCCGCACGATCGCTCGATACTTTGTTGGGAAGGCTCTCGGCAAGGGACCGCAAAAAGCTGGCTGCGGCATTGAACGTCCTGGTGCATGCGCACGAAGCGCACGGTGCAAGGCCGCGGATCACTCCACGGCAACGGGCCGCAGTCGCTCGGGGCGCAATCCGGTAACCCTCGTGTCCGCGGCGCTTGACATAGGATGAAATATGATTTTAATTATGATGAATAGCCGAGTCCGCCTGAACCTGAAGCGGAAGTAGCCGGGTTCGTGGGAGAGATCCAATGACGTCCATTGTTTCCGTGATCTGCGCCTCGCATTCTCCTTATCTCTTCCAATCGCCCGAGCAATGGACGCAGGCGCAGCAAACCCGCGCCGCGGCCGGCAACTTCCGTGAGCCGTTTGCCATCGACACGCTGGAGCAAAATGTCGAGAAGCATGGGCGGTGCATGCGCGCGTTCGAGGTGCTCCGCAGGCGGCTCGAGGCCGACGCTCCGGATTTCCTGGTGATTTTTGGAGACGATCAGAACGAGCAGTTCCAATTCAGCAATTTCCCAGCGTTTGCTATTTTCACCGGCGACACGTTCGGCGGCTACAAAATCTCGCGCTATCAGGGCATCCCACTGCCCGGCGGCAAGCGGCCCGAAAGGCCGAAGACGCCGGAGCATTGGGCCACGGTCTCCAACCGTACCGATGTCGCCAAGTATTTGCTCACGAGTCTGGTTCGGAGCGGCTTCGACATCGCGTTCTGCACGGGGCTTGCCGATCCCGACGAAGGAATGGGCCACGCCTTCACGCGGCCATCCTATTATCTCGACCCAGACTATTCGAAGCCGGTCGTGCCGATCCTGATTAATTGCTTCTACGGTCCGCAGCCAACGGGCCGCCGGTGTTGCAAACTCGGACTCGCGGTACGCGAGCTCGTCGAGGCGCTGCCCGGAAACGCGCGCGTTACGATTCTCGGTTCAGGCGGGCTGTGGCACACGCCGATGATGCCGCGCTCTTACCTCAATGAGGAATTTGACCGCGGGATTCTGAGCCGCGCCGCGAAGGGCGACGCTGCGGGGATGGCCGAATTTTTCGATGCCTATGAGCAGCCCTTCGATTTGACGACGGAGGAAGGCCTGAAGATGGCAAGCGGCGGTACGGGCGTAGTGCTCGGCCTCGGCAGCGGCATCGGCGAGACGCGCACGTGGATTGCTGCGGTTGCGGCAGCGGGCGGGCAGCCGGGTGAAATTGTTGACTATGTGCAGATCGGCGCATCGCCCGTCGGCGTTGCCTTCGCGCACTTCAAACTCTCCTGACGGAGGCATTCGTCATCATGTACAGCGGCAAGAAAGTGATCGACACGCACGGCCACATCTCGACGCCGCCCCATTTCCGCGCGTTTGCCTACAATCTGATTGCGTTGCGCCCGCCAAAAGGCGGCAGACTTAGCATTCCCGATGAGACAATGGCGCCGGGCCTGGCGCGCCATTTGCGGATGATGGATGCGCGGTCGATCGACATCCAATTGCTCTCGCCGCGCCCGGTGGGGATGATGCATTGGGAGCGGCCGTTCCTCGTCCACAGCTGGACGAAGGTGACCAACGACGTGATCGCGCAGACTTGCCGTCTGCATCCGGATCGCTTCGTCGGCGTCGGGCAGTTGCCGCAGAACACCGACGAGGGTCCGGAGCATTGCTGCGTCGAGTTTGACCGCTGCGTGAACGAGCTTGGATTCGTCGGTGCAATCCTGAATCCCGATCCGGGCGGCGACCGCCGGGCGCCTGGGATGGACGATCCGTATTGGTTTCCGCTGTATGAAAAATCGGAAAAGCTGAAGGCGACGCTCGTCGTGCATCCCTCCATCACCAAGGATCCGCGCGTCGAAAAGATCGAAGACGCGTATCAATACAACAATCTGACGGAAGAAACGCTTGCGACGATGCTGCTCGAAGCGAGCGGCGTCTTCGACGAATTCCCAAATCTGAAGATTGTCGTGTGCCATTGCGGCGGCGCGCCGCGCCGGCTGCTGAAGCGCGGGGCTCCGCTCGACTCCGTGCTTGAAGAGCGCGGCAAGTCCAACATCGTCGGTAGCAGCGGCGAGCAAGCGGGCGGCCAAGTAGGCATGAACGTTCAATTCGCGCGTTCGGAGGCGCGCGACACGAGCGCGAATTTGTTCTTTGACACATGCTCCTACGACCCGCATTTCCTGACGGCCGCGATCCGGCAGCGCGGCGTGCGGCAAATGGTTTTCGGTACCGAGTCGCCCGGCAGCGGATCAGACCTCGCCAACCCGGCCACGGGAAAGCCCTGCGACGATCTCCTCGCGACGATCGAATCGTTCGATTGGCTTTCGCAGCAGGAGAAGGCCGCCATGTGCTACGAAAATCCGCTGCGTGCGTTTCCGCTTTTGGGGGAAAAAATCGCGAAGTGAGCCGATTATGGTAAATAGGGAAGGAGCATTCCCATGCTGAGCAATGCAGACAACGAGCGCGTCACGCGCACCGATGCGGGCACTCCCGGCGGAAACTTGATGCGCCGCTACTGGCAGCCCGTCGCCCTGAGTGAGGAATTGAAGGACCATACGCCAATCGCCGTCTCTGTGCTGGGCGAGGCGCTTGTGCTGTTTCGCGACGAAACGGGCAAGCCGGCTCTCATTGGGCGCTACTGCCCACATCGCCGCGTGGACCTGAGCTATGGGCGCGTCGAGGCGGGCGGGCTTCGCTGCCTCTATCACGGCTGGGTGATGGGCAGCGACGGCAGTTGCCTCGAACAACCCGGCGAGCCCGCGACAAGCAACTACAAGCAACGCGTTCGCCATCCCGCCTACCCTTGCCAGGAAGCCGGCCAGATCATCTTTGGCTACCTCGGGGAGGGCCACATTCCGATGCTGCCGAAGTTCGAATATTTTGAGGCCGATCCCTCGCGCTACTTCGTCACGAAGCAGTATCACGCCTGCAATTATCTGCAGGGGCTCGAGGGTTACGTGGATCCGCAGCACTTGTCCTTTTTGCACCGCTTTACGACCGGGCATTCGCCCGATCAACGCACGACGGGCATGCTCGCGAGCGACAGCGCACCGCAGCTCGAAGTCGAGGAAACCGAATACGGATTCCGCATCTATTCGGTTCGCAATGCGCCGAGCGATCAAAAGTATGTCCGCATCACGAATTTTATTTTGCCGAATTGCGGCGCGTTTTCCGGCGACCCGCTTGTGGATCCGGCGACCGGATCGCGCGGCGAGGGCTATTCGCTGAACTGGGCCGTTCCGATCGACGACCATCAGCACTTCAAATACGTCGTGAATTACCGGACCGATGGACCGATTGACCGGCCGTATATGGACCGAGTCTTCGCGGACATCGACCGCAATCGAAACTACACGACACCTCGCGACGCTTCCAACCGCTACCAGCAGGATCGCGCCTCGATGGACAAGATATTCAGCGGCATGGGCAACAATTTCTTCGATCATGACAAATTTGCAGTCGAGAGCATGGGGTCGATCGTCGACCGGTCAAAGGAAAATCTGGGGCTGACGGACCGGGCGATCATCGTTTTGCGCCGGCAACTGCTCGCGGCCATCGCGGAAGTGTGCAGCGGCGGCATCGCTCCATTCTGGACGGCCGATCCGGATATGAACCTGCTGCGGACCATGGTGGTGCGCGCGCAACTTCTTCCTGCCGGGCAGGACCCGCGGACGCTCGTTCCGGCGCCGCGGCGCTGACAAATCGCGATAAGCCGTCCGAGCGCGGTATTCGCTCCGGCGAGCAACGGCACGAGGATGGCTAGGAGCGAAATGACGACGGTCGCGGCCAAGACGGATGTCGATGCCCTGATTGACGAGGGCGGCTTCGGAAGATATCAAATCTTCATCATCGCCCTTTGCAGCGGGCTGATGTTTCTCGACGGGCTGGACGCGAACATCGTGGCGTTCCTCGCACCGACCCTCGCAAAGCTCTGGAAATTGGGCCCGCACGACTTGGGCTTTATCTTCACGGTCGGCGTTGTGAGTTCCGCGCTGGCGTCGCTCGTCAACGGGCCCATCGCTGATCGAAGCGGCCGCCGCCGGTGGACGATCCTCTACACGGCAATCTTTGGAGTGGTCACGCTCGCCAGTGCCTTCGCCCAGAGCGGGAATCAATTCGCGCTGGCGCGCTTTGTTGCGGGCATTGGCTTGGGCGGAGCCCTGCCCAACGCGGTTGCCCTCGGCGTCGAGTTTGCGCCAGCGCGACGCCGCGGCTTTACCGCCATCGTCTTATTTAGCGTGTTCGGATTCGGACAATCCTTTGGTGGCGTGCTGACGGCGGCGCTCTTGCGCACGCTTGGCTGGCGCGTGCTGGTCGGCCTTAGCGGGGTGGTGCCGCTGCTCCTCTTGATACTGATGACGAGAAGCCTGCCGGAATCGATCCGCTTTCTGGCGCAGCAGCGGGAAAATAGCGGAAAGGTTATTCAGGTCCTTCAGCGAATCCGGCCCGGCTGGAAGCCTGCGCCGGGAACGTCGTTTGCGGGCGGCGGTGTGCCGGAGAAGGCGCGGGTCCGAGCGCTCTTTGAGGATGGGAGAGCGGTCACGACCATCGCGCTGCTCATCATGGCCGGGCTGAACAACACCGAAATCGCGTTTCTTACGTTTTGGTTGCCGAGCGTCATTGCGTCTTCAGGAGGCTCCATCCAGGTCGCGGCGCTTGTAACCACTACAATGGTATTGACCGGCATTGTAGGCATTATCCTTCTGGGCCGGGTCACGGACAGAGTCGGGCATTATCCGATGCTTCTCGGCACAAACATTCTTGCGGTGTGCTCGCTCGCGATCTTCGGCGGCACGATGGGCAACCTCATCGCCATGCTCTTAATCGCTGGCGCCATCGGGATCGGAGTGAACGGCTTTCAATCCGTCGTGAACAGCCTGGCGGCCAGCTTTTACCCCACGTCGATACGGACCACCGGTTGCGGATGGGTGATCGCAGCGGGCCGCGTCGTGGGCATTGCCGGACCATTCGTCGGCGGTCTGCTTGTGGGCGCCAAGGTGCCGCCAACTTCCATCTTTCTGATCAATGCAGTGCTAGTCGGAATGTCCAGCATTTGCCTGCTATCGACGTGGCGCTCGCGGCCGCGTCCGTCCACGAGTCCGTCCGTCGCGTAGGAACTTCGACGGGGAGCATCTTCCGTTACAGTAACGCAACGATGGGATCGGGAAGTTAATGGTCCGGGTCGACGTAGTTAGTAGGATTATTCATCACGTAGCTATACATGTTCCAGCTTTGCGGATTTGTGGCGTCGGCTCCCGCGTTGTGGGGATCCGGTGACATAAACCTGCCCTATTGCGACGACATGTACCTCGCGCCGAAGTTATCCAGGCCCGATTCCGCGTCCCTTTCCTTGCCGGTGAATTTGTAGTTCTGCGAGCAGGTGTTGACGAATGCAGGAATTTCGGAGCTGTGTGGAACTTCCCGGCCGTAAGGATAGAAATCCTGGTCGTAACAGGGTGTTGTCTGCCCGGCCTGCACGATCGCGCGCGATGTGCCGAGATGATCGGCAAAGTAGTAGGAAATATTGTTTGACGAATCGCCGCGCGCAATGCGCCTGCCCGCGAAGAAGGGCAAGAGGCGTGTCCGCCGTTGGCAGGAAACAATTTCTTGCGAAGATGGGGAGCGGTTTAGTCGGACATACACGAATCGTGACAAGGTGACAACAGCCAGCATCAGCGCGGCTTTGCCGAATACACCGGCATCCCACTATCTGGTTTTTGACAATCGTTTTTCATTGCTCACGCCGAAGGCTGTTCAGTTGAATGCAACGCTGAACTACATGCAATGAATCTTGTGGTTTAGTGTAGATGTCTACGTTTGCCCGATAGGATCGATTCATCAAACTGGAAATTGTGGAGCCGCCAGCGCCTTCATGGACTTGCTCGGAAGTGTCGGACTTAGTTGCGGATGCAGGTAAGACCTCGTAGTATGAAGAAGTCGTAGTATTTAAGAAGGCCCATGTCAATGGGCGTGTAGCTCAGCTGGGAGAGCACCTGCTTTGCAAGCAGGGGGTCAGGGGTTCGAATCCCCTCACGTCCACCAAAACCTTACCCCACTTCTTTCTGCAACTTACGCTGCAACTTCATCCCCCGATTTTGCACCTGATTTTCTTGGAGCACTTGGAGCAATTACCGCCGCAAGTTCTTTGTTTTTGCACTCGCCTAATGTTGCCTTCGGCAAGTCAAAACCGTTCTCCACGCGCTCAGCCTCGGCGAGGCGCATTTCAAGTTCCTCGTAAAGGTGAGAATAAACTTCGGACATCGTTTGCGGCTTGTGCGCCATCCAAAAGTTGTTGATGTCCTCCAGACAGCGACGACCGCGCAACCACGTCTTACGAAAACGCTTAAACGAATGCCAGCCCATCCCTCGTTCTGCAATTCCCATTTTTCGCAGCCGAGGCGTGAGCCAGCGGTCTGCCAGATTGCTGTACATGTGAGGTGTCTTGCTTGCGGTGCAAAACAGCAATCCAGCCTTTCCAATCATGTAGCGTTTCAGGAACTCCGCAACTTTTGGGTGCAAGTCGATTTCCCGCTTTGCAGCCGCCGTCTTGAGATGTTTTACAAGTCGTGGGTTGTCCTTTTCGATTTGCTGTTCGACTTTGATAGTTCTGCCTTCGTTGATGAAGTGCCCGGTCTCAACAGCGAGAGCCTCTGAGATTCTCATACCCGTTGCGGAAATTGTCCCCGATTTAGTTGAAACTGGCGGCTCTCGACTTGGCGCACCTTACGCGACCTGTTCTTGCTGAGTCAATGACGGATTCAGTTTGCGCCGCAGGATTTCCAGTTCCCGGAAGCCTTTTACCTTCCGGAATTTCTTTTCCGCTTCGAGTAATCCGGTGGCCGTCCAGCGCAGCGCGTGGTCCCCGGCTCGCCAGCGTTTCACGTTCCGCGCCACGCGCTCGACCGTGGAAAGGCACGACTCGATGGGATTGCGCGAAGCCAACGTTTGCCGCAGCAGCCCTCCCACGCCCAACCGGTGCACGGTGAGAGTTTCCTCCAACCCTTCTTCCAGATTGTGCGCCGCGCTGGGATTGATGCGCTCCAGTTGCCGGAAAATCTTTTGCAGCTCCGCCTTCGCCGTCGTGTCATCGGTCATCGCGTAGGCGTTGCGGATTCTCCGGTCCGTATCCCCTTGGGCGCTCTTGGGCAAATGCTCTTTCACGTTCCGCCGCTTGTGAATCTGGCAGCGCTGCACTTCGGCGCGTTCGCCAAACACCCGCTCGATCCCGGCCCGCAGCGCTTTCGCTCCGTCGATCACGAACAAGTAGCGTCTGTCTGGATGCAGCCCGCGTGCCACCAGGTCTTCCAGCAGTTCCTTGACCACCGTGGTGTTTTCCGTCGCGCCCTGCCAGAGTCCCAGCACCTGCTTTTTCCCGCTACGTTCGATGCCCAGCGCCACGACCAACACCTGCTTGCCCAGATGAATCCCGTCGATCAAGATCGCCACCAGATCCAGTTCCTCCAGTCTTTTCTCGTACAGCTTTTTCAGTTGTGCCGCGCTGGCCTGCACGAACTGGCGGCTCACGCTGGATTTCTCGATCCCGTAGCCATC
>Ga0335085_10005493_pt1 | contig 20282 bp, 19 predicted proteins | sample Lox_Sample_45_FD_206712 | JGI IMG/M metagenome (GOLD analysis project Ga0335085, IMG submission 206712) | Soil microbial communities from Loxahatchee National Wildlife Refuge, Florida, United States - Lox_Sample_4.5 | ecosystem: Environmental > Terrestrial > Soil > Wetlands | place: USA...
CGACAAGAACAAACGGCGTGTAGAAAGCAGGTTCCTTTATCGCGTGTCGCGTGAAGCTGACCGTGAAGAGACTTATCAGATAGTAGTGCGCCAGCGCCTCAAAACGGAATGACCAGAATGTGAGATGGCGAAGCAGAACGCCAGCAGCCAGAGCATAGATGAGCAGGAACCCGACCGTGAATGGGACGGGCATGATCCCTTTCAAAACGCTTTCTCGTCCTATTGCAGCCGCTAGGATAAGAATGAACGCAAGATGCACCGTGTGTGATCCCGCAAAGCCCAAGGTAAACCCGTCTTCGTGTGCCTTCAGCCAGCGTGTAGCGGCAGCAGGCATGAGACGGTAAAGTGCGTCCCCCAGAAAAGCGCCGAGGAACAGGACAAACGAGATACGCGCTGTTGTTCGGATTGCCACGCGAATTGTCATTTCGTCCATCATGGACGCGACCATTGCCGCAAAACATACGCCCAGAGCTTCTTGCCGTCAATCTCCCGCCCCGATTGACGATTCCACCGAATTAATTCGGTGCTACACTATGCCAATTCCGTCGGCGGGGGTGCGGTGTGAGCGCCGGCCCAGCACTTGCTCCAAACACAATCGAAGCCACAACTATCCGCAAGGTGAGGGCGCGGATCATCCCGTTCGTCTTCGTCCTCTTTGTCATTGCTTTCATCGACCGGATCAACATTGGATTCGCAGCTTTGACCATGAACAAGGCGTTGGCGATCACCAGCGAACAGTTCGGGCTATTGTCTGGCATATTCTTTTTCGGCTATTTTCTTTTCGAGATACCAAGCAACCTCCTGCTCCACAAGCTCGGCGCTCGCATCTGGATCGCGAGGATACTGGTCAGTTGGGGAATCGTCGCGATCTTGACGGGCTTGGCGACAAAAGCAACCCAGCTTTATTTTTTGCGTTTCCTGCTTGGCGTTGCTGAAGCCGGGTATTTTCCCGGAATCGTTCTGTATCTGACGTATTGGTTTCGGCAACGGCAACTTGCCCATGCTTTAGCAATTTTCTTGGCTGCTGTTCCTGTAGCCAACATAGTCGGCGCTCCTGCTTCGGGTTTAATTCTGGATCACATCCACTGGTTCGGATTCGCCAGTTGGCGCTGGTTACTGATTCTGGAAGGAGTTCCTGCATTGTTAGGCGGTTGTCTTACGTGGTTCCTCCTACCGGATCGACCGTCAGACGCTAAATTCCTCACGCGTGAGGAGAAGAATTGGCTGACCAGAGAAGTCGCACGCGAAGAACAGCACAAGCTGGCGCGAAGTCGAGTTAGCGTGGTTCAGAGCTTGGGCGACCGAAGAGTTTGGCATTTGGCTGCAATACTTTTTCCGGCAAACATTGGATTTTATGCGATCACTTTTTGGATGCCTCAATTAATTCAGGCTGCTTCTAGTCAAACCTCGAACACAACGGTGGGAATGCTCGTGATGGTTCCGTATTTTGTGGCGCTTGTAGCTATGATCTTTGTCGGACGAAGTTCCGATAAACGATTTGAGCGGCGCTACCACGCCTCCATTCCTTTAATCATAGGAGGTGTCTCATTCTTATTACTGGCTACGATCTCTGGAACTTCTACTTTCTTAACGGTCGCTCTCTGGTGCGTACTTGCGTCGTGCATCGAAAGTGCATGGAGTCCCATCTGGTCTCTGCCAAATGAGTTCTTGGCAGGGTTTTCTGCGGCGGCGGGAATCGCTCTCATTAACTCAATGGGAAGCATCGGAGGCTTTGTTGGCCCTTATGCGCTTGGAGAGATCAACAAGCGGACAGGAAGTTTTCGCGGTGGGCTTGTGTTCGCGGGTGTGTCGTTGTTTATTTCGGCAATGCTGATACTCGCGTTGCGAAAGAGAACAGTGCCGGAGACGAGCGCAGTCGCGACGGTGCAGCCGAGTGTGTCGGCGATACCAAATGCTGATGTGGAGTAGTGAGAGCATTTCAATCCAGCGCGTGTCGCGAATTAGTGGGTCTGTTGCTTCGTCAATTCCCGAATGGGAAAACGCCACACTAATCCGCGATAGTAATCAGTAAGCCAGATCGCGTCATGTCCGAAACGGAGCGAATCGCCTCCCCGACCGACCCATTGGCGTGACACCTTGTTTGTGGCGGGATCAACACGACTCAGGGGAAAGCCGAAGGACGCGATCCATAAGTGATCTTCTGCATACACTAGATCGCCGCCAGTACCGGGTATTCCTACTTGAACTGTAGCTATGAGCCTACGCGTTTTCTCATCGACACGGCTGACGCTTCCGTCGCCTTGGTTCAGAACCCAAACTGAACCACCTCCAGAAAAGAGAAACCGAGGCTTCGATCCAGTCTGGAATGACTCCATCACCTTGCCCGTGGACGCGTCCACAGCGGTAAGGACATTGTTCTCGACTCCCGTGATCCAGATTATGCCGTTGCTGAAAAACGGGTTGTAGGAACCGGGTGGAATTGGAATTTTCTGGCGCACGCTGTTGTTAGAGGGGTCTATCCGATTGAGCGTGCTATTCCTGTCGGTCACGATCCACACGCTATCTTCGCTGGCTGTGATGCTTTCCTCGGCGTCCACAGGTCCCACGGGCAATGTAGCGCTGATTGCATTTGTGGCGGTGTTGATCCGAACTACGGCGGGATTCTTGCCGCAAAGGGGAACCCAAATACTGCCGAAAGCATGGGTCTGACCCGAGCACGCTTCGCCAGATAGTGAAACGGTTGCAACTATCGTATTGGTCGCAGGGTCGATTCGTTGTACTGCGTAGGGTTTTGTCGTCGCGACCCAAACGGCATTTTCGGTCACAAGAACCCAGTCTGCCGTTCGACCGACCTTTATGGTGGCAGATGGTTTCAGCGAACTAAACGGAACTTGAACCCCTTTCACTCCGATCTTTCGAACCTTTCCCAACAACTTTGGATTCTGAGCTATCAGCGTTAAGCAAGCGACGAGAAAGGTGCGGAGGAGCGTCGATCTCGACATAATCATGTCTCCCGTTGTTCCAGTTCTCTAGGCAGGAGTGTTGACCTGCGTCGGGCGGCGTATTTTTCGCAACCGATGAACTCCGCTTTTCTTTTCGGGAGCCTGAGAATGCTACTTTTCATTTCTCAACAGCCTTCTTAGCTGCCATTTCCGTGTTTCGTCTCGCGGTGTTCTTCCGCTTGATTTTATCCATCCGAGCATCTTTCCGACGTGAACCCGGTGTTGAGTTGGTTCCTCCCAAACTCCGACAGTAACCCACCCTATCTGCTCGCCGCTACTCTCCCACCCGACTCGTTCTAGCTTCTGCAATCCCCTCAGTGGCGCTTCGTAAACGGATTCCGCCCGCACTCTAACGCTGTGCTCGACACCGTGGTCGTCAACGAGTTTCACGACACAATCGCGTGCATCAGTCATGGCGCTCTCTGGAAAGGAAATCGAGGTAGAGGAAGGGATACTCAGTTTACGACTTTTCGGCCCTCAGTTCACGGAAGAAATACCCGCCGTCGATTCCATTTGTGAGTTGCACCACGAGATCGCAACTCTGGAGACGATTGTGGGAGAACCAGCAAAGAAGGAACGCTTAGAGTCCGAAGGTGTCACGCAGAAGAGCGCCGTGCTCGTCGCGCAACTTCTCTGGGCTGCGCATGCGTGGAACACTACGTCGGAGCAGGCATCGCAAAAGGTCGTCGCCGATCTTTACGCGCATCTTTCGCATGGCAGCAGCGTGTCCGTGCATGTCGAGGAATTGGACGGCACCGAGCACAGGCTGGAAGTAACGGCGGAACGGGCAGTGAACCGCAAGACAGCGCCAATCTGGCAAAGGCGTGGCAGCAGCGTCAGTAGCGGCCCAGTCACCAAATTTGCTTGGCATGTCGTACCTTCTACGACTTAATGCTGGGTTTTTGGAATTTCGCGGAGATTTGGTAACACGGGTCGGGTAACAAGCGGGTAAGTCTTTTTGAATCTACGTTTGGTAGCGATACCGGGATTCGAACCCGGGTTTCCGCCGTGAGAGGGCGGCGTCCTGGACCCCTAGACGATATCGCCAATTGATGTGAGCAGCGCGCTTCGCTGCTCACAGTCCATCTATAAATTTTCGCACGCCAATCCGCCCCACGCAAGCCGCCGTTACAAGCGCTGGGAATTATGCCGCCCGCTCCGCCGCGGCCAGCAGCACGCACACCGCCACGCCTTCCGCCGCTTGCGCCACTTCCACTAGATCGGGGAACGTCGGCGCAATGCGGATGGTGCGGTCTTCGGGATCTTTCCCATACGGATGCGTCGCGCCCGCAGGCGTTAGTTCGATCCCAGCCTCTTGTGCCAGCGCCACCACGCGGCGCGCGCAACCTTTTGGCACTTCCAGGCCGATGAAATAGCCGCCCTTCGGCTTTGTCCAAGTCACGCCGGTCACGCCCGCAAGCCTTTCCTGAAAAATTTCTAAGACTTTCTGAAATTTCGGCGCAATCAATGCGCGATGCCGATTCATCAGTGCCAGAATTCCCGCTTCATTCTTCAGAAACAGCACGTGCCGCCACTGATTCAACTTGTCCGGCCCGATCGTCTGCGGCGTCATTCGCGCCAGCAGCCACTTCACATTTTCTTTCGATGCCGCAAACAGCCCAAGTCCCGCGCCCGCCAGCGTGATCTTCGACGTCGAGGCAAACACAAACGCGCGGTTCTCATGCCCATGCTTCGCGCAAAGCTCCAGCATGTTCGCAATCTCTACGCGCTCCTCGGTCAGATGATGCACCGCATACGCGTTGTCCCAGAACAACCGGAAATCCGGGGCCGCCGTCTTCATCGCCGCCAGCCGTTCGATCACCGCATCTGAAAACGTAATCCCCGTCGGGTTGCTGTACTTCGGCATGCACCACATGCCCTTGATCGAAGCATCGCTCACCGCAAGCCGCTCCACTTCCTCCATGTCCGGCCCGTCTTCCCGCATCGCCACCGAAATCATGCGAATGCCGTACTCTTCGCAAATCTTGAAATGCCGGTCGTACCCCGGCACGGGACACAAGAACGCAATCGCAGGCTGCTTACCCCAAGGCGTCGCGCTGTGGCACGTCCCTTTCAGCAGCGCAAAGGCGATGCAGTCATGCATCAGCGCCAGGCTCGAATTATTCGCCACCACCACCTGCTCGGCCGGTACACCCATCATTCCCGCGAACAATCGCCGCGCCTCCGCAAGTCCCTGCAACCCGCCGTAATTCCGCACGTCGGTCGCGCCTTCGGCCAGAAAATTCCCCGAACCCGGCAACGCCAGCAATCCCGCGCTCAAATCGAGTTGTGCCGCCGACGGTTTCCCGCGCGTCAGATTCAGCTTGAGCCCACGCTGCTTCACCGCTTCGTAATTCTTCTGAAGTTCCTGCAACCGCCCGCCTGCTGGCGAGTTGGATGGAGCGGATCCTGTCATGGCAATGTTTTCCCCTGTGACCTCGATTATCGCGGATTCTTTCCGGCCCTGGCTACCGAAGCTTCACCCTACCTCCAATGCAAATTGGTCTCTTTCTTTTCCGGCCCGCGGCTCACCACTTCTCCTCTTCTATTTTCCATTTTCTATTTTCGACCTCTGCTACACTATCCCCCGTTCCGCGCAACCTTTCGCCTCTGGAGAATCCGTATGAATTCCACCTCTTCTGTCTCGCGCCGCCAATTTCTATCGGATGCGTCCCGCTTCACGGCCCTGTCTGCTTTTGCCGACGCTTTTCCTTTCGTCGCTTCGGCTCGGCCACATCCCGACGACCCGCGTATTTCGCAGACCCCCATCGCCGACGAAGGTTACGCTGCCGTTTACAAGATCGGCGACGGCCTCTACGCCACCATCTCCAATCCGGCAAAAGGTTTCACCACCATCTGCAATGGCGGATTCCTTATCGGCAAGGAAGCCGCTCTTCTGTTGGAATGCTTCGGCACTCCGGCCGGCGCGCGCTTTCAAATGGAAGTGTTCCACAAAATCACGCAAGTCGCCGCGGCTGGCGCGCTCCTCACCCACTATCACTTCGATCACTCGTTTGGCGGTTCTTTCTACGGCTCCTACGGCATCCAGCTTTGGGGACACTCCGGCGTTCCCAAGCGCATGATGGATTCCTACGTCGCCATGCAGGGAGCGGATCGCCACGCCATTCTTGCCCCTTACGAAAAGCGCTTCGCCGACGCAAAAACCGACCTCGCCAAGCAGCACGCCCAGGGGGACATCGGCTTTTTCGGCAACATCTTCGACATGGCCAACAAAACCGCCGTGACCTTTCCCAATCGACCGCTCGATCCCGTCAAGCTCCCGCTGCAGGTCGACCTCGGCCACTTCCCCATCAGCATCGAACACTACCCCGGACACTCCGGCACAGATCTGATCGTCCGCGTCCCGGAACAAAAAGTCGTCTACACGGGTGACCTGCTGTTCAACGGCGCGTATCCCGCTTGCTTCGACCACCAATGCACCATGTCCGGTTGGCGCAACACGCTGAAGACCTTTGCCTCGTGGGAAAAGGACACGCTCTTTGTCCCCGGCCACGGCCCCATCTGCGGCCAGCTGGGGATTCAGACGCTGCGCGATGTTTTCGACGACCTGTCCGAACAAGCCGAAAAAATGCACAAGGCCGGCGTTCCCGTCTCCGACGCCATGGATCAATACGCGATCCCAGACAAATTCAAAGACTTCTCTTCCCAATCCTGGGGCCTTCGCATCGGCCCGGCCATCGCCAAGCTCTACGCCGAAATGGGCACCAGCTAGCGACGGCCCTCTCAGTAGCACAGGCTTCAGTCTGTGGGCGCCCTCCCAAAGAGAAGCGGCCGAAGCCGCGATCTGTGGCTTCGGCCTTTCTCTTCCCTGCTCGCTGATTACTGTTCGCTGCTCGCTTTCTTCTAAAACTTCACCAGAATCGATAGGTCAATGAACGACTCATTCTTCCGCAAATCAGGGAACCACACGCTGCTCATCCCGCCGCCGCAAGCCTCCTCAGCCGCGGGCAACGCGGTCTGCCCCGAAGACGCGCCCGAACTGCACACAAAGTATTGCGGCGCGCCATTGTTCCCGCCCGGCGGTGTAATTCCGCCTTTGCCCGTCCAATACGGCACGCTCGCATGGCGATAGTCATACTCCGCGCGGAACGTGATGTATTGCTTCGGCATGTAGTCGAACGTAATCGAGGAATCCCAGGCTTTGAACGGATCGCCAGGGTTCCCCGTGAAATACGGCGCGTTCGTCGCCGCCGAAATCGCGCCCGCTCCGTTGATCGGCGGAATCAGCACAAGATAGCGTCCTGGGTTGTTGATCTGCCCGCCGCCAACTGTCAGGCCAAACAAATCCTGGTGGAACCAGAACCGGTTATAACCCATCCAGCCGACAAAGCTTTGCTTCGGCCCTCCCTTGTGATTGCCGTAGCAGCTCACGCCGCTGCCGTATTCGCAACCCAGGTCGCCGGTCAGCGAAAACGCCATCTTGTCCAGCGTTTTCTCCGGCTTGTCATAGTACTTCACCTCGACACTGTTGTCCGTGTGAATGCGGCTTCGGCCATGAATAAACAGATCATCCTCGCCCAGCCCATAGTTGTTCGAAATGATGTTGATCCACGGTTTTGGCGTCCACTTGATCTGTCCGCCGAGTCCCGGCTTGTGGTTCGCTGAACCGTACGACTGCCAACCGTTGATGAACCATGGCTCGATCTTCAGATGCTCCGTCGGGAAGATCTGTACGCGCACTCCTTCAAAAAACCACGGCGTGTTCGACGAAACAAAGGAAGGCTGATACGCCCAGTTATCGAAGTTGTAGTAGCTGAACAGCCCAATATAGGAAAGGAAAATGCCTCCATCCACGTTGACTCCATGCAGCACATCGAAGTGATATCCCCCATACGCTTCAGTCAAATACCGGTACGCCGTATACAGGTCCCACTGTCCGTGCCCCGGGCTGGGATCGTTTCGCGGCGTCGTCGCCGAATACATCCCGAATTGCGTCATCAACCGCGCGCGCACATTGTCGTAGTGAAAGTCCCCGCCAACTCCGAACTGCTCGAGCTGCAGTTCACTGGTTCGAAATAGCTCGCTCGACCCGCCCATCGAGTGGTCCTCCGGATGGTTGAGGTCGTACACGTAATTCACATCCGCCCGGATCTCTGGCGTGAAGAACCTCGAGTCCCAGAAAATCTCTTTGGTGCGAGGATTGCCGTTCAGCCAAGTCCAATCCGCGTCGGAAAACGGTTCGATCTTCGCCGGCTTCTGCGGTACAGGCGCTGACGGCTTCCCCGAATCCTGCTTCCACCCGATCGGGGGCTCCACGTTCGCTACGATCGTGGATGAGGATTCAGCCGTCGACGTCCCCGCAGCCGTTCCGGGCATCACAATTCCAGCCGCGATACTGGAAGCCGCCATGTTCGTATTTGGCGGGCCGGAATCCGGCAGACTCGCCTGCACGTTCGCCAGTTGCTCCGCAGCCGGTGTGCTCTCCCCGCGCGGCTGCCCTTCCTTGGCTTCCAACTCCGCCACACGCCGTTCCAGTTGCTCCACGCGATCCAGTAACCAGCGCTCCCGGTCCGTCAGCCCCGCTTCGGGATTGTTGGCGGTATTCGACTTCGTTGCCGATCCGGAAGAAGGCGCCTTATCATTTTCATTCTTCCCATCGTCGGCCAGTCCAGCTCCACTCGTCATTAGGCCGAGCAAAAATATCCATCCGAACAACAAACTACGCTTCATGCAAAAACGCATGGTTTTTCTCCTACCCTGATTTCGGCACACCACTGTTCTCGGAATGGCAGTTACGCCCTGCCCAGGTCGGTCCGAGAAAGATTCAAGAACTGCCGAATTAGACTACTTGGATGGGCATAAGGATTCTGTGAACCCTCAATCAGCCTTCTGTGAGGCTAGTACTCACTTTTTCCTTGACATATTTTTACTATTCAATATACTAACTAACAAGTGAATGTGCGCCTCGGCGCTTCTTTCCCACTTTAGGATTTAACCTCCCTCTTTTCTGTTGATTCAAGGAGGGCTCAACGTCGCCGACTGCAATCGCCTCTAAGCCCTTTATTCTCCGCACTTGCTTTAAGCAGCCGAAATCTGGGGCGCTAGCTTATTTTTTCCTTTAACGTTACGTACTCAAATAGCAAGCGGCAAATAAGTGCTGTAGATGCCACACATCCAACCGGGCTGGCGATGTTTTTCCCAAACTACTCTGGCAGGAACTACCATACAAATAAGCCCTTAGGCCCCACGGAACACGAGCTACGGGTCACGAGATCCGGTCCTAAACTTCAACTCCCTCTTTCTTCCGAATCTCCGCGGCCGTCGCTTCCATCTCCGCGTGAATCAACCCGTTCGTCGCCAGAATGGACTTGCCGCCCAGCACATAGGGCTTCCCGTCGAGGTCGGATATCCTTCCTCCGGCCTCTTCGACCAGCACCACCCCGGCTGCCGTATCCCACGGCTTCAACCCGAATTCCCAGAAGCCATCAAAGCGCCCAGCTGCCACGTACGCTAAATCCAGCGCCGCTGAACCATCACGCCGTACCCCATGCGAGCACAACGTGAAGTCCCAGTAGTAGTGAATATTCGGAAGCGTGTGCCTCTTGGTGTTCGGAAAGCCCGTACACAACAAGCTTCCCCGCAGCGTCGCGATCTTTGAGCAGTGAATGCGCTTACCGTTGGAATACGCCCCCTCGCCGCGCGCGGCCCAGAACATCTCTTCGAAAATCGGGTTATAAATCACGCCTAGCAGCAAATCACTGCCTTTGGCCAGCGCCATCGAAACACAAAAACACGGATAGCCGTGAGCAAAATTCGTCGTCCCGTCGAGCGGGTCCACATGCCAGCGCAATTCCGAACCGGTCTCTTTGCCCGTTCCCTCTTCCGCCGCCACCGCGTGTCCCGGAAACAGCTTTTGCAAACGGCTGACGATCAGCGCTTCCGAGCGCTTGTCCGCCTGCGTCACCAGGTCAAAGTCGCCCTTGTACGCAATGTCCGGCGGGCGCTGTACCTCCTCGCGCAGCACCGCGCCGGCTTCGCGCGCAATCTCCTTCGCGGCTTGCAAATATTCGTTGCTCATTCAATCTCGCAATCTGGAACGAAATGATCAGCAATCAGTGATTAGTGAGGCGCCGGAAACCGCCCCCATTTTCTATTGCACAAGATACGATGTCCGGTGCCGCGCCGAATACCCTGGCAGTACCTTCACCTCAATTGTACGGTAGGTATTGGCCGGTCCGCGCGGATTTGGATAGTAGCCAATGCGGTATTGGGTGCGTAACTCCGCATCAATCCGGTCGAAGATCACCGGCAGCTCTTCGGCTTTCTCCGGGAAAAACATCGCGCCGCCCGTGGTCTCCGTAATCGTCTGCAGCGCGTGTTCCCCCGCGGTATTGCGCCCGTTTTCGCCCGGCACCGGCCGGATCAAGATCGTATAGAGCAGCACGTCGCCGCGCACCGCCGCCCGCCGCGCCGACTCAAAATCCGTCCGGCTGGTGGTCTCGCCGCCGTCGGTCAGCAGCACGATCACGCGCCGGTGGTCGCCGCCGCGCTTCGCCAGCGCCTGCGAACCCAGCAGGATCGCGTCGTAAATCGAAGTGCCTGCGCCATCGGGAATTTTTGCCACTGCATCCTGCAGCACCTGCACCTTGTCCGTGAACATGCTGCGCTGCGTCACGGACTCGTCGAACGAAAACACGGACATGCGGTCGTCCGGCCGCAGCACCTGCCGGATAAAATGCGACGCCGCCGACCGCTCATATTGAATATCCATGTGCGCGCTCAGGCTCGCATCCACCATCAACGCGATATCGAGCGGCCATTTCGTCTCTGACTCGAAAAAGGAAATCTTCTGCGGCACACCCTCTTCGACCACCTGGAACGCCTCGATCGGCAGGTTTGACGCCGGGCGCTTCTGCTCATCCAGCACGCTCACCAGTACGTTTACCAGGTTCACGTTGACCTTGATCGTGCCCTTCGGCGCCTGCGTTTCCTGGGCTTTCGGCGGTGCATCTTCCGGCGCCGGCACTATCACGCCCGGGGGTCCCGGAGGCTGGCCGCCGTTGGGTTGTGTTGTCGCAGGCTTGTTCGTGGACGGCTGCGCCCAAGGCGGTCGGTCGGGCTTATCCTGCGCCGCGGCGCAGGAAACTCCGCCCAGTAAGACCGCGAAAAACGCAAAACCGGCGAGAATTCGTGGAACCTGGAGGATCATCAGTGGTTAAGATGCAGTTTTCGCGCTTGGAGGTGTCGGCGGGAGCTCCCCGTCCGCCCAAACCGCTCCATCCGCGAAATACTCCTTTTTCCAGATGGGCACGGTCTTTTTGAGCGTGTCAATCGCATACCGGCAGGCGTCAAACGCCGCGCCCCGGTGCGGCGCGCTCACGACAATGAACACGCTCGTCTCTCCAATTTCCAGCCGCCCCAGGCGGTGCACCATGGCAATGCGATGAATCCGGAACTTCTCATGGATCTGCGCCGCGATCTCTTTCATCTTACCCATCGCCATGGGCTCGTACGCCTCATATTCCAGGTAGCTTGTCGCGCGCCCGTGCGATTCGTTGCGCACAAATCCGTCGAACGCCACAATCGCGCCGTCCTTCCCCGCACGCACATACCGCTCCAGTGCGGGCCCATCAATCAGCCCCTGCACCAGCTCAATCTTGTCTTCTTCGCTCATGGTGAAAACCGAAAACTCGGGGATCAACCAGCAACTCGCATCTCGAACCACAACTCAGCTTAATTCTTCTCTATTTTCTATTTCCAAATCTTCATTTTCTAAACTCACCCACCGCTCACCGGAGGTAAGAACGCAATCTCATCGTCCGCGGCCACCCGGGTATCCCACGCCGCAAACTCCTGGTTCCGCGAAACCACCATGGACCCGCGAAACCCGGCCAGTTTCGGGAATCGTTCCGCGTACCGCGCAAATACATACTCGAGCGTCGCTCCTTCGGGCAGTTCGGGCGCTTCTTCGGCGAGTCCGATCAACTCCCTTAGGCGGCCGAAAAACAGCACCTTCACCCGCACCACTGGTATCGCCTGTGCCATGCAAAAATTGTACCCCGATGCCGCCCAGTAGCACAGGCTTCAGCCTGCGCGGCACAGGCACTCCTGCCTGTGCACCCGATCCAGCGGCAACCACCAAAAAACTCGAGGGTGTCCCATCCTTCGCGCGGTTTTGCGCCAAGGGTGGGTCTATCGATCGAAGGGCACGATTTTCTTTCCGCTCGCTCTTCTCTTCGGGTCGCGGTACACGGAGCATAGGCCACGTTCCCCCAATCCGAGCGATAATCATTCCACGCGCCAAAGGACCACCATGAAAATCCTCCTCACCGGTTCCACCGGCCTCGTCGGCACGGCTCTCGCACAGGAACTCCAGCGCGCCGGCCACACCGTCTGCCGCCTGGTCCGGCCCGGCACTCCTGCCGAGGCCGTCCGCACCGCGCAAGGTTTCGATGTGCAATGGAATCCCGCGACCGGCGAACTCGGTGGAGCCGCTGTCGGCGCCGACGCCGTCGTCAACCTTTCCGGGGCCTCGATCGCCGATGGCCGCTGGACACCGGAACGCAAGCAACTCCTCCGCTCCAGCCGCGTGGACACCACCCGCGCCCTCGTCAGCGCCCTCGCGAAAATGGAGCAGCGCCCCCGCGTCCTCGTGTCCGCCTCCGCCACCGGCTACTACGGCAACCGCGGCGACGAACTTCTCACCGAAGACAGCACTCCCGGCACGGATTTTCTAAGTGAAATCGCAAAAGAATGGGAAGCCGAAGCTGTCAAGGCCGAAGTCCTCGGCATCCGCGTGGTTCGCGCCCGCTTCGGCGTCATCCTCGCCAGGCCCGGCGGCGCACTGCCGCAAATGATGCGGCCCTTTCAATTCGGCGCCGGCGGAAAAATCGGCAACGGCCGCCAATGGATGAGCTGGATCACCCTCGCCGACGCCGTCGCCATCCTGCTCTCCGCCCTCGAAAACGGCCACGTCGCCGGCCCTCTCAATGTCGTCTCCCCGCAACCCGTCACCAACGCCGACTTCACCAAAACCTTAGCCGCGTCCCTGCACCGCCCCGCACTCTTCCCCGCGCCAGCCTTCGCCCTGCGTCTCATCCTCGGCGAAATGGCCGACGCCCTCCTCCTCTCGAGCCAACGCGCGGTGCCCGCCCAACTCCAAAAACTCAACTATCAATTCCAACACGCAGACTTGCGTTCGGCCTTAGCTGCCATCTTCCGACGGTAGCGCCGCCATCCAGCCTTTGTAGCGGCCGCCTTCTGAGGCGGGCGCTTTTTTCTGCTGCCCAAATGTAGGGCCCGCTTTCTGAAGCGGGCCGCTCCTCATCGAAATGTGGCGTTGCCTTTGTTGTGATTCGCTACTTGATTACAGTGACTGACACTTCGATTTTGCCGACCCTACCACTCACCGGATCGGTGCCAACGATTGCCTCGAGGGTCTGCCCTTCCCGGATATTGAAGTCATTTTCCGATCGGAACCGGCGGATGATTGGCTGCGCAAATTTCCCCACGGAGTTGTCCAGCGGAGGACCTGGTATTTTCTGAACGACGACGAACACATTCCCGTCAACCCAGGAGCGATCAAAGTCTAACCACAAAGCGTAAACGCCGTCGGAGAGCTTTCTCGCCCGGCAATCGACATTGGTTCCGACATCGATGTATTGATACTGCGAAGCGGAGGCTTCGGCCGATGTAGCAATTGGTGTACGTGTCCCCACGCGAATCTCGCTTGGAGGCCCGTTTCTCAGGCTAACCAACAAAACAAAAGGGAAGATCTTCACCTTCTTCTCGCCGTCGTACTCCGTATAGGTGACCTTTACCTGCAGTTGCTCGGTGCTCTCACGTGGCCCTGATTTCGCCTCCTCTTTGGGGAAATCAGACTTTTCTTGGGCTACTGCGGGCCAGCAACCACCCAATAGCAAGACACTCAGAATCACCGAACTCATCAATCGTCGCATCGCTACCTCCTAATGTTCTTGAGCATCGCTTCGACAATGCAAAACGAATTATGGAACTTTCTCGAAAGGCATGGTTTCCGTGTCAGGGGCCTCGTGCGGGTGAATCGACTCATCCGGCAAGACCGGCAGTTCTCCGTTGTGGGCCATCGCAAGCGCCCACTCTGGATTCTGGACCGCTGCCTTGGCCAATTTCCGCAAACCGCGCGCTTCCGCCGGGTCAATCAAGACCTGCATCTCCGGCGCGTCTGTTTTCCCTCGTTCCTTTTGGCGCACGTGCTGGTGACTGGCACTCCGTGCTTGCAAAACCGACGTGCCTGGCTTCGTGGACACGGGAGCGGCCGCTGACTGCAACACGTTATGTTGCGGATGTATTTCCGCAATGGACATGGGACTCACATTCTTTGCCCGAGACATGTGTCGCAACAACGGATAAGTCACGAGCGCCAAAACCCCAGCGGCTGCCACGGCCGCAATTTTCCACGGAAGCATTGCGCGTTGCGACTCCTCTTGTTCCATCCGTGCTCGCACACCAGGCAGCAACGAAGCAGGCATCTCTTCGTTCACCATGGCGCGCACGCCCGAATCCATCGCATCCAGGAGCCGCTTCTGTGCCTCGTAAAATTCCGCGCAACTTGGGCACACCCGCAGGTGCGTCGCAAGCATTTCGCTCCGTGCCGCTTCGCCGCGTAACAGCGCGTCGCTCAATCCCTCCCGATACGCTTCGCAACTCATCGCAACTTCTCCAAGAGTTTCTTCCGCGCCAAAAACAGCCGCGACTTCACCGTGCCCACCGGAATCCCCAGCATCCCCGCAACTTCCTCCAGCGTGTATCCCTCGATCGCCGCCAGCAGCAGCACCAGCCGGAACTTCTCCGGCAACTCCTCCAGGGCCCGCTCCAGCCGCGCCTGGAACTCCCGCGAAGCCGCCACGTCCTCCGCCGTCGGCGCCGCCGTCCGCCGCTCCGGCAGCAGCCATTCCGCCTCGCGCTTTTCCCTCCGCCGCGCCGACCGCCAACGGTCCAGCGCCAGCCGGAACGTGATGCGCACCAGCCACCCGCGAAACTTCACCGGCTCCCGCAACCGCGCGAAATTCCGGTACGCCCGCAGCAACGCCTCCTGCGCCACGTCCTCCGCATCCGCCGCGTTCTGCAGAACGCCCTGCGCCACGCGAAACGCCAGCGGCCCGCATTCCGCCAGCCGCGCTTCAAACTCCCGGTCCGCGCGAGCCCGCTCGAGCTCCCGCCCCGCCCCCTCAAGCGCTCTTCCCGGCTGGATCAGGACCAGCTCCCGCATCCGCAATCTCCGTTACACCCAACTAGACGTCACCGTCGCCATTTCGGTTCAACCGCTAATCCAATTACTTATGTAGGGACGGCCTTCCGAGGCCGTCCGCTCTTCGTCAGTTATGCCAGTTCGCCCGACCGGCCGCCTCAGAAGGCGGACCCTACATCTTCGGTACACGGGTCACGGATCACGGGCCACGGCTCTTCAAATATTCAACGCCCGCAACAACTCCTCGAGGTTCGACTCGTCGGCCACCAGCCGCAACTCCGCGGCGCCCTCGGCCGTGCGCGGCACCGCGCCGTCGTCAAACGCCTGGAACAACCGCATCTTCGCCACGGCGTATTCCTCGCTGCTGGTCAGCGCGCGCCCGTTCGCCCGCGCCCAGGCCTCCAGCGCCGCTTGCATCACAAAAATGCGCAAGCCGAAACTCGTCGCCCGGTCCACGGAAATCGCGTAGATAAACTCCCCCGCGGGCGCGCCATCCAACAAGACGCGGTTCACTTCATAAAGGCAGTATTGATAGACGTATCCGTTCGCCGCCGAATAACTCTTGATTCGCCGCACCGCCTCAGGCTTTGCCATGGCGCGATTATTCGAGCGGCCTCCGCGAATGTCAATGCGGCCCAAGCCGCGCTTCCCGGTTCGGGAATGAACTTCCGGAATGGCGTTCACTTCGGAACGCTCCCAGACATTTCGGAACACTCGCGAATGTGCGCCTTCGCGCCAACGCGCCGCGCTCCAGCCGTTCTCAACCTCTTTGTTCCACGCACCTTAGAACGCACAAAGATTTCTTCCGCGGACCATGCTTGCCGCAGCACACCGCTGCGCACCTGCTGGCCCTCGGTCTGCTTTTGTAAAAATTATGCGGCCCCTTCCGCAAACTCGAACCGGACAAAGCACCAGCGCACTGCAGCCGCGATCTGCGTGTCGTGCAGCATTCGCACTTTTCGTCCTCGCTTTCAGTGTCTTTCTCGGCGCTTGCGGCGGCGGTGGGACCGGCAGTTCCAATCCTCCACCCCCTCCTCCGATTACCGTAACAATCAGTCCCACATCGAGCAGCGTGTAGCTGGGTGAAACACTCTCGTTTTCCGCTACCGTCACCAACTCCACCAACACCGCCGTCTCCTGGAGCGTCAACGGCATCCCAGGCGGTTCCACTCAAGTCGGCACCGTCTCTGCCGATGGAGTCTATACCGCCCCCGCGGACCTTCCTTCAGGGGGGACCGTGCAAGTGACCGCGACCAGCCAAGCCGACGCCACGAAATCTTCCACCGCCGCTGTCACCGTCACCAGCGACATCTCCCTCTCTCTTTCGCCTAGCATCTCCAACGTCGAACTCGGCGCGCTACAAGCCTTCCACGCCACGATCACCACCAACGGCAAACCCGACCGAACCATCCACTGGAGCCTCTCCGGCACCGCCTGCCCCGGCAACTGCGGCAGTGTGGACACCAACGGCAATTACACCGCCCCGTCGATTCTTCCCGCTGACCCTGGCGTCACACTCGTCGCCACCAGCGCAGCCGATCCTTCCAGGCAAGCCTCCGCCACGCTCGCCATCACCAGCCACTTCACCCTGCAAATCACCGCGCCCTCTTCGCTGCAACCCGGAGCCACCTCCGCCATCGTCGCCACGCTCACGCCAATCGTCGGCTCCGCGCCCAGCAGCGTGCTTTCCTGGTCGCTCTCCGGCACAGGCTGCAACGGCAACGCCTGCGGAATTCTCACCGTCATCACCACGCAAGCGGCGGGCAGCAACGCCATCTCCAACACCGCCAACTACACCGCGCCCAACACGCCGCCGCAGCCCAACGTCGTCACCATCACCGTCACTCCGCAAGCCGACGCCACCAAGCAAACCCAGGCCTCCATCACCATTCAATCCGGCCCGAGCCTCTCCATTTCGCCCTCCACGTACACGCTCGCCGCCAGCCATCGCGTCAAGCTCACCGTCACCGAAAACGGCACCAGCGGCGAATCGCTGGCCTGGAGCGTCAACGGCGTCTCCGGCGGCAACGCCACGCTGGGCCAGGTCTGCGTCGTCGGCTCTTCGCCCTGCCAGGCGGTCACCAGCAGCGCCACGCAAGTGGACTATCTCGCCCCCGGCGCCACTCCTTCGCCGAATCCTGTTTCCGTGCAGGTCGCCAGCACCGGAAATCCCGCGCTCAACGCTTCCGCGCAAATCACCGTCATCAATCACCTTCTCGTCAGCGTTCTTCCCAACAACGTCACGCTGCCGCCGCTCGGTGTTCAGGGCTTCACGGCCGCCGTTCTCGGCAGCACGAATCAGGCTGTCGTCTGGCAAGTTCAAGGCACGGCGTGCGGCGTCAGCGGCGCATGCGGCTCCATCGATCCCAGCGGCACGTTCACCGCGCCATCCGCGCCGCCTTCGCCAGACGCCATCCAGGTCGTCGCCATCAGCCGGGACGACACTTCGCAATCCGGCTCCGCCAACATCACCATTTCCACCGGCGCCAACATCCTCACGCTACATCCGGCCAGTGTTTACGTGGGCTCCGCCAATGGCTTCACACTTTCCGTCAACGGCAGCGGCTTCGTGCTCACGAATCCCGGCCCCGGCTCCACGCTGCTCATCGCCGGCACCGCACGAGTCACCACCTGCGCCACGGTCAACGTCTGCACCGCTCCGGTCACCGCCGCCGACGTCGCGCAACCCGGCAACGTCAGCGTGCAAATCAAAAATCCCGACGGCACGCTCTCCAACGTCGTTTCCCTCGTCGTCGCCGCGTTCAACATCAACGACACTGTCATTACGCTCACCAGTTCCTCGCCTTCCTCAACCGGCCAAAACATAACCGTCGTCGAGCCCACAGCGGCCGGCGAAGACAGCTCGTCCGTCTCCTTCGATCTCAACGTCGCCGCGCTCGGCGTCTTCAACACCACCAGCAATTCCTGCAACCTCGGCGGCAATCCCGTTCCGCTCGTGCGTCCCTCGAGTGGCACCACCGCCGCCGACATCTGCCTCTTCTCGCAATCCGGATTCGACACCAGCATGAACTACACCGTTTCCGGCTCCGGCGACGTCGCCGTGATCGCCAAACAGCCCGTTGGCCTCGGCATCATTCACCTCACCTTGCAAATTCCTTCCACCGCCGCACCCGGTGCCCGAACGCTTTTCATCCAGAACGCCAACCTCGATAAAACCGCCGCCTCCGGTGCGCTGAACATTCAATGAAGAAGGCAATGAAACAGGCAATGAACAGGAGCCACAAAGAATGAGCTACAAAGATCGCCGCCGGTTTCTCTGGATTCTCTTTTTGATCGGACTCGGCTTGATCGCCTTCGTCGCCCAGGCCACCACGCTGGTGCGGCTGCGCTTCACCGATCTCGTCCACTACTCTTATTCAATCGCCCGCGTGCGTTGTGAGCGCTCGCGCACCATGCTCGAAAACGGCGAAATCTGGACGGACACTACCTTTCGCGTGCTTTGGCAGGAGAAGGGTTATTTACCCGAAGAAATCGTCGTGCGGCAGCCCGGCGGGAAATTCCTGCACCTGCGCTCTCATGTGGAAGGCACGCCCGAATTCCGTCCCAGTGAAGAGGTCTATCTTTTCTTAAGCGGGCACCTCGGCCATCCGTTCTACATCGTCGGCTGGACGCAAGGCACGTTCCGCATTCACCGCGATCCCGTCTCTAACGTGGAGACCGTCACGCAGGACTCGGCGGAAACTCCAGTCTTCGATCCCGCTTCGGAGACATTTACCCGCAGCGGCACCACCAATTTGCCCGTGGAAATTTTCCAACAGCGCATCTTCCGCGAAACGCTGCGCCAGGCCGAGGTCCCCACGATCGCCAAAAAGAGATAAACCCATGCGCACATCGCTCCAGCAAGTTCGCTCCCTATGCGTCACCTTCTTCTTCACGCTATGGTCCGCCACCTCGGCGCACGGCTACGCGTTCAACGAAATCGTGCCCGACGTGCGCCAGCCCGTCAACGTTTCCGGTGGCTCGGCCTGCCCGATTCCCTCGCACCAGCTCCGCAGCTATCTCCTTTCGCTGGAGCACGGCCTTCGGTTCCAATCCCACAACCATTCTCACGCAAGACCAGACGCCCGCCGGCAGCCTGAACGAAATCCAGCAAGTCATCCAGCAGTCCATGAACGTCTGGGCGAACGTCAGCGGCACTTCGCTTACACCTGCTTCCTACGCACCCCTCACGCGTGTGACTTCCAGTAATGCTTGCGGCTCGGACGGCATTAACTCCATCTGCTTTGACCAGCCGGATATGGCTTTCACGCCCGGCGTGCTCGCCTTCACGCGCGTCATCACCGCCGATCAGAGTGGCATTCAACTTGGCAACGGCGCGCCCGCCACGCAAATCGGCCAGATTCTCGACGCCGACATTTACTTCAACCCCAGCGATTCGCTGGTTACTTTCGCGACGCCCGCGGCCCTCGCCGCCAATCCCAAGGCCTACGACCTCGAATCGCTCCTCACCCATGAACTCAGCCACACCCTCGGCTTCAGTCATTCTGCGGTCTGGAGCGCGATGATGTATCCCTTCGCTCCCGCACCTGGCACGTTCACCAACCTGCACCCCACCGCGCAGCAACTCGACGCGCCGCTCTCTCTGACGACGACCGCACCGGCCTCCGCGTCCTCTACCACGACCTCACGGACACACAGTTCGTTGGCTCGATTCAAGGCCGTATCCTCCCGGCAAATCCGCTCTCGCTGCCCGCGGCTCCTCCCGGCGTCACCGGGATCTTCGGCGCACACGTCGTCGCCGTGGATGCCTCAAGCGGCGCCGTCGTTGCTGGAACGTTGGGGGGATGGAGTTGTCAGGCGCCGGGGCCCGTGCAGTTTGACGGCACCTATTCGCTCAACCAATTGCCCGTGAATCGCAGCTACAAAATCTACGCCGAGCCACTCAACGGCACTGTGGGCCCGTCCCAGGTTTCCAACGCGCTCGTCTCGCTCTGCCGCAACGCCACCACCGACCCCGGCTGGCCCCCGCTGCAGTCCTGCGTCGTCCCCCAAGCCGACCTCGAAATCACCGCCGCCGGCCTCTGGCCGCCATAAGCGCCAGCAGCCGACTCAGAGCGAGTTTTTGATTTTGGTCTTTTGTTTCTGGCAATGGTCTTTAATGCCTGGCT
>Ga0335085_10005494_pt1 | contig 20282 bp, 12 predicted proteins | sample Lox_Sample_45_FD_206712 | JGI IMG/M metagenome (GOLD analysis project Ga0335085, IMG submission 206712) | Soil microbial communities from Loxahatchee National Wildlife Refuge, Florida, United States - Lox_Sample_4.5 | ecosystem: Environmental > Terrestrial > Soil > Wetlands | place: USA...
CCCGAGGGGGGAGGGTGTCGGCCATGTGCCGACCGGAAAGGGTTTACTTTGGTAGTGGCTTTGCCGCTCCGCGCTCTCTGTGGTGAATCTTTCAAGGGCGCTAATCGCATGCAGGAGGCACAATGCAGGCTTTACCAGTGCGTGAATTCCAGGTCGATAACGCACGCGTCTACGTTTATCCGTCCAAGTTGGACACTAGCCAGGCTGCCGCGCGGGAAGCCGCTTCCCTGCTGCGCGGCACGCGCGCCCAGCGTGGCTCGGCGCGCATTATCGTGGGAACGGGCAATTCCCAGGACGACATGATCGCCACCCTGGTTCAGGAACCAGACCTCGACTGGGGCCACATCGAGGTTTTCCATATGGACGAATACGTCGGCATGGCGATGGACCACCCCGCCAGTTTCCGCCGCTGGCTCAAGACTCATCTGGTGGACGTTGTCCATCCGGCCAAGGCTCACTACCTCGCCGGCGACGCCCAAGATTTATCAGAGGAATGCGCGCGCTACGCGGCCCTGCTGCACTTGGCGCCCGTCGATATCTGCTTTATCGGTTTCGGGGAGAACGGGCACATCGCTTTCAATGACCCCGGTGTGGCCGACTTCCACGATCCACGAGCGATCAAGCGGGTGGCCATGGATGTACGCTGCCGGCGGCAACAGGTGGGGGAGGGTCACTTTCCTAACCTTGAGGAAATGCCCCGGGAAGCACTGACCTTGACCTGTCCGGAGCTTCTGCGGGCCGAACACCTGATCTGCACGGTTCCCGACCAGCGCAAGGCAGAGGCCGTGCACAGCGCGCTGACGGGGCCGGTCACGGAAGGGTGCCCCAGTTCCGTGGTTCGCACCCATCCGGCCGTGTCCATCTATCTCGACGCTGGCTCCGCTTCACTCCTCGCGCCGTAGCGCATGGTCGCGTCAGGAAGCGGCGGGCAGTGCGCTGCTAACCATGCTTCTGGTCCCACTCTTTGTAATCAACACCCAGTTGAGTGGTGGCGCTTTCCGGGCAGCCGTCCCAACTTGCCAGCATCTTGTTGCCCTGATACTGCAAATCCTCGATCCCGATTTTACTCGAATAAAAGCCGCTCAGCACCAGGTCGCGGATGTGGCTGAAGGCCGCCGCGGCCGCGGAGTCTTCGGGCGCCGCCTTCTTAGGGTAAGCGATCCGGTCGAGAAGCTGCTTCTGTTGGACCTCGGTACAGTTCACGAAATCGTGGCCAAATTTCCGGTTGCACTCCACGTCGATCCAGGTCAGCCCGCCCCGCACCTCGGTTTTCATCAGATCCTCTTGCAGGGATAGCCAATCGTCGATGAATTCCGGAACACCTGCCTGCGTGGCGCTGCCGCTGCGTTCATCGGCAGGGATGATGATGTCGCTGAGCACGTGGAGAGTCTTGTACTGGTGAGGGTTGAAGACTTTGGGCGAGTACGCACCCGCTGCAGGTACGGGGGCAGACGGAGCCGCAGCCGCGGCCGGGACCAACTGCACCAACGCCGCCGTGGGTGCCGCCACCGCAACTTTCAACAAGTCGCGCCGGTTGAAGCCGCCGCTGGCGTTTGCCTTATCCTGGTCATTCATCGTTGTCTCCCGAAAGGGTCATGTCTATCAAGCGATATCGAATAGGCTGTAGCTTGATGGGCCGGATTTGTAGCGTCGATCTCTGATCGACGGCGGCCGGAGACCGCCGCGGCAACAGCTACACATTCAACTTCTTCACCTGGTCGGCGGCGTACTCCGAAGTTCGCCAGGCCAGCGCCAGAATCGTGTGCGTCGGATTCTTGTCGGCGTTGCTGACGAATGGCGCGCCGTCGGTGATGAAAAGGTTCTTGCAATCCCATGCCTGGCAATTGGCGTTCACGACAGATTTGGTGGGGTCTGAGCCCATGCGCGCCGCGCCGACTTCGTGAATGATCTCGCCCCCTTTCGCCATGCCCCAGTCATCCTGGGGCCCGAATTTATGCAGCGGCTCGCCACCCGCGGTGCGAATGATTTCATCAAACGTTTCGCGGGCATATTTCGCCATCTGAATTTCTTCCTGGCTGAACTTAAAGTGGAATTTCAGCACCGGAATGCCCCACGCATCCACCACCTTGTCGTCAATCTCACAATAGCTATCCTCGTTCGGAATCATTTCACCGCGGCAGGAAAAGCCCATGAAAGCACCATAAATCTTGCGCACGCCGCGCTTTAGTTCCGCTCCATATCCGCCCCCCAGGAATCGCTCGCTGTGGGAGAACGACCCCACTCCCGGCATATGCAGGCCGCCGCCGAACTCGATGTGGAAACCGCGTGAGAACGGCATCTCATTCCGGGCCTGCTTCTGGTAATTCCACCAGGGCATGTAGAAGTGCTCGCCGCCGGCGCCGTCTTCGTTGTGGGGCGGCATGTTCTGCATCTGGGGAAAGAATCCCGAGGATCGATCCACGCCCACCGTATCCATAAGGTACCTGCCCACCAAGCCGCCGGCGTTCCCGATGCCCTGCGGGTGCGAGGGGCTTTTGGAATTGAGCATCAGCCGCGCCGTCTCGCAGTTGCTTGCCGCCAGAATGACGATCTTGCCGCGCACCTGGACTTCGCGGCGAGTCTTCTTGTCGATGTAGGAAATGCCGGCGGCCAAACCGTCCTTGCCCACCAGCACTTCGCGAGCCATGGCGTTGCAGCGCACTTCCAACTTGCCGGTCGCCATGGCCGGTGGAATAAGTACCGTGGAGGAAGAAAAGTTGGACGATGTCGCGCAACTGCGCCCGCACTGCCCGCAATAGTGGCACGCCGGCCGCCCGTGGATGGGCCGAGTGAGAATCGAGCGCGACATGGGAACGCAGGGAATGCCCAACTTCCTGCAAGCCTTCTGAATCATCAGTTCGTTGCAGCGCGGCTTGGGAGGCGGCAGGTATTTGCCGTTGGGCGTATTCTCCAAGCCATGGTTGCTGCCGAACACGCCAATCAAATCCTCGGTCTTGTCGTAATAGGGGGCGAGGTCCTCGTAGCTAATCGGCCAATCAAAGCCCTTGCCGTCGCGCGAATAGGGCTTGAAATCATAGGGGCCCATACGCAGCATGATTCTGCCGTAGTGGTTGGTACGGCCGCCGAGAGCGCGCGTGCGCCACCAGTTCCAGGTGCTGCCGGGAGCGTTGGTGTATGGCTCGTCGGGGAGGTGCCACCCCCCGTAACCGGGATCGAAATAACCGTTGGGCTTTTCGGGCGTCGCCGCCCCGCGATGGGGGGCTTCGTAGGGCCACTTCATCATCGTGGATTGCTTCGCCGTATCCCACCAGTCTCCAGCCTCCAGCATCAAGCATTTGGCCCCGGCTTGGGTGAGGACGTAAGCGGCCATACCTCCCCCGGCGCCCGAGCCCACAATGATGGCGTCATATACTTTTGGACTGGGGATTATCTCCGGCATAAGACTCCTTCGACAGTTTGTAGCGGCGGTATCTGACCGCCGTCGGCGATCGGAGATCGACGCTTCAATTCATAACGCGCGGCGGTCTCCGGCCGCGCTCGCGGATCAGAGATCGCCGCTAGATTTCATGTTGCGTTGTTTAGCTCAATCGCCCTGGCAAATACATCCGCAGAAAACGCGAAGCGAGGATGAACCCATCCTTGCGGGCCTGGGGAAACTCTGGAGCCTTATTGCTAGGCGGCTCGTCCCAGAATTCGTCCTCGTGCTCAACGATCACTCCCCCACTATAACCGGCTTGCAACAAAACGTTAATGAATTTCGGCCAATTAATAAGGCCCTGGCCCGGTATGCGGTAGCGCCACCAGCCCTTGCCGTGAATCCCCACCCTTTGCAGGACAGGCTCGACAATCTCGGTGTCCTTGGCATGAACCGAGAGGATCCTTTCCTTGAATTCCCATGCCGCTGGCACGTAATCGATGTATTGCCGCACCAGGTGCGAAGGATCGAATTCCAGGCCTAGCCGCTTGCTGGGAACGAGGTCAAATATCTTTTCCCACGCCGCGGGCACGGTGGCAAAGTTCGTGTCACAGGGATAGTTCTCCCAACCCATGGTGATGTCCAGCTTCTCGCACACGGGCAAGTAATGCTCGTTGAAGACTTCGGCCAGTTCCTTGGCTTGATCTTCCATGGACGCCCCGGCCATTCCCCCGCTGAAGGTGCCCACGAACTTGCATCCCAGCCGATGACCAAACTCCAAATTGCGTATGAACTCCGCGATCGCCTGGCGCCGCTGTCCTGCATCGCGGGCAAGGTGATTCGGATCCATACACTCAAGACTTATGATGCGAATTTTGGCGTCTCTGGCCACGGCAAGAACTTGGTCAATCTGCGAGTCCGATAAACTGGGGTTGAAAGACTTTTCCACCCGGAGTGCGACGCCCTGATAATCCGTCGCCGCCGCAAAGGCCAGCTTTTGCGGGGAGTACGACGTCAGGATGGCGAGCTGGGGGAATTGCTTCTCGTGGGCAGTGGAACCGGCGGACTCCTGCGCTCCGGCAGGACTACCGGCCATTGCCATCTGCGTTCCAATCGCCGATGCCCCGCCCACTTTCAAGAAATCACGGCGTCCGAGTTTATTGTCGATCATTGGTTGCCCCCTCACCACGCTGATTCATCACAGGGAGGAGAAACATAACCGGGTTCTGGCCTTATGTCCAGAGGCAATCGAAGCCAAAGCGGAATGTCCGATTACGGATAGAGGTATCGCTCTTGAATTTCCGCGCGAGGCTCGCCGGCTTCCTCCATTCGGGCCAGCAGGCGTTCGCGCAGATGCGCGGCGGCGGCACGCATCGAAAGGCCTCCTTGATAGTGCGTCAGCTTGGGGTTGTCCTCCCGGCCAGCCAGGTTGAGCAGTTGATGGGGGTCATCGAACAGGTTGTACATCTGGTGCTCCACGTAACGGTCGCTGGCGGCTGCGGACGTCTTGCCGGAATTCGGGTCCACTACAGCGTACGTCCATTGCGGCGTGCGTAAAGCGCGGCCGGTTTGCGATTCCGAAATCTGCACGTAGACCTCGTTGGGCCAGCCCTCCACTTTCCGGTCGAGCAGGGGAATAAAACTGCGGCCTTGCATGGAGGCAGGAACCGGCAGCCCGGCAGCCTGCAGGAGGGTCGGCGTGACATCAATCTGACTCGTCAATTCCGGCACGCTTAGTGAGCGGTTGAACCCCGGTCCCTGGATGATCAGCGGGACATGAATAGAGCTTTCATGCGGGCTGCGCTTGTATTCGCTATTGCGCGTGCGGAAGTGGCAGGCATGGTCGCTCAGGAAGACCAGAATGGTGTTCTCTTCCAGCCCCACTTCGCGCAGTGCGCCCTGGATGGCGCCTATGGATTCGTCAATGCTCGCCACGCAGCCGTAATAATCCGGCAACTGCTTCTGCCAATCCCCTGGGAAGAATTTGAGATCACCGGGAACGTAAGGATTGGCGTAGCGATCGGCGTAGCCCTGCGGTCCGACAAAACAGTTACAGTCGTTCTGGAAATGTGGCTCCAACTGGGAAACCACCAACAGAAAGGGCTGACGGGAGGTGGAGCGCAAAAATCGAATGGCGCGCTGCGCGAGGAAATCGACGCGATAGACCCCCGAGAAGCGGATGGGCTTGCCGTCGTTGTCATACATCTCGCCCTCATACGGGTGCGAGGTGTGTTCAAGCGCGTTGGCGCCCTCCCAAAGGTCATCAAAGCCGCCGCGTTGATCGGCCGGAACTGCTCCACCGTTGTCCTGCCCGGGCGCTCCGGGGCGAGCCAGGTGCCACTTGCCGATGTAATTAGCGGTGTAACCCGCCTGGCGCAGCGTGCTGGCGAGCGTGACGGCCCCCGGCGCCAGCCCCAAGCCGTTTCTCCAAACTCCATGCCGGTTTTGATATTGCCCGGTAAACAGATTTGCGCGCGAGGGTGCACACACCGGTTGGTTCACGATATGCGACCGAAACAGCGTGCCCCGCTGCGCCATGGCGTCCAGGTTGGGAGTCAGGCCCATCGCGTTTTGGCCGTAAGCTCCCACCGCATCCCACCGGCATTGGTCGGCAATAACGATGATGATGTTGGGCGGCTTCTTGCCAGCAATCCGCGCTTCGGAATTCCCCGCCCCGCTCGCCGTCAACACAGGCAGTGCGGCCGACCCCTTCATAAATTCCCGGCGTGATAAGGACTGGTGTGGACGCCCTGATTCTTCGTCGATACTCATGGTTTGAATGCTCCACCTTTCGGTAAGTGGCTTGCTTCGAATGCCGCGACGGAAATCCGCGCCATCGCGCAGTGTAACCGCCGGCGATTATATCAATGACCCACACTTTCGCCCAAGATGAGCGGCAATCCAAGCGGAATGGCGGCCTGATCTTCCCCTCCCCATCGACGAGGCCGCCCCGTTTCCGTTAGAATGATTTGAGGCCAAAACACAAAATGGGAATCGATCAAACTGTAACTGCGCCAGCCGGGGCTCCGCTGGCGATGAGTACGCAAGAAAAGGCCCTGTCCATCAATCTCGATGCCAAAAGGTTTGGGACCTTTGCCGAAATCGGGGCCGGCCAGGAAGTGGCGCGCTGGTTTTTCCATGTCGGCCATGCCTCCGCCACCGTGGCCAAATCCATGTCGGCATATGACATGGTAATTAGCGATATCCTCTACGGCGCCACCGATCACTATGTGAGCCGCGCACGTCTGGAGTCGATGTTGGAGCGCGAATGGACGCAGTTGCTTGAGCGCCTCGACCCCCGGCGCGGCGACCGCACCAGTTTCTTCGTGTTCGCCGACACTGTTTCCACGCGCAGCCGCTCCCGTAATCAGCACGGACAGGGCTGGATCGGTGTGCGCTTCCAACCCGCGCCGCGAGCGCCTTGCTCGCAGATCATCATTCACGCCAACTTGCTGGATGAGGTGCCGGTGAGCGAGCAGGAAGCCTTGGGCATTTTGGGAGTTAACCTCATCTACGCCGCTTTCCATCAGCACGAGCCGGAAGCCTTCATGAAGATGCTGATGGACGGACTCAGCCGGGAGCGCGTGGACATCGACATGATCAAATTCTCCGGCCCCTTATTTGAGAAGGTGGAGAATCGCCTGGCGAGTTTGCAACTGGTGGAGTTGGGCTTGACGGACGCCACCATGTTTACCGCCCAGGGCGAAGTGGTGCAGCCGGCGGAGGTGCTTTACAAGAAGCCCGTGCTCATCTTGCGCGGACGCTTCCGGCCCATCACCAACGTCGGTCTGCACATGCTGAATAGCGCGGCGGAGCGGTTCCGGAATATCCCCGAGGTGGATTGCGACCCGGTGATCCTGATGGGGATGACACTCAAGGATTTGGGCACGGGCTCCGGGACCGATCGGCGGGACTTTCTCGATCGTGCGGAGATGCTCGGCGCCCTCGGCAATACCGTGATGGTCTCGAATTATACGCGCTTCGACAGCGCTACCACCTTATTGCGGCGCTATACGCAAAACTGGCTGGGATTTGTGATGGGCGTGCCCACACTGCAAGTGGTCTTCGACGAGCAATACTACACGGGCCTGCCGGGCGGAATCCTGGAAGGCTTGGGGCGGCTGTTTCAAGGTAAGGTACGCCTGTATGTCTACCCCACGCGCACGCGCACCGGTGAGGTGGCCACTTCCAAAACGCTGGAAGTCGATCCGCAGTTACAACATCTGCTCGCTTACCTGCGCGAGAGGGACGAAATCGAGTCAATTGAGAACTTCGACTCGCGCCAGATCCATATGTTCCCCGATCAAATCCTGGCCGCCATTCAGAATGGTCCTCCCGGCTGGGAACAGTACCTCCCCCCGCAAGCAGCGGAAATCATCAAAGAACGCGCCCTTTTCGGGTATCGCCACACCCAGGCGGGCGACGACCTGTAGCTGCGGACTTCGCCCTGCATGGTAGCGTCGATCTCCGATCGACGACGGCGGTCGGAGACCGCCTCGATAGCGGTGCGAGCGTCTGCCCGTGCGGGTCACGGCCGGTCGGCTTTAAAGCAAAACTCACCCTCCCCCATTCACTTCGCGGCGAATTCGCGCCGGGTTGTCGAGCGGCTCCGAGGGCGGAAGAGCTTTCCCCCTGCGCAGGGCGTCAAGCGGGTCGTGCGCTTTCTCAGGATCGAAAATGCGGCGATCCGAAGGCAGCGCCACGTAGGGCGTAAGATCCGGCACATGGGTGAAGCTGTCCGCCAGGTCCGTCGCGGCCGCATCGTATTGGTTGAGCGGGGGCAGGCCGAGGATCTCTTCTGCCGTTTTGAGAATGCTTAACATGCTGATGTGTGTGTGGGAAACGCCCTGACGGGCAAAGGGACTCGCCACCAGCAACAAGCTACGGTGGGCATCCACGTGGTCACGCCCGTCCTGCGCGTCATCCTCGGTAATGAAGACGGCCATTTGCGGCCAGAACTTGCTGTGCGAAAACAGGTCGATGAGCTTCCCGAGAGCCAGGTCATTGTCAGCCACATAGGAGGCGTGGTAGGCATAGCCATCTTCGGCACGCGGAGTAGCCGTGTGGTCATTGGGTAGCCAGATGTAGATGAACTGCGGCAGCGGCATTTTTCCACTCGCGTACCTTTCCTCAAACTCCTTCCGGAATTGCTCGAACCGGTATTGGTCGGGAATTGAGGTGTTAAATATTGGATACGTCCGCGAGGTGTTCGCGTAGAGCGGTCCCGGCACGGGCACGTTGACTCCCAGGCGCAGTCCGGTGGGCTTATAACCCTCATCATCTTCGCCGGAGAGCCCCTCACCGTAGTTGCGGAAGCTAATCCGATGCCGCGCCAGATGATCCCACAAGGACCCGGCTTCCAGGTAGTCCTCGGGGTGCAGAGAGGAATCTCCCCCCAGGCTGAGGCGTCCGGGAGCGTCGTTGTCATAAAAGAAATGCGATCGTCCTCCATACCCGGGCGGCCAACGCGTCTCCACCCACTCGTTGGGATAGCTATCTACCAGCCAGTGGTGCCCGTCCACGGAAACATCGGAATCCACATAAAAGTTGTCGGCCAGCCCAAAGCGCTCCGCCATGGCGTGGTGATTGGGTGTAACGCGCACGTGCTCCAGCGCGGGTGCGTCCTTTTCGGTTACTTCGGCGTCCAATCCCCAACGCGCCAGTGAGGAATCCCCATTCACTGCCTGGCTGTTAATCGTTCGCAGATCGCCAAAGACTTCATCAAATGTGCGATTCTCTTTGACAATCAACACGACGTGACGGAGGCGCGAACTGGGAGCGCCGTTCACAGGAATGGGAAAATCGGTGGGCCGCGTTTGGGCGGTTTCGCTGCGCACAAAACCGTTATTCGCCATAACTCTTTCTGTCAGGTCCGCGAGTTGGGGGTCGGGCGGCACGGGAATAATGGAAACAGTTCCCTTGGTGATGTCGCCGATATAATCGCCCTCGGGCCCTCTTTGAAAATCTGAGCCTCCATTGGGTCCGGCTCCGTACCCCTTGGCATTGGCTACGTACAGCGTGTTCCCGTCGCGGCTTACGGCAACCCGCGCGGGAAACCAGCCCGTGGGGATATACCCCACCACCCTGTTGCTAGCGGCATCCAATACCGCCACGGCGTTAATGCCGGCGCACGCAATATACAAGCGCGTTTCGTCGGAGTTGAGCGCCAAGCCAAAGGGCAAAACTCCGCGCAGGCCTCCTACGCCCGGCGCAGGTTCGAGGCGGACCGTCGTGATTAACTGATTTTTGCCGGCGTCGAGAACGCTAATGCTATCCTGGGCGGAGTTGGACACATAGACCCGCTCACGCCCGGCTACCACCGCTCCGGGACTTGACCCACCCACAGAATCATGCCCAATCGCCAAACCAGTGCGGATGCGGGCTAAGACGGCGGGCGGGTCCTTCTGCGCGTCCATCACAAAAACCGAATTGGATTCCGGCACGTTGGGATCGCCCAAGCCTGGTAACCTTTTCCCCGCCCTGGATGTTCCCCGCTCCGCTGCCGGCGTCCCCGCGGCAAACGGGGCGAAATCCAAACCAGTTTCGGCCTTGCGCAGCGGGTCGAACCCCGTCAGCACGGAGTACTGGTAGGTGCCCACGTTCGAAACATAGACTCGGTCACCCCCCGGGCTCACCGCCACGGCAAAGGGTAGCCTGCCCACCGCGACCCGCCAGAGGATGCGCGCGGCGTGGGGATCAATGCCCACGAGTTCAAAGTGCGCGAGATCCAAGGCATAAAGCAGTTTGTCTTTCGGCGCAAGCGCTAGCGCCCCACTGAAACTGTGACGGTAGGTCTTGCCGTTGAATTCGCCATCCAGCGCGATCGTCTGCGAGCGCTGGCCATTTTGAATATCGTAAACATCAATCGCCCCGGTATCACCTTCCGAGACATAAACCGTGCGGTTGTCACTCCCGATGGCCAGCCCCATGTAAACGCTGGAAGGCTCAACGTCAGAATGTTTGGGTGGGTAGCCCGGGGGGATCTGGTCCACTCCCGGCGCTTGGCTGGCGAGCGAACTGATAACCGAAAGGGAAAATGGCCAGGTACCAATGTTGGCGGTCACCAACCAGTTCTCATCGGAGCTGAGCGCCATCCCGTAAGGATGGGGCTCCACGGTGACTTGCACACCTTCCGGAGTAATCAACCGCCCATTCGGCAAAACCGTAGCGCCGGCAGGATCGATGTGGGTCGGGCGGTCCCCCGCCGGTGCAGACAAGTACCCCGCGCCGCCGTCCCTTCCCGCTTTCACCAACCAGGGCGGCTTGATGGCAAGATACAAACCCACAATCACCAGGCCGATCAAAAGGACCTTTTTCGGCATGCAATACCTCTCAGGTTCAAACCGTTCGGGGAAATACCTCGCGCAGATAATTCAGGTCGTAACGCACGCTCTCCACGGCGCCCATGGGCGTCTTGACACCCTCAATCTGCATCCACCCGCGGTACCCGATATCATCCATGGCCTTGCGCACGGCGGGAAAGTCCATCGTGCCTTTTCCATAAAGGTCATCATAGTCCTTAGCATGGAATTCGCAGATGCGTTTGCCCAGGAAACGAATTTCCTCGCAAATATTCCATCCCGCTTTCCAGGAATTGCCCATATCGTAGTAGACCTGCACGGCAGGAGAGCCCACCCGCTGGAGAATCTCCACGTGCTGTGCGGCGCTGAGCCAACTTTCCACGCCCAGAATCACGCCGGCCTCTTCCGCCTTGGGGGCCAGCCGCTTGAAAGCCGCCACCACATTGTCAGTGCCCGCTTTGTCATCCCATAGGTTGCCATTTCCGAAGAACGGCACCAGAAGAACTTTAAGGTGCATCGCTTGGCACGCGAGGATGCTGTCCGCCACCCATTGCTCGGCGCGCGGGTCGCTCTTCAGGGGGATCTGATTGAGTACACCCAGGGCGATCGAGGAGACGGCCACTCCGGTCTGCTGCGCTGCCTCCCGATATTTTTGCTGAACCTCCGCCCGACGCAGGGGCAAATCATCCTTGACGCCGCCCATATCCACCATCACTCCATCAAGCCCAATCTGCTTGGCGACTTCCAGGGCGGCAGGGTCCGTCCGCTTGCCAATCGTCCAATCACAAGCCCCGATTTTGAATCCCGGCGAAGCGGCCTTGACCGCGGCCACGCGCAGAGCCAGGGCGCCGACGGTGAGACGGGTGAGCATTTCCCGGCGAGTTAAGTTTTGCGGTTTCATAATTCTTTCCTTTATCGAAGGCTCCGCCTATACAGAACGACATAAATTCTTACGCATTACCCCCGAGCAACGCTTGCTGAGCGCCGGGATTGTAGCGTCGATCTCCGATCGACGACGGCGGTCGCAGACCGCCGCTACAGCCGATTGCGCAGAAACTCATGTCGCCCTGTATAAATATCATTGCAGGTCCGAAATGGTAGTGCCGCGGGCGCCTTGGAGTGCGGTAGCAGCAGCCGCCTTCTTACCCTGATTCCCGCACCACTGTCGTATTCGCCGAAGCTCGAAGGCGGTAGCTGCTCCTACCGCGATCCAAAACGCTTCGCGTATCTACCGAGCTCGTTTCCAGAGACGGGGCATCAATAGAAGCCCTCCGGGTCAGCTATAAATCGGCTCAAGAGTTCGGACCACGTAGGCGCCACAGCGCTGGTAACTCGTCCGCGCACCCTGGCGGGCCGTATCCAAATCCACGCAGATCCAACCACGGAAATTCACGCTTTTGAGAATCCTATGGCAAGCGGGAAAGTCGATTTCTCCGTCACCCAAATCATAGATGCTGGCGAAAAACCGCGCCTCGGATGAGTCGCGGTGTAGTACGGTGCCATCGGGGAGAACCCAGTCTTGGGCCGGGGTCGTCCACTTGGCGTCCTTGTAATCAAGAAAGCGAATGCGCGTCTTGTATTTTTCGAGGGTTCGGGTAACGTGGCAGCCCGCCAAATGCAAGTGCGCCGTGTCCGGCGATAAACCAAAAAGTTTCGGGTCGGTCATGGCCATGAAGCGGTCCACCTCTTCCTGGTTCTCGACCATCTCCCCCAGGTGGTTATGCAGACCTGCGGTGAATCCCATCTCCCCCGCTAACTCACCAATCTGGTTGCACCGGGCACACACTTCCTGGAAAGCACCGGGCGCGCGAGAAGCCTCCTCCTTGCGCCCAGGAGGAAATACCACCAGGTGATGGGCGCCGAAGTCCGCGAGAAACTTCATCGCTTCGCGGGCGCTTTCGAGAACCTTCTCCCGTTCCGCAGCCTCCTGCAATCGCCCCCCCCAGGAAATTGTGGCCACCTGAAGATTCCGCTTCGACAATTCGCGGTGCAATTGGGCCGGGGTCACTTGATACTTTTGAAGCGAAGCAGGGAAGCCCGTGATGCGCAGGCCGATAAAGCCGGTATCCCGCATGACGTCGAGGATGTCGGTGATGGGACAGGGGGGGAAGTGCGACCAGAGTCCCAGAGAGACTGCCCATTTTATGTCGCGATGGGCGGGAAGGCGCTCCGCAGCCTGGGCCAGCGCCGTCCCCAGCAGCGAAAGATGCGCAAGAAAGGTCCGTCGATTCGTGGTCATATGGCGTAGCACCTTACTGCGGTCAATTCACAGTGTCAACGGGGTGGTCAACTACGGCAGCGATTCGCTGGTGGAAAGTGAACGGTCGGGGTTAACCGCCAACCACAAGATGCCACCTAGGACACAGAAGCAAGCCGCAGTCAGAAAGGATGCGGTCCAGCCGTAGCGCGCGGCAATGGCGGGGGTCGTCATGGCCGTAACCGCGCTGCCCGTTTGCGCAAACATGTTGACGAAGCCCGAGAGGGACCCGGAGGACCCTTTACCCAAATCGGCGGAAAGGGCAAAGTAAGCGCTCTGGGCAAAGTAATGCGAGCCCGCGCCCGCCGCCAGAAACACGGTGGTCAAGGCAGGCGAAGAGAGGTGCGAGCCGATCGAGATAAAGATGCCGGCGCCAATTAAGCCCATGGCCGCCACGCCGCAGCGCCCCCATTTGCGCCCAAACCGCCGGCAAACGACATCCGCAAGCCAGCCTCCCACGGCCGACCCCAGAGACATGCAAACAAAAGGAACCATGGTGTAGTAACTGGCGGTTTGCAGGTCCAGGCCACGAACCCGAGTGAGGTATATAAAGAACCACGTAAAGAAAATGGCAGGCGTGTAGCCATAACAAAAATAACTGATGGCGATGGTCCATACATCCCGGCTGCTGAGCATCGTGCCCCAGGAGTATTTGGGTGCGTTGATAGGGTCGCTCTGCGGGATGCCCTGGTGGATCAATTTTCTTTCCGCGTCGTTCAGCCAAGGGTGCTGGTCCGGGTGGTCGCGCGCCAACCCGTACCACCCAACAGCCGCCAACAACCCCAGGATCGCACAGAGGATGAAGGCCGCCCGCCATCCATAGTGAACCATGATGGAGCGGATGATCGGTGGAGTAAACGCCGATCCGGCGCCGACGCCGGCGAAAATCAAGCCATTGGCCAGGCCGCGCTCGCCAACGGGGATCCAATTCGCCAGCCAGCGGTTCGAGCTTGGGTACATCACCGATTCCCCCACGCCCAGGACGAACCGCACCGCCCAGAATAGGAGAAACGCTTGAGCGAGGCCGACGGGAAAGGCGGCCGTAAGGGCAGTAACGACCGCCCACCACGCCGCCCCCAAGGCTAGTATCCGGCGTGGCCCTAAGCGATCAACCGCCCACCCGGCGGCCACCTGGAAGAATCCATAACCAATGAAAAAAGCGCTAAAAACGGTGCCTAGTTGCGAATCGGAAAGACGGAATTCCTGCGAAATCGCGTGCCCGGCAATCGAGATATTGACGCGATCGAGAAAGCTGATCGCCCCCATCAGGGCGACCCAGCCGACCAGTATCCAGCGAATGCGGGTTGGCGCGAGTGAATTCATCAATGAACGGGTGGCATGCCTGAACGGCTTGGCCCAAAAGCCCTACAGAGTCCCATGATTCAGGCGAGAAGGCAACAAAGTTTGCGCGGAGGCACAGGGAACGCCAAAGTCTCCGCTCCTCCTGTTCAGCACGACGCCACTTGGTCACCATCACCCCGTCACCTGCGGCGCTACCCCTCCTCATCTAAGCTGATCTTTACCATATCTTAGGCCGGACACCGGGGGTGAGGGTCCGCGTGCTCCCTAAAGGGGAGTAAAATGAATAGCCGTGGGTCAAACCAAGGGTCAGCGCCGCCTCGAAATCCCGCCGCCCTGACGGGGCCGACCCCGGTAGGCGACCCCTTCAGAGTCGAGGTATGCAAGGAATCGTGATCCGTGGCCGCGGGTCAACGGGCGGGGTGGTTACCGCAGGGCACGGCGTAGTTTTGAATGTCCAGTTTCCAGTGCCCACGCAAAGGGATGGGTATTCAAACCGGGTCATTCCCCGTTTTCTCGCATCCCCGGCCACCCGTCGAGGATTAGATAGGCTATGGCCATCATCGTGCGGGCATCTAGGGAGGCCCCGTGATTGTGGGTGGAATTGCGCACCATGGCTGGGCCAAGACCTCGCGCGGAGCCCGTGGCGCGACAGGGATTCGGCCGGCGGGCGAGAATCTTGGGCTCGCCGGCTAGTTTCGCGGGGCGGGGTGAAATCCCGTTCGAACTTTTACCCCGACCTCTCCGGCAGTATTGTCGAGTTCTCGCGCATTCCTTGAGGGGCCGAATGAGAGCGTTCCTTGAAGGGGTATTTGAAGACCTCCCCGGAGGCGGCGATGTTGATGATAAGACAGGCCGTTAATCAAAGAATGAGGACGTTCGAGGAATCCCTTCAAAATTAAGCCATTGAAACGAACCATGTTATGTTGATGAATTACGGCGAGAAAAAAAGATGTTAAATATTCAAGTCGAACCGGCGATATGTATGAAAAAACAGCTACTTATAAAAAACGGTGCATCCAAAACCACGTTTTCCACAGGGGGATTTGCCAATTGGCATCCATCACAATTGCTGGCCAGTTTGGAGCGCAAATTTTCGACCACTGGGTTCCTAAAATTCAAGCAGGCGGCAACCTACTGTGCAATCCGCGAGTCCAAGTTTTTGCAGCCCCATTGCGCGGCGCCGCTCTCGACCGAGGAGCAAATCTGCATTGCACGGAAAATATCCCAGCAATGTGGTTCATTTTGTCGTATAATTCCGGGCAGTTCCAGGTAGGAGGCCGATTATGAGTAGCAAGGCCCTACGTCACGCGTTCCCCAGGGTGATCGTCGGTATTCTTTTTCTCCCCACACTAATTCTCCCCAACCTTCTATTTGCCCAAAAGGGTCTGTCTCACGTCCGCGTGGTCCGCTTAAGTTATGTGAGCGGCACCGTCGGCATCAGGCGCCCTGCATCCACGGAGTGGGCCAAGGCGCAGGTCAACACTCCCCTTCAGGAGGGCTTTGAACTTCTGACTTCCGCCAACAGTTATGCCGAGGTGGAGTTTGAAAACGGATCTACCGCGCGGCTGGGTGAATTCTCCAAGCTGAACTTCGATCAGTTGGCGATGGATGAGGACGGCGGCAAGTTGAATCGCCTCACCTTTGAAAAGGGATACGCTACGTTCCACCTCCTGCCTGAGCATCACGATCTGTACAGCGTCAAACTTGCGCAATCAACGCTGACGCCCAACGGCAAGAGTGAATTCCGCGCAGACCTTGAGCCTGGACGCGTGCGCGTCGAAGTATTTGCGGGCTCGATTGAGGTGGCGACGACCGCCAAGACCGTGAAGCTGGGCAAGGAAAAGGTCCTGGAGTTCGATCCGGAGGCCGTTGAGATGGCCTTGAACACCAAGTCGGGCATCGTCAAGGACTCATGGGACAAGTGGACCTCCGAGCGCGACACGCAGGCGCAGTTGTCGCTGTCGGATCAGGCCGTGGCCAGCCCCAGATCAATGTACGGCTGGAGTGATTTGGGCGCTTACGGCGAGTGGGGATATTTCCCCGGGTTCGGCTACGGGTGGTCGCCCTTCGCCTCCGCGGGATGGTCGCCCTATAGCATGGGCATGTGGAGCTGGTACCCGGGCATGGGCTACACCTGGATTGCCGGCGAGCCTTGGGGATGGCTGCCCTATCACTACGGCAATTGGAATTTTTCGTCGGGATTTGGCTGGTTCTGGATGCCCGGAAGCATGGGCTACTTCTCCCCGGCGCTGGTGAGTTGGTACTCCGGGCCAGGCTGGATCGGCTGGGCCCCGCGGGGGGTTGTGGGCGCTCCGGGCCAACGCATCGTGAACTCGGTCCCGGGCGGTATGGTTCAAAATGGAATGCTCATCAATGCCGAGAGCGTGAACCGCCTTCCTGCCACGGAGGGTACCAGGATCACGCATCTCCCCTTCCAACCCGGCGAGGGAGCGATGATTTCCGGCCCCCGGCTTTCGGCGGGCGCCGAGACATCATTCAACTCACGGGTCGAAGCGACCCACACCATGGCCCCGGCGGCAATCCTGATGGGAGGCGATGCGCAGAGGGAGCAGGCGTTAGTTGGCGGTCGCCAGCCTTTGCGCGTGGTGGCCGGATCGACCCTGGGCGGCGCATTCGCTCTGCACGGTACGGCCGGAGAATTTCGCGGCGAAGCATTCAGCGATGTTCGGCGGCAAAATGCCAAAAACGGCCCGGAGTTTTCGCGGGGTGCCGGAGGCGGCGGACCCGTCTTATTGCAGCATGGCCAACAACATTCCATCGCTTCCACTCCGTCGAGCGGCGGGAATGCCATGCCGAGCCACGGTGGCGGAAGCCATATCAGCGCACCATCACCGAGTTTGGGAAGTACCGGGGCTCACTCTGCGAGTTCCGGCGGAGCAGGGCACCATTAAGGCGAATGGGACAATTTGACCCAAACGCCGCACCGCGTCCTTCATTCTGGCAGCTCACTGTGACTACATGTCCCTCTATGGGTCACAATGTCCCTCCCTAATATTTTGCAGCGACATTGCAACGATTCTTTCAATTGATTCGTCTGTAAAATTGTAAAATGGATGTAAAATGCCTCTTGGAGGCCAACCGTGAGATGCGATCGCATTCGACGTATACTCGTGGTGGTAGTTGCGGGGCTGCTCATCCTTCCGGCAGCTCTCTTTAGTCAACAGGCAGTTCAACTTCCCGCTCGTTCCACGCGCCTGAGCTATGTTCTGGGCAGCGTAACGGTGAATTCTCCGGGCATATCCGAAGGTGTTCCTGCGCTGGTGAACATGCGCATTGCGGAAGGCCAGGCGGTGTCCACTGCGGCTGACAGCGCGGCCAGCATGGAGCTCGAAGACGGCTCCGCCATCCGGTTGGGCGGACTCACCCAAGCCAGCTTCACCAGGCTCACCCAGAATGCGGACGGGACTCCCCAACTCGCCCTTAACTTAGAACAGGGACACGCCAGTTTCGAGTTCAACCCGGCGCGACAGGATGCTTACCAAGTCATGGTCGCGGACGCCCACCTGACGACGCGGGGCAAGACGGAATTTGAGGCGACATTCGCCTCCGGCATCGTGTTCGTTCACGTGACCAGCGGCGCGCTCCTGGTTTCCGCGCGTTCCCAAACCTTCACACTGGGCAAGGGGAAGTCGATGCAGTACCAGCCGCTGGGCGCTGACCCGGTGGCGGCATCGCACGCTCGGGTAGTCCGGCTGAGCTATGTCAATGGGCCAGTATGGATCAAGCGGCCCGGCCTGGCGGAGGAGGAGACGGCGCTGCTGAATACGCCCCTACAGGAGGGCTTTGAGCTTTCCACCTCCAACGGCGGCTACGCGGAAGTGGAGTTTGAAAACGGCTCCACGGCTCGCCTGGGCGAAGAGTCCAAATTGCTTTTCCATCAATTGGCCTTGAACGCCAACGGTAATAAGTTGAACGGCATAACCTTCGAGCAGGGATACGCCACGTTCCACTTCCTGCCCGAGCGGACGGCCCAAGCCGCCGCCAAGGAGCCGGGGGGCGGGAATGTCATCCACCTTTCTCCCCCGGGCAATGACGTCTATCGCGTCAAGGTAGCGGACGCCACAGTGGCCATTGAGAATAAGTGCGAATTCCGCACGGAGCTGGACCAAAGCCGCCTGCGTTTGGAAGTTTTCCAAGGATCAATCAATGTTTCCACCCCCGCCGCGACTTCCCAAGTCGGCGAAGGCAAAACTTTGGAGCACGACTCCGCTGTCACGGAGACAGCCTTTAACGTTCAAAAGGGCATCGTCAAGGACAATTGGGATAAGTGGACGGAGGCGAGGGACAAGCAAGTGCTCCTCGCCACCAAGACCGAGGTGGTCTCCCCCAACGGTCCGAGCTACGGTTGGAGCGATTTGACCACTTATGGGGAATGGGTCCAGCTTTCGAGCGGCAGATTCGGATGGTCGCCCTACGCGCGGGCCGGATGGTCGCCCTACACCTATGGCCGCTGGGCATGGTATCCGGGGCTAGGCTTTGTCTGGGTTTCCGGCGACCCTTGGGGCTGGGTTACGGACCACTGCGGCCTTTGGGATTTCGACAACAGTTTCGGGTGGTATTGGTCCAATCCCCTGTTGGGATGTGGGCTCTGGTGGGGCTCCCGAGTGGAGTGGTATGCCGGCGCCGGATGGGTTGGATGGGCTCCCCTACAACAGCAACCCGGCCGCTTTCCTGCTCATCCCGGGCCCGGTATGCCCCCTGTGCGACCCGGTCCTCATCCCCCACGTTTCCCCCGGGGGTTGGTCACTGTTCCAAATTCGGTTGTTCAGAATCGGCAACTCATCACTCCCCAGATTTTGGGGAAGGCGCCCATTTCACCAGGTTACCCGATTGAGCGCCCACCCTTCACCCCAAGCGGACCTCCGGAAATAGCGTCACGCGGAGTTGAACCCAGCAGAGGAACTGCCTTTGGAAGCAATTCCCCGGCTTCCGCAGCTCGCCTCATGCCGGTGGGTGGGCCGGGCTTGGGCTTCCCGACGCACCACGCATCTGCGCCCCCTACAATCCTGATGGGAGGCGATGCTGCGAAGGAAGGCGCCCTGATCGAGAATCATGGACTTAATTCCGGTCACGCTCCCCTGCGCTCTGTGGGCGGTACGACCTTGGGCGGCATCTACCAAGTGGGCGCATCCCCAGGCGAATTCCGCGGCAATACTTTCCATGGCCGCGGAATGGAGGGCGGTGCACCTAACGGCGGAGGCCCCGGCCGCGGACATGCCTTTTCTCTATCATCGGGCGGGTCAGGGCCAACAGTCGTCACCCGTGGACAAGGCGGCGGATGGCACAGTGGGGGTAACTCCGCTGGAGGTAATTCTGCTGGTGGAGGACGCTCCGCAGGCAGCGGAGGTGGCGGGGGCGGCTACTCGGGTGGTGGTCGTTCCAGCGGCGGTGGCTCATTCGGTGGTGGATCCTCTGGCGGCCACGCGAGCGGTGGCGGTGGGGGAAGTGGCGGAGGATCGAGTTCCGGGGGTGGGGGGGGAGGCAGAGGTGGCGGTAGTGCCGGAGGTGGAGGGCATCACTAACCTCGCCCAGTCCCGGGCCTCTCGAACCACCGTAAACCTGGAAATGCAATTTCCGGCGCGTGGCGCCTGAAGCAAATGCCAAGGCCGGGTGTTAATCAAGGTGGGTTTGGCGGTAGGCAGTGAAAGCGAATGGCTCTGCCACATTTGGATTTGTTGACGGCAGGGGTATACTGATAGCGTTTGGCTGAAATTTGCTGTACTTCCCTTCCTGCGTCGGGCCTCGCGAGCCACGGTTGATTCCCTCTGGGAATCAGCCGTGGCCTGGAGTTTATACATTTCCCCCACCTATTCAGATTCGGCCGTTTGACCCAGCGGAGACGAGTGCAGATCCCAGACATCGCCGCCCCTTCCGCCCCCGTGGAACTCGCTCTCAATTCGCAAAGGCGCGCGGTGGGAATACGCATCGGGTGATTATACCCGCGCACGCGTCAAACAGCAGGTGACCACTATTGGAACCGAGAGACAAAGAGAGTCGCCCTCGACTCAAATCACTCTCACCCTAC
>Ga0335085_10005495_pt1 | contig 20279 bp, 21 predicted proteins | sample Lox_Sample_45_FD_206712 | JGI IMG/M metagenome (GOLD analysis project Ga0335085, IMG submission 206712) | Soil microbial communities from Loxahatchee National Wildlife Refuge, Florida, United States - Lox_Sample_4.5 | ecosystem: Environmental > Terrestrial > Soil > Wetlands | place: USA...
CTGGGTGGCTTCTTGTACGTGACTGGAACGCGGTTGCCGTACGTCGCGGTGTCGGTGCTCCGCCTCACGAGCGCGGGGCTCATCTTGTTGGTGCCTGCGATGTATCCCCGCCGACCGTCGGGGCCGTCGGCGGTGCGGTCACCGTCGCGGGGGAGGCGGTCGAGCGTACGGGTGCGCCGGCTCGGCTCGGCGACGCGGTCGAGGGCTTCCGCTTCGTACGGAGCCGGCCCGTCGCTGGCGTGGGCCCATGCCGTCAGCGTGTTCGTCGCAGCGCGCCGATGTCGATGGTGAATGTTCGGTGGCGCCGCCTTCTGTAGCGATGTCGTCGAAGGATCGAGCGCGCGCGGCTCCGTGCGAAGAGATGGCGCGGGAGAAACCGCTATCTGAGCGCGGGCCAGAGGTCGCGGTGGGCGGCCTCGTAGTCGGCGAGGATGTGTTCCGCAGCCTTCGCCGAGCCGACGACCGGATCGAGCTCGAGCGCCTGCAAGGCGGCGTCCCGCGAGCCGAGTAGTGCCGCATCGGCAACCAGCTGCTGGATCGTCACCTCGGTGTGTAGCGCGCCCGCGATCGCGGTCGGCAGGTCGTCGCTGCAGTCGCCCGCGATTCCCGCCGCGGTTGCGGTCGCGCTCACCTCGACCGCGCTGTCGCGGGGGAGCGCGGGTACGAGGTCGTCGTTCGGAAGGATCGCCGACGCAATGCGCTCCGGCTGTCCCGAGATCGCGGCCCGAAGGATTGGCCGCATGGCGTCGTCGGTCACCCAGCGCAGGAAGGGCGCCAAGTCGAACTTGCCCGAGATGATCGCGTCGACGACCTCTCCGATCATCGAGCGCATCGATTGCTGTCGGGCCGCGATGTCGAGCGGGCGTGTGTACTCGGTTGCCGCGCGGAAGTACTCGCCCGCGTGGCTGTCGCTGGTGGCGACGATCGCGCCGTAGCGATCGTGCAGATGCTTGACGAACGCGTACGTTTCTCCGTCGTCGTCCTCCAGGTCATCGACCGCATTGTGGAGCTGTGATGTGACGTCGGTTCCCGAATCGCGATCCCATGCTTCCAACAAGAAGGTGAAGTGATTCAGACCCGCGGCGCGGGTCTCGATGCGCCGCTCGAGCAGCCGCGAGAAGCGGTCGTTTGCCTTCTTCACCTCATGGCACAGCCCGACGATCGGCTGGTCGAGGTGACGGCGGAAAGCGGTGCAGATCCGGCCCTCGGGGTTGGTGAAGTTGACGAACAGGGCGTCGGGGGCGAGTCGCTCCACATCGCGTGCGATCGAGGCAACGAGTGGGATCGTGCGCAGCGCGTGCGACAGGCCGCCCGGGCCGCCGTTCTCGCCGTACAGATGATCGACCCCGTAGCGGCGCGGAATCTCGAAATCCAGCAGCCACCGGTTGACGCGATCTACCTCGACCGACACGACGACCGCGTCGGCCCCCGGCAGCGCTTCGAAACGATCTGTGCAGCACTCGATCGCGATTTCGCGTTTTGTCGCCGATTCCAGCGCGGCCGCGAGTTGTTCCATGCGTGCCAACGCCGTGGGGTCGAGGTCGACCAGGCGCACCGTGGCCGCCGCGAACACCGGGTCGGCGTAGAGATCGTGCAGCATCGTCAGGCCGAACGAGTTGCTGCCCGCGCCGATGAGCACGATGGTGGGTGCTTCGCGCATGCCGAACGGTACCGCGGCTCTCGGGGCGGCGTTCCCCTTCAGATCGCGGGCGCGGGAACCGCCACGGTGCGGTGTTCCGTGGCGGACCGGCGCATCGCGTCGAGGACGGCCATGTCGGCGACCCCGTCGGCGAACGTCGCCGGCTGCGGTCCGGGCGGCGGCTCCACTCCTTTGATGCGCGCCCGGAAATGCTCGGCGAGCCGCGTGTACGCGCCGAGGTCGAGACCGTGCCCGATCATCTGTTCGTAGGTGGTTTCGAGGGTCGAAGCGGGCGGCGATCCGGGCGGCGCGGTGACGAGGTCGGGGGGGACGGCGAGCTTGCGGGGACCGTCGGCGTCGGACACCCGAACGGTGCTTCCCAGCCCGTCGATCCACGCCGAACCGTCGGTACCGATGACGCGTGTCTCGATGACCATCGGACCGCGGTCGGCCGCGGTGCTCTGCATGACGCCCGCGACCCCGGAGTCGAGCCGGAAGTGCACGACGAAACCGTCGTCGGCCGTCACACCGGTGTCCGCAACCGCGCGATCGGCGACGTGCAACAGTGAGGCCGATACTGACGTGAATTCGCCGAGGGTCACGCGGACCTGGTCGATCACCTGTGAGCCGTGGGCGCCGAGCCAACCGCCTCCCTGGTCGGCGTCGCGCCACCAGTCGGGCAATTCCGCGTCGGCATCCGCGAGGACCGGGACGTGCAGCAGGAGCATTGCCAGACGAGGTTGACCGACGCAGCCGTCTCTCACCGCGCGGGCGAGCAGCGCCTGCCCGGTGTCGAAGCGAAACTCCGTGCCGAGCAGATGAACAACACCCGATCTCTCGGCCTGTGCCCGCAAGGACCGGGCTTCCGGCGCGTCGCGGGCGAACGGCTTCTCGCAGAGAACGTGCTTTCCTGCGTCGAGGGCGGCGCCGACGATTACGCCGTGCGTCAGCGGTGGCGTCGCGATCGAGACTGCTTCAACGTCGGCGAGCGAAAGTGCGAGCGGCACTGACGTGAGCGCGCGCGGCACGTCGAAAGCGCGCGCGCGTCGCGTCGTCTTCTCGGGGTCACGGCCGACGACCGCGACGACGTCGAACCCGGCGGCTCGGAGGGCGCGGACGTGCGTGAAGCATCCGAAGCCCGTTCCGACGACGACCACGCCGGTCACGCGACGATCCCGACCGTCTCGCCGTCGCGCGCGGACCGGCGGATGGCGTCGAGGACGGCCATGTCGGCGACACCGTCTGCGAACGTTGCCGGCCTCGGATCCAGTTCGGTGAGATTGCTGCCCGCGATGAGATCGCGGAACACCTCGGCGAGCCGCGTATAGGGGCCGAGGTCGATGCCGGTCGAGTGCAGGAGGTCGTACGCGGTGTGCATCAGATCCGCGGGAGGCGGATCTGGAGGCGCAACCGCGAGCTCTTGAGGAGCGGTGATGTCGCGAGTGCCGTCGGCGTCGGCGATCTGCACCCGATCGCCCTCGACCCACACCGTTCCGCGTGTACCCACTACGCGCGTGCCGAACAGCATCGGACCGCGATCGCTTGCGACGCTTTGCATCATGCCCACGGTTCCGCCGACGAGCTCGAAGTGCACGATGTACGCGTCCTCGGCACTCCAACCGCGCTCGACGACGTGCGGAAGGCTCGCACTGACACGCGCGAACTCACCCAGGGTCACGCGGATCTGATCGACGACGTGAGATGCCTGCGCACCGAGCCATCCGCCCCCCTGCGTCGCGTCCGACCACCAGGCAGGCACCTCGGCGTGCGGATCCGCGAGCAACGGGATGTGCAACACGAACGTCGCCAGGCGCGCCTCGCCGATCGCACCGCTGCGCACGACCCGCGCAAGCAGCGCCTGGCCGGGGGCGAAGCGGAACTCAGTGCCCAGCAGGTGCACCACGTTCGCCTCTTCGGCGCGCGCCAGCAGTTCGCGCGCCTGGTCGGCGTCGCACGCGAACGGCTTCTCACACAACACGTGCTTGCCCGCCGCGACGGCGGTCCTGACCAACTGGGCATGCGTCGACGGCGGTGTCGCGATCGTCACCGCCTCGACGCGGTCGAGAACCTCGTCGAGCGTGGTTGCGGCCACCGGGATCGAGAAGCGTTCGGCCCGCGCGGCAGTCTTCGTGGCGTCGCGGCCTACGAGCGCCTCCACCTCGAATCCCGCGGCCCGCAGGGCGCGCACGTGGGTCAGGCACCCGAACCCGGTGCCGACGACGGCGACGGCCGTCACGCGGGGAGACCGGCGGCGTTGGCGACCATCGAGAGCATCGTGTACTGGCCGACGACGAAGAGGATCTCCACCAAAGCCGGCGGCTCGTAGTGGCGCGCGAGGGTCGCCCACGTCGCGTCTGCGATGTCGAAGTCGCCGGTGAGCTCGTCGACCGCGTGGAGCAGTGCCTGTTCGGCTTCCGTCCAGGCACCCGCGGTGACGGGGCGGGAGGTGTCGGCGATCTCGTGCTCGGTCAACGACGCGGCGCGCGCGTACTCGACGTGCTCGACCCTCTCGAACTCGGAGCGGCAGTTCGACGCGACCCGGAGAGCGAGCAGTTCGTGATCGCGGTGTGGCAGCACGCCTTGCAAGGCGAGCGCGGCTGCCCACGAAAGGAAAGGAGAGAGCAGGTCGGGCTGTCTGGCGAGAATCGCCATCGTGCGCGCGGGCTCGCGCCCGGGCGGCGCGATCAGCGGCAGCAGAGTTGCGGCGTCGTCGCGCAACTCCGAGACGTGTGGGACGGGAATCCGACCGTCGTGTGTCGTCATCGAAGTCACCGTATCCGGCGGCCGGAAAGCAACGCCGGGACCGGAGCGGACGGGTCGGTGTGGGGGGCGGTTCCGACGCGTCGACGCTCCCGGTCCTCGGCGAACCGCGGGCTCGTGATCGTTCTCCTCTAATACGCTGCCCGGCCCGTCGCGGTTCACGGTTTTCGATGTTCCGCGCTCCGCCGGTTCGGGGGAATAGCGCCCGGTCCACCGCTGTTCGCCCGTCGCATGGCGTCGGCCAGGCGAATTCTGCTGATCTCAGGGAGCTTGCGCGAAAGATCGACCAACGGTGCAGTGCTCCGCACGGCGCACGAGGTTGCGCCCGACGATGTCGAGGCCGATCTGTACGGGGGCGTGGCGTGTTTGCCTCCCTTCAACCCGGACAACGAGGGCGACGCGCTCCCGCCCGCGGTCGCTGCGCTGCGCGCCGGAATCCGGCAGGCGGACGCGCTCTTGTTCTCCACACCGGAGTATGCCGGCGCGCTGCCGGGCTCGTTCAAGAACCTCTTGGACTGGACGATCGGCGACGACCAGCGCGGTTCGATCTACAAGAAACCCGTCGCGTGGATCAACGCGTCGCCGCGCGGCGCCGCGCACGCGTACGAGTCACTTCGCCTCGTCCTCGGCTACGCCAAGGCCGACATCGTCGAGTCTGCGTGTGTCGAAGTTGCGGTGACTCCGGCGGGCGTCGACGATCAGGGATTGATCCCGGACGCATCGGTGCGCGCCGCGATCGCAGAATCTCTCCGCCGGCTCGCAGACCATGCGGTCGCGAAGGCGTCTACACCGAGATCTTGATACCGAAGAGCCGCAATGTCGCGAATCGGCGCGGTCGCTCGGCCTTGACCCACTGCCGGGCCCCGCGTGAGGTCGTCGAGCCGATCTCGTAGCCGCCGGATCGCATGATCTCCTCGGCGATGCGCACTCGTTCGGGACGATTCGCCAGCCAGCTCGGCTCCGCGTTGGCGGCTTGCATGAAGCCGACCCATCCACCGAACGACGCCTGGGCCTCGGGTATGCGGGTCCATACGTCGACGTAGGCGTCGAGCGTCTCCGGACGTTGGTTGAAGCGGTCGCGGTAGTTGTCCCAGGGCGGCATCGGACTGTTCCTCGCACGGTCTGACGGTCGCTTATCTCCTCGGCAGATATCCGCCCCGCCTGGACCGATTTCGGTGGTGGCGATGTCGAACGGTGGTCCGAGGGTGGTCAAGGCGTCCGCAAGATGTTGACGGCGCGAGCAATGACCAGCGCGACCGTTATCACCGAGATCGCCGATTGGATCAGCATCGTCACCTTCGCCCACCGCGTCATCGGTAACACGTCGGTCGGGCTGAACGCGGTCGCGTTCGTGAACGAGACGTAGAGGTAGTCGACGAATCCCGGTTCCCAGTCAACCGGCGCGAGGTCGGGGCTGGTCATCTGCGGAAACAAGAAGTCGGGATACGGGCGAGCCCCGGCCGCACGTTCAACCGGACCGCCGCGGTCGAATTCCCAGTACCACAGTCCGAAGACGATGACATTCGTGAACCAGATCGCCGCTCCGGTCAACAACAGCTGCGCCGGATCGGCAATTCCCTCGCCGCGGACGAGGTCAACGACCAGCCGACCCGCAGACGCGGCGTTGGAGAAGCTCATGACCGCGATGAGCATCAAGCTCACGACCCGCAACACGCGTGTTCGTCTCTCCAGCCGTGCCGATTTCGCAACGAACACACCCGCCAGCAGCAGGACGGCGAGCCCGGGCAGCACCCACCGAGGATGGTTCGCCACACGCGGCGGCAGCGCAAGCATCAGCCCGATCGCGACGAGGATCGCGATCGTCACCTGGACGCGTGGCTCCTCACGCGTCACGCTCCGCCATGCGGCCTGCGCCTGTCCTTGAACCGCCCGGGCCGTATTCCGTGGATCGGCGAGCCGCTCCAGCCGCGTCAACAGGCCGCGCAGATCTTCTGCGGCCGACTCGTGGTCGTCTCCCTCAGCGGCCGGCACCGGGTGGTCGTCGGTCGCGCCGCGTTCGCGCGCTTCGCGGGGGTCGTCGGCGTCGCCGCTCGTCACGGCACAGATTCTGTCGCGACCTGCTCGGTTGGGTTGGACAGCCGGTGGAGCGCCATCGGCGGGCTGCCATTGCCTTCGGCATGGAGGTTTGAAGACCTTCGGCACGGAGGTTTGAAGAGTTGTGTCGCCGGGTCTGTCAGGGTTTGCGCGCTTGGATGATCCAGGTGGCGGATTGGTAGGTGACGCCGTGATCGTCTGTGTGTTCGGTGATCGTGGTGCGTAGGGCGGCGAGGGCGGCGTCTCGGTCGGGTTTGTCAAGGCCTTCGCGCATCCAGCCGGTGAGACCGCTGACGAAGTCGAACGCGTCGTCGGGGTCGGGTCCGAAGCTCATCGGTTCGTGCAGGCTCTGGAAGGCGATGTCGGCGAAGCCCGCGGCCTCGAGGATGGCTCGTACGCGGTCAGGGTCGGCGAGTGCGAACGGGCCGGGCGCGTCGCTCGGTGGGGTCGGGAGGTCGCGGCCGACGGCCGCTGCCGCGCGGAATGCGCTGAGCCACTCGTTGTCGGTGACGCCCTGCCAGGTGAGGAGCGTGAGTCGGCCAGCCGGGCGCAATGCGCGATGGAGATTTGCGAATGCCGCGATCGGGTCGCCGAAGAACATCGAGCCCATCCGCGAGATCACGACGTCGAACGTGGCGGGCTCGAAGGGAAAGATCTGCGCGTCGGCCTGGCGGAACTCGACGTTGGCGAGGCCCTCAGTGGAGGCAGTCTTGCGGGCGAGCGCGAGCATCTGCGACGACAGATCGACGCCGAGCGCGGATCCGTTCACCGCGACGCGCGCAACGTCGCGGGTCGTTTGCCCGTTGCCGCAACCGACGTCGAGCACACGATTGTCTGCGCGGATGGCCGCCGCGGTGAGGAACGGGCCGTGACAGTGCGCGAGGGTCTCATCGAAGCGTCGGGCTTGCGTGGCCCAGAAGGCACCTTCGTTGCCATCCCACGCTCCAACCTGGCCGGCATTGGACGGGTCTGCGAGCAAATCTCGCGGGTTGTTCACGATGTTCTCCATTCGGGAAATGCCCTCGCGGCCGGGCGGCCGTCGTGGTCGTCGGTTGGTTACGCGCCAGCGAGCTGCGGGACGTGTCGGGTGAGCTCGGTCCAGTCGTCGCCGACGGCCGGCTCGATGAGCTTGGCGGCCAGGGCGAATCCTTCGGGTGGCATTCCCACCTGCCAGGAGCGGGTCATGTTCACGCGGTCTTCGTTCCCGATGAGGGGAAACATCCAGGCCACGACTTCGGGGAAACGATCCCGCGGTGCGTGGGACGCCATGCGCCCGACGGCCTGGCCCTGTTCGGCGAGCGACACGCGCTCGCTGATGAGGCGGTACATGTGTGTGTCTTCCTTGTCGAGGTGTAGATCGAGATGGAACTTGAAGGCCTTCGTCGCTCGGGCCGTCTCCAACGGATCGCGCAGCGAGACCGCGTGGTTCAGGTCGTCGAACGCCGCGTCGAGGGCGCGGTGGTCCTGCTCGTAGGTCACGTACACCGACGGGGCGATCGATTCCAACAGCGGGAGGATCACCTCATCTTCGCCGTGCGCGTGCCACTCCAATACCTCGTTGAAGAAGCGGAACCGCTCGACCGTCGCCGCGAGTCCCGGCTTGCCGCGGGCCGACTCGAGCGCGGCGGTGTCGATGAGCTCCATGTCGCGTCGGAACGCGTTGTGGATTGCTCCCACCGCGTCGATCGGACCGGCCATGACGTCCTCCCTTTGGTAGGCTCCCCTTGGGAGTAACCTATAATCCCAAAGGGAGTATTGTCAAGGGAGGATGTCGATGGGAGCACCCACGCTGACCCCGACGTCGTACGCGATCCTCGGGCTGCTCGCCGTCAAGCCCTGGACGACCTACGAGCTCGCCCAACAAATGGACCGCGCGCTCGGACGGTTCTGGCCTCGGGCCGAAAGCAAGTTGTACGAGGAACCCAAAAAGCTTGTCGCCCACGGTTTCGCGCGGGCATCGTCAGAGACGATCGGCAAACGTCAGCGCACCGTGTACACGATTACGGCCAAAGGCCGGCGCGCGCTTGCGAAATGGGTGCCGACACCCGGAGAGGGACCCGTCCTCGAGTTCGAACAGCTGATCAAGGTGTTCTTCGCGGAACACGCGACCAAGACAGACCTGCTCGACACGCTCGCCGGGGTGCGCGCATGGAGCGAGCAGCAGCTGGGCGCCAGTGCCCCCGTCCCTCAGGCCTACCTCGAGGGCAAAGGGCCATTCCCCGAGCGGCTCCCATGGCTGCTCCTCGTCGGGCAATTCCTCGTCGATTTCCATCTCATGGTCGAGCGCTGGGCCGAATGGGCCGGCGAGGTCGTCGCCACATGGCCCGACGACCTCGCCGCGGCACAGCCTGATTGGAAGACGCTCGAGCGTCAGGCCAGCATCGCGAACGCGCACGCCGGAGAATCCTGACACTGTCTTCGCGACGCTCGCCAGGGATAGGTGTTGTCGTGTGCCACGGAATTGCGCCGCACGGAGTGCGTTGAGTGGAGCTGATCGCGGGGCTTTCAAACGCCGACGTCGACACAAATTCGCGCATGTTTTCAGATAGCGGCATCCGGCGAGCTGTTCTGATCTTCGGTTGTGAGCAGGTCCATCCCGTCCGGTCACGCGTGACCGGACGGGATGTTCTCCTGACCGGATCTGTCGCGGCGTTGTGCCGAGACCTCGTGGGAGGAGGTGTATCGGCGTGAGACGACGCGGGTCAGCTGATCGACTGACCGCTCTCGAGCAGCGTCTTGAGATCGCTGAGGATCCATGCCCAACCGCCGCCGCCTTCGAGCAGCTTCGCGTCGTTCGTTGTTGCGGCCGCGACGTTGGGCGCGTTCTCGACGTCATGCGTCAACGTGAGACGGGTCAAGCCGGGCCGTTCCTCGTCGAGCTCCCACGTGACACGCGTGAATCCCTCCGCCGCCGTCTCGGGTGAGAAGAATGCACGCCAGGTTTGTACGAGGCGCGTGGGCGGTTCGGATTCGAGCACTTCACCGTCGATGAGTATGTCCGGGGCGCCCTGTGCCTGCATCTCGGTCGTCGATCGCACCACATAGAGTCCGCCCGGACGCAGTTCGTATTCGCTCGGAGCGTGATACGCGTACCGTCCATTCCATTCGGGATCGGTGATCGCGTCCCATACCTTCTGCACCGGCGCATGGATGTAGATGCGGTGCACGTGCACGGTCGTCTGAGTGGCGTTCGTCATTGCGCTTCCTCCAGCGTGTTCTTGAGATCCGTCAGCGCCGACACTTGGCGCTCGGTGTACTTGTCGATCCACCGGTCGTGGATCAGCCGGATCGGCACGGGGTTCAGGAAGTGCAACTTCTCGCGGCCCGACCGGCGAGTGACGATGAGGCCGGCGTCTTCGAGGACTCGCAGGTGCTTCATGACGCCGAAGCGCGTCATCTCGAGCTCCGACTCGAGCTCGGTCAGCGTCCGCCCGTCGCGCACGAAGAGCTTGTCGAGCAGGAAGCGGCGAGTTGCATCTGCGAGTGCCTTGAAGACGAGGTCGTCGTCCGTCACCGCCCGAGCATAGGTGACCAAATAGTCACATGTCAAGCCTGGAACCTTTCGAGCAGTGCCCGCATTCATCGCCCGCAGCGACTTCCTCATGGCCGGCGGCGTCACCGCCTCCTACTTCTACGGTGACCGCGCCCCGAACCGACCGGCTTGTCCCTGGGATTTGCAATCCCTCGCGCCGGCTCAGGGACCGTATGCGGACGTTGCGGAAGCCACGTGCGCTTGCTCCCGCGACTGCATCCCGTAGGCGCAGGTCCGAAAGCCAGCGTTACGTTCCAGATCAGTCAGTCAGTGGAGGTGATGCGAGGACTTTCAAACCATGACCACCCTGCTGCGCGGCTGTTGGGGCGGGTGCAGGAACCCTCGGAGCTCGCCAAACGGCCGGCTCCACCGATAACTCGGATCCCCTCGCCTGCGGGGGCGCAGCATCGATTGTCGTCGGTCGAGGCGGGGGAGTTGGCCGAGTGCTACCGCTCGGGAGCCACGATTTTGGATCTGGCAGGTCGGTTTGGAGTGTCGCGCACCACGGTGATGGCCCATTTACGTCGGGCTGGAGTTGAGACGAGGTACAACCTGCTCGAGGGTCGAGTGGACGACGCGAAGAGCCTGTATGAACGGGGTTGGTCGTTGGTGCAGGTCGCCGCGTACTTCGATGTCAGCGCTGGGACGGTTCTGAATGCGTTCAAGCGAGCCGGCGTTGAGACGCGTCCGGTCGGGACCAATCAGTGGGAGTCCGGCGCGTAGGTCGTCCTGCCAGGTGCCGCTTGGCGAGACTCCTTTCGAACCTTCGACTACGTGACGAAGCGGCATAGGCCGTCACTAACGGTCCCGTCGTTGGGGCGATCGACCGCGGGCTCGAGTCTCATCGGGCCCCACACCCGCCGGCCGATCCGAAAATGGCTTACTGAAGCGGTTTCCGGGCGCGTAGCGCCGTCCTCGTCGCACAAGGCAGCCGTCGCTACTCGAACTCGTCGCAGATCGTGACCGATTTCGGCGCATCGACCACGCGACATGAGGCCGTGAACATCGGTTGGGGTTTCTGATCGGCGAGAATCGCGCGAATCTCACGACGACTGGCTTTGCGGTCTGTCTCATCCGGCCTAGGAAGACCGAGTCACCGATCAGAGTGCGTCGACGTCGTGCGTACGTTGGTGTCGCGAGCCAGCAGTGTCGGCCATGGGGAGTCGTACTCGTACTCGGAGCCCACCTTCGTCGGGTGCTACGAGCATCATGGTGCCTCGATGGGCGGCGACGATCGCGTCCACGATGGACAGGCCAAGACCGACGCCCTCTCCGTTTCTCGTGCGGTCCTGACCCGCGCGCTTGAAGGGTTCGATGAGGTCGGCGACCTGTTCGGGGTCGATTGGCTGTCCGGTGTTCGCGACCTCGAGTGTTGCTTCGTGGTGGTCAGCCTCGATGGTGATCGAGACTTCGCCGCCGCGGACGTTGTGCCGGATGGCGTTTTCTACGAGGTTGCCGGCGAGCCGTTCGAGCAATCCCGGGTCGCCACCACTCGCCGCAGTGGCGTAGTGGTACAGCATGGCGTAGTCGGTCACGCCCTCCCTGGCCGTGTGATTGATCTCGTGAACCTTGTCGGTTGCGATGATCCCCTCTGCCTGCACATGGGCCAGCCGCACTGAGGTCTCATGACCGACGCTGGCTAACGCTCGTCCGGTCCGCGCTGTCTGCCGCAGCTCGGCCAGCGTGGCGCCGTAGCCCGGCTGAGCAACGACCACCCGCCACTCACGCTCCAGATTCGACATGCCTCTCCTCCTTCATGCCCGGCAACCTGACGGACCTAGAGCCAGCATCCCGAAGCCAAGTGCGGATTCTGGGAGGGCAAACTGCGGGAGATGGTCGACGAGACCGAGCCTCAGCGGCGACCAATCGAGGTCGCAACAACCGACGAGCTGTCGACCGCGCTCACGATGGTGATCTCCAAGGGGCTGCCGTGCAGCGAGAAGACCGCACCCGAGCTCCTACTTGACCTAAAGAGCGTCTATGCCAGGGCCGTCATACCGAGCGATACGCTCAGCCGTCTACAGGCGCTCAATGAACTGCTCCCACGCCCGATCGCTCGTCTGGACGACGCTCGTTACCGGGAAGGAGTCCAGATTCTGTTCGGCCTCGCACCAGGAACGCGCAAGACGAGTCTGACCGCCAGGCGACGCCAGGGGGCAGAACTACTCGGCTACAGCCAGGCTCATTTCCGCGAGGCCATCGAGGCAGATCTGGTCCACGCCGTCGCCGTGGCGGTGCACGATGACCTGCTTCGATATCGGAGCCGGGTCAAACGAGCGAGCGAATCGCTTGAGCCAACAGGCGATACACCAGCGCTTGGGCCGGAACACATCAACGCGGAGGAAGAGTTGATCTCACGCATCTGGCAGCACGTCTATGGGCTCAGAGCGGAGCTGATTGCCACGTTGCGCCTGAGCGACGTGGCGGGCCTTGAGGCGCAAGCTGAGGATCATCGCCAAGCTGGGCTGCGGCAGCAAGACGAGCTGCGTAGGCTAATCCACGAGTACAGCCAGACCTACGCTAAAGAAATGATTCGACACGGTGACGCGGAATACGCTGTAGAAGCGTTGGAACGGTTGGCGGAATGGCGCTGACGCCAGCCGTAACACTCTGTCTACGGCCCTTTCGCAAGGCAGTCGTAAGAGTGACCAACTCGCCCGCAATCGGAATCACCAATGCTGGCTTTGTCGGCACCCTTTTAGCTAGCCGCCCACGTACTCGATAGCATTTCGAAAGATCTCTCTGGACGGTGCATCCGAGCGCGTCCGCTCGGGATGGTTCATCACGCCAAGCACTAACCCGTCCTCAGTGGTGACGCCACAGATTCCGTCGGCTGATCCATCAGGATTCGCATCGGCGGGATAGGTGAGAGCGGGAGTCCAACGGCGTTGACGTCCCGGCGTGAAGCGACCCTCAGCATGTGCACATGGAAATGTAAGCATACGACCGAAAAGGCCAGACAACCAGAACGAGTCATTCTGCACGCGTGTCACTACCTCTTGTTGTTGCAGCGGTTGATCGACGAATCCGCCCGATGCATTCGGTAGAAGCGCTACCTCGCCGAAGACGCCACACTCCGCAAGCATTTGAAAACCGTTGCAGATACCGAGCACGGGCCTCGTCAATGCACGTCCAAACGCTGCTTCCAGTTCGTGGGTCAAACAGAGTGCGCCGACGCGACCAGCGCCGAGATGGTCGCCGAAGCTAAAGCCGCCCGGAATACACAGTATGTCTGCAGAATCCAGCTGCGCGCGCCCCTCGCGTACATCACTTAGAAAGACGAGCCGGGGTCGACCACCCGCTTGCTCAAAGGCCCTCGCCGTCTCATGATGGCAATTGGTACCCGGAGTATAGAGAACGTTGACTGTCACGCTCACAATCCCAGCACCTCGTCTAGCCGTGAACGCCAAGTGCCGACGCTCGAAGGACTGAGCAGTTCGTGATCTCGATAGCGCATGCCGACCCCGCTTCCCTGAAGTGTCCCGACCACCAACGCATCGAGGCCCCGAAACAGGTGCCGACTGTCGAGGTCACTCGGCACTTGGGCTATCGCGCACATGCGGTCCTCTCGGAACAGATCGAGCGGAGGTATGCCTGGATTCAACTCAACGCGTCGTTCAAACGCAATCGATGCCCGGGCGAGCGTTGCGGCTAGACCACCGCACTCGATCGGCAGGAAGCTAAGAATGTCTGCGGCGGCCTCCGGAATCGTCCGCAGATATCGTGTCAGTATCGAGGTGGAAATTGAATCGACTCCGTTTCGTCGCAGCCCAAGGACCTCTGCCGCGACGGTGCCGCCCAGGCTCGACGAGCGAGGACCAACAAGCAGGAGTGTCGAGGCGGAACTGCTCCACTTGTTCGATCGCAGCTGACGAGCGTCAGGCACCTTGCCGATCGCGGACAGAAAGACCGCGTGAGGAACGTGGTGCCATCCGTCAGCCATTTCGGTGGAGCCAGCGGAGGAGTCCTTACCCGATATAAAGGGCACGCCAGTTTCTGTCGACAGATTTGCAAGTGCCCCGACCATCGCCGCAAGTATGTCGAAGCATTTCATGGATTCGTGTGGCGTGAAGAAGTTGTCACACAGAGCAATGTCCTCGAGGCGCGAGCCTGCCCAGCGCAGGCGACTAGCAACGGCGACGAAACCTTGGCGGCAAGCTTCGATCGGGTTGGCCTCGGCGAGATACGGATCGAAGAACGCCGAGAGCAGGGCAGCATACGGTCTGTTCCGAACTGGCGTGCACGCGAAGTACGCGCATGGGGAGTCTTCATCCGCGAGCATCCGCTGACTGTGGACAGTATCGCCCCTGACGGTCGAGTCGTATCGCGACGAGACTGATCGCTGAGAGCAAACGCGCAAGGTCGCGAGGATCTCGGCGAGTACGGTACCTACGTCGGCCTCGGCGAGTTTCAGCTCGTCCTCCAGCAAAACATCCCGTGGTGGTTCGGCGATCTGCAGCGGCTCCGGGGCGTAGGTCAACTCTGAGTACGGAATGCTGAAGCCGACATCTCCACCGACAGCTTTGACATCGACCGCCACAGGCGTCTCGTCGTCGATCGCAAGCTCCGGATCGTGGAATACAGTAAATCGGCCGGAGCCGTCGAAGCGCCCGATTGCGGCATGCGGAACGTAGTGACGCGAGAGGATTTCATACGCATTATCCAACTGTTCTTTCGGAACAGCGAGCAGCATGCGCTCTTGTGACTCAGAAAGAAGGATTCGCCACATTGGTAAGCCGCGTCCCTTTAGCGGTACGAGCGCGGTATTCATCCAGACCCCGACGGGATCGCCCATTTCCCCGCAGGCGCTGTTTAGTCCACCGCCCCCAAGGTCAGTCAGCGTGTTTAAGCATCCTGCATCCCGAAGTTCCAACAAAGCCTCACGGAACTTCACTTCCTCCAACGGTGACCCTATTTGGACGCTCGTCGCCGTGATGGCGCTACCGGCGGAACTTGCTGAGGCACCGTGGATCCCATCGTTGCCGGTCGGGCCGCCGATCAGAACGGCGTAGTCCCCGACGGCGGGCGCCTGCTTCTTCGCGGCACGCTGTGGGATTACACCGACCGCGCCGCCGAGCGCAAACGGCTTGGCTGCATATCTCGGATGGAAATCCAATCTGCTCCATGCCATCGGGGCGCCGAATGTGTTTCCGTATTCACTAATGGCCCGCACCGTCTCTCGTGCTATCTCTGTGGGCGGTGGTCGATCATCGGTTCGCTGCGAGGTAGGCAATCCAGTTGCCGTATATTCATAGACGGCGATGGGGTCTGCAGCGTGGCCAGTCCCGAGAATATCTCTAAGAACGCCCCCGAGTTTAGTTAGTTGACCAAAATATGGAGCGATCGCGGTAGGTCCATTGTGGGTTTCAGCCTTAATCGCCAAGGCCCATCCACCGTAAAAGCGCCAAACCCCGGCGTTGTCGACAAACGCGCTGACGATATTATCGTTCCGCGTTGCATCGGTCGCCCGTCGCAGGACACTCAGAAGGTCGCCAGCCGCCTTCCATGTAGTGTGATAGCAGTGGTCACTCCAGCGCGCGTCAAGTGACTCCAACAGCACGTCAGTAATCACGGAAATGTTCAATCCGTGCTGCAGGTCACGGATTTGCCTCATCTGCCGCAGACTGAGATTGCGGCCGTCGGCCGTGCCGACTCTAGTTAGTACTGCGTCAGACATTGATCGTAGATCGTATGTAACGGGTGGCTGGTACTCACCGCTTGGACGAAGGGTGTCGTACTTGGGCGGCGTCCTGGCGACTGACTCGATCGCGGGATTGGCCACCAACGTGAGGACCGCCTCGAGTTGGCTCGCGTTATCGCACGCGTAAATCACAGACGACTTCGACCGCTTTATGTCGATGCCCACGAAGCTACAAGCAGCGCGAATCGATTCCTGTTCGTTGTCGACGATACCTTCGTGGTAACTGACCTCGGCCGTCGGACGACACTCCCAGGTGTCCGGCGGATCACCAAAAACGGCAGACTTGTTCTGCGAATCGAATACGGCTCGCAGCCTCTCCTGCACTTTCTCTGACATAGGCATAACGGTCTCAATGTAGTAGGCGCGGTACGCTTCGACGCCATCGCCGATAGTTGATGTCGCCGCAAGGATGTTGGCCGCCTCTTGATCCTTTGGTAGCACGGAGATCTTGGTCAACTGCATGTTTACCAACTCATTAGTGCGACGCCGTACCGGGTGTCGCAAGATTTGCCGCGGTAGGTGGATTCGCGAATTCGCAACGACACGACTGCCATGATCAGAGGGCGACGTCAGTAATCGGATCGGGAGGCGGAAGCTCGAACAACGTCGGATGCTGCGATTCCCTATTCGCGCGGTGCCCCGATCGGGACGAGTGCTCGCGGACGCCCTTGCGCGCCTCGGACGCGATGGCTCGAATCTCCTCGGGGTCCCCGAGGTCCGGACGACTGACCTTGTGGCGCGCGAGTCGCATGCCGAGCGCTGCACCGTCGCGGTCGTCTAGACCGTTGTCAAGACGCGCAGCGAGGAAGCCGCCAGCAAAAACATCGCCGGCACCAGTTCCGTCCGCGCTTGGACCAGACCTCTTGAGTTGTACCTCGACGCTCTCCGACTGGGCGTACAGCGTGACGGACCGCCGGAGGCGGACGACCAATACTGCGTCTGAGGATCGCAGCGCTGAATGAGCATGCGGGAGATATTGCTCGCTGTGCGGGAGAAGATGCTCGGCCCCGCCATACGTTCGGGCCAGGAGCGCTAGTTCTTCTTGGTCACAAAACGCGAGGTCGCAGAGCTTGAGGATCCTGCTGGCGCCGAGAGAATAAGCATGCGACCAGACGTAGCCCGGGTCGCACGAAATGGTCGTGTGGGGCGATGCCTCGCGAACTGCTTCCACGAGCTCCGCAAGGAGGTTAGCGAGCGCATCGCTCCCTTCAAGATCAATGAGCGCTGAAATGTGTACTACTCGCGCGCGAGCAAGGTAACGCACAAGTTCCTCGAACTTGTCGTGGATTAGGTCCCAGATTTCGAGATTGGCGCCCGGCCACGTAAGGAGGAAGCGCTCTGCGTGGCTGTCCTTCGCAACTACCTCCGAGACGCATCGCCCGGTGACGTTCTCGCTGCCGCGCACGAAGGAGCCGTCTACCTCAGCCGCGAGGAGTTGAAGCTCGGCCTCGAGCCTTCGCCTGTCCGCGTCAGAGATCGAGGTCGGCGGTGTTCCGGCAACAGCAACGAGACCGGTTCGCAGCCCGAGGACGTTAAGCGTTCGCACGCAGTTGACAGCCGAGCCGCCCAATCGTGAGACAAGTGAATCCACGTGCCCGTCTTCGAGTCGCTTCTGAATATCGAGTTCGTTCCATGTCACGTCTTCTGTACCGAGGTCCTCGCCACTAATGCGCTTCGATGAAGCTGGAAGAATGTGATCCGTGTTGATCGCACTGATTCCAATCACATCGAGTGCCGGAAGTGAGGGAAGAGCACGCTCCTTCTGTTCCCGCCTGTCCCCGATCATGAGTCCCAACTGAAGTCGGTGCAGTTCAGCCTGAGACAATGTCCGGGACGCGAGAATCTCTCTGAGATCGTCTTGTGACGGCGGGCGGTTGCCCGTGCTGGCGAACTTAAGCGGTCGGCGACCAGCCTTCTTCGCCAGCGGAGCCAGCAATTTCTCCAGCTCTGAGACATTGCTCAGGCGGCGATCGACCCTAATATCGTCGAGCGCGAGCGCTAGCTCGCGGTATGGTGCCGACTCTGGAATTTCGGGCAACCTTAGAACTCCTGCGTGTCATGAGTCGGGAGTCCGAGACCGTTTCATTGGTGCCTCGACGGGATCCCCTACCACCGAAACGGCAATGATTTGGTCGACGAATGCCCCATACCACTCAGCCATCCTCCGGAGATCCTCCGCCCGATCTGGTGGATTTTCCCCAACCATGACGTCGTTGAGACAATAGAAGATATTGGATTCGCAACCAAAAAGATCTGCGATCAAAGACAATAGATTGGGCTTAGGCAGAAGCTCTTCAATTGCCAAAACGGCGAGCTTCTGAGGCCGCCTTTGTATCTCCGGTGCGTCGCGATCCAAACATCTATCCTCCTTTCTCGAATTGGTACAATTGTCTCACACGCGCGTGGTTTCGACAAGCCACAGTGGGCGCGCGGCCTCGAGGCCATATAAGCGCCTAGGTGGGTCGCCCTGCGTCCAATCCTTGTAGAAGGCGCGCTCCACGGAGTCCAACCTTCCGGGGGCGCAGCTGTTGCGAGGGTCCGACTACCTGGTTAGGCACCGCCGTCGGTGGCCGTGATGCCGTGAGGTTGCGCTATAGCCCTGACCAGGACATTCATCGATAATTAGAGGTGACAACACAAAGGGGGAGGGCTCCTCCAAATCGAAGAAGCTCTCCCCCGACCACAAGCATCGGAGACGGGTGTCCATCCTGGAAAGCCGGTCACCAATCTCCTCGTTCGTGGCGAAAGCCGCGGGAAGGAATCCAACCCATGGCGGTGAACACACTACAGCCAGCACGTGGCGACCCCGGTTCGTGGCGACACGAGACCATCGATGCCGACACGCCCTTGTCGCAGGAGATGCTGCGGCGTGCGCTCGTCGGCGAGATCCCCGGCATCCGAATTCCGGGCGTAATAGGTCCTGAAGTCTGCGAGACCGTCCTAGGCAACCTCTTGGCGTTCTCGAAGCAGCGCGCCGCGTACGCCGGTGGCCTGAACATCGGCAGCGCGTTAGCAGACGGTTTCGACGAGAACGCCAAGGCAGTCAAGAGCCACTGGGAGCTTCGCTACATGAACGCGATGACCTGGGAGGAGTACGGCGCGCGCAAGCCCGGCTGGGAGAGCATGCGCGAATCCCTCACGAAGGGCGTCGCGCCAGACCTGTTGTCCATCGTTCAGCACCGGCTGCAGGCCGCGTGGCCCGGAAAGGTCACGCGAGCTCGGCACCCGGTCACTGGACAGGAGCTGTACGCCGGAATTCTGCGGCCCGGCGCCCCGAAGCTGCATGCCGACTGGGCGGCCGACGACATCCGCGGTATGCCCGCCGTTCACCAGATCGGGATCAGCATCTATATCAGGAATCAGGGGCCCGGCGGCGACCTCCGCGTATTCCGCACGCTGGTCGCCGGACCCGGGAACACCGCGAACAGCGGGCTCGTGCCGATCGGCAACTATGACCTTCCGTACAGCATCGTCGACGGCGCCGAATACGACGTAATTCCGGTCCGCGGCGGAGACATGATCATCGCGCCGAACCGGTACCTGCACGACGTCACGCCCTGCCCCGACGAGTCCATGCGCATGGCTTTTGGCGTCCACGCCGTCATGCTCCTCGACGGGACGCTCGTCCTCTTCTCGTAGTCGGAAGTGCCCCGCTCGCCGCATGACGGGCGGGGCACTTCCCCGTCTTGTCGCTGCTGCGGCGCAACCGCGCTGTCCTCATCATCAGGGAGTACTAATGACGAAGACCGATCTTTTGTACTTGACCGACAGCTACATCCGGAACTTCGAGGCCACCGTGCTCGCCGTCGAGGGCGATCGTGTGGCGCTCGACCAGACGGCGTTCTATCCAGGCGGAGGCGGTCAGCCGGCCGATGTCGGAGAGCTGCGTGTAGAAGGCGTGACACATCGGGTGATCAGCGCTGACAAGGTGGACGGCGTCGTGTGGCACACGATCGCATGCAGCGAGCTGCACGCGGGCCAATCGGCCGTCGGCAACCTCGACTGGGAGCGGCGGTACGAATGCATGCAGACCCACACCGGGATGCACGTGCTTTGCGCCGTCATCGGAAACGAGTGGGGCGTTCCAGTTACGGGCGGCAACATGGAGCCGCTTTCGGCGCGCATGGACTTCGCCTTCGACCCGCTTCCACCGAACTTCCGCGAGCGGGTTGCCGAGATGGTCAACGCCGAGCTCATTCGTGGCCGGCGCGTCGTGAGCAGATTCATCGGCCGCGCCGAGTTCGAGAGCGATCCGCACCTCATCCGAACGAAGATGAGTCTCGTACCGGACGGGCTGACCTCCGTACGAGTCGTCGAGATTGCTGGACTCGATCGCCAAGCCGATGGCGGTACGCATGTGCAATCCACGGCAGAGATCGGACCGATGACTATCCTGAAGCTCGAGTCCAAGGGCAGGAGCAACAAGCGCCTGCGTGTCGCCTTTCAGAAGCGCCTCACGCCGGTCACCAGCTCGTCAGAAGTGGCCCCGTAATCTCCTACCGCCACACTCCATCGTCAGAGTTGTACAAGGGGCCCCGGCGTTCACCGGGGCCCCTATTTATGGCTGCAATCGGCTCGACGCTAGTTACTTA
>Ga0335085_10005496_pt1 | contig 20279 bp, 19 predicted proteins | sample Lox_Sample_45_FD_206712 | JGI IMG/M metagenome (GOLD analysis project Ga0335085, IMG submission 206712) | Soil microbial communities from Loxahatchee National Wildlife Refuge, Florida, United States - Lox_Sample_4.5 | ecosystem: Environmental > Terrestrial > Soil > Wetlands | place: USA...
GAGGGCCTCCGCCCGCGCCGCAAACTCGGCCTCCTGCTCGCGTCGGCGCTCGTCGGCGGCGTGGCGCTCCAATCCGAGCCAACGCACAACGCCCGGCAGCAGCAGGCCCTGGCCGATCAGCGTGACGACGATCACGCCGAAAGTGACGAAGAGAATGAGATCGCGGTCCGGAAAGGCGGCGCCGCTCGCCGTGAAGAATGGAATGGCGAGCGCCGCCGCCAGCGAGACGACGCCGCGGATGCCAACGAACGCCAAAAGGAAAGCCCACTGCCACGGCGGCGTCGGGTCACGCCGCCGCAGCGACCGACTGAGCCAGCGCGGCAGATAGACTGCCGGAAAGACCCAGATGAATCGCGCAATCACGACAGCCGCGCAGGTCAACAAGACCCCCGAGAAGAGATGCTGCAGCACATCGGTGTTCATGCGGTCGAGCAGGAAGCGAACCTGCATGCCGGTAACGAGGAAAATGAATCCCTCGAGCAGATAGACCAGCAGGTCCCAGAAGAAGATGCCTTGAAGCCGCGTCGCCGCCGGAATGAGCAAGGGTCCGTTCCAGCTCACGAACAGGCCCGCCGCCACCGTCGCCAGAACACCCGATCCTCCCAGTTGCTCGGGGACCAGAAACGCGATGTAGGGCGTCATCAGCGACAATGTGATCTCGACGCGCGGGTCGCGCGCCCAGCGCCGCAAGCGCAGGCTGAACCAGCCGACCCCGATGCCGAAGGCGATCTCGCCGACGACGATAAGCGCAAATGTGCCGGCGGCCCGATCGAAGGAAAACATCCCGGTGCTCACCGCGGCGACGGCGAAGCGGTAAAGAATCAGCGCCGTGGCATCGTTGGCCAGCCCCTCGCCTTCGAGCACGACGATGAGACGGCGCGGCAAGCCGAGGCGGCGAACGATCGCGAGCGGCGCGACCACGTCGGGCGGCGCTACGATGGCGCCGAGCACAAAGCCGACGGCAAGCGGCATGTGCAGCAGCCAATGCACGGCCGCAGCTACAGCGCCGGCGGTGAAGACGACACAGCCGAACGCCAGCAGCGTAATCGGGCGCAAGTTGAAGCGGAACTCGCGCCAACTCATGGCGACGCCCGCCGAATAGATCAGCGGCGGCAATATCCCGAACAGCACCAGCTCGGGAGCAAGCTCGATGCGCGGCAGCCCAGGCGTGAGCGCAAGCACGATGCCGGCGACGACAAGAAGAATCGAAGGCGCCGTGTCCAGCCGCCGCGCCACGACAGCGACGACGACCAGCACCCCGAGCAGCAGCAGTATGGTTTCGATGGTCGCCGTCATTTGTAAAGCCGCCGCCACAACTCCGCGCGGACCGTAACAATTTTCGCGGCGGCTCAAAAGCTGGCGCCGCAAGCGCGGCATCTTTTGAAAACACAGGAGACGCGCGGACGTAACGGCTTCCCGCGCGCCGGAATTACGACCCGTTCAGCATCTGACCGATGGTGGCGCGAACGGAATCGGGCAGCGCGAAAGTCTCTTTCACGATCGCATCCATGTCCTCGCCGCTGCCGGGGTCGACCATGAAGTGGCGCTGGTCGCAGGCAGCGACAAAATCCGGATCTTTCAACATGTCGGAAAACGCCGCACGCAAGGCGGCAAGCCGATCGGCCGGCATGCCGGGGCCGGCGATGATCGAACGCCCGATCTCGGCGGTCGACGCGATCGCGCGTAGGACCGCCTTGCCCTCATCCGACGAGCCGAGTTCCGGCAGCGTCGGGACATTGGGCAGCAGCCGATGCCGCTTCAGCGCCGCCTGATAGATGATCGACGCTTCTCCCTTGTCGACCCAGCCGGGATGGCTGACCAGCATGCCCGGAAGCCCGTAGGCGCCGACGATATCGACTTCGCCGCGTTCCATGGCGAGCAGAATATCGTTGGTGCCCTTGTAGCCGCGCACGATCTTGAACTTGGTGCCGCCATAGGCGTTGAGGGCGACCGGATAGACCACCGTGGTCGAGCCGCCGCCGGAGGCGCCGACGGTATATTGTTTGGTGCGTACGTCCTCGATCGACTTGATGCCCACCGACGTGAGCGCGGCGCCGACGTCGATGTTGGTGGTGACGCGGCCGAGATAATGGAAAGTCGCCGCGTTCGCCTTTCCGGAGCCGCCGACGGCGCTGTCGAGCGGGAAAGTCTGCGCCAGGCTGCCAAGCACGGTGCCGTCCTTGGGCGCCACCTCGGCCAGGTATTTCGCGGCGACGAAGCTGCCCGCGCCCGGCATGTTTTCCGGCAGAATAGTGGGATGGCCGGGCAGATGCTTCGGCAGGAATTCGGCGACGAGGCGCGCGTAGAGATCATAGCCCCCGCCGGGGCCGTAACCGATGAGCATGCGCAGTGTGGCGCCGCGATAGAAGTCGGCGATGGGATCGGCATCGGCCCGCGGCGAGGCCGAAACGACGAGCGCCAGAACGATCAGAGCTGTCCTGAACATGCCTTCCTCCCGGTCCTTCGGCGCATTGGTTGTTTGCGCGGGCACCACAAACCGTCGGCGCCGAGCCCGCTCAACCGCGCCCTGCCCGAGGCGATCGGCGCCGGTACGCCAGTCACCTCCGCAGTCTTCTGAAAGCCACGTACCTGACGTTACGCCGTCGCCGGCCTTAGCCAGCCGACGCCTGAAGCTTCTGGCACTCGGCCTTGAAGACGTTATTGAGACACCACTCGGCCAGTTCGATGCCCGTCGGGAACCACAAATTCCCGGCTTTCTTCATGTGCTGGATGATGCCGCGCAACGCCAGTGTGCGACCCGGGCGGCCAATGATGTAGGGGTGCATCGTAAACGGAATATAGCCCGGCCTAGTCGCCGTCTCCGCGTACAGCTCGTCGAAATAGGCCTTCCACGTCTCTAGTCCGTGGAACGGGTTGCCATATTCGCCATGACGATGGCCGAACAGCGTCCCGTCGCCGAACGGCTGCCGCGGTAGCTCAACCAGTAGCTTGCCATTCTTCTCCCACAGGAACGGCAACTCCTCATGGAAGCAGTTGGTGTTGAAGACGAAGCCGTGCTCGATCAGAAGTTCGATCGTGTTCGTGCTTTGCGTGCAGGAGCGCCAACCGTAAGGACGCCGCCCGGTCCGCTTCTCGATCATCGCGATCGTCTTCTTCATCACTTCGGTTTCTTGATCTCGCGGCAGATAGCGCGCGATCTCGTGATTGAAGCCGTGGCCTTCCACCACGTGGCCGTGGTCGAGGATCGCCTGGACCGCTTCAGGAAAGCGCTCCGCAATCGCGCCGCAGGTCAGGAACGTCGCCTTGATGTTCTCTTCCTTCAAAACCCGGAGCAGCCGATAAATCGCGTGATGGGGACCGTATTCGCCTTGGCTCCACATTTCGTAGTTCAGGATGCCGTTCTTGTCCGGCTTGACGTCCTCGCCGCCTTGGAAGTCGAAGGTCAAAAACACCGCGGCCCGCTCGCCGCGGGGCCAACGGACAAGATGGTCGTAGTGGTATTCCTTGAGCATGGTCGATCCCTTATGAGCCCGGAACAGGGCTGTGCCAGCAGGTGGGTCCATTCTAGCGGCTGCCCAACCCAGTCGGTAGCTCCGTTCGCGGAACAACTGTTGTTCTTGAAACAGCCCTCCGGGGGACACAAGCGGCCGCCACCGCCCCCCCTCTCACCAGTCGAGAATGGTCCATCGGGTCGCTTGACGAGGTTACCCCGTTGAACCTCAATCCCAAGCTACCGAGGACCGGTCCGAGAGATAGAGATGTCGTTCACAGCAGCGCTCAGGGACCTGAATAAGCTCAACACGTTCGTCCGGGTCGCACAGCGCCGCAGCTTCACTAAAGCGGCCGCCGAACTGCGCACCACCCCGTCGGTCGTCAGCAAACGGATGAAGGAGCTTGAGGAGTCTCTGGGCTTCAGTCTCGTCAACCGCTCGACGCACGGCGTCGTGCTGACGGACGCGGGCGAAGGGCTGTTCCAGGAATGCATCGAGATGCTCGCCAAGCTGGACGACTACGTCACCGACAGGAGAAACATCGAGACCGGGCCGTTCGGCACATTGCGCGTTCAAGCAGCGGGCGACTATGCCCGATTTGTGCTGGCGCCATTGACGGTCAAGTTCGCCAAAGATCGCCCGGGCCTGCGCATTCACCTTTCCGTAGCCGCGGACACTGCGATTTCGACGGAGGACGGCTACGACGTCATCGTCGGCAGCCAAAAGCCGTCGCTCCCAGGGATTGTCGGCCACGATCTCGGCGCCGTGCGGCACGTGATCTGCGCGTCGCCCGCCTATTTTCGGAAGTTCGGCCGGCCGAAGGCGCCGCAAGAACTTCGTCAGCACAACTGCCTCGCCGATCTTTATGCGGGACCGAGAAGCTGGCCGTTCCGAAACTCGCCCCGTCCGCTGCTGGTCGAGGTGAAGGGATCGCTGTCGTCGAACAGCAACGCCGTCCTCATCGAGATGGCGCTGCGCGGCTGCGGCATCATCAGGGCGCCGCTGCATGCCGTGACGACTGAAATCGCCGAAGGGAAACTCGATGTGATATTCAAAAATGCGGCGCTGTCGCCCGAACGCATGTGCGCCTATCACGCCAAGGCGAAACGTCTGCCGGCGAAGACCGCCGAGTTCATCGATTTTCTGGAAAAATCGCTTCGGGCTTCCCAGACAGACCGCCATGGAAGAATTTCAGGCTGCTTCCATGAACAACGCTGATCTGATCGTCGCCACGCTCAAGGCCGCCGGCGTCTCGCGCGGCTTCGGCATACCGAGCGGCAACGTGTTGCCGCTGATGGAGGCGATGCGCAAGGGCGGCGTCGATTTCGTCCTCACGGCGCACGAGGGTTCGGCCGGCTTCGCCGCCGACGTGACCGGGCGACTCACCGGCGCACCCGGACTCTGCATCGCCACGCTCGGGCCCGGCGCCACCAACCTGGCGACCGGAATCGGCGACGCTTGGCTCGACCGCTCGCCGCTGATCGCCATCACCTGCAATCTCAACACCGATCAGCTCGGCCGCCGCATCCAAATGTGGATCGATCACCACGCGCTGTTCAAGCCGATTACCAAAGCGACGCTGCCGCTGCGCAAGGGCGAGATCGGCGCCACGCTGGCTGAGGCGATCCGCCTGGCGCTCAGCGAACCGCAAGGCCCGGTGCATCTCGACCTGCCGGAAGACGTGGCGCTCGCGGCGACCAACGAGCCGATCCCTGCGCTGATCAAGGCGTCGCGAATGATGCGCGCCGACGACGCTGCGATCGACCGCGCCGCGGAACTGATCGCCGCCGCGCAACGGCCGATCGCCGTCATCGGCTCCTCCGCCATGCGCCTTGCCGATCCGCAGCTGCTGCAAAAAACCGTCGAGCGTCACAATCTGCCATTCGCCACGACAACCATGGCGAAGGGCCTGATCGACGAGGAACATCCCCTCTCGCTCGGCTGCATTGAACGCGCCTGCCGACAGATGCAGCGCCGCATCCTGCGCTCGAGCGACCTTATCGTCGGTCTCGGCTACGACACCGTGGAGGTCGAATACGAAGCCTGGATCGGCGAGGTGCCGTTGCTCCAGGTCGACATCGAGCCGGCCGACGTCGCGCCGTCGGTTAAACTCGTTCATCAGGTCGTGGGCGATCTCGACTCGTCGCTCGATCGCCTTGCAGCACGCCCGGCCGCCCCGGCGCGATGGAGCGAAAATGCGATCGCCGCGCACCGTCGCGATTTTCAGGCGGCGCTGCGGCCGGCAAGCGGGACATTCACCGCGCACGCCGCGATCGACGCCGTGCGCCGCGCGCTGCCGCACGACGGCGTGCTCGCTTTCGACGTCGGCGCTCACACCCACCAGATTGCCAGCCAATGGATGGCGCATGCGCCGAAGACGTTCCTCATCACCAACGGCTGGTCGTCCATGGGTTTCGGCCTGCCGGCAGCCATCGCGGCAAAACTGGCGCAGCCCGAGCGGCCGGTCGTGTGCCTGATCGGCGACGGCTGCTTTCAGATGACCTGCGGCGAAGTCGCCACCGCAAAGCGCCTCGGCATTGCGCTGCCCATCGTTGTCCTCGACGACAAGTGGCTGGCACTCATCAAGGTCAAGCAAATCCGGCGCCAGTTCCCGCTCTATGGCACTGCACTTCAGAAAGAAGACTACCACGATCCGCCCGCGCACTATTTCGGCGTACCGGCGCGCGGCGTTCGCGATGCAGCGGCGCTGGAAGAAGCCGTGAAGAAAGCGCTCGCCGCGGACGGGCCGACCGTGATCGAAGCCGTCGTTGATTCCGAGCATTATATCGACACGGTTTACGATTGATTTGTCACCCGTGACGCAGCTTCAGCACCAGGATGACTGACGTCATCGCGAAGGTGACGATGCTTGAACCGATGAGCGGCGCGTCCGCGATCGCCAAGCCGTAGACCAGCCACAACAACACACCAACCACGCAGAGAAGCGTGCCGGGCAGCGAGATCGCCCGCGTATCCCGCTCGCGGATGATTTTGACCGCCTGCGGCACCCAGCACAGCGTCGTCAATAATGCGCCGGCGGCACCGATCGCCTGAACCAAGGGCAGCGCCATCGCTGCGGCCTCCGCGTCGAATCGCATGGAACTTATGCGGCGTCTCGGTGTGACGTTCATGACAGCGCCGAATGCGCGCCTGTCATCCCATCGTCACTCACGAATCGTAGAATCATCAATGCGTTGGAACAGCCTTGTGCGCCGAACCGGTCGCGTCAGGCAGCAGTTCGCGCCCGTGACAATCAGCGCGCCGGCGGCTTCATGATCAACGTCTCCGACCACACCACAAGAGTCTTCGACAACGACCTGATCGAGGTTATGCAGTTGGTGGCCCAGATGGGCGGCTTCGCGCAGAAGCAGGTCACCGACTGCATCGAAGCGCTGGGACGGCGCGACGTCGACCTTGCACGCGCCGTCATCAAGGCCGACGAGACCGTCGATAATCTCCAGCGTCAGATCGAGGAAAAAGCGATCGCGACGATCGCACTGCGCCAGCCGCTGGCCGTCGACCTGCGGGCGCTCGTCGCCATGCTGCGCATCGCCAACGATCTCGAACGCATCGGCGATCTCGCAAAGAATATCGGCAAACGAGTGATTGCGGTGAGCGGCGAGCCTTCGCATCGCACCGTGATGTACGGCATCAAGCACATGGCGGCGCTTGTCGGTGACCAGCTAGCCGCCGTGCTCGACAGTTTCGTCGACCGCAATCCGCTGAGCGCCTTGCGGGTATGGTACGGCGACAAGGAAGTCGACGCGCTTTACGTGTCGCTGTTCCGCGAATTGCTCACCTACACGATGGAAGATCCCGGCACGATCTCGTTGTGCATCCACTATCTGTTCTGCGCCAAGAACATCGAACGCATCGGTGATCATTCCACCAACATTGCCGAAGCGGTGCACTACATGGTCGAAGGCCACGCCATCGCCGGTGAACGGCCGAAAGGCGACAATTCGAGCTATATGAGCGAGACCGCCATGGCGGCGCTGACGGTTCCGGCTTGAAGTCGTCGGCCCTGTTAACCACTCATTAGGGTTAACACTCTATTGCTGTCCGCCGTGCGGCATCGGCGCGGCTTGCGTCGGTGCGCCCATTCCGGCGGCTTCACCGCAGCGATCGAGATGCGTTTGACCCGATCCCGCACCGTGCGCCTTCTAGGCTCTGCCGCGCTTATTGCGCTCGTCGCCGGCGCGACCGCGGGCTGCCAGACGACACAATCGGGCGACTCGAATGGCATCCTCGGAGCAGCGGCCTCCGCGTCGGCGCCGACCGCCGAACGCTCCGAGTCCGATTGGCGCCACGACCTGGCGGTCTACGGCCCGCAATATCGCGCCGATCCCATGAACCTTGATGTCGCCCTGCACTACGCGCAGGCGCTGCGCGCCACCGGCCAGCGCGCTCAGGCCGTGGCGGTTCTGGAACGGGTTTCCCTGCAAAACCCGAAGAACAAGATGGTGCTGGGCGAATACGGGCGCGCGCTCGCTGAGGCGGGCAATTTCCAACAGGCCTTCGAGGTCCTCGATCGCGCCCACACGCCGGATGCGCCGGATTGGCATATTCTTTCCGCCCAAGGCGCCGTGCTCGACCAGCTCGGCCGGCACGCGGAGGCGCAGCGCTATTACCTGACGGCACTGAAGATCGTGCCGGACGAACCTACCGTGCTGTCCAACCTCGGCTTGTCCTACGCGCTCGCCAAGAACCTAGCAAAGGCGGAATCAACGCTCCAGCGCGCGGCAGCACAGCATCCCGCCGATCCGCGCGTGCGGCAGAATCTCGCGCTCGTCGTCGGGCTTGAGGGTCGATTGAACGAGGCGGAGAACATTGCCGGCGCCGGACTGCCCCCCGAACAAGCCGCCGCCAATGTCGCCTATCTGCGGCAAATGCTCACTCGCAACAACGCGCTGCAGAAACCGACCGCGACGCTGCACGCCGCCACCGCCGGCTCGAGCTGACGGATCGTCGTTGCCAACACGCCGACGGCCTCGCTGGGCACGCCGCTTCGCTCGTCGCAACGAGACGCGTTCTGATCGCTGTTAATGGATCGCCATAACCTTGATCGCGGCCGGCCCGAGAATAACGACGAACAAGACCGGCAGGAAAAACAGGATCATCGGCACGGTGAGCTTCGGCGGCAGACCGGCCGCCTTCTTTTCGGCTTCCGCCATGCGCATGTCGCGGTTTTCCTGGGCCAGCACACGCAACGTCGTGGCGAGCGGGGTGCCGTAGCGTTCCGCCTGCTGCAAGGAGAGGCAAACCGCTTTCACGCCTTCGAGTCCGGAGCGTTGCGCCAGATTCTCGTAGGCCTGACGCCGGTCCGGAAGATAAGACAGTTCGGCTGTCGTCAGCGTGAATTCCTCGGCAAGCGGAACCGATTGCGATCCGATCTCTTCGCTGACCTTGCGGAAGGCCGCCTCGATCGACATGCCGGATTCCACGCAGATCAGCAGCAGGTCGAGCGCGTCGGGAAATGCGCGCTTGATCGACAATTGCCGGTTCTGGATCTTGTTCTTGAGGAACAGGTTCGGGCTGTGCATGCCCAGATAGGCGCAGCCGATCGACATGCTGATCTTCATCAACGGCGGATAATCGAGATCGAGAATGATAAAGATATAGAACAGCGAAGCCAGCAGCATGATCACCGGCATCACCATGCGGAAGAAGAGGTAGGTGACGTAAGGCGCCTGTCCGCGGTAGCCCGCTTGCACGAGCATCTTCCGCGCTTCCTCCTGGCCGACCCACTTGCTCAGGTTGAAGTTGTCGACCGCCATCTTCATGTACGTCTTCGGCGATTGACGCAGCGACGCCTTGCTGTTCAGCGCCATCCGCTCGCGCTCGCGCTGCCTGATTTTCTCGCGTTCCAGCGCAACCGCCTTCATCCGCTTGTCGAGCGTGTCGGTCGCCATGTAGGGCATCGCCAAAGTCAGGACCGTCGCGCCGGCGGCGATGGCGGCACAGATCATGATCAGGACTTGCGGATCGATAAGCCGCTCTATTTCGGAAAGCATGACAGCGATGCTCTAGAAATCGAAATTGATCATTTTACGCATGACGAACACGCCGATCGCCATCCAGACGACGCAACCGCACAGCATCATCTGGCCCATCGGATCGGTCCACAGCAGCTCGATGTATTTCGGGCTTGTGAGCCACACCAGCGTCATCACCGCAATCGGCAATGCGGCGATAATGGATGCCGAGGCCTTGGCCTCCATGGACATGGCCTGGATCTTCGCCTTCATCTTCTTACGGTCGCGCAGCACGCGCGACAAGTTGCCGAGTGTCTCCGACAGATTGCCGCCGGCGCGTTGCTGGATGGAGACGACGATGGCGAAGAAGTTTGCTTCGGAAACGGGCATGCGCTCGTAGAGCTTGAGGCAGGCCTCGCCGAGCGGCAAACCGATCGCCTGGGTCTCGACGATGGCGCGGAATTCGCTTCGGATGGGCTCCTCGGATTCGCTGGCGATCATTTTGATGCTGTCGAGGAGCGGCAGGCCAGCCTTGATCCCGCGCGTGATGACGTCGACAGCATCCGGGAAGTTGTTGAGAAACCGCGCTTCCCGCCGCTTCTTGAGGAACGACAGCAGCCAGAACGGAATGCCGCCGCCGGCCGCAAAGCCAAAGGCGAGTGCCGGCAACAGCCCGGCGCCAAGGAAGAACGTCACGATGAACACCACAAAGCCGAGGACGCCGGCGATCACAAAGAACTTTTCCTTGGACCAATCGAGGCCGGCCTGAGCGATGCGTACGTGGAGCGGCGCGCGCTTTGTCGTCTTGAGCCGCCGCTCCATTTCCTTGAGCGTGCCTTCGATCTGGTCGCGGCGCGGCCTGTTCGACGAACGTGTCGGTCGGGATACCGGCTCGGAGCGCGCAACGCTCGCTTTGCGACGCTCGGCCGCGCGCTCGCCCGAAAGCACAGGATAGATGAAGACCCAGGCGACGCCGCCGATCGCGACAGCAACCAGAAAGAATAATCCGTAGGCCTGCATGTCTTTTCCGTCAGCGGGTGATGCGATCAGGATCGGAGGCGTCGATGGCGGCAGCGAGACGCGCTTCCTCGCCGTAATAGCGCGCGCGCTCCCAGAACTTCGGGCGGCCGATGCCGCTCGATTTGTGCTTGCCGATGAGATTGCCGTTGGCGTCCTCGCCGATGATCTCGTAGGTAAAGATGTCCTGCGTGATGATGACGTCGCCTTCCATTCCGGTCACTTCGGTAATGTGGGTGATGCGGCGCGAACCGTCGCGCAGTCGCGCCGCCTGGATCACGACGTCGATGGAGGCGCAGATCATTTCGCGGATCGTGCGCGACGGCAGCGCATAACCGCCCATCGTGATCATTGATTCCAGGCGCGACAGCGCCTCGCGCGGCATGTTGGCGTGCAACGTACCCATCGATCCGTCGTGGCCGGTGTTCATGGCCTGCAACAGGTCGAAGGCCTCCTGGCCGCGCACCTCGCCGACGATGATGCGCTCAGGGCGCATACGCAGGCAGTTGCGCACCAGATCGCGCATGGTGATCTGTCCCTCGCCTTCGAGATTCGGCGGCCGCGTCTCCAGCCGCACCACGTGCGGCTGCTGCAATTGCAGTTCCGCCGCGTCCTCGCAGGTGATGATGCGCTCGTCGGCGTCGATATAGCGGGTCAGGCAATTCAATAGCGTCGTCTTGCCCGAGCCGGTGCCTCCAGAGATCAACGTGTTGACGCGACAGCGCCCGATGATCTTGAGGATTTCCGCGCCCTCGGGCGAGATCGAGCCGTACTTGACGAGCTGCTCGAGCGTCAGCTTGTCCTTCTTGAATTTTCGGATGGTGAGCGCGGGGCCGTCGATGGCAAGCGGCGGCACGATGGCGTTGACGCGCGAGCCGTCCGGCAGGCGCGCGTCGCAAATGGGCGAAGATTCGTCGACGCGCCGGCCGACCTGGCTGACAATGCGTTGGCAGATGTTGAGGAGCTGCTGGTTGTCGCGGAAGCGGATTGCGGTTTTTTGAATCTTGCCGCTGGTTTCGATATAGACCGTGCCCGAGCCGTTGACCATGATGTCGGCGATGTCGTCGCGCTGGAGCAGCGGCTCGAGCGGGCCGTAGCCGAGAACGTCATTGCAGATGTCGTCGAGCAGGTCTTCCTGCTCCGAAATCGACATCACGATGTTCTTGATCGCGATGATCTCGTTGACGATGTCGCGGATTTCCTCGCGCGCGGAATCGGCGTCGAGCTTGGCAAGCTGGGCAAGATCGATGGCCTCGATCAACGCGCCAAAGATCGTGCCTTTGACTTCGTAGTAGTTTTCCGAGCGCCGAGTATCGATCGCCGCGGGAATCGGCGGCGGCGCATTTGGCGCCGACGTCCGCGACGGCGTCGGCGCGCTGACGATGGGTGCACCCAGACCCGCGGACGGAAACGGCGCCCGACCCGCCTCCGGCGAGCCGGCCGCGGCCGGAGCGGAAGCGGCCGGAGCGGGAGCGGCCGGCACAGGCACGGGAGCCGGCGCGGCCGCTGGCCGCTGCTCGACAACTACGCCGGCATTGCCGGGACTGGGACGCTTTCCAAACACGAACGCAACTCCAACACGATCGACGCTTACCGCTGCATCAACTTGTCAAGCAGCGGCGACAGTAGCCCTGAGCGCTGTCGCTTCTGCTCGACACGCCCAGTCAGCTTCTGCGCCAGTTGCCGGAACATTTCGGCGGTGCGGTGGTTCGCCGATATCTCAGCAATCATCTGCCCATTGTTGGCCGCCGCGCCGAACAGCTGCGGCTCGAACGGAATGATCGCCACCGGACCGTCCTCCAGAGCCTTAGCGAAATCGGCCGCCTTGATTTCGGGCCGCTTGGGAACCCCGACCTGATTGAGGCAATACAGCGGCCGACGGTCGTTCGGCCGCGAGGTCTTGAGGAAGTCATAGAGGTTCTTGGCGTTGCGCAGATTGGCGAGATCGGGGGCCGCGACGATCAGGATGTCGTCGGCGCCGACCAGCGTCTGCTTGCTCCATCCGGTCCATTGATGCGGCACGTCGAGCACCGTGCAAGGCACCGTCGCCCGCAGCGAATCGAAGATCGCTTCGAACGCATCGGCGCCAAAATCGTAGACCCGATCGAGCGTCGCCGGCGCCGCGAGCAGACTGAGATGGTCGGTGCACTTGGACAGCAGGCGGTCGACGAAGGCGGTGTCGATGCGATCCGGCGAAAATACGGCCTCGGCGACGCCTTGCGCGGGATCCTGATTGAAATCGAGGCCGGCCGTGCCGAACGCAAGGTCGAGATCGGTCACGACCGAGTCGAGCACCAGATCACGCGCGATCGAGAATGCAATGTTGTGTGCGACGGTCGATGCGCCGACCCCGCCCTTGGCGCCGACCACCGCGACGATGCGACCGACCGGTTTTGCATCCGGTGCAGAAAACAAACCGCACACAGCGCGCACGACCTGAAGCGCGCCGACCGGCGCGATCAGGTAGTCGCTCACGCCGCGGCGCACCAGCTCGCGATACAGCATGACGTCGTTCAGGCCACCGATGATGACGACCCGCGTCCCCGGATCGCAATAATTCGCGAGCTGATCGAGGCCGCCCAGGATATCGTCGGAGCCGCTCTCGGATTCGAGAATAATGACGTTGGGCGTCGGCGAGGTCTGATAGGCTTCCACTGCGGCAGTCAGGCCGCCCATCTGGATCCTCAGGTGCGCCTTGGCCAAGCGCCGGTCCTCGCCGGCCGCCTGGATCGCCGCGGCAGTTTCGACGGTTTCGCAAAAGGCCTGCACCGACACACGCGGCGCCGGGGCGATATGCTCCTCGCGCTCGACGACGTCAGCGGCCGGATCCTGTTCTTCGATGGCTTCGTTAGCTTGTCTCATACAACGTCATCATTGGCCGAGCGTCGAGATTCTGCCGGCGGTGGCATTCGGATACTGGGTCGCAGTGCTTTGCCCCTGCTGATACTTGCCGATCGCCGTAGTACGGCGCATCTCGTTGGGCGGCGTTTCAGAGCGCGGCTGAACAAGATCGGCCGGATTATCGACCATGGCGGCAAGATTGCGCTGCGTCGCGCAGCCGTAATTCCAGGGTGGCTGGTTTTCGAAATAGTCGCGGTTAAGACTAGGTCCGATGTCTTCAGGCCACAGACCGCAGGGTCCGGCTTGCGCGATCATTTTCGGATAGGTGATACGAATATTTCCAAGAACGCCGCCGATCGTGGCATATTTCCTCACGACCACGCCGCGCGGCGGCACGCCGCTTGCGATCAAGATCGAGCGGATCTCGGGCAGCGCCTCGAAAGAAGCGCGCGCATTGCTGCTGCCGGTCGGCAGATCGATGATAACGCCACCGGTCGCCTCACGCCGCCAATTCTGCGCAAAGGCGAGCACTTCCCCGCGCTGCATCGGGGTCAGCGTTGCGCGATTGCTGCCGATAAGGACTTGCAGCGTGCGGTCTCCTTCCGTGATCGTGATCGGATGACGCAATCGGTAGTCGGGCGAAACTTCGGGCACACCGGCGATCCGCTGATCGGTATTGCAAGCGCACAGGACCAATCCGCAGCCGACGAAAAGCGCGGCGCGCAGCGCTGCCGCGCTCCAGCGCCGGCGGGCGATCGTCATGCGAACGGTGTGCATCGGTCGTCTCCTGCTGGCCGCGCTCAATTGAGAATGAACCCGTATTTGCCGGCGGATCTGTCGGGCGGATCTACGTTGCCGCCGACGCCGTAAAGCCGGTTGAGCCGGCCGAGCAGCACCGTCGCCGGGTCGCTCGGATCGGCAAAGCCGTCGTCGGGCCGCGACAGATCCTTCTGCGCGACGGCGCGCACCACGTATGGCGTCACCAGCACCATCAACTCGGTCTGCTGGTTGACGTAGTCGCGGCTCTTGAACAGCGGACCGAGGACGGGAAGCTCCATCAGGCCCGGAAAGCCGTTGATCGATTGCTTGGTCGAGTTCTGGATCATTCCGGCCAGCGCCAACGCGCCGCCCGACGGGATTTCGACCGTCGTGTCGGCGCGCCTGGTCCGGATCGACGGAACGGTCGCTGACTGCGTCGTGCCGGGAACCGAGATCGACAACGCATTTGCCGACGAAAGATCGGATACTTCGGTCATGACCTTGAGGCTGATGCGGCCCTCGCTGAGCACGACCGGTGTGAAGTTGAGACTGACGCCGAAATTCTTGAACGTGATCGACGGCTGACACGTCGATGCGGCGCCGGGAGCAGCCTGGGTGCAGGAGAAACCGTTGAGCACCGGAAATTCACCGCCGGCGACAAACGTCGCGCTCTCTCCCGAAATCGCGGTCAAGTTCGGCTCGGCCAACGTGTGAATGACGCCGGCCTGTTCCATGGCCTGCAGGGTGGCTGTAACCGATTTGACGCTGCCCATCACGTTCGAAGCGCTCAATGGCTGGCCGAAAGACGAAAACGGATTCGTGTTGTTGAAGTTGACCACCGCGGTGCCGAAGCCGACCGAGCCGGAAAGGTCGATGCCGAGTTGCTTGATGACGTCGCGTTCGACCTCCGCGACGGTCACTTTCAGCATGACCTGATCGCGGCCGCGCACCACGATGGCGTTGACGACTTTGGTGTCCTGACCGCCGCCGCCGAACGAGAAGCCGCCAGCGGAAGAGCTCACGATGCGGTTGGCGATGTCGTACGCCTGCTGCGCTTCGGCTTGGTTGGCGACGGTGCCGGAAAGGATGACGCCATCGCCGATGCCCTCTACCGTGATATCGGCATCCGGCAGCACCTGCCTGATCGCCGCGCGAATGCCATTGAGGTTGCGCGTCACCGCAATGTCCAGGCCGGCCATCTGCCGGCCCTCGGCGTCGAAAAAGAATACGTTGGTCTGGCCAACGGTGATGCCGATGATGTAGGCGCGGCGCGACGAACGCACGACGGCGTTGGCGATCTTGGGATCGGCGACCAGCACGTCCTTGATGTCGCGCGGAAGGTCGACGACGATGGATTTGCTGACGCCGAGCGCCACCGCATGCGAGCCGACGTCGCTTGCCGCGATGCGCAGAGTTTGTGTTGGCGCGTCGCCGGCCGGCGCGTCGGCCGCGATCGAGGACTGACGGGCAACAAGCCATGATCCCACGATCAGGCCGCCGATAGCCAGTGCGCGGATCGTCGTCCTTGTTGCCATGGTCAAAATCCCCTGTGCGCGTCAACGCGTCGTGTCGGCGCTTACGCCGTAACGCACCGTATTGATGCCATTCTGATGCTCCTCGCCATCGCCGCCCTCGGGAGTCGTTTCCGGCGAGTCGACCAGGCTGCGCAGTGCGAGCGATATGGTGCCGGCCTGACGCGACAGCGCGAGCGTCTCGGCCTGCGGCTCTGACAATTCGAGAGTCGCGGTTTTTCCTACTGCGGCCTTCTGATCGCCTTTTCCCTCGACCACCTGATCGATCGCCAGCACCCGCACGTTACGCAGGATCGTCTCACTGATGAACTTTTCAACACCGGAGCTCCGCTCTGCCGCCTTGTCGTGCCGAGTCAAGACCACGTCGACGTGATCGTCAGGCAAGATGAAGCCGCCGGCGCCGTTCTCAGCCGAAATCTCGGTCGATACCGCGCGCATGCCGTGCGGCAGTATCGCCGCCAGAAAACCGGAGCCCTTGGCGAAGACGACCGCGGGCTCGCGGATCGGCTCGCCGCTCGCGACCGGCACGCGCACGATGGCTCCGGTGAATTGCTTTATGGCGTCCGGGCGCTCGCTCTTTTTGATGAAGCTCGGATTTGCCGCCGCCGCCGGCCAGGTTTGCCAGCCGACGTCGGCCTCGGCGATGACTTGGCCGCGGCCCAAATCCGATTTGGCGACGAGGATATCCACGGTTTCGATCGGAGGTGGCGCCTCGACCTTCGGCGCGGACTCGCGATGGCCGCTCGCCAGAATGGCCGCGACTCCGCCAGCGGCGAGAGCGACACCGAGGACAACAAGGCGCGCGGCTTTCATTACGCTTCACTTCCCACATGACGCCACGGCGGGAGGAGCCGTCATCGCAGGATTTGATCAGCTAAACGTCAAAGCATGGTTAATGAGGCGTATCCAAGTCGCGTTAATCTTGCGTTAAGAGATGCCGCCGCGCCGCCGAACACCTAGACGCTCAGCGCGGTCATCCACTCGGTCTGCGGATAGACCACGAGCGCCGCCGCCGCGAGCGCGATGCCGTACGGCACGCCGGTGTCGCTGCGGTGCAGCCGCTCCGCCCATTCCCGGCCAGCGAGGAACGCCGGCATCGGCATGGCGCGATATTGGACCATGAGGAGCGTCAGTGCGCCGCCCAGCAGGGACGCATAGATGGCGTAGTCGGCGAGATGGCCGACTCCGAGCCAAAGCACCGTGGCGGCGGCGAGTTTGGCATCGCCGCCGCCGATCCAACCGCAAGCAAAAAACATGAAAGTGACCACCAGCACCGCAGCCGCAGCACCGGCATGCACCAGCATGTCGGCGGCGCTCATGCCGATCAAAAGGGCAAGGATGACGAAGCCGCCGACAAGGATCAGCGAGACGCGATTTGCGATCGTCATCGTGAACAGATCGCTCGACGCGGCAAACGCCATCATGCCCGGAAACAGCGTCAAGCGGATCAGTTCTGTCAACATGGCTGCGTCGATCGTCGTTCGCGCAACATCCCAGACCGTCCAAAGTTGCGGGCAGCTTCGCGGGACCGCTGCAGGCTCAAAACGAAAAGGCCCCGGCAACGACCGGAGCCCTCTCGCAAACGTAACAGCGCGTCCCTTACTTGAGGGCGCTGGAGACGCTGCTGAACGTCGTGTTCAGCTTGCTGCCGAGGCCCTGGACGACGGCGATAATCGCGACCGAGATGCCGGCCGCGATGAGACCGTATTCAATGGCCGTGGCGCCCGACTCGTCCTTCACGAAACGCGAAACTAGGGTCTTCATGAGGTTGGCTCCTTAGGTCCACACGTGGCTGTCTGAGCGTGACCCAATGGCCGTTTTTCCTCGGCTGTTTGGATCGGTTTTGACGCTATCAATCAGAAATTGCGATGCGGTTAAGCCAATAGATGAAACATGGCATCTATCGCTCCTTCCGCAATGTAGTTAATAACGTATTTCAATCAAATTGAGCGTTCTTCGAGACTGCCACCCCTTGCATCGACAACAACACGGCAATCACGTGCGACTAGAAAATGTTCCGATGTGCTCGCGCCGCGAGGGTACGAATATCAGACAAGCGTTTCGTTTGCGTAATCCCGCAAAGCGCAACTTGTTTTCAAGTTGCCTCAAATTCAGGGCGTGATTGCTCGCTGGTGGCTTCGCTCGCGGCTTTCCGGGATCGCATTCATGGGCTGTTAAGGGCCTTCAACGATACCGATGGTGCCGGCGAGCCGCGCGGGCCAGCGGGCTTGCGGGCCGCGACGCTGATACGGTCAAACCGCACACCACACCATCAGCGGCCGACTACACGATCAAGGCATGATCCAAGACAAGAGCCAGGAGCTGATGTCGGTTTTGATCGTTATCGGCCAGACGCTTTCCAAAAATGTGCCGATCTCGATCGCGCTTGCGGCCGTGTTCACGGTCCTGACCTCGTTCTGGGCGTGTAATCCCGGCCGACCGTGGTGGCGCAAGAGCGATATCGTCACCGATCTTTGTTATTGGTTCTTCATCCCCGTCATCACGCGTTTCCTGCGCATCGGGTTGCTCATCGTCGGCGCCGCACTGCTGTTCGGCATTACTACGGCGGACGGCCTCGTTGCTTTCTACGACAATGGGCACGGTCCGCTCGCCGCGCTTCCGATCGCCGCGCAGATGATCATCTTTCTCATCGGCGAAGACTTCATACTTTACTGGACGCACCGCTTCTTTCACGGCGAGAGGATGTGGAAGTACCACGCGGTTCATCATTCGTCCGAACAGCTTGAATGGATTTCGGCGGCGCGCTTCCATCCCATCAACCTGTTCCTCGGCAGCGTCGCCGCCGACGTGGTGATGCTGCTCGCGGGCATTTCGCCGAACGTGTTCGTCGTTCTGGGACCGCTGACCATCGCGCATTCGGCGTTCGTCCATGCCAATCTCGACTGGACGCTTGGCCCCTTCAAATATGTCGTCGCCGGTCCGGTCTTTCACCGCTGGCACCACACCTCGGCGGCGCGCGGCGGTGAGAAGAATTTCGCGGCGACGTTTCCGATCCTCGACGTGATGTTCGGTACGTTCTATATGCCGGCCGGCGAGCTGCCGGATCACTACGGCATCGATGAACGCGAATATCCGACCACGTTCTCCGGCCAATTGGTGCATCCGTTCACGCAGTAGGGAACGGTCGAGCGCAACCTCCCGCATCCCGCAAGCGACCGGCCGCCGCGGGAGCCGGATCGGTCCAGACCCGCGATTTGCACTTCGTTCATGAATTTGCAGTCAATTGAAGTGGTCCGAGTAGTACCTGTTTAGTTGTCGGATCCGCGTAGCGTTTCGGAGAGTATCGATGACCGCGTTGCCCGTGCGGAGCCTTGCGGCGCTCAGGCCGCTTCGTTGGCTCGCGCCGGCTCTCCTGCTCGTGAGCGTCGCGTCTGAGGCCCTCGCCGAGGAGCCCATCGCGGTCGCGCTCGACGAGGCGCGGATCATGAAACTTCCGGAACGGGCCGCCACTGTGGTGATCGGCAATCCGCTGATCGCCGATATATCCATTCAGGCCGGCAACTTGGGCGTCATTACCGGAAAAGCCTACGGGGCGACCAATATCATTGTGCTGGATCATGGCGGCGCGGTCCTGACCGAACTGACCATCGACGTCAAAGGCCCGCGCGACAGCACCGTGGTCGTCTATCGCGGCGCCACCCGCGAGACTTACAGCTGCACGCCGCTCTGTTCGCCCCGCATCACGCTCGGCGATGACAACACCTTCTTCACCCAGGCCATCAACGAAGCCACCACACGCAACACCCAGGCCTTGGCGGCGGGGGCGGCATCGGGCCATTGACGGCCCGGTGCGTCGGCGAGGTTGACGAATCCTAAACTTCGCCGTGCAGTTCCCAACGATCCCGACAAGGAACCGACAACAGCCTCCTTGCTACGTTTAACCGGTGAGGCCGCGCATTTCCGCGGCGTTTGCTGGGTGAGGCTGTCATGTTGGATCTGCTGAAGTCGAGGATTTCAGCGCAAGCGGTTCGGTTGTTTCGAACACCGCTCTTGCGCCGCTTCGCCGTTCAACGCGAGGCAACGGCCGCTGTCGAATTCGGTATCGTTGCGGCGCCTTTCATCGCGCTCACGTTTGCGACGATGCAGACCGGGATCATTTTTTTCGCCGGCCAGACGCTCGAAAGCGCCGCGGCCACTGCGGGCCGGCTCGTTATGACCGGCCAGGCGCAAACGCAAGGCTGGGATGCGGGGCAATTCAAGACCCAGGTCTGCAATGCAGTCACCACGATGTTCAATTGTCAGAGCAGCATCTCGATCGACGTCGAGACCTATTCGTCGTTCGCTGCCGTCAATCTCGCGCTGCCGATCACGAACGGGACATTCAATTCCTCAAGCCTGGGCTACAACCCCGGAGGCCCGGGCGACATCGTCGTCGTGCGCCTCTACTACCAATATCCGGTCTATATGAACATGCTCGGCCTAAGCAACATCAGCGGCGGCTACAGTCTTCTCGCCGCGACCGCCGTGTTCAAGAACGAACCCTACGCCGCATCGTGAGGGAGCGCGCCATGATCGCTACACTGCATTCATTCAAACGCCGGTTCTCGGACCAGATTGCGCGCTTCAACGCGGAGCGCCGCGGCGTTGCAGCCCTCGAATTCGCCATCCTGCTGCCGCTAATGTTGACGCTCTATCTCGGCGGCAGCGACCTCTCGACCGGTGTTTCCACGCAACGCAAGGTC
>Ga0335085_10005498_pt1 | contig 20277 bp, 13 predicted proteins | sample Lox_Sample_45_FD_206712 | JGI IMG/M metagenome (GOLD analysis project Ga0335085, IMG submission 206712) | Soil microbial communities from Loxahatchee National Wildlife Refuge, Florida, United States - Lox_Sample_4.5 | ecosystem: Environmental > Terrestrial > Soil > Wetlands | place: USA...
CCTATACCGTCACCATGCGCGACGTGCCCGGCAGAGCCTACCCGCAGGTGTGGATTTTGGACCTCAGCACCGGCAAATCCACGCGCCTGGGCGGCGACGAGAAACGCACCGCGGCCCCCAAATGGTCCCCGGATGGCAAATGGATCGCCTACATCGGCGGCGAAGGCGATCAATCGGGCGTGCATGTCGTGCGGCCCGACGGCAGTGGGGACACATTTTATGCGCTCGTCGTCGGCTCGAATTCTCCCCTGCCTGGGCAGGGCGAGAGTCTGGCTTGGTCGCCGGACGGAAAAGAGATTGCCTATGTCTCTGCAACCCCCGGGCCGGAAACGGCGGCGGTCAATGGGGACCCCATGGTCATCACCCGCTACCTCTACAAGCCCACCGCCGGCGAAGGCCTCAAGCGTTTCAACGACAACCGCCGGCTGCACATTTTTGCCGTGACCCTGGCCACGCACAAAGTCCGCCCGCTGACCACGGGAGATTACGACGAGCATTCCATCGACTGGTCGCCGGACGGCGCCGAAATCCTGTTCGTCTCCAACCGCGAGCCCAATTCCGACGAATTCTTCAACTACGACATCTTTGCGCTGAAAGTGGCCGACGGCTCCATCCGTCGGCTCACCGCCACAGAGGGCAACGAGTACGCGCCCCGTTGGTCGCCGGATGGGAAACACATCGCCTTCTCCGCCACCAAGCGCGGTCTCACCGATCGCGAAACCACCATGGAAGACACCCACGTGTGGATCATGGATGCAGACGGCGCGCACCGCAGGGAAATCGGGGCGGTCATCGACAATCGGCAGGGCCATCCCCAATGGTCGCCCGACGGCGCGTCTGTTTATTTCACCGTCCAGCAGCGCGGCAGCGTTCATCTGATGCGCTTGCCGATCTCCGGCGGCGCGCCGGAGCAGGTTGTAGGAGACGTCGGAGTGGTCGGCGGTTGGTCCGTGGGCGGCCGCGGTGCGGTGGCCTATGCGTTCGAAACTCCCCGGGACATGACCGAGCTGTACTTCAAATCGGGTGGCAGCGCCACGCGCCAACTCACAGACCTGAACGCGGACGTCTTGCACGGCAAGCAACTGGGAGAAGTGGAATCGTTCCGATTCATCAGCAATGACAATCGCTTCGAGGTGGAAGCATTTCTCACCAAGCCCGTCGGCATGAACGCCACCTCCAGGCATCCGCTGATCGTAAATATTCACGGAGGGCCGCACGGCCAGAACGGCCCCGGATTCAATTTCAAGAACCAGGTCTACGCGGGCCGCGGCTGGGCGGTGTTGCAGGTGAATTATCGCGGTTCAACAGGCTACGGACAGGCCTTCGCGGATGCCGTGTTCGCAGACCAGGACGGCAACGAGGGTCAGGACGTGCTCTACGGCGTCAGCGCGGCCGTGCGCCGCTATTTGTGGATTGATCGCGAGCGCATGGGCATCGAGGGCGGCAGCTACGGCGGCCAGCTCACCGAATGGCTGATTACCCAGACCAACGAATTCAAGGCGGCCATTCCGCTCGCCGGCATCGCCAATCTCATCAGCTACAACTACATGACCTATTACAACCAGTATGAGGAGATGGAATTCGGCCAGTTTCTCCACCAGGGGAATCTGATGGATGTCGCCTGGGAACGCTCAGCGCTGAAGCACATCGCCGCGGTGCACACCCCGACGATGATCCTCCACGGGGAAAACGACAACGATGTTCCCATCGCCGAAGCGGAACAATATTTCATCGCTCTGAAGGACGTGGGCGTGGAGACCGTCCTGGTGCGCTATCGCCGCGAGGGACACGGCCTGGCGGAAACGCCGCACATCATGGATTCCATCGACCGCTCCATCGCCTGGTACGAAAAGCATTTCCCCCGCCCGGGCGCCGAGGGCGTGACCAACGTCCAGCCCTAGCAAGTTGCAGGAAACCTCGCACCGGGTTGTTCTGGGGCCGGACTCCTGTTGCCGAGCCGGCGGGCCATCTCTGCCCCCGCCGGCCCCATCTGCGGGCCTTGCGCTCCCCCGGGTAAAGCCTGCGTCGAATACGCATGAAGTAAGATCCGTCAGCGCCGCCGCTCTAAGGTAGACTTCCCATTCCAACGGCGGCTGGCTCGACGGGAGGACTGCGGCTTGGGTTTTACCGCACTGGATTGGGCTATCGTTTCGGTTTACCTCTTCGTTTCCGTCGCCATCGGACTCCTCGGCAAACGCTATATCGGCAACCTGTCCCACTATTTGGTCGCGGGCCGGGAGCTGGGTGTGTACGTGGGCATCGCAACGCTCGCCGCCACCGAAATCGGCACCATCACCTACATGTACAACGCCGAGCTCGGATATCGCTATGGCTTCGCCTCCTTCGCCGCCGCGCTCATTTCCGGGCTGGTCATGATTTTCGTCGGCCGGACCGGGTTTGTGATCCGCCGGTTCCGCGAGATGCAGTTGATGACTGTTCCCGAGTTCTTCGAAAGGAAATACAGCCTGGGATTGCGCCTGCTGACTGGAGTGCTCGTGGCCGTCGGCGGAATTTTGAACATGGGCGTTTTCCTGAAGATTGAAGGCGAATTTCTGGCCATCGTCAGCGGAACACCCATGAAATATCTGGTGCTGGTAATGACCGTCATCCTCTCGCTTGAGATGCTCTATACCGTTCTGGGCGGCATGGTCTCCGTGGTGATTACGGATTTTCTTCAATACGTCCTGTTGTCTGTAGCCACCATCCTGGTCTCCGTGGCTGCGGTCCGCCAGGCGGGATGGGGCCATATCCTCCACAAGGTCACCGCCACGATGGGCCTGGCCGGTTACAGCCCCTTCGTGAACCCCAAGTTCGGCATGACCTTTCTGGTCTGGCAGATCCTGCTCTGGTTCTCCGTGCACACCTGCTGGCAAACCACCGCCATGCGCATGTTTTCCACCAAGAGCCCGGAGATCTCCAAGCGCGTCATGACCGTCACTGGTTTTATTTTTCTTGGCCGCGGCATGCTGCCCATGCTCTGGGGGATTGCCGCGCTGACCTTGTTTGGCAGCGGCACCTTGGACCAGGGAATCCCCTTGCCGGTCGTCAACGGACAGACTCTGGCCCCTCTCGATGCCATGCCGGCGATGCTCGCGAGCATCCTGGGACCGGGAATCAAGGGTGTTGTGGTTGCAGGAATGCTCGCCGCCACCATGTCCGTCAACAGTTCGTATTTGCTGGGTTGGAGCTCCATCATTTCCCAGGACGTGATCCTCCCGTTGCGGCGCTTGCTGGGCCGGGATCCGCTCAGTTCGCGCCGGCAGATCCTGGTAAATCGGCTGGCCAATCTCTTCGTCAGCATGTTTTTGATGTTCTGGGGCCTCTATTACACACCGCCGGGCGCTGTCTATCTCTACCTCAACATCACCGCCACAATCTTTCTCGCTGGCGCCTTCATTTGTGTGATTGGAGGACTCTATTGGCGGCGCGCCAACACGCTCGGTGGATACTTGGCCATGCTGATGGGCGCGGCGGGCGCGATCGTTCCTTATTTTTTCCTGCACTGGAATGAAACGCTTGCCGGTTTCGGAGCCTTTGGCTTGGCCGCATTGGGCCTGGTCATTGGATCCTTCGCCGGGCGCCGGAGAGGCCCATCGGCCGCTCCGGCTGTTGCGGGTCTGGAGGCGCGATGAGAGCCTGGCAGATCTTCTGGGCCGTGAGCCTGGTGATCTCCGGCGTGTCGTTTGCCGGGATCACCGTTGTGGTGGCCGCCCGTGGAGTTCAAGACTTGCGCGAAATGTTTCGTCACTTGCGCGCGCGCAGGGACCAGCAGGAATGAATAAAGCGGTCATCCTCGCTCGTGGGCTGGGTACGCGTATGCGCCGCGCGGATTCCTCCGCGCGCTTGGACGCGGCACAGCAGGCCGTGGCCCAAACCGGCCTGAAGGCGATGATTCCGGTGGGCCGGCCCTTTTTGGATTACATCCTCAGCGGACTGGCCGACGCCGGCTATCAGGAAGCCTGCCTGGTCATCGGACCGGAACACCAGGCGGTGGTCGATCACTACTCGGTCGTCGCACCACCCAGGAGAATCCAGGTGAGCTTTGCGGTTCAGGAAGAGCCACGCGGCACCGCGGATGCGCTGTTGGCCGCCGAGGAATTTGCCGCGGAGGAAGACTTCGTGTGCATCAATTCGGACAACTACTATCCGGTGGCTGTCCTGCAGGAGATGCGCATTGTGGGAGAGCCCGCCGTTGCCCTCTTTGACCGCGCCACGCTCACCACGAAAGGGAATATCTCCGAGGAAAAAATCCGCAAATACGCCATCTGCGAAGTGGGGGAGGATGGCTATCTCCGCGCCATCCTCGAGAAGCCTTCCGAGCAGGCGTGGAGCGCTGCCCCCGCCGATGTGCTCGTGAGCATGAATTGCTGGCGGTTCTCCAGCCCCATTTTTGAGGCCTGCCGCTGCGCTCCCCTGTCCCCGCGCGGGGAGTTCGAGCTTCCCGTCGCCGTCGGAGAAGCGATGCGCAGTTTCGGAATGCGAATTCGCGCCGTCCGCTGTGAAGAAGGAGTTCTGGATCTTTCTTCGCGCACCGATGTTGCCGTGGTCGCGGAAAGGCTGAAGGGCGTCCGCGCCGAGCCATGATTCCAGACGTCATGGCCCGGCTCCTCGCCGCCGGAATCAGCCCCGCGGAAGCGGAACGAAAAACCGGGCTCTTTCGCGTTGCCGGCGCCGAACTCCGCGATCGGGCCGGGCCGGAAAATGCGGCCTGGATCCGCTGTTTCGTGCCCGGCCGCATCGAAGTGCTGGGCAAGCACACCGATTACGCCGGCGGCCGCAGCCTGCTCTGCGCCGTCGAACGCGGAATCTGCGCCGTTGCCGCCCCGCGATCTGACGCCACGGTCCGGATGGCAGACGTCCTGCGCGGTCAGGAATGCGAGTTCCCCATCTCCGCCGATCTGGATCCCCAGAGCGATCACTGGCCCATTTTCCCCAGGACCGTTGCCCGCCGCGTCGCCCGCAATTTCCCGGGCCCGCTCTGCGGCATGGACGTAGTCTTCGCCAGCGATCTTCCGCGGGCGTCCGGAATGAGCAGTTCCAGCACCCTGCTGGTCTGCGCCTATTTCCTGCTTGAGCGCTTCAACGATCTCGATGGACGTCCGGAATTTAAAGCCGGTGTTCACTGCCTAGAGGAAAAGGCGGCCTACCTGGGCTGCGTCGAAAACGGCCAGACATTCGGAACGCTGCTCGGAGACGCCGGCGTCGGAACGTTTGGAGGGAGCGAAGATCACACCGCAATTCTCTGCTCCCGGCCCGGAATACTCCGCCAATACTCCTTCTGTCCCACGCGGCTCGAAGGCGAGGTCTCGCTTCGCCCCGAGCATGTTTTTCTTATCGCCGCGTGCGGAGTGGCCGCGGATAAGACCGGAGCCGCTCGCGATCAGTACAACCGCGCGTCCGGCGCTGCTCGCGAGATTCTCAGAATCTGGCGGGAAGCCGCGGGCTGGAGCGGCGCGTCTCTCTTCGAAGCGGCCGCTCTTGGGGAGGAGGTGCGCAGTCGAATCCGCGTGGAACTGCTGAAGAGCAGTTCCTCGTCGTACCCTGTCCGGGCCTTGCTGGACCGTTTCGAGCAGTTCGTCGAAGAGAGCATGCGGATTGTTCCCGGAGCCGTGGACGCCCTGAGAGCAAACGACCTGGACACGTTTGGAAAGCTGGTGGACCGCTCTCAGGCCCTGGCGGAGCAAAAGCTCGGCAACCAGATTCCGCAGACCGTTGAACTCGCCCGTTCCGCGCGCACGCTTGGAGCCGCGGCTGCTTCAGCCTTTGGCGCCGGCTTTGGAGGCAGTGTCTGGGCCCTGGCCCGCTCGGAACAGGCAGCAGAGTTGCTGGAACGATGGGAGGAGCATTACCGCGGAAAATTCCCCGTCGAAGCCCGGAACAGCACGTTCTTCATCTCCGGGCCTGGACCTGCGGCCTTCGTATTCTGAGCGAGAATCTGGCGGCGTTCTGAATGCGGCCGAATGCTGGGCGCACTTCCCGGCGGAAACGAGAGAAGCGATGAGATTCGCTCGAAACCCCGACCGCGAGCCCATGGAAGCCCCGGGCTTGAAGAAGCTGTCCCGTCGAGCCTTCGTGCGCGACACGGCTCTGGCCATCGGCGGCTTCTCTGCGCTGCCGTCGCTTGCGCTCTCCTCCGGCAACTTCGCACCGGACGAAGTCGATGCAACCGTTGAGGGTGGTACGCTGGCGCTGCAGAATGGTTCGATTTCGTGCGCGTGGCAGCTCGATTCTGGCGGATTGCGCGGGATGGCCATCCGGGACAAACGCAGCGGCGCATCTCTCGTCGCTCCCGGCCGCGCCTTTCAACTCCGCTTCTACGGCGGCAAGGGAACTGACTCCGCCGCTCTCCGGCTCGTCTCCGCGCCGCGCATCGAGCGGCTGGAACGCAGCTCCGGCGCATCCCGTGCTTCGGAACGAATTCCGGGCAGGCGAATCAGCGTAGCGTTTCAGGATTCCGGCAATGCCGTGGCAGTCGAATGGCGCGCCATCCTTCGGGAGGGATCGCATTACCTCCGGCAGGAGCTGACCATCACCGCTTCCCGGGCCGAATTGCCGCTTCGAGAAATCATTCTCATTGACCTCGAGGCACGGGGCGGCCGCGTTGCAGGCAGCGTGGCTGGTTCTCCCATCGTCTTCGACAACTGGTTCCTGGGATTCGAGCACCCGCTGAGTCAAAGCCAGGTCGAAAATGGCCTTGCGCAATCGAAGCTGGTCCGCCGCCTGCCGCTTGCGGCTGGTCATCGTGTTACCTACTCCGCGGTGATCGGCGGCGCGCTGCCCGGCCACCTCCGGCGCGACTTCTTGCGATACCTGGAGCGGGAACGCGCGCACCCCTACCGCCCCTTCTTGCACTACAACTCCTGGTATGACCTGGGCTACTTCACGCCGTTTGACCAGGCGGCCGCGCTGGATGCGATCCGCGCCTTCGGCCAGGAGCTGTGCGCCCAGCGTGCCGTGGCCCTGGACTCCTTTCTCTTCGACGACGGCTGGGATGACCACCGCATCTGGGGATTCAATTCCGGCTTTCCGCGAGGTTTTACTCCGCTCACCGAAGCCGCGGCAAAGTTTGGTGCCGCACCCGGAGTCTGGCTCTCTCCCTGGGGTGGCTACGGCAAGCCCAAGCAGGAACGCCTCGCCTACGGCAAAGAGCACGGGTTCGAGCAAAATAGCGATGGGTTGGCCCTTTCCGGCCCCGTCTACTACCGCAGGTTCCGCGAGGTCTGCCTGGAGATGATCCGCAAGTATGGTGTGAATCAATTCAAGTTCGATGGAACTGGAAACGACGCGCGCGTGATTCCCGGCAGCGAATTTGGCAGCGACTTCGAGGCCGCCTTGCGCTTGATTGCCGATCTGCGCGCGGAAAAGCCGGATCTCTTCGTCAACGTGACCACCGGCACCTACCCATCTCCCTTCTGGCTGATGCTGGCGGACTCCACTTGGCGGGGTGGGGAAGACCACGATTTCGCGGGAGTGGGAACGCCACGGCAGCAGTGGATTACCTACCGCGATGCGGACACGTTTGCCAATGTGGTCCGGCGCGGGCCGCTCTATCCCCTCAACTCATTGATGTTGCACGGCATGATCTTCGCGAAGCACGCCAAAAAGCTGGACGCCGATCCGGGAGGCGATTTCCCCGCCGAAGTTCGCTCCTACTTCGGCAGCGGCACGCAACTCCAGGAGATGTACATCACCCATTCCCTGCTTTCGGATTCCAACTGGGATGTCTTGGCGGAAGCTGCCAAATGGTCCCGCAGAAATGCCGCCATCCTGGTGGATACCCACTGGATCGGCGGAGACCCCGGCGCGCTCGAAGTGTACGGCTGGGCTGCCTGGTCTGCCGGGAAGGGAATCGTCACCCTGCGCAATCCGAAAGATCAGCCGCAGACTTTCGAGCTGGACCTGCGGTCCGCCTTCGAACTGCCGGATTCTGCGGCCCCGTCCTTCTCCGCCAGTGTCCCGTTGAGCAGCGCTCCTCCGTCCCCCGCGATCGCTCTGCTAGCCGGACGGCCACTTCCGTTGCGGCTGAATTCGTTTGAAGTCCGAACCCTCGAAATGACGTCCAAAACAGCAGTTTGAGGAAGCGCGCTGCATCCCCGGATGATCCGCCTCCGGTGATTGGCCGGCGAATTCCGGCCGGGTCGAAAGTCATTGCCGGATTCCGAGCATCACCACGCCGTGGGGCGCAACCGTCGCGTTGAATTCTCCCGAATGTTGGCCCAGATCCCGATGTGTCCAAAGGTCGCGCACCGCGGCTTTCCCGCGGATTCCAACGAGCGACAAGGGCAGCCGCATCTCTGAGGCTGTGTATCCGCGGTTGAAAAGGCCCACCGCGCTGCTGCCGTCCTGTAAGGGCTTCATCCAGATCTCCAGCGGCCCCTCCTGCCACGCGCGGTATCCCTGTCGGCCCAGCGCGTCCTGATCCACGGCGATCACTTCGTGATTGGTCAGAAGTTTGAGTGTCGTCCCATCCATCTTCGTCAGGTCGTTTCCGGCCAGCAGCGGCGCGGCCAGGATTGCCCACAGGCTCATATGCGTCCGGTATTCCTGCGTGTTCATCCCGCCGTTGCCCACTTCCAGCATGTCCGGATCGTTCCAGTGGCCCGGCCCCGCGTATTTCTCCAGCCCGTTTTGTCCAAATCCGATGTAAGCCATGGAGCGGTAGTTGTCTTCAATATCCCCGGTCGTGCGCCACAGATTGCCGCCTGCCTCCTGGCCCCAGCGCCACACATTCTGTTCGCCGTACTGGCAGAAGCTCAGCACGATGGATCGCCCGGATTGTTTGAGCGCATCAGCCATCTTCCGGTACGTGCCTTTCATGTCTGCCGCCAGTTCCGGCACTTTTTCTGCGGAGCACCAGTCGTATTTCAGGTAATCGATGCCCCACTGCGCGTAGCTGCGCGCATCCTGCGCCTCGTGCCGGTAGCTGCCTTCGTATCCAGCGCACGTTTTCGGCCCGGGAGAGGAATAGATGCCCATCTTCAGGCCCTTGCCGTGCACGTAAGCGGCCAGTGCCTTCATATCCGGGAATTTTTCATTGGGGACGATGTTTCCTTCCGCGTCGCGGCCCTTCTCCCAGCCGTCGTCAATGTTGATGTACTGATAGCCGGCCTCGCGCATGCCGCTCGCGGCCATGGCATCCGCTTGCGCGCGAATGGTGGCGTCATCAATCTTGGTCGCGAAGTGGTTCCAACTGTTCCAGCCCATGGGAGGCGTTCTCGCCAGGCCAGAATCCTGCCCCCCCGCGAGCAAAGGCAAGCACGCGGCCGCGGCCAGGAATACGGCATATCGGATGCTCATGAATTCTCCTTTTGCCGGCGGTTCCGCGCGGCCGGATTGTCGAATCTTGATCGCAAATCCGCTCTTCATTTCTCTTGTTTGCCTAGGGATGGATGCGGCTCGCGCAGATCGTCGAGCACCGGCGCGCGCCTCCCGATGATCACCGGGTGCATCTGCGGCTCGAGGTCGAACACCACAATTTCGTTTTCTCCCCGTCTCAGCCATGGACCCGGCAGATACAGGGTCTGCTGCGGGCCGATCTTCCAGAAGCGGCCGAGTTGGTGCCCGTTGACCCACGCCGTTCCTTTCGACCAACTCCCAAAATCCAGAAACGTATCCCCGGTCTTCTCCACCCGAAAGGCGCCGCGGTAAAACGCCGGCCCGCTCGCCGTTCCACGCGCGTACCGCAGCGCCGAAAGATCGGTCATCGGCAGGCAGAAGATTTGCCAATCGCTCAGCACGCTTCCCGCAAGAGTCACGTCCTTGGTGATTCCCTTGCGTTCCTCGCGCAATGCCTTTGTAAAGTTAATCCGCCCTGTATTCTCCACCAGAATGTCCAGCTGCGCGGTTCTCTCCCGCACCGCAATCGCCAGCCGGTCCTGCGCCAGCCTCCGGTCCAGCGTGCCCACCAGTTTGTCGTTCAGATAAATCTGCGCGTAATCGCGGACATCGTGGATCACCAACTCGCCTTCCACAGGCCCTCTCAGCTCCGTTTGATAGAGAATGTAGCCATACGACTGCCCAAGAGCTTCCATATTTACCGGCTGATTGCGTTCGATGGCCCGGGGAAGATTCTTGAAGAGCGGCGCGATCCGATCCAGTTGAATGGCCGGAATCTCGATCGGATCGGTGGCTGCCGGCGGGGCGGGCAGCGTCTGGCCCGTGTGCCGGGCAATGACCTCGCGGAACAGGAAATATTTCTTCGTCGGGCGGCCGGATTCATCCACGGCCGCGTCGTAGTCATAGCTGCTCACCTGCGGCCAGTAGCCCCCCTCATCGCTGTTGGCTCCGTTGAAGAATCCCCAGCTCGTGCCTCCGTGAAACATGTAGATGCTGATCGAATCGCCGTTTGAGACCACCCAATCCAGCTCGTTGGCTTCCTTCTCTCCATTGGTCGTGTGATGCGGGCGGCCCCAATGATCAAACCAACCCGCCCACCACTCGCCCAGCATCAGCGGCTGGCCCGGTCGAAATTTCGCCAGCATCTCCAGACCGCGCTTCGCGTACCCGGGCCCGAGATTCACCACCGCCGGAACGTCTGGCAGCGTGCCCGCGGTCAGTTGCGCGGGTCCGTCCGCGGTGTACAGCAGGGAAGCGCCGAATCCGGCCCCACGCAGCGCATCGTAGATCCTGCGCATGTAGGCGGTGTCGTGGTCGAACGATCCGTACTCGTTTTCCACCTGCACGGCGATGATCGGGCCTCCCTCAGCAAATTGCAGCCCGGCCAGTTCCCGCCCCAGGCGCGCAATCCATTTCTCCGCTGGCGTCATGAACCGTTCATCCGTGCTGCGAAGGACCATGCCCGGATCCGCAAGCAGCCACGCGGGCAGACCGCCAAGGTCCCATTCAGAGCAGACATACGGCCCCGGACGGAGAATCACATGCAGCCCTTCTTCCTGTGCCATGCGGATGAATGCGGCCACGTCCTTCTGGCCGGCGAAGTCGTACGTTCCGGGCTGCGGCTCGTGCAGATTCCAGAAGACGTATGTGGTGATGGAGTTCAGGCCCATGGCCCTGGCCAGCTTCAACCGGTTGTGCCAGTACTCCCGGGGAATGCGCGCGTAGTGCATCTCACCGGAAATAATCTGGAACGGTTTGCCCTCCAGAACAAACCGCCCATCGGCCATGGTCAAGCCGCGTTCGGAGCCGCGGCCGGCGGGGGAGTTCGCCATCGCCACCGGCAGGAGAAGCGCCAGGAGGAAAACCCTGTGCACTTTCGTTCGCATGCTCCGCACCTTTACATACTGCGCCTTTCCATTCAAGATTTACGGCTCCGCGGCAGGGGGAATCACTCTTCCCCGCAGCCCGGGCACTCCTGCCGCGCGTGCCGGGGCAATGCACAGCCGGTTCCCGCGGAAAATTGCCGCATGTCCAACCCACCAGAGCCGGAAGGAAGCCGCAGCGACGCCGCGGTTCTGGCCGATCGTCGCTTTCGGGAACTGTTTGGCTCGCAGCCTGCCCTGTTTCGCGCTCCGGGCCGGGTCAATCTGATTGGCGAGCACACGGATTACAACGACGGCTGGGTGATGCCTGCGGCCATCGGCATGTACACCTGCGCAGCCGCCGGCCCGGCGGATGGGTCCCGCCTCACGATTCATTCCATCAACTTCGATGAATCCCGGGACTTCGATTTGAATGCTTTGCCGGTGGCCCCAACAGAGGGAGCGGTCAGGAGCCAGCCCCTTCACTGGAGCGACTACGTGATTGGAGTGGCGGCTCTACTCCGGCGCGCGGGTTGCGCGCTTCGCGGGGCCAGGATCGTGCTTTCGGGGGACATCCCCATCGGAGCGGGGTTGAGTTCTTCCGCGTCCTGCGAGGTAGCCACGGCATTGGCGCTTCTTTCCATTTCCGGCATCCACCTGGATCGCGCCGCCATCGCCCAGCTATGCCAGCGCGCGGAAAACGAATACACCGGCGCCCGCTGCGGAATTATGGACCAGTTCGCGGCGTGCTTTGGCGAAGCAGGCTGCGCCCTGCTGCTCGATTGCCGCACCCTCCAGCATTCGCTGCTCCCCATTCCAGAGGAAGTGCGCATCGTGGTCTGCGATACCAAAGTGCGCCATGCCCTCGCCTGTGGCGAGTACAACCGCCGCCGCGCGGAATGTGAGGCCGGTGTGGTAATTCTGAAGCGCTTCCTCCCTGGAATCTCCGCCCTGCGCGATCTTTCGATGGAGCAACTGCTGCGTTTCGGCTCCGCGCTGGGTGAAACGGGGCTCAAGCGATGCCGCCACGTTATTTCAGAAAACGACCGCGTCCGGAACGCGGCACAGGCCCTGCAGCGCGGCGACCTGGCGCGCTTCGGCGCTCTCATGTACCAGTCGCATGCCAGCCTGAGGGACGACTACCAGGTCAGTTGCCAGGAACTTGACCGCATGGTGGAGATTGCGCGCGGCCTGGACGGCGTGCTCGGCGCTCGAATGACCGGAGGTGGGTTTGGCGGCTGCACGGTCAATCTGGTGGAAAGCAGAGCCGTCGAAGTTTTTTCCGTTTCCGTCACGCAAAAATACCGGGCCGCCACGTCCATCGTCCCCGAGATCCATGTCTGCTCGCCGGTGTCAGGCGCGGCGCAGATTTCAGTGAGCGCGCGCAGATGAGGGAACGCATCCGGCGGCGGGGGAATGTAGCCGCGGCTTTACGCCGCCATCCGGCGTATCGTGTGGCGCGATGAATCTCACCTGGATCGACTGGCTGATCCTCCTGGTGTACCTGCTGTTCGTGCTGGGCATCGGCTTCGTCCTGAAGCGTCACGTCAAGAGCAGCGCGGATTTCTTCCTGGCGGGCCGCGCCCTTCCCGCCTGGGCCTGCGGCCTGGCGTTTCTCTCTGCAAACCTGGGCGCGCAGGAAGTGATTGGCATGGCCGCTTCCGGCGCGAAGTACGGCATTGTCACCAGTCATTTCTACTGGATCGGCGCGATCCCCGCCATGGCCTTCGTGGGCATTTTCATGATGCCGTTCTATTACGGCTCGCGCGCGCGTTCCGTCCCGGAGTATCTTCGGCTCCGGTTCGACGAAAAGACTCGTGCCCTCAACGCCATCTCCTTCGCCACCATGACCGTCTTCTCCTCCGGCATTTCCATGTACGCCATGGCCAAACTGATCCAGGCGCTGCACATCCTGGACCGCCCCCTGGCCCTGCTCGGCTGGCCGCAATCCCGCGCGGTGCACACCAGCATCGTTCTCTCGGCCCTGGTCGTTCTGGCCTACATCCTTCTCGGCGGTCTCTCCAGCGCCATTTACAATGAGGTTCTCCAGTTTTTCCTGATTGTTGCCGGCTTTCTGCCCTTGGTACTGCTGGGCCTGAAGGATGTGGGCGGCTGGAGCGGGCTGCGCCAGGCGCTGCCCCCGGCGTTTTCACACTCCTGGCAGGGCATGGGCGGCGCGCAGGCCAATCCCATGGGCGTGGATGCGTTCGGGCTGGTGATGGGCCTGGGTTTCGTGCTCTCCTTCGGCTATTGGTGCACGGACTTTCTGGTGGTGCAACGCGCCATGGCCGCGGACTCCATGAGCGCCGCGCGCCGGACGCCGCTGATCGCCGCGCTTCCCAAAATGCTTTTCCCCTTCCTGGTGATTCTCCCCGGAATGATCGCCATCGCCTTGCCCGCCTCCGCGCTGCGCCACGCCGCAATGCCCGGGACGATCCAGCAATCGGAGGGAAGAGGCCTGATCCCCGCAAAGCTGGATGAGGTCACGGGAGCGCCCACACTGGACAGAAACGGCATGCCGGTTTTGGATTACGACCTCGCCATCCCCAACATGCTTTTGCATTATTTCCCCACCGGTCTTCTCGGCCTCGGCCTCACCGCGCTGCTCGCCAGCTTTATGTCTGGAATGGCAGGCAATGTCACCGCCTTCAACACCGTCTGGACCTACGACATCTATCAGTCTTACATCCGCCGCCAGGCCAGTGATGCCCACTACCTGGCCATGGGCCGCCTGGCCACCCTCGGCGGGATTGCCCTATCCATCGCCGCCGCTTACGCCGCCACGCGCTTCAACAACATCATGGACTTTCTCCAGCTCGTATTCGCTTTCGTGAATGCCCCGTTGTTTGCCACCTTTCTCCTCGGGATGTTCTGGAAGCGCGCCACAGGCCACGGCGCCTTTCTGGGACTGCTGGCCGGAACCGCGGCCGCCGCCCTGCATCACGGGATGTCGCTTCCCCGCGGTGCGGCCGCGGGAATCAGGGGCGGATGGATTGCCGTCCGCCACCTTTATCCCAGCGAGATGGCGCAAAATTTCTGGACCGCCATCTGGGCCTTTTGTGCCTGCTTCCTCATCACCATCCTGGTCAGCCTGCTCACCCGGCCCAGAAAAGCTGAGGAACTGGTGGGCCTGGTGTACTCGCTTACCAGGCGCCCCGGTGAAGAGCCGGGCACCGCATGGTACTTGCGCCCGGTCCCTTTGGGCTGCTGCGTTCTCACGCTGGCCTTGATTCTGAACGTGATCTTTCGTTAGGAGCCGGATATGGGACTGGACATCCGTTTCCCCATCGCGCTTCTCTTCACCGTGCTCGGCGGATTGCTCGCCGCGTTCGGCGCCGTGAGCGACCGCTCCATCTACGCGCGCTCGCTCGGGATCAACGTAAATCTGCTCTGGGGCAGCATCTTGTTCCTGTTTGGAATCGCCTTGTTCCTCGCCGCTCGCCGCGCCGCGCGATTCCCGAAGCAGCAACGGGATGAACGGCGCCCCGTGGTCTGACGCACTTTGAGCTTCCGGCCCGGTGGAATGTTTGAGGCAGGCCAGCGAGGTTCGCACGAGCTGAAAGCACCTTGCCCGTCGTTCCCTTGACGGCTTCGATGTCGGGCCACCGTGAGGACGCTCCGCTAACTTGCCAGCCGGTTGGCGCTCTTCTCCCACTTCGCAACATTGACTCCCTTCACCAACAGCCACAGGCAAAGGATCAGCTCCGAAAGGCCGGCCGGCACCAGAATGGCGGGAAATATCCTGGCTGCGAACGCAGGAGCCGCGAAAAGCGCGAAACTGTTGATGAGATAACACAGCGCGCCCATCATCGGCAGAACGCCTACAAACCCGGGAAAGTAGTCCGAGCGGAAAATCAAATACCCATACAGAAAAAGGCAGCAGCCAAAGAACACCAGGCTGATCGCAAAGCCGTAGTCATACAACCGGAGCGAAAGATACGCGAGAGCATGGAGCTGCCGCGGTTCAAAGGCCTTCAGGTACTCGGCGCCGCCCAGGGGAAATAAAACCGCAAAAAGCCCCGCCCGGCTGACCGCCTCCACCGCCACGCTGATCAAGCCGAAAAACGTTGCGAGCAGGACGAGGTTTTTGCTGACTGGCCGGAGCAATACATAGAAAATCAGCGATAGGACCACCGCGCACACCAGGTGCAGCAGCTCGGCGGCCACACTGATGCGATACATTTGCTCCGCGGCCAGGATTTTGTTGGCCGTGGCCGTCGCGTCGCCGGACACGATGAGCTTGCCCCGGAAGGATTCCCCGAAGCCCCCGGCTACAATGATGTACAGATAAAGCGTGCCGCCGGTCCGGGCATAAACCTGCGGCGATGTTTCCACGCCCGGTTCTGTCATGTTCAGCTCCCCCCGGGGGCCGATCGAATTCAGGGAAGCACTCTAAACCAGACCGCAAGTGCCGAAAAGAAGGAAGCCGGCCGTGAAGAGGATCAGCGTAGTGGCTCCGATTTGCTCAGCCAATCGCCGACCGCGAGGCCAGTAACTACGCGTGGACTTCTCTATATGATTCCACTTGCCCGGTGCCATCTCGGGTGTTAGCGTCGCCAAAAAGCGCCACCCTTGTTTTGGCATGGAAATAATCCAGTCCCGATCCATGCCTGGCGATCAGAAAGAGGCTGCATGATGAAACGCACATTCCGCCTTGCGCTGTCATCGCTCGCGATGCTCGTCTTCACTTTTTCTCTTGCAGCACAATCGCACCCAGGTCCTCGGCCGATCGGAAAGAGCGAACTGCTCGCCCTGGTCGCTGGTCAGGTCATCACTGAAAACATTGTGAGCGACATCGGTTTGAATCAGCTGGACTTCACCCCCGATGCGAGCTATCGGTCGCTCCTGAAAACCGCTGGAGCCGACCCCAAAGTCTTGGTCGCGGTAGATGCGGCCAAGGGCTCCCCTGGAGCCAAGCCGGAGAGTCCCGCCGACGCCGCCCTGCTGCAACAGCTCAGCAGGGCCGGAAGCATGATTCAAGCCTCCCACTACGACGAAGCGGGCGCTCTGCTGAGCGCCGCGCTCACCGCCGAGACGGCTGCGCATAAGCCGGCCATCGGTTTTGTCATGGGCATGGTTCTGATCGGGCAGCAGCGCTGGGAGCCCGCTGGGCAAGTGTACGAGCAGATCCTCCGTTTGGATCCTGATTTTTTGGAGGCGCATAGCCGTCTCACCCTGACTTACCTCAACTCCGGAAATCCGGAAGAGGCGCTCCGGCAGGCGAAAGCGGCGCTGGCCATAAACCCGAACAATGCAACTGCGCACCTGAATGGCGGACTCGCGCTCGGACAGCTGGGCAAACTGGACGCGGAAAAATCGGAACTTCTGCAAGCGATTCGCTGCAAACCCGATTACGAGTTGGCCTACTACGACCTGGGAATTCTCCTCGACGATCAGAGGGACTTCGACGGAGCGATCGCGCAATACAAAAAGGCCCTGGCGCTCAAGCCCGAGGATGTTCGTGCGCGCTACAACCTGGGTGTGGCCTACGACAGCAAGAGTGACTACATTTCCGCCATTCGCGAATACCGCGAAGTGAAGCGCCGCGACCCGAGCAAGCTCGACGCGCGGCAGAACCTTGCCGCGGACCTGCTGAAAAACGATCCCGCCGCAGGCATCGCTGAGTTCCGCGAGCTTGCCGCGTTGGCGCCGGATTTTCCTCTTTGCCACGAATGCCTGGGCAGCGCCTATTTACGCACCGGCAGATATTCCGAGGCGGAAAAGGAGTATCGCCTTGCTGGGCAGCTCGATCCGGCCTCCCCGGGACCTCACGCCGGAATCGGGCGCATCTTTGAAGTGCAGGGAAAATACGATGAAGCCCTGCGCGAATATCGTGAAGCAGAGCGGCTCGACGAGAGCGAGGCTGGTTCCTTTACCGATGCGGGACGCATCCTCCTTCTGAAAAAGGACTATCCCGCCGCGATCGCGGAGCTAAAGCGCGCCGAGGAACGCGATCCCACAAGCTGGGGCAGCCACGACCTCCGCGGACAGGCCTTCGCGGCTTCCGGCGACCCGGGCGCCGCTATCGCCGAATATCGGGAGGCGCTCATCCTCGCCCCGAAGGAAATCGAAGCCCGCCTGCACTTGGCCCTGGCCCTCGAACGCACGGGAGATTGGCCCGGCGCCCTGGCAAATTATCGCCAGGCTGCCATGGATGAGCCTCCACCCAGAATGGGGATTCCTGAGGTTCGTTTCGATGCCGAAACCAAATATCAGAGCGCCCAGGAACGCTTCCAGCAGCACCTGGCGGACCTGCGCGCCGCGGGCAAGTCTGCGGAGGCCTCCGCCCTGGAAGCACGTCTGCGCGCCGCAAGCTCCACGGCGAACCTCGACGATAAGTTTCATGCCGCCATGCAGGCCAGCTCCAAGGCGGTGAAGGAAAAACGATGGAACGATGCGGAGAACTCCGCCAAGGATGCGATTAAGTTCGCGGAACAGATTCAGCCGCCGGATGGCCGCCTGCCGGAGGCCGCCGGCCAACTCGGCAACGTGTATGCGTGGCGCATGGATTATAAGAACGCGGAAGAGGCGTACAAACGCCAGTTCACGCTCTCCGAAAAGGTGTACGGGCCCGAGTCCCCCATGTTGACCGGCGCGCTCCAGAATCTGGCGATGACCGCGCTGGCCCAGAAGGACTTTGCGGGCGCGGCCGCGCTCTTTTCTCACGCCATCGAGGTCAATCAAAAAGCCTACGGTGAAACCAGTGTGGCCGCTGCAGAAAGCCTTCGAGGGCTGGCTTACGTCTACGCCACGCAGCGGGAATTTGCCAAGAGTGAGTCCATTTTGCTCGATGTGCTGCGAATTTACGAGACGATCTACGGCCCCGCCGACAACCGCCTCGCCATTCCCCTGGCCAGCCTGTGCCAGGTGTACGACCAATGGGACCAGCCGGAAAAGTCCGCGGCTTGTCACGGGCGGCAGGTCAATCTGGTTGAAGCGCAGTTCGGAGCGAATAGCCCGTACCTGGTGCGCGACCTCACCGCCGAAGTTCAGGCGCTGCGCAAGCTCGGCCGTGGCGACGAGGCGGACAACATCGAGCGCCGTATCCAATCCATCCAAACCGGCCCGTCCAAGCCCTGATACCCGAACCTCAGCCTTTGAATCGGGTAGTGGACTTGTCCCCATTTTTGAGACAACCGGTTAAGAGACAATACCCAGCGAACGGAGGAACGCGCCATGGTGTTGTCTCGACGGAAGTTTTCCCGGGAGTTCAAGCTCGCGGCAATCGAGCAAATGGAACGAGGGGCCTCGGTGGCGGAGTTGGCTCGCAGTCTGGAAGCAAGTCCCAACCTGCTGCAGCGCTGGCGGTTGGAGTTTCACCAGTCGAGGAACAGCGGCGGCTGCAGGCCGTGGGTGGAAAGCCGTTGTCTACGAGCAGATCCAAGCTCAAAGAGGCGGGAGCGAAGACCTGACGGTGAAGCGTATGTGCACCTTGGCGCAAGTCAGCCGCGCAGGCTTTTACCGTTTCCCCGCGGGGGGAGCGGTCCCGCCGAACGGGACGGCGGACGTGGAGCTGCGCGACGCCATCCAGCGCCTGGCTCTGGAGTGGCCCAGCTATGGCTGGCCGCGCATGACGCAGGAACTGAGGCGCCAAGGCTGGGCGGTGAAGCACAAACGGGTCTACCGGCTGATGTGCGAGGACAGCCTGCTGTGCCTGCGGCGGCGGAAGTTCGTGGTGACCACGAATTCCAACCACGGTCTGCCGGTGTACGCGAACCTGGCCACGGGGATGACGCTCACCGGGCTGAACCAGCTGTGGGTGGCCGATATCACCTACATTCGGCTGCGGTGGGAGTTCGTGTACCTGGCGGTGATTCTGGACGCCTACTCGCGGCGGGTGGTGGACTGGGCGCTGGAGCGCACGCTGGCAGACACGTTGACGCTTCAGGCGCTGCGTATGGCGCTGGAGGAGCGGCGACCCGCGCCGGGACTGGTGCATCACTCCGACCGCGGCGTGCAGTACGCCTCGCGCGATTACACCGCCCTGCTCCAGGAGCACGGGGTGCGCATCAGCATGTCGCGCAAGGGAAATCCGTACGACAACGCGACCTGCGAATCGTTCCTGAAAACGCTGAAGTACGAGGAAGTGTACCGCAGCGCATATCGCGACCTGGGCGACGCGCGGGTCCGCATCGGAGAGTTCCTGGAGGCGGTGTACAACGAACGGCGGCTGCACTCGGCGCTGGGCTACCTCTCGCCGGCCAGGTTCGAGCGCGCGCTGCCCGCTCCGGAGGCGCGGACCAATGCGCCGTGGCCGGCTGCGGGATCCGCTCTGGAGGCGACCGGATGAGTTTTCCGAGGCATGAGGAAATCTATCGTCCGATCCGTTCCATCCGGAACCGCCCGGAGCAGCTCCGCCAGAAGCGGAACCGCCCCGGACGGGATCGGCACGATGAGTTTCCGGCTGGCTATTCATTGGCGGGTTGCGCTCCCGCAGAGCCCGCCTCCGCTTCGCCAGCCGGGGGGCAGGTTGCTACAGGAGGGGCAGTCGGTACAATCGAAACGCAGCGAACGGCAAACAGTCTCTTAACTGCTTGTCTCAGTTTTGGGGTCCACCCCACTTCTTTACTTCTCGATCGCCGCTCGCAACTGTGTGCCAAAGTCATAGAGGGCCTGTCGAAACAGAATTTTAGAAGGCGAGACAATATACAAAATCCAATTCACCGGTGGCCCCGCCGGTGGCGTTGTCGTCAAGGTTCCACGTCCACTCGCATCGATCGCGTAGGCGCCGCTGAACGTACTGCCAATGCCGAGTCCGTTCCCATCAATGGCATCCACGGTCCCGCTCAGGCTGCCGTCGCCATCTGCCGTCGAGATGCCGCTGCTCGACCCTCCAAATAAAAACACCCCATACGCATTCAGAACATAACTTCCTGAGACCGAAGCATTGGTGAACGGCCCTCCCGATTGGGATTCCAACGTTCCGAGGCCAAGCACGAACGCTTTCCCCGGCGCCACAAAATAAAATGAAGTTGAGAGGTCTCCGGGGAACTGGGGCCCGGAGAGACTGAGCGTTCCGCGGCCAAGTCCGTCTCCATCCACCGTGTACGACCCGCTAAACGGGACGCTTGTGGCCACA
>Ga0335085_10005499_pt1 | contig 20277 bp, 11 predicted proteins | sample Lox_Sample_45_FD_206712 | JGI IMG/M metagenome (GOLD analysis project Ga0335085, IMG submission 206712) | Soil microbial communities from Loxahatchee National Wildlife Refuge, Florida, United States - Lox_Sample_4.5 | ecosystem: Environmental > Terrestrial > Soil > Wetlands | place: USA...
CGGACGGCAACTTCGTAATGACGGGTTCGCAATACAGCGGAATGAAAACGTCGATGGGCCGCACGGCCGTGCTACAGGTTGGCGCCGTCACCGTGCTGGTTTCCAAACTGCCGGCCATCAATATCGACCCGCAACTGTTCCGCAGCCAGGGTGTCGAGCCGCGGGATAAGAAGATTGTGGTGGTAAAATCCGCCACCGCGTTCCGCAACGAGTACAAACCCTTCGCCGCCGGAATCATGATGGTGGACACGTCGGGAGTGAGCACGCCGAATATCCGGTCGATCCCGTTTCGGCATGTTTCGCGGCCGATTTATCCGTTGGATGAGATTGAGTTTAATCCGTAAGTAGGGGCGGTTCGCGAACCGCCCCTACACCCTATCGGGTGGGATAATCCGGAAGCCGCCCCTCATGGCGCTAACCCACATGGTGGGCTAAATGAGGGAGGGCGCCCGCTTAAGGGGCTCATTGACCATGAAAAATATGAAAGCTCTTCTGCTGATTTTGCTGACAGTCCCCCCTGCGGCGCTGGCTGCGCCTGATGCCAGGCTGGAGCGGTTCAACAACTGGAAGTTCGGCCTCTTTATACACTGGGGAGTGTGTTCCCTGGCAAGTTGGGAAAACTCCTGGCCGCTCATGCGCCCGCTTGCGAAACGGCAGCCAGGCAACACGGAAGAGTATTACGCCACACTGGCTCCGAAGTTTAACCCCGTCAAATTCGACCCCGATGCCTGGGTGAAGCTCGCCCAAGATGCGGGCCAGCGCTACATTATTTTCACCACGAAGCACCTTGACGGCTTTGCCATGTGGGATTCTCTCTACAGCGATTACAAGATCACCAAGACACCTTACGGCAAGGACATCGTGAAGCAGCTTGCGGACTCCTGCCAGCGCGCCAATATGCCCTTGGGCTTCTATTACAGTACGGCTGACATGCACCACCCGGATTACCGCGACACGTCCAAAATTATCGGGGATAACTGGCACGGCGAGCCCTGGCGCCCGGAGTGGCCGGTGTTTCTGGATTTCGTCGGCTTACAGCTTACCGAACTTTTGACGCGCTACGGACCCGTCGCCGCGATTTGGTTTGACGCCGTGGCTCCCTTGGAGGAATTCGACGGGCGGCGTTTCTCCCGCCTGATTCACGAATTGCAGCCCGACACATTGGTAAACAACCGGCTAGGTGTGGGCGGCGACTTTGATACACCCGAACAGCACAATCCCAAGGGCGTGCCCACGAATAAAGTTGCCGGCAACAACCTCAAAGTGATTAATGATACAGTGGCGGGGACTGTTCCCAAAGCCGAAGATTTCCGCCCGTGGGAAACATGCCAGGTGATTACCAAGAGAAATTGGTTCTACCACCAGGATGAAAACTACTTTAAGCCGGTCAAGGAGCTGATCCAGTTGCTCGCGGATACTGCCAGCAAAGGCGGCAATTTGCTGCTCGATGTCGGCCCGGGTCCGGACGGCACGATTCGCCCCGAGTTCACCGAGCGCCTCCTTGCCATGGGCGCGTGGCTCAGGGTCAACGGCGATTCAATCTATGGCACCACTTATGGGCCGCTGCAGAATCTCAGCTTTGGCCGCTCGACGCGCAAGGCCAAGACGGTCTACCTGCACGTATTCGATTGGCCGGCAAATGGCAAGCTCGAGGTGGAAGACCTGGGCGAGCATATTGTTTCCGTCCGCTTGCTTGCGGGTGGGCAGAAGGTCCCGTTCCACAAGAGCGGCGGGCATTTGCAGATCGATATCCCGCAGCAGGCCCCGGACGTGAATGATTCCGTCCTGGCGGTGGAAACGCGGTGAAGCGAAAAGGCGGGCTCGCACAGAGTTCACAAAGAAGTGCGCACAGAGGGCACAGAGAAAGAAGTGGTCTTCTCCGTGAGCTCTGTGATGCTTTCTCGGTGCACTCTGTGAGAAATGCTTTTGCTGTGATCTGGCTGGGTAGCAATGGTCTTCAAGGGGATGAAGGAGACATAGTGAGGCTTGCCATAAAAACCTGCTATCGAGCTTTTATCTTTTCGTTTCTCATCGCGCTGAGCACGAATGCCGCCGCGGGTTCGCAGCCGGCGCTTTACAAGGACCGCTGCCTGACCGATCTGGTGAGCCAGATACCCGATATTCTCCATTCGCAGGACCACAAGACCGGCCACTTCGGGACGGGCATTTGGATCTCGACGGATCAAAATGTGCTGCTGCCGTTGGCTGCGGCATGGGCTTATCAAGACGCGCACAATCCCTACTACCACAGCCCGCAGGTACTTGGCGCCATCATGGCGGGTGGGGACGCGTTGATTGCGGCGCAAGACAAGGACGGGAAATTCACGTTTCTGAAGAAGGATGGTTCGACCTGGGGTCAGATCTATCAGCCCTGGGTATACACGCGTTGGCTGCGGGCGTTTGAAATGATCCGCTCGGCCATGCCGCCGGAGCGGCGCGCCCGTTGGGAGAAAGCTTTCTTACTCGCTTACAACGGCATTTCGAGTGAAGAGCGTACGGCAACTCTCCACAATATTCCTACGCACCACGCCATGGGACTCTACTTCGCGGGAAAGATTTTCGACCGGCCGGATTGGCGCCACCAAGCCGTGGAATTCCTTCATCGTGTAGCGGGCATCCAGGACTCCGATGGCTATTGGAGTGAACACTCCGGCCCGCTCATTCTCTATAACACGGTTTATGTGGAGGCCCTGGGACTCTATCTGGCCGCCTCCCATGACGAGTCGGTTCGCCTGGCCTTGCGGCGAGCGGCTATTTATCATTCCTACTTTACGTATCCCGATGGAATAGGGGTGGAGACCATCGACGAGCGCAACCCTTATCTCGGCAAGGTGCGCATGCCCAACGTCGGCTTTACATTCAGTCCGGAGGGGCGCGGCTATGTAATGCGCATGATCCACCACATGCAGGGACCGATTCCCGCGGATGAAGCAGCCTCCCTGCTGATGTGGGGGGAGCAGGGCGACGCCATCGATGTTCCCAGTGGCGATTTTGATTACACCTTGCCGAGCGGCGATGCCCGAGTGTTGCGCCGCGGCCCGTGGTTTGTGGCCCTTTCCGCCTTCACCGCGCCAATAGCCCAAAGGCGTTGGATCCAAGACCGCCAGAACTTTGTGAGTGTTTTCCATGAGGGTTCCGGCCTGATCGTGGGCGGTGGAAACACTAAAATGCAGCCCCATTGGAGCAACTTCACGCTGGGCGATACCCGCCTACTGGCGCTTAAGCCGGGCGATGAGGATCCTAACTTCGTTCCGCCTCCGGGCTTGAAACACGTTCCTAATGAGGCCCGCTTGCTCAGAGATGGCCAACTGGGCGTAGCGCTGGGCTATAACCAGCACTGGGGCCAGATTGCGTTGAAGATCATTGACGATCGCCGTTTGGAATATACAATCACCGGCGACTCGAGTCTCGACGCGCATTTCACGATTCTGCCCCACCTGGGCGCAAGCCTTTCAACTGCTTCCGGAGAGAAGGCAACGCTGACGGCTACGGCGTTTGAATGGCGTCCTGGCACATGGTTTGAACACGCCGGAGTGCGATTCCTCCTACCACCCGATGTGACCTTACGCTGGCCCGTGCTTCCCCATAATCCCTATACCAAAGACGGGCACGCCGAAGCAGATGAGGGGAGGATAGTTTTGGAATTCCCAGCTCCTGGAGAGCACAAAATTGTGATCGACACAAGCAAGCCTTAGGAATGGTTCGCGAACCAACCCTCCAAGGCGTTCTACAGGGAGAGAAACATGCCACACCCCGATGGTTCACCGCTCGCGTGCAATCGAGCCCGACCCCGCACACCTCCCAGCCATGGCCAGCATGAACTCCGGCCGACGGCTGCTGCCCTGCTCATGATGTGCATTTTAGCGTTGGGGTTTTCGCCGCGCGCCTCAGCCCAGTTGAACGACATTTTCCGAATCACCAATGGGACCTTTGCCAGTCACGTGGAATACCACGGAATCGATTTGCCGCCGGGCAAGGAGTTCGTGCTGGCGGACTTGACCGGCCCCGGAAAGATTACCTACTTCTATTACACCGACAACAGTTATAAGCACGGCACAGACGGCTCCGGCGCGATGTATGCCGGACTGGTGCTCAAGGTGTACTGGGACAACGCCGATGAGCCGAGCATTCGCGTTCCTCTCTGGGCCTTCTTCGGCGTTTTTGGCCACCAGACGATTGATTATCAGTCGCTGCCCATGCAGATTAATCACTACAGCTTCATGTGCTACTTGCCCATGCCGTTCTCCCGACACGCGCGCCTGGTGCTGGCGAATGATGGTGATGAGGAATACATCCGGCCCGTGGCTTACGGCGTTGATTACGAAAGTGACCCCGCCTTCGCCAACGAGCAGAGCCGCCTGCACGCTGCTTACAATCGCTCCAACCCAACCCGCAATGGCATGCACCAAATTCTGGATATTGCAGGGAAGGGCCAGTACGTCGGGAACTTTCTCCAGGTTGACACCAAATATCAGGGCTGGTGGGGCGAAGGCGACACGATATTCCACGTTGATGGCAAGCCGCTAACTCACACGCCGGGAACCGAAGACGAGTACGGTGCCTGCTGGGGCTTCGAACATACCTACTCCTACCTCTACAGCGGATATATCCAAATGGACGAAGGCCGGAACCGCATGTATCGATGGTATCTCGCCGACCCGGTGCGCTTTCAGAAATCGCTGGCGGTGGAAATTCAGAACCAGCGCAACGAGGGCGGGAAACAGGTGCCCAGCCACGACGATTACACCAGCGTAGCCTTCTGGTATCAGGAGGGAGCGCACGCTGCTCCACCTCTGCCACCCTACCCGGAGAGAATTGCGCCGCTGCGAAGCGTAGAATATCCGCGAACTCCATTAAAATAGGCGGGAGCAAGGCGAAAAAGCGATAGCGGATAATCCTGTCTTAACCGCACATGCCCGTGCTTACCCGAACGGTCAGGCTGCCCGATTTAATCCACGCTAGACCATGCCGTTATCCACCCAATCCAGCGATTTATTCCGCAATCGACAGCACAAAATTGTGCTTGACTAGACCACATCAGGCGAATAGTATAACCGCGATAGACCAAACTCAGGGTTGATTAGTTCTTACCATTAGTTCATGGGCGCCGGTTGCCGATTTCCCAGCCTTCCCCTATCGGCCGGGAAGCGGTATGACCGGTTGCGCTGATCACGACGTCGGGCACTGGGCACGTGCATTTCGAAGACAGGAGGAGCAAACGTGCAAAACAATGGCCATTCGCGAAGAGCTTGGTGGGCGCTCGCGGCGCTCGTGTTATTTTCCGGCGCGACGGCGCGCGGGCAAATCATAACCAGTACCATCCTCGGCCACGTTAGCGACAGTTCGGGAGCGGTCGTTCCTGGAGCGGATGTCGCGGTGACCAACCAGGGGACCACCATCACCAGCAAGACGATCACCGATGCGGTGGGGCTCTATTCGATTTCCGGATTGGCGGCAGGCATCTATACGGTTGCGGTCAGCCAAAAGGGCTTCGAGACCTCGCAAGTGGCCGGCATCCAATTGCTCAGTGCGCAGACGCAGCGCGTGGACGTAACACTCAGCGTGGGTGCGGCGCGCCAGGTCATCACCGTGACCGGCGAAAAGGTCAGCCTGGTGCACACGGACTCGATTACCGTGGGCACCATGTTCAGCAACCAGCAACTCGCCGAACTCCCCCTTTACAACGACACCATCGATTCCCTGGACAAGCTGATTCCGGGGTTTATGTTCGCCCAGAGCGTGTCGAATCCCCGCATCAACGGCGGCCAATACTGGGGATCGACCAACTTTACCCTCAACGGTATGGAAGTTAACGACCAGGCAAACGGCGGATCCGCGTACGCTTATCAGGGATACTCGATCACCTACCCGCAGCCGGAGTCCTTTCAGGAATACAAAGTGGACTCCATCAACGGCAATGCCGAGTATGCGCGCTCGGCGACGGTGACCATGGTGACCAAGTCCGGCTCCAATCAATTTCATGGCGACCTGAACGAACTCAACGCCAACGCCGCGCTGAACGCCAACGCCTTCACCAACAATGCCACCGGCCTTCCCCGCCCCGGGTACGTGCGCAACCAGATGGGGGTCAACATCGGTGGGCCCATCAAGCACGACCGGGCGTTTTTCTTCCTGGATTATTCGGAGTACATCGATCGCAGCTACACACCGGAGAATCTGACGGAGCCCTCCGTGGCCATGCACCAGGGAAACTTCGGGAGCGTGTGCACCACCCTCAACAGCGGCGCCGCCACGTTCAATGGCAACGGGATCTGCAGCAATCCCAGCGGCCAGTTGTACAATCCCCTGACGGGTGCGCCCTTCGCCGGCAACGTCATCCCCAACAGCATGTTCACCAGCCAATCCAATACGCTGCTGGGATATCTCCCCGCCCCCAACGTCAACACTCCGGGATTGCCAAACGGCAGCATCAACTTTGTTACGCTGAACAGGACAGCGCACGACATTGGCACCACCAATGACCGTTTCGACGTGAAGCTCACGGAAAAGGACATGCTTTACGGCACCTACATGCGCAGCAATGCCACCGTCTACCTGGTGGCGGCCGCCTCTCCCGCGAATTACGGCCAGATTATCTATCCCCCCAACAACAGCGGGTATGCGCTGGCTGAGAATCACACCTTCGGACCGACGGCGCTGAACGAGTTCCGCATCGGGTGGTTCGATCGGGAGGTGGTGGAGCATGGCCAGAACTTGAACTTCAATCCCCAAACGCTGTTCGCGGGCCTTCAAAACGGCTACAATCGCGGCTTGCCCACGATGAACGTGACCGGATACGGTGGCTCTCCGTCCACCGGCGCGAATTTCATCAGCGACGTCGGCAACCTGCCGCACAGCCACAACCCGTTGGTCCAATTCACCGACAACTTCACCAAGGTCCACGGCCGCCACACTTACAAGTTCGGCGCCGACGAGATGGGGTCGAAGATCTACGGAAAAGCCAGTCCCGGCTCCCTGGGAAGCTTTTCATTCAGCGGCCAGTGGACTGCCGGCAAGGGCTGGTCGGGTGCCGGCGTTAAGCCTTCCGGCGGGAACGCCTTCGCCGATTTCCTTCTCGGCGATCCGAACTCCGACACCCTCGCGCCGCCGGGCGCCTTTGGCCGCATGTTGTACGACCGAACCTTCTCTTTCTACGCCGAAGACACCTGGCAAGTGACGTCCCACCTCACGGTGTACTACGGCCTGCGCTACGAGATTCAGAAGCCCTGGTGGTTCCAGACGGCGGGCGGAGTGGGCCTGTCAACCTATTACAACCTCGCCACCAACCAATTGGCCCTGCCGGAGAATTCCAGCACGGTCTTCTTCCCTCCCATCGATGCCAGCCCCACCCAATACAACGCCTACTTGCCGTACCTCACCACCACGCAGGCGTTGGGCCTGCCCATGAAATGGATGATGGCCGACACCAACAACTTCGCCCCGCGCTTCGGCTTTGCTTACCGGCCGTTCCACAGCAACAACACGGTGATCCGCGCCGGCTACGGCGTCTACTATGACCAGGTTCCCGGTTTCGTGGCCTGGTACAATCCCACCACCAATACGCCCTGGCTCTCCGGAACCTTTGGCCCCGGCCTGACCTATTCCAGCGCCTTGACGGGCACGCCGCCGCCAACCGGATATCAGCCGGACCTGCCGTTCTCCAACCCCTTCCCGACGACATTGGGCAAGACCGCGGCCGCCTCTGCCCACCCCGCCATCAGCTATACGCCCAGGAACTTCCCTGTCACCGCCACCCAGCAGTGGAACCTGACCGTGGAACACCAATTCGCCGGACAATGGCTGGGGCGCATCACCTATTTTGGCGACCAGGCCCATCACATTCCGTGGTATCAGGGCAATATCGATATCCCCGCCACCATGACGGCCGGTGTGGCGCTCCAAAGCCAACTGCCCGAACAGCCGTGGTCGGCAATTAATGCGACGCGCCCCGGCGCCAAGTCCAACTTGAACGAATTGCAAATCGAAATGGTCAAACGCGTCGGCGGCGGCCTTACCGTGCAGTCGTATTACACCTATGAGCACAGCCTGGATAACGTAGACTCCACCGGCGCCTCCTCGCCCGCCAATTGGCACACGCCCAACGCCGATTACGGTAATACGCAATTTGTGCGGCGCAACATGTTCAACATCGCCTACACGTACGAACTTCCCTTTGGCCAAGGCAAGCATTTCCTGCCGGGCGCCCATGGAGTGCTGAATGCCCTCGTGGGCGGCTGGGAGTGGTCCGGTGACACGACGTACGGAAGCGGCGTTCCCTATACGGTCACTTTCGCGGTTCCCAACAGCCAGCTCGGCTGGTTTGGTCAGAATACTTCCCCGAGTGTATTCAACCACGCTAGCGTGGTACCCGGGGCGGCTGTGTATTCAGGCCAGAACAAGAGTTCACACAATGTCCTTAAGGGCGTTCCCTGGTTTAACACCTCGGCCTTTGCCGCTCCCGCTCCCTTCACCTGGGGAAATTCCCCCCGCAATGCCTACTTCGGACCAGGATGGGGCAACTGGGACATGGCCATCCTGAAAAATTTTCACATTCCGGGCCGGGAAGGCATGCTGTTACAGTTGCGCGTCGAGGGTTTGAACGTTTTCAATCACTACAATCTGGGCAGTCCGGGAACCCAGAGCAGCTCCTATCTCTATTCGCAACTCGCCGACACGCGCGATGGCGGGGCCGCCAACCCAACCCAAGGGCTAATCACGGGCTGCTATCCCAATTGCCCCGTTGGGCCTTACAGCCAAGGGGACCGTTATTTCCAGATTGGAGCGAAGCTTCTGTTCTAGTCGCCCCGGACTTGCCGGGGAAAGGACCCCTCACCCCCACGACCAGCAGAACGTGGGGCCCCCTGCGGCGCACGTCCGCCACCCTCTCCCCGCGGAGAGGGAAAATAAATGCGCGCGGGTGCGCAATGTAGGGCCGAACGGCGTTCGGCCTTGGACCAGCGCTGCTGGTCCCTACAGCCCGGCTCGCACGCGCAACCCGCTTTGGAGTGCGGTAGCATCAGCTATCGCTTTCCGCCTCTGGTTCATACCGCCATCTCGCATGAGGCGAATTTGAGGACACTAACTTTCATGAAAATGACTCGCCGAGATTTCTTCCCCACGGCCTATTGGCTGGCTGTGGCGGGCACGAAAGTTGCCGCAGGCAAAGCGCCGGAAACCGCGGGCCGCTTCCAATTCGATTCCACAACCCGGCGCTACTCGGTCCAAGGTCCGGTGGGGGTCAAAGGCGCCCGCTTGGGGGTTGAAATCGACAGCACGACCCATTGGGTTGACGAAACCGCGCACTTGGATTGGAACGGGCAGGAAACGGGCGAAGCGAAGATTGCGTTCCATTCGGTTCCTGTCCTCTGGCGAGTCCGCTTTGACTGGGAGAGTGACGGCCGCGCCCTGGTGGTGAGCTCGACGCTGGAGAATCGCGGCAGCCGGCCGGTAAAACTGGGCCGCTGCTTCCACATTGATACCAAGGACCCCGCCGGCCAAGTGCTCTTTGGGCCGCATCCGGAGAAAGCCGCGGCGTTTGTCACCAATGGAACCGCCAATCCGCCCTGGCGAACCCACGGCCTTGCGCCTTCCGTCAAACGCCGCGCCGAGAACTCTGAGACATTCTCCACCGAAGGCGTCAACGTCTCACACGGCAAGCTGGCGGCGGTGGCCGGACAGGAGGTGAGCGCCAAAGGCCCGTTTCTCAGTAAAACCCTGACGCAGTGGTTCACGCCGGGGTCAGGCCCCACGATACAGTTCAGTTTTCTTTCCTTCGATCGGGCCGAAGCCTCCATCGAGTCAGGCTGGGACGAATCCCGCAATGTTCCGACGGTGAGCGCGTGGACGGATTTTCAAGGGACGCCGCTCGAGCCCGGCGCGTCGCTGGATACCGAGACATTCCGAATCGGCTTGGAAACAGACCCCCACGCGGCGCTCGAAGCCTGGGGCGACGCCGTCTACCAGCGCTATCACCCGCCCTTGTGGCACAACATTCCCGGCGGCTGGCTGGGATGGTCGTGGGTCGATCCGCTTTATGTGGAGCGCTACGAAGACGTGGTGCACCGGAACGTCCGCGCCGTACGCAATCGCCTGAAGCTGGATCAGAACGACATTCAATACGTCTGGGTGAGCATCGGCAACCTGAAAGACGAACTGCCGGGCAACTGGTTGAACTGGAATTACGACCGTTTCCCAAGCGGCCCGGAGGCCTTGGTGGCCGACCTGGGCTCTCTGAATTTCACACTGGGTCTGTGGACCGGCATGTTCTGGATGAGCGCCAAGATCACGGGCGAGGTGGAAGAATTAAAAAATGCCTGGCTCAAATACCAGGGCAAGCCGATCATCATTGTGCACCGCGATCTTGGCCCCATGTATGTGGGCCCCCCCCCCCCCCCCCCCCCCCCCCCCAAAAAACAAAAAAAAGAAAAAAAAAAAAAAAAAAAGGGGGGGGGGGGAAAAAAAAATGGAAATATATAAAGAAAAAAAGGGGTGTGCGCTATTACATGCTCGACTTTACTGACGCTATTGCCGGATCGACTCCCGGCACGCATCCCAATGACGGCTATTTCGACAAGACCAAGATCAATGGTCCGCAGGCGTGGCGCGAGGGCTACCGCGCCATCCGCGCCGCCACCGGTGACGACACCTACCTGCTGACCTGTGACGCCACATTTGAACCCATTGGCTATGGCAACGGCCAGCGCGTGGGGTCGGACTACGGCGAGGGCCGTGCGCTCTATGGGCCCAACAAGGGCTTTTACCCGGGGACGTTTGTCATCAACAAGCCCGACTATTGGACCTCCCACCGCACCGGCATCTGCTCCATGATGTACTACTTTTGCCACAGAAAGCTGTACCTCTCCGACAGCGGCAACGTGATGTCCATCGACAAGCCCATTCCTCTGGCCGATGCGCAGATCAGCGCCACGGTATTCGGGATTAACGGCGGACCGGTCATGCTGGGCGACGATATCGACCGCATCGATGAGGATCGCCTGCTGATGATCCGCACCATCTTTCCGCGCCTGCCCGAAGCCGCGCGGCCCGTGGACATGTTCGATTACGTGGAGTTGGATTATCCCCAGGTTTTCCACCTGAAGGTGGAGCGCGATTGGGACAAGTGGGATCTGCTGGCCGTATTCAACCTCGGCGAACACACCTTGTCAAAGACGCTGCCGCTCAAACGCCTGGGACTGGATCCCCAAGCCTCGTATTCCGTCTTCGATTTCTGGAATCTGCGCTATCAGGGCGTTGAATCCAGCGGCGCGGTTTACGTGGAAGTTCCCCCCGACAGCGTCAAACTGCTGCGCATCGCGCGCCACCGCGAGCATCCGTGGCTGCTTTCCACAGACATGCACATCCGCCAGGGACAAGCGGAAATTCTGGATTGCCAGTGGGACGAGGACGCCATGATGCTGACCCTTCGCGCCCAACGACCGGCCGGCCACGAGGGCTCGATTTATGCCCACGCGCCCAAGGGTTGGGCCCTCGTGGATCCCCAAGGCCTGTGGCTCGCGCGCGACGGCCGGGATAATTCCCTGGTCATCCGCAAGCTCCTGAAGTTCGAAGGCGAGCCGGTGGAAATGAAGATGCATTTCAAACGGTTCTGAATGCAGGGACGGTTCGCAAACCGCCCCTACGCGTTATTTGCGCAGTTTGCCGCTTCATCGGAACACACCAACACATGGAAGAACCAATTTGATGACGGTGACTACCCAATTCCACTTCGACCAACAATCCCGCCGTTATTCCATTGATGGCCCTGTAGGGTTAAAGAACGCCCGCCTGGGGATTGAAGCGGATGGCATGATGCTGTGGGCAGACGAGGCCGCGCATGCAACGTGGAGCGATGACGCCGCAAAATTCGATTTCACCGAACCCCCGCTAAGCTGGAAGGTCCGCTTCCGGTGGCTCGCGGAGTGCCCTGCGCTGACCGTCAGCTCGACGCTCGAAAACCGCGGCAGTCAACCCATAAAGTTGGGCCGCTGCTATCTCGCCCATACCGACGATGCCTCCGGCGAGGTGCGCTTTGGCGCTCATCCGGAAGACGCCGCGGCGCTTTTGACCAAGGGGGCGGGGAATCCTCCCTGGTTTTCCAAACCGCTGATGGGGTCGACGGAGCCCTTACTCAGTCAGACGTTGACGCAATGGTTTTCGCCGGGTGGGGGCCCGGCGCTGCAATTCGGCTTCGTAACTTTCGACCGCGCACAAACTGTAATTTCATCGAAGTGGGATCCCGCGCGGAAGCGTGCCGTCGTTTGTGCCTGGAACGACTTTGCGGGGTTTGAACTCGCCCCGGGAGCGTCGGTATATTCCGAACAGCTCCGGATCGGGCTGGAATCCGACCCCCTGGCCGCTATGGATGCCTGGGCCGATGCCGTCCACGAACACTATAAGCCCCCCATTTGGCCCAAACCTCCCGCCGGCTGGGTCGGGTGGGCGTGGGTTGATCCTTTCTTCGTGGAAAAATATGAGGATGTCGTCAAGCGGAACGCCCACGCCGTTCGCCATCGCCTCAAGCTCGACGAGAACGATGTGCCCTACGTCTGGGTCAGCGTCGGCAATATCAAGGACATCTTACCGGGGAATTGGCTCGAATGGAATTACACGACGTTTCCCAGCGGGCCGGCAGCGCTCCACCAGGAACTCGACTCGCTGAAGTTCCGCTGGGGGTTGTGGACAGGCTTCTTCTGGCTGAGCGCCCGGCTGACTGATAAAGTAGAGCGCCTCAAGGACGCCCTGCTGCAGTATCAGGGCAAACCCGCCACCATTCACCACCGGGATTTGGGGCTGATGTATGTGCTTGATCCCAGCCACCCCAAGACGCATGAATACATTCGGGAAGTCTATTCCACCTATCGGCGCTGGGGCGTGCGCTACTACATGCTAGACTTCCTCGACGCGATGACCGGCGCCACGCCCGGCACACACCCCAATGACGGCTACTACGACAAGACCAAAATCAATGGCCCGGAGGCGTGGCGCGAAGGTTTGCGGGTGATTCGAGAAACCGTAACCGACGACACCTACCTGCTGGGCAGCACCGGCCCATCGTTCCAGGTGACGGGCCTTGTCAACGGCATGCACTTGGGCAACGACTATGGCGATGGGCGGCCGCTTTACGGGCCGAACAAGGGCTTTTACCCCGGCACATTCGTCATCAACAATCCCAACTGGTGGACCTCTCATCACACCGCACTGCTGACCATGGGTGCGTACTCCTTTTTCCATCGCAAACTGATGATCGCGGACACGGGCAGCGTGATGACCATCGACAAGCCCATTCCCCTGGCCGACGCGCAGATTACCGTAACGTTTTTTGGCATCAATGGCAGCCAGTTGATGATGGGTGATGACGTCGACCGCATGGACGAAGGGCGCATGCGGATGATCCGCATGGTCTTCCCGCGCCTGCCGCAGACACCGCGCCCACTCGATCTTTTTGCCAAGGCGGAACTGGACTACCCCCAAATGTTCCACCTGCCGGTCGAACGCGAGTGGGACCGCTGGGATCTGCTCGCGATTTTTAACCTGGGGGATGAAACGCTCGCGAAGACCGTTCCCCTCACGCTCCTCGGGCTCGAACCCACTGCACCCTTCGCCGTCTGGGACTTTTGGAACGGCCGCTTCCAGGGCTTGCCGCAGGGCTCCGTCGCGATTGAAGTGCCCCCCCGCAGCGTCAAACTGCTGCGCATCGCCCGCGCCCGCGAGCACCCCTGGCTGATCTCGACTGACATGCACGTGCGCCAGGGACAGGCGGAAATTCTGGATTGCCAGTGGGACCAGAACGCCATGACGCTAATCATCCACGCCCAACGCCCTGCCGGACACGACGGCAGCATCTACGTCCGAGCGCCCAAGGGATGGGCGTTGGCCGAACCCCAAGGCCTGTGGCTGGCGCGCGACGGCCGTGATAATTCCCTGATCATCCGCAAACCCCTTACCTTCGAAGGTCCACCCGTGGAAGTTGCCATGCGGTTCAAGCGGTACTGAGAGCCCCGGGCTCAGGCTGCGAGATTTGTTTGTCCACTGGTTTGACAGAGCGCCGCTCTCTTGCCGCCTTTCAGGGATTTTAATTTTATAAAATCAACGTAGAGTTCCTGTAAGGCGGGGGACTCGCGCCCTCCGCTGACCAATCCCACGGAGGAGTTAAGCGGACCATCAGTTCCGTTGACAGTGCGTTATCCCACGCAGCTTGGGGAAAGAATTCTCCTCTGGTTCGGGGGGTTGAGGGTGGGGTTATTCGACGAACTTCACGTTGGCGTCTTTCCTACGGGCCGACCGAGGACACGTGCTAAATGACTCTACGCGCGGAGGTTCGCTGTTCGTTGATAAGTGCAGGCTCGGCGATTGCACTGACCGGAGTTGTTCGTTTCCGGGTCTTATTGTCATTTGTCCGCCCCCTCTACGAGCGCTAGATCAGGCAACCCGGAATTGGTGATGGGATTGCTCTTGCTGGGTGGCAGAACCCAGGAGATGTCCCCCATGCCTCCCGCCGCTCGACTCACTGACATGCACGTTTGTCCCATGCTGACGGCCTTGGTGCCGCACGTGGGGGGGCCCATTGTGGCGCCTGGTGCACCCACCGTGCTGATCGAGTTTCTACCGGCAGCGCGCATGACGGACATGGTGACGTGCACAGGCCCCCCCGATATGATCATGATGGGTTCGCCCACCGTACTAATCGAATTTCTGATGGCGGCCCGCATGGGCGATCCGACGGCCCACGGCGGAGTGATTGTGCTGGGTGCCCCCACCGTCATGATTGGTGAGGTGGGCATGGGCTCGCCGGCAGCGGTCGTGGTTCCGCCGGCGGCGGGGGCTGGAGGTGGGGGCGGCGGAGCCGGCAGCAACGCAGCCCCGGGGCCTGCTGAAACACAAGGATCGCCTATTACCGCCGGCGCTAGCCGTCAGGACAATTGGACACCCTCACCCTTTGTGGTGGCCCCGGATGGCGTGGTCATGCAGCAGATCGCTCAGCGCAGCTCTCCGGCTGCGCAGGCGCTGACCCAGGCGGCCATTAGCGGCAGCCCGTTCTGCGAAGTTTGTGCCATGCAACAAGGGCCGAAAGCCACCGCGCTCTCTCCAAACAAGCCGTCTTGGGTCGAAATTGAATTGGTGGACGATCAGGGGCAGCCGGTGCCTGACGAGGTTTACGAAGTGCGCTTGGCAGATGGCACCCTGTTTCGAGGTACGCTGGACGGCAACGGGCAGGCCCGGATTGAGGGCATCGATCCCGGTACGTGCCAGATTACGTTTCCCGATCGCCATTCCGCCGACTGGAGCCGAGCGGCATAACGGTCTCCCCGAGAGGGGTTCTATGGCCTCTACTCATACCGTTCAGCAGGGAGAGTACCTATCGAGTATCGCGCAACAGTACGGTTTCGCAGATTGGCATACGCTATACGATCATCCCCAAAACGCCGACTTCAAGAACCTCCGGCCCAACCCCGACATTATCGAACCGGGAGACGAGATCTTCATCCCCGACAAGGATCCTAAGCAGGAAGCGGGTGCAACGGAAACACGGCATAAATTCCAGGTCGCTACGCCCAAGGTTTTCATCCACGTGGTCCTGAAGGACAGCGACGGCGCACCCATCGCGAACGAACCCTATACGCTGACGGTCTCCGGCCTGAGTCTAAAAGGAACCACGGATGGTAATGGTCTCGTACAGCAGCAAATTCCAATGGGCGCAGATGATGCGGAATTGAGCTTGGGGAATCTTCCTTTGACTTGGCCCCTTCGAATTGGCCATCTGGACCCGGTCCGTGAAGAGGATGACAAGTCTGGAGTTATTTCCGGGATCCAGGCTCGTCTTAAGAACTTGGGCTTCGACTGTGGAGAGGTGGACAACATTTTGGGTGATAAGACCAGGGCCGCGTTGATCGGATTTCAAGAGAAGTATGGGCTCACAGTTGACGGCACGGCGAGTGATGAAACCATAAACAAGATAAAGGATCTGCACGGATGCTAACCTTGGGTTTAGCGCCATCACGCGCAGAGGCAGAGCCATGAGCTTCCTCAGTTGGCCCCCCGACTCCAGCCATGTGGGTGGATTTCACGTCGCGCCCTCTCGCCCGGGCAGCGCGAATATCAACACTCTTACCGTGCCCAAAACTAAGGTGTACGCCTTCTGGTCATCACCGACCCTGCTCGCGCCGATGACACAAGGTTGGCATGTCCATGCCGCCTCGGTTCCAGGCAGGGGGCAGCAATTTGACGTCAGACAGGGGTCAGTGCACTGGGAACAATGCCAGGTGGGTGCAAACGGATTGACCGACCTGGTCTTTTCCGAAGGGCGGACCTACGTGTTCTACCTCACGGCAGACAGTGTCGGCATTTGCGACCTGCTCGCCAGCCACCTGTCCTGGGAGGCATATATATACCGCACCGATGATGTTCCCCCGACTGATCGCATCCTGTTTCCAGCGCAACCGCTCGTAACGGACGACCACGGCAAGGAAGCAGCGCAAGATCCGTGCTTATGCGTAACGGACACGCTGTTTCCGGCCGTCGTCTTTAATTCCGACGAGCACTTGGAACTAGGACAAAACGTTCAACACATGGTCACGCTCTGGGCACTAAGCGGGCTTGTGGAGGGAGGAGCTATCATTGATGCCGGCTCCGATCAATCTCCCCAGGAAGTCGACAATTGGAATATTCTCGTTCCCGCGGGACCGGACCCAACCCAGCCGTATGGCAACATCCCGGACCCGATGAAGCCCTTTTTCTGGCGCCACATACTTCCGGACCCCAATAAAGACAAAAACGGCAAACCCTGGACGCCTGATTCCCTGAAGAATGCGATCATCAGCGGCGACGCGGCCGCTCTGTCTATCGGAGAAATTGTGATGTTGGGTGGGGACTACTTCGAATCGTTCAATGAGATGAAGGATCCCGCACCGCGCGGTCCCGTCAATATGATGAAAGGCTTTGATGGCACAAGCACGCTGGCCTACATGCTATTGGATATTCTGAATTTTCCGCGCGAAGGATATGGCGGCCTGAAATGGATGGAAAGGGTGTCGTCGGACCCTAAAGCCGCAAAGAAGGAGATCAATTGGAAGAAAGTAAAGAAACTCGTTGAGCTGATGCGGTCCGCGCAAGGGAGCACCAAGTTCTCGGAACTCCATGCCCTTTCACAGATGTGGCGGGGCAGGACGGCATATGGTAAGGCCAATGCAAAATTCTCCATAAGAGACTTGCGCCTTCGGCTGCCATGGTTCAGAAAGGATTACTTCAATCCTGAGGACACCAGCAAGTTTATGCCTCCGCTTTCGGCCGAGGAGTTTGACAGGTTCTACGATAAAGGTTTTGACGAGATGTTTTTCAGCACGGCCATTACCAATGGGCACTATGCCGAGCTAGCCCTCAAGAACGACAAACACTTTAATCCCCTGAACTGGCAGGAATTTGAGGATTACCATAGCCGTGCATTGCAATTAATTTCCCAGCAAGTCACCAACGCCGACCGCTTGCGGAAGGTACACCCCATCCCGGCGGAGGCCATCGCGCTGACGGCGTACGGTTGCCACTTCCTGACCGATGCCTTCTCGTCTGGCCATATGCGGGTCCCGCGTCAGGCCTTGGGTCTCGACGGAAGTCTGGCCGCAAAGGTCATGCATGATACGGACGGATATTACGGCCTCGAGGTGTCAGACCAATTTCAGGCAACTTGGCGTGCCTTTGGCGACGGCTACCTCGACGTGGGTTCGAGCGGAAACGCCCCGGATGCCGTGCAGAAGGGCATTCTCGACAAGATCAAGGCGGTTCCCGGGGGGGCAAGTGTGGATCCGGGTACGAACCGGGAGCGAGCCATCGCCGCCGCAGGCTCGGCTTTCAAACAACTCCACTACGAGGCTCAACGACATTATCACCAGCAGCATAAAGGTCCTTCGGCGAAGTCAGGCAAGTCCGCGAGCGCAGTAATGATGGAGATTCTAAAGGAAAACCGGCAGGCGAAGGACGAGCTGAGTTGGGACGACAAAGCGCCGGGCGCGGCCTCAGATGAGTCCACGTTCGTGGGCCGGCTCTATCAAGATATCGCCGCCAAGATCAAATTCATGAAGAAGTATCAGCCAGTGCCGGCCGCGGTGGCCGGGGACCCGCTCAGCAATCACCCACCTCTATTTGACACTAGCGGTGCGCTTTACAGCGGCAAAGGGGTTTACGACATCGACGAGGGGGGGTATTCCAACCTTCACGATTTGCGCATTTTGCGCCTCTCCTGGCATGGCTTTGCTCCAATGGTTATGGACGATTTCGGGAGCCTTTACTGGGTGGCTGAATTTACGAAAGGCGCAGTGAGTGAAGGTTGGGTAGACAAGGCGGATACGAAGATACTGGATGTTTACAACAGGCTTCCGAAAAAACCCTAATCGGAGCAAGACGTCGTTTGCGCATGTTGCTCACGCGAAACGTGCCTGGTCTGCAACTCCGCGGGCAGTTGCGGAAGGGGGAGCGGTTTCAATTGCCCAATCTCAGGGGCTCCAAGTTGCCGATGGCATTTGTCGAGAGTTATGCCTTCGCGAAAGAGAGTAGGCTGATGATCACCATGCGCCGTAAACAAGTGGAAATTCTCTCCCGTGCGGCCTTGAAGAGTTTCGAAGACCGCATGCTGACGCACGTCAAGGAGTTCTTTGCCGAAAAGTGCGAGAAACTGGGAAACGAGAAGACACACGAGACGATTCGACAGGGAATGTTGAAGGCCAGGAAATACGGGATTTTGTCGGAGTATGATGTTTGCATTTTCATCGATGTAATGTTCGAGTACGGAGTCGACTTCGATGTCGATCCGGAACTGCCGTGGGCCAACCAAGTCCTGAACGATCCGGCGATCTGGGATCCGGCATATCGCGTCAATCGTCTGTTTGACGCCGCCACGGGCCATGAGAAACGCGCCACAATAGACTATGAGGAAGAGGAGGCCAAGGCGGCATGAGTAATGGAGGTTCCGGTTCCGGTGGAGTTTTGCCCGCCGCTAAGGCCGCAGCCGGCGGCACGATGGGCCGAGCGTGTGTGGGCACCGGCGTCACGCCGTGTCCGGCCGCCGCCCAGCCGGCTGCACCGCCCAACGTCACCGTGCAGATTCTGGCGGCCGACGGGTGTTCGACTCCTTGCACGCTGGTGCCCGCTTTCGGTCAGATTCAACTCAAAGGCGTGCCCAGCACGGGCAGCGGCGATTACAAATGGTCAACCACCAGCGCCAAGATTTCACTGCTTAATTCGACTTCGCAAACGGTGACGGTGGTCGGCGGCGATACGGGCAGCGGCGCCCGGGACGCGGAAACCATCAAGCTCGTTTTCACCCCCAGCGGCGCCGCCGCCTTGGCGCCGGTCACGATCAACGCCACGGTGGTCTGGGCACAGTTTTCCGCCTCGCCGAGCCAAACTTACGGCTATGACGACATGGACAATCCCGACAGCGCCATTCCTCACATCTCGGTGATGAAGAATGACACAACCTACGTGCATCTTGAGCTTCACGGCGGAATTACCGACGCCGACGTGCAGTTCACCAGCGACGACGCCACCATTGCAGAAGCAGCGCCCGCGGGCTCTGGCTCCGGTATCGACGTCACCGTGACCGGCAAGAATCAGGATCAAGCCCAGACTCTTATCAACGTCAAATGCAAATGCGCAGCGGCCTCACTGCTGGCCAGGCTTTACGTCGATGTTTATAAGGAAGTTGCCGTCCCGGTCACCGTCGCCAAGTTCTGGGACCGTAGATCGCCGAAGACCCAACTAACGCGTATGAAATTTGACGTTAAAGCGGCAGAGGCGGAGATCAACAAGTGGTATAAGCCCGGGGTGGCCAGAATTACCCTGACCGACAACGACGCCGGCGGAGATACTCAACATCTGGAGTACGATGAAAACATAAGTGGCAAGCTCGACCTCGAGCCGGGAGGAACCTCGCCGGAGCAGCTCGCTATTACCAAGGCCTTCCACCCCAACGGCCAGAAGGTGGTCATCGTCAAGGATTTGGCCTGGATTTTTTATTTGAAGACAGCCGCCAGCAAAGACGACAACTCCATTACCTTGAAGGACTCTTACAGCAGCGCCGATCCCAACGAAGATTATATGAAATACATTGTCGAAGGCAGTTCCTACAAGGTAGGTGCCGCGGATAACGAAGAGACCATCCAGGTGTTCGGGGTTGCTGGAAACATCGTTTATTTGAAGTCGCCCTTGACCAAAGACCACCCCGTCACCGAGGGCCTGATGTGGCCGTTAAGCGGGCTGAGCGGCAATCCGATTTTTGTCGCGGAGCAG
>Ga0335085_10005500_pt1 | contig 20274 bp, 18 predicted proteins | sample Lox_Sample_45_FD_206712 | JGI IMG/M metagenome (GOLD analysis project Ga0335085, IMG submission 206712) | Soil microbial communities from Loxahatchee National Wildlife Refuge, Florida, United States - Lox_Sample_4.5 | ecosystem: Environmental > Terrestrial > Soil > Wetlands | place: USA...
AAGCTTCGCCTGGCGACCAAGCTCGATGCCGTGTTCAACGGGTTGGCGCCGGTCATGCGTGCCGGCATTTCGGCGTTCTAGCTTCCGCTTACACTGTTCCTGGCGCCGCTGCCGTCACACGCGGCGTTCGCTACCGCTGGGCAGGATCGCCACGCATCAGGGCGGCGTGAGTCCGAGCCTTCCCCCGATCATCCGGTCGACCATGCGCTTGGGCAGGGTGTTCATGATGAAGTTCTGGAGCGGGTCCGGCGTCAGCGTGTAGCGCACCTTGGGATGCGCCGCGGTCAGCGCACGATGGATCGCGCGGCCGAGCTTCTCCGGCTTCAGACCCTTCGGTCCGTTCGCGACCATGTAGTTGCGGATGCGCTGGAGCGGCTCGCGATAGACGGTATTGTCATAGGGCGTGGCATCGATCTTGTCGGCCTTGTCCCAGATGGGCGTCGCCACCGCACCCGGCGCGATCACGATCACGTCGATGCCGAACAGCAGCAGCTCGCGGCGCAGGGATTCGGACAAGCCCTCGAGCCCGAACTTCGAGGCGCAATAGGGCCCCACGAAGGGATTGGCGTTCTTGCCGCCAATGGAAGAGATCATGACGATGCGGCCGGGCTTGCCTTCGCGCGCGGTATCGGCGCCTAGCAGTGGCGCGAAAGCCTGTGTCACGATGAGTTGGCCGACGAGATTGACTTCGAGCTGGTGGCGCAGCTCGTCGATCGGCAGATAGAGCAGGGGGCCCGCCACCGCGATGCCGGCATTGTTGACCAGCCCGAACAGTTTCTCGCGCCCCAGCGCCTTGGCGACTTCGCCAGCGGCTTGGTTGACGGCGGCCGCATCGGTCACGTCGAACGGCAGCGGCACGAAATTCCCGCCGAGCTCCTTGCGCAGCCGCTCGCCATCTTGCGCCTTTCGCACGCTGCCGAAGACGCGAAACCCTTTTCCGACCAGCACCTTGGCGGCGCCCCAGCCGATGCCGGTGGATGACCCTGTGACGACGACGGATTTCATGCCATGACCCTCGCGAAGCTTGGCCAGTATACATGATCGACGCCGCCACCATCGCCTTTGCACACCGGCTCGCCGATGCCGCCGGCTGCGCGATCCGCCCCCATTTCCGCCAGCGCATCGACGTCATCGACAAGGGCGCGGCGAAGGGCAGCCTGTTCGATCCGGTCACCGCGGCCGACCGCGAGGCGGAGCAGGCCATCCGCGCGCTGATCGAAGCCGAACGGCCCGATGACGGAATCCTCGGCGAGGAGTTCGGCGAGAAGCGCGGCACGAACGGCTTGTGCTGGGTGCTCGATCCGGTGGACGGCACGCGTGCCTTCATCAACGGCCGCCACGAATGGGGTTCGCTGATCGCCCTGGAAGAGAACGAGAGGCCCGTGCTCGGCATCATCGACCAGCCGGTGCTGGGCGAACGTTTCATCGGCGTCAACGGGAAGACGGAGATGATTGTGCAGGGCGCGGCGACGCCATTGCAGGTGCGCGCCTGCGCCTCGCTGTCCGAAGCGGTGCTGTGCTGCACGCATCCTTATGCCTATTTCGACGCCGACGAGCGGGCCGCATTCCGGCGCGCGGCGACTTCGGTGCGCATGAGCCGCTTCGGCGGCGACTGCTATATCTTCGCCGTGCTCGCCATGGGCTTCTGCGATCTGGTGGTGGAGTCTCATTTGCACCGCTGGGACGTGGCCGCGCTCATTCCCGTCGTCGAAGGCGCCGGCGGCATCATCACGGATTGGAATGGCCGCGATTGCTCGCATGGCGGCCAAGTCGTCGCCTGCGGCGACGCGCGGGTGCATGAAGAGGCGATGAAACGGCTGCGAAGCGCCTAGGCGTTCTTGGCCGCGAACGCATCGAACGCGCTCCAGAAGCGCGCGCGGATGGAATCGTTCTCCATCAGGATCTCGTGCTCGCTGTCGGCGAGCTCGACATAGGTCGCATGCGGCATGCGGCGCGCAAATCTCTCGGTGGCCTGGGTGATGCAAATGCGATCCTTGCCGGGCCCGAAGACAAGCGCCGGCGTCGCGATCGCCTCCGCATAGCCGGGCTTCTGCATCTTTGCCATCGAGCGATAGGCCGCTTCGAGCCAGCCCCAGGAGGGTCCCGCGAGGCGCAGATCGGGATGCCGGCGCAGAAATTCCTGCGCCCGTTCGAAGCGGGCGCGGTCCGAGGTCACGAGTTGAGTATCGAAATCGACCAGGAACGGATCGCGCGCCGCCATGCCCCAAGCGAAAGCGCGCGATTGTCCCGCGGCGTTGTAGAGCGCGGTCACGGCGCGGGCGAGCCAGGCGGGATAGCCGCGCGCCGAAAACGCAATCATCGGCGCGCTCAACACCGCAGCGCGGAAACTGCCGGGCCTGTCGTGCAGCGTGCGCAGCAGGATATGCGCGCCCATCGAATGCGCGAGTGCCAGCGGCGCGCGCTCGCTGAGCGGTCTGACAACCTGTTGGAGGAAACTCGACAGGTCGTCGTCGTATTCCGCCAAGTCGCGCACATCGGCGGGAAGCGGATTGGCCTGACCGCGCTGCGATCCGCCCTGGCCGCGCCAGTCGAAGGTCGCGACCGTGAAGCCTCGCGCGTTCAGCTCGCCGATGACTTCATCGTACTTCTCGATGAATTCCGTCTGCCCGTGCAGCAGGACGCAGACGCCCCGGGTTGCCTGTGGGGCTGCGAACACACAAGTGCGCAGCTCGCGGCCGTCGGAGGCGGAAATGAAGCGGGGGGTGAAGGAGGGGGACATAGCGAATGGCGAATGGCGAACAGACTCTACTCGCTATTCGCTGCTCGCCTCTTTTACCCTCGTGCCTTCTGCAAAATAGGCGCGAGCTTCATCGCCAGTCCCATGTCGCCGGCGACGCGCAGCTTGCCCTGCATGAAGGCCGACGTGCCGTCGAGCTCGCCCTTCACCATCCTCTCGAAAGTATCGAGGCTGACACTGATGGTGCAGTCGGCACTCTTGCCGTCGCCGTCGGAGACCGAATTGGGCGTCGACTTGCCGTCGATGACGAGTGAGCCCGGCTCGCCGAAATCGAATTTCAAGGTCCCGCCCAGACCCGAATTGTCGCCGATGGCCTTGCCCATCTGCGCGATGATTTCCTGAACCTGCGGTGAGCTCATCGACGCCTCCATGCCCGTTTTGCGGCGGCCCTTCGCCGCCTTCCCGCCGCCTTTATAGCGTTAATCGAGGCCCACGTGCATAGGCGTCAGTGGCGTTTCCTGCTAGACGGCATTTGGGAGATCGACCCCATGAGTCTCGCCCCCGAAGAAGAAACCCCCGCGCTTGCGACCGCGGCGCCGTCGCCCAACGAGAAGCGCGATCTGCTGGGGCAGTTCTGCTTCTATCTGCACTTCGCGATCATGCTTTACATCGTCGGCGGCTGGGCGATCCCATGGCGGCCGTTGCTGTGGTTATATCTGGGCTTCCTGCCGCTGGTGGCTTTGCACTGGCAGATCAACAAGAACTCCTGCGTGCTCAACAATATCGAATCCTGGCTGCGCTACGGCACCTGGCGCTCCGAGCACAATGGCGAGGAGGGGGCCTGGCTGATGACTTTGATCCGTAATCTGACCGGTATCACGCTCAAGGCGTGGCAAGTCGATCTGCTCACCTATGCCATCATGGCAGGACTGTGGATCGCGGCCTTCACCCATCTGCGCGGATGGTGAGGCCGGCGCTGCTTGCCGCGGCTTTAGGCCTTGCCGGGTTCGCGGCGTGTGCCGATCCGGCGCCGGTGCAGGATTGGTCGAACACCGTCGAGACCGTGGTCGTCACCGCTCATCGCGGCGGCCCGCTCTTGTGGCGGGTCACCAAGGGCGACGCGAGCGTCGTCATCATCGGTTTGGTGGAACCGTTGCCAAAGCAATTGTCGTGGAATGAAGGCGGCGTGCGCGACGCGCTCAAGGGAGCACGCGAAATGCTGCTCCAACCGCGCGCCGCCGAAGGAATTGTCGAGAGCCTGTGGTTTCTCGCCTGGCATTCGGACGCGCTCTATCTGCCTGACGACACGCCGATGGAAACGACGCTGCCGCCGGAACTGCGCGCGCGCTTCGTCGCCGCGCGCGAGAAGCTCCACCGCGACGCGGGCCGGTATGCCGGCCTGCGCGTGCCGCTGGCGGGCCTGCGGCTTCAAGGCGATTTCCTCGATGCGAACGGCCTGACCCAGGACGAGCCCACCGATACGCTCAGGCATCTTGCACGCGAGGAAGGCGTGCCCATGAGGCCCGTGGCCGAGTACGAAGCGTTCCCGCTCTTGCGGCAACTGCCCTCGATGCCGTCCGCCGCCAATGCGACCTGCCTCAAGGCGTCGCTGGACGACATGGACACGCTCGCGCTCCACGCGCTGCCGGCAGCACAAGCCTGGGCCAAGGGCGATCTTGACGGCGTCGAGGCCCATTATTCGGACCGGCGCTTCGAAGCCTGCGTTGACGCGATGCCCGACCTCGCAGCGCTGTTCCGCCGGGCCGTCGACGACTCGATGTCGGCGCTCGACCGGGCATTGGAAAAGCCCGGCAAGACGGTGATGGCGGTCTCGCTGGGCACCCTGCTTCGCCAGGACGGGCTCTTGGACCGGATCGCCGCCGAGCATCTGGCTGTCCAGGATTATTGAACAAATGCAGCCTGTTGATCCCCCTTGAAAGCGAAAAATGGCTCCCTATTTCAAGCCTGTCCGGGCGGCCTGATGGCGTGCGGACGATGAGTGCGGCCCTGCCCGCGAGGGAGGGCCCTGAACCAAACGCTTCAAGGAGGTTTGAACCATGCGCAGTTTCGATTTTTCCCCGCTCTTCCGCTCGACCGTCGGCTTCGACCGCATGCTGGACATGCTCGATCAGGTCGCGGATTCCAGCCAGGGCTATCCGCCTTACAACATCGAGCGTACCGCCGATAACACCTATCGCATCACAATCGCGGTGGCGGGCTTTGCCGAGAAGGATCTCAACGTCGAGGTCCGCGACGGCATCCTGACCGTCGGCGGCAAGCGCGAGGACGGCGAGAAGCAGAGCTATCTCTATCACGGCATCGCCGGCCGCGCCTTCGAGCGCCGCTTCCAGCTCGCCGAGCATGTCGAAGTTCGCGGCGCCAGGCTCGAGAACGGCCTGCTCCATGTCGACCTGGAGCGCGTCGTGCCCGAAGAGAAGAAACCGCGCCGGATCGCGATCAACGCGCCGGAGCTCAAGACCATCGAAGGTTCCGCCAAGGCGGCGTAGCTCGCGACGGTCAATCAAGATCGAATGGAGGCCGGGCGGAAACGCACGGCCTCCTTTCGTTTCATTCCGCTGGTGCCGCTGCTTCGCGCGCGCCGAAATCGAGGAAGCGCGGCAACAGCGGCCCGGCTTTGACGAAGAAGTCCCACGCCATCATGAGGGCGCCGATCGCGAACACCACGTCGCCAGGCAGACGCATCCACTGCCAGAAGAGTGTGGTGTCGTAGAACGCCGAACTGCGCGCATAGGCGAGGCCGTGCTCGAACACGGCATCGAGCTGCGGCCAACCGATGGGGAAGAAGTTGAGCAGGATCCAGAGCACGAGCCCGCTATTGTAGAGCCAGAAGGCCCAGCGTCCGAACGTCTCGCTGAACGGCACTCGGTCGCCCGCCGCATAGCGCAGGCAGAAATAGACCAGCCCGATCGCGAGCAGTCCGAAGGCGCCGAACAGCGCCGTGTGCGCATGATTGAGCGTCAGGAAGGTGCCATGCTCGTAATAGTTCACCAGCGGCGCGTTCAGCGTGCCGCCGCCGAAGACTCCGGCGCCGACGAAGTTCCAGAACGCGGCACCGATGATGTAGGTGTAGGCGAGATTGTACTTGAAGGTCTCATGCCTGCGGATCAGACGGTGATGGTTGATCGCCTCGATGATCAGAAGCACCAGCGGCAGGACCTCGATGAACGAGAACATGCTGCCCATCGGCACCCACATGCTGGGTCCTCCGGCCCAATAGAGGTGATGGCCGGTGCCGAGCACGCCGCCCAGGAAGATCAGGATCAGCTCGAAATAGACCGCGCGCTCGGCGAGCTTGCGCGACACAAGGCCCACCGCCATCAAGAGATAAGCGCTCATCGCCGCGGCGAAGAACTCGAACGACTGTTCAACCCACAGATGCACCACCCACCAGCGCCAGAAATCGGTGATGGTGAAGGACTTCTCGACGCCGGTGAGCGGGATCATCCCGAAGGCGTAGAGCAGCGCGATGTTGATCGTAGACGCCCAGATCAGATTCTCCAGCCGGATGCGGCCGGTCCAGAACTGGCGTGTCGCCTGAGCAAGCGAATCGCGCGTGGGCCATAGAGCGCGGAAGACGAGCACGCTCCACAATACCAATCCGGTGAAGAAACCGATCTGCCAGAAGCGGCCGAGCTGAATGTAGGAAAGCCCCTGATTGCCGAACCAGAACCAGCCTTCGCGGATCACCCCCATGATCCCGAAATAGTCGCCGATCAGCGCGCCGGCGACGACCAGCAGGGTGACCCAAAAGAGAAAGTCGACGAGCCAGCGCTGCCCCGGTGCTTCCCTTCCGCCGGCGATCGCGGGCGCGAGGAACAACCCCGCGCCGATCCATGACACGCCGATCCACACGATCGGCGTCTGGATGTGGACGTCGCGCAGGAAGTTGAACGGGAACCAGCGATTGATGTCTATGCCGTAGAAGCTCGCGCGATCATAGTAGGAGTGCGCCATGATCGTGCCCGCGGCGATCTGGACGAGCAGTACGATGCCGACGATCAGGAAGTATTTCCCGACGCCCCTCTGGCTTGGAGTCAGCGCGCCGAACTTCGCCAGCACCGGGTCCATCGGCGCGTCGTCGGGATCGTTCAGCCAGTACTCGTAGATGAACAACACCGCGCCGAACATAAGGAAGGTGAAGCAGAAGCTGATCCAAGTCCAACGGAAGGTGTTCGTCGTGGGCGTGTTGCCGACGCTCGGTTCGTAGGGCCAGTTCTCGGTCCACGACCAGTTGGCATCGGGCCGCCGCGCCACTGTGGTGAGCGCGGAGTAGACGAGGAATTCCGCTGTGTTCGACGCGTCCTGGCCGTTCAGGCTGTAGGCGGGCGTCCAACCTGCGGCCGGATCGACGGTGGCGAGCGTGTGCGCGATCTCCTTCTTGAGCGTGCGTATCGCCGAAGCCAGCGCGTCGGGAACCACGACCGTCTGTTTGGTGAGATCGATCTTCTGGAGCTGGGACTGCATCGCGGAGACCACGGACGCACGTTCGTCGTCGGAAAGTTGTCTGAGCGGTTTGGCGAAGCGCTCTAGCGCGAGCTGTTCCTTCGTAAGCGAACCCAGCCGCACCAGCGTGTTGGCGGTGTAGTCCTCGCCATAGTAGGAGCCCATTCCGTAGAGGCTCCCATAGTCCATCAGGTCCGCTCTCTGAAATCCGGCCTTGCCGTCGAGGATGCCGGAGGAGGTCATCAGCGTCTCGCCGGACGCCGTCGTGAAGCGATCCGGCTGCGGCGGTGCGCGGTTATAGGTCACGACGGTCGCCGCGCCCAGAAGTGCGAATGTTAGGATGGCGACGGCAAGCAATATCCATTTGAGGACGTTGCTGACGGGGTCGGATGGAGCGGAAGAAATGTCACCGGCAGCAGCGGACATGGAGATCTCCTGACAGAGGCCCAAAACGCGGCTCGAACCGCTGAAAAGCGTAAGGCCCTGCCGCTCCGGCATCAATTGATTTCGTGGCGATCAGGGGTGTGGGGACCGCGGCCGCTGGCGCGTGACAAGGCGGCAGCTGCGGCTCTATTCTCGACTCGGACCCCCGAGCTTCGAGCGGATGCCCTCCTGGCAAAGCGAATTGTTCCGCCGTCTCTCGCGCCTGTCGCGGCCGCGCGTCACTGCGGCGACCGCCGACACCGCCGAGCTGCGCGCGCAATACACTTATTTATCGGACCGCTTCGGTTCGGTGCCAGGCGATGTCTCGTTCGAGGCGGGGCATCTGGGGCCCATCAAAGGCGAGTGGACGCGCCACGGCGCCAGCGCGACCGACAGGCTGATTCTCTATTTTCACGGCGGCGGCTATATCGCCGGCTCGCCGGAGACCCATCGCGCCCTGGTCGGCCGGCTGGCGATCAGCGCGGATGCGCACGCCTTCGTGCCCGCCTACCGGCTGGCGCCCGAATTCGCTTTCCCGGCCGCGGTGCGCGACGGCATCGACGCCTATCGTCACCTGATTCAGAAGGTCGATCCCAAGTCGATCGTGGTCGCGGGCGACGGTTCGGGCGGCGGGCTCGCCTTCTCGGTCCTGCTCGCCGCGCGCAATGCGGGGCTCAAGCTTCCAGCGGCCGTGGTGGCGATGTCGCCCTGGGCCGATCTGTCGTTGTCGGGGATGAGCATCCTGACCAATCGCAACCAGGACGTCGCGCTGACATGGGAGCTGCTGTTCCTCAGCGCGCGCGCCTATCTCAGGCGCACCAACCCTTGCGATCCCTATGCCAGTCCCGCCTTCGCGAATTTCCGCGATTTCCCGCCGGTCATGGTCCATGCCGGCGGCCTTGAGATGTTGAAGGACGACGCCAGCCGGATTGGCGACCGTGCCGCCGATGCCGGCGTGCCGGTGAGCATCGAGATCTACGACGGCATGCAGCACATCTTCCAGGCCAATCCACTGGTGCCGGAAGCGCGCGTGAGCTTGCAGAGGCTGGGCCAATTCATCCGCGCCAAGACGCCCCATCTTCACGATGTATCGGCGGCTTGATCAGGCGACTCCCGCGGCCGGCGCGCGATCCAGCTTTGCGCCGGTGAGGTCGGCGTCGGCGCTGTTGCTGCCGCGCAGATTCGCATCGATCAGATTGCTGTAGGAGAGATCGGCGGCCGAGAGATTGGCGCGGCTCAAATCGGCGCCGCGGAAGTCGGCATAGCGTGCGACGGCCTGGTCGAGGCGCGCCGGAAGCAGCCGGGAACCGGAAATCACCAGGGGGCCGAGCTTGGCGTCGCGCAAATCCGCGTGATTGAGCTTGGCGCCCGAAAGATTGATGCCGCGCAGGTCGGCGCCGGAAAGCTTGGCGGAGCGCAGATCGGCATCCTGTAGATTGCTGCCTTGGAGCGAGACGCCTTCGAGGTCGACGCCGTAAAGGTTGGCGCCCGGCGCGATCAGGGCCGTCAGCACGCGATGCGACAGGGCCTGAAGCCCGCGCAAATCCATGCGCGTCAGATCGGCGGGGCGGCCTTCGCGGCCGGAGGTTTCGGCCCATTGCGCATGCTGGCGCAGGAGGTCCTCGATCGGAACGTCAAGATCGGCCGGCTGCTTTCCGCTCGCGGCGTCGGTGAGAACGCCCGTCATGTTGGCGCCTTGCAGCACCGCCATCGTCAGGCACGTGCCGATGAGCACCGCGCCCGAGAAATTGGCGCCGGAGAGATCGCTGCTGGACAGATCGGCGTTTTCCAGATTGGCGCCGGCAAAGCTCGCCTGACGCACATTTGCGCGCACAAGCTTGCAGCCTTTCATCATCGCGTCGGTGAAGTCCGCCTGGATCGCAACCGCGCCGGCCAGCTTGGCGCGTTCGAGATTGGCGCTGTTGAGCATCGCGTTCTCGATCTCGGAGGGCCCCAGGTCGTGTTGCAGCACGCGCAGCTCTCCGAACTTGTCCTTCTCCGCGATGGTGCCTTCGCGCAGATCGGCTTCATAGAGATCGGCGCCGATCAGATTGGCCCCGCGCAGGCACGCGCCGCGCAGATCGGCTCTGCGGATGCTGGCGCCGGAAAGATTGGCGCGCCGCAGATCGGCTCCGAAGAAGCTCGCCGAATCGACGCGCGCACCGGAAAGGTTGGCTTCCTCCAGCACCGCCCCGGTAAAATCTGCGTCGCAGAGATTGCGGCCCGAAAGGTCGAGTCCGGAGAGGTCGCAGAACGCGAAGACCGCGCGGGCGCCGCCCATCCGTCCGGAATAGAGCATCTCGTGCCGGGCGATCGCGGCCGAGAGGTCTTTTTGCGTCAGGCGCGCAAAGCTTGTGCGGCGTATCTGCGGCATCGGGCAGTGGACCGGGCATTAAGGATGACCCATGCCCATTGTTCGCTTAACCCTCTAACACCTGATTAAAATGACGCGAGTTGCCTTTAGCCGCGCTCAAGGCTAGGTGACGGGGCGGTTTTTTTGTGTATCGTCCGCTTCGGCAGCGCCCAGGCTGGGGAAGGGGCGCGCGGGGGACCGATTTGAAGTGGTCAACGCCAGCACGACCTGGGGTCCACCCGAAGGTTCGCTTGGCCGGAAAATGAAGGGGTTCGCCTTGAACAAGCAGGTGTTGTTGCTGTCGGTCGCCCTGGCTGCGTTCGCCGCCTCCCCGGCGCTGGCCGATCCGGATCCTGTCGATGACATTACCACCGCGTTGACGACCCCGATCGCGACCGCGACGGCGAACACGGACGGCACCCCGGCCGACATCCTGCTCGATACCAACGGCAGCATCACGGTGACGACGGCCGGCGCGGCGGTCACCATCAATTCCAACAACAGCTTCGAATCTCTCGCCGGCACGAAGATCTCGAACGACGACACCAGCAATGCCGTCGGCATCCTTGTCGACCTGACTTCGGGCGTCCCGATCGATGCGACGAACGACGGCTGCACCGACAATTGCGCCCACACCTTCGAAGGCATCACCCAGGCCGGCGCAATCTCCCTGAACGGCAGCGGCAACACGAAGACGGGCCTCTGGCTTGAAGGCCCCGATCCCGACAGCGAACTTCCGGTCACCCAGTTCATCGGCAACATCGACATGACCGGCTCGACCATGTCGATCACCGGCGACACCAGCGTCGGCATTAAGATCGACTCCCTCGCCGAGCTGGACGGCAATCTGACGCTGGGCGAAATGACGCTGAAGCCGAGCTCGAACACCTCCACGCTCGGCGATGTCGGCGTCGATCTGGAAGGCGCGGTTTACGGCGATATCGATGCGACCTCCAAAATCAACATCCAGGGCAACAACAAGAGCAGCGCGCTGCTTCTGGGCATGGACATCGTCGGGACGATCAACGGCAACCTGACGTTCGAAAAGGAGGGAGGCCTCAACATCAGCGGCGCGGGTGCTACCGGCATCGTGCTCACGGGCAATATCAATGCCTGCGATCCGAACGTCTCGGTCGGCTGCACCAGCATCGGCTCGCTGGTGAACTACGGCCAGATCACGACGGCCGGCACATTGGCCACGATCACGCAGCAGACCGGAAATCCGCTCGGCAGTTTCGCGCTGGCGATCGGCGGCAACATCGCCGGCGGCATCTACAATGCCGGACCGGATGCCGTCGACGACATCACCGCCACCGCCTCGCTTTCGGTGGAGGGCGCGGCCCCGGCGGTCGAGATTTCTCCGTTCTTCGAGACCGTCGATCCGCATGTCCCGATCACCATCGGGGTCTATACGACCGAATTGCTGGACGCGGGATTTTCCTTCTACAATCGCGGCTCGATCGCCACGATTTCTCCGAACTACAACGACTCGACGACCGCGGTGCTCATTGGCGGCGGCGACGCCGACTCGCCGACGACATTGACGGGCGGCCTGTTCAATTCGGGCTCGATCCAGACCAGCGCCCGCAACCTTTCCGGAGCCCTCAATGCGGTGAAGGCGGTCGCGCTCGAAATCGCGAGCTACGGCATCATCGGCGACCCGTTGGCGGACAGCTACACGCTGACCTTCAACGGATTTGGAAGCTACTCCTATACCTACAACAACATGGCCAACAAGACGAACCCCGACGATTGGGGGGCGCTCGTCAATTCCGCCGAATCCGGCAACGGCAGGATCGTCGCCACCGTCTCGGGCGCGGCGGGTGGCGAAGCCGACGCCCTGCTTATCGACGAGTTCGCGGACGTGCCATCGATCATCAATCAGGGCCTCATTTCGGCCATCGCGACGACGACGAATACCAAGGACACGACGACGCTGGTGGCCAGGGCCATTATCGACAATTCCGGCACGCTGACCTTCCTCGAGAACAGCGGCACCATCGCCGCCGCGACGACCACGCTTGACAACGGCGCGCAGCAGGCCATCGCCATCGATCTGCGCGGCGATACGGAGAGTTCCAATGCGGGCGCCGGCGTCGTGATCCTCGACCAGGCGACGACGGAATCCGCCGCCATCATCAACGGCGACATTCTTTTCGGCAAAGGCATGAATCAGGTCGTCGATGTCGAAGGCGTGTCGACGGACCATACCGCCACGATCAAGGGGAACATCGTCTATGGCGACGGCAGCTCGCCGGGCAGCGACCAGCTGATCATCGGCAATTATGCCAGCGTCACGGGCAAGATCACCGCGAACGAACTGCTCGGCGTCGATGTCGACGTGCGCATGGGCGGCACGCTCAATCTGCTCAACGATGCCGATAGCGGCGCGTTGACCGCGTACGACTTCAAGGTCGAATCCGGCGGCATCCTGAACCTGACGGTGCTCGAGAGCTTCAAGGACGGCATGATCAATGCGCTCGATACGGTCAGCCTCGACACCGGCGCCAAGCTGAACATCACCTATGGCAGCTTCGTGCCGACGACCACCCAATATGTCCTGATGACGGCTCCGGTCAGCGTCGACAATTCGCTCTTCGTCCCCGATATCGATATCTACAACAACGAGCTTGCCGCGGACCTTCCCTTCCTGTTCCAGAGCGCGACGCTCAGCACCACGCTCTCGCAGGACCTGACGCTGAACGAACTTGTCCTGACGGTCGTGCCGAAGGATGCCTCCCAGCTCGGACTGACGGGCTATGCGGCGCAGATCCTGCCCTATGCCAACCAGGCGCTGGCGGTCGACGATCCGCTCGGCGCGGCCTTCGTGAACGGCATCACCGACCAGAAGACCGCGCAACGGGCCTATAACGAGATGGCACCCGATGTCTCGGGCGGCGCGCGCGCCATCGCCATCGCATTGACAGATCAGTCTTCCGGCCCCGTCGCGGCGCGCCAGCGCATGCTGCGGATGTACGGCAAGCAGGAAGGCGAAGTGACGCTGTGGGGCGAGGAATTCGCCGAGTTCGTCAGCGACCCCGGCGATCGCTCGACCGGCCAGACGGGGTTCAAGGACCACGGCTTCGGCTTCGTGCTGGGTCTGGACGGCGGCGATCCCAAGACCGGCTGGTACGGCGGCGCCTTCAGCTTCTATTCCGGCGACATCGTCGAGCCGCTGCCGCGTGATTCTCACACCAATACGCTCTGGTACATGCTGACCGGCTACACCGACTGGCGCGGCAAGGGCCTGTTCCTCGATACCAAGGTCGATGTCGGCTACATGGACCTCAAGTCCAAGCGCTATATCAGCCTGACGATTCCCGATCCCTCCGGCACCGGCTCGACCAACTTCACAGACGAAGCCGACAGCCATCGTCCGGGCCTTGTCGGAGCGGCCGGCTTCACCACCGGCGCGATCCTTGCCTATGGCTCGACGACCATCACGCCGCAGATCAGCGTCGACGGCATGAGCATGCGCGAAGAGGGCTACACCGAGCATCATGTCGGCTCCAGCACCACCGGCAACGGCAAAGGCATGGATCTCCAGACCCAGTCCTATTACGCGAGTTCGATGCGCGCCTTCGTGGGAACCGAAGTGCGCGAGGATCTGGACTTCGATGACTTCTTCGTCCAGCCCGACATTCGCATCGGTTACCGCTACGATTTCCTGAACGATCCGACGAAGCTCAAGGTGAACTTCGCCGACATCGGGACGCTCGACAAGCCGACGCCGGGGCCGCAGTTCACGCTCATCGGGCCGGATCCGGCGCAGGGCAACTTCGTCGCCGGCGCCTCGATCGCCGCGACCACCGATGCGTGGACATTGGGCGCCAATTTCGACTTCGTGCGCGGCACCAATGGTGCCACGACCGAAGTCGGCACGATCCATCTCCTGGGCAGGATCTAGCCGCGGGCGAGCGCGATGAGCGCCGCGACGTCTTGTTCCGGCGTCGCGAACGAGGTCACAAGGCGGACCAGCGTATGGCCGTCTTCGCTCGGCACCCAGTCGCAGAAGCGTGCGCCCGCGGCGCGCAGCTTCGCCACCGTTGCGTCGGGCAGGCGCAAGAAGACCTCGTTGGCCTCGACCGGATAGACGCGCTCGCCTGGCATTTCTTCCGCCAGCCGCCTCGCCAGCGCATTGGCGCGCGCCGCATTGCGAAGCCAAAGGTCGTCCTTGAGATAGGCTTCGAGCTGCACGGCGACGAAGCGCATCTTCGAAATCAGGTGGCCCGCCTTCTTGCGCCGCCAAACGAAATCGCCGGCGAGTTTGGGATCGAAGAATACAACCGCTTCCGCGCCCAGCGCGCCGTTCTTGGTGGCACCGAACGAAAGCACGTCCACGCCGGCGCGCCACGTCGCGTCGGCCGGCGAGCATCCAAGACTCGCAACCGCATTGGCAAAGCGCGCGCCGTCCATGTGCAGCCTGAGGCCCTCGGCGCGGGCAAGCTGCGCGATGGCGGCGACTTCCGCGGGACGGTACACCGTTCCCAGCTCGGTCGCATTGGTGAGGCTTACCGCCAGCGCCTGGCTGTGATGCACCGAGCCCTTCTCGAACCGGGCGAGCGTGCGGCGAATCGCATCCGGCTCGAGCTTTCCGTTTGCGCCGTCGATGGCAACGAGCCTTGCGCCATGCGAGAAGAACTCGACCGCGCCGCATTCGTCGGTCACGATATGGCTGGAGCCGTGACACAGGATCGCGCCATGCGATGGCACCAGCGTGGACAGCGCCAGAGCATTGGCCGCAGTCCCGCTGATCACGGGAAAGACCGCCACCTCGCGCTGGAACAGCGCGCTGAACCGCTCGCTCAGGCGCAAGCTCGCGGCATCGTCGCCATAGGAAGGCTTGCTACCTAGGTTTTCTGCCGTGACCGCTGCCAGGATTTCCGGCGCCGCGCCGAAGCAATTGTCGCTTGTAAAGTCCATGCCCGCCCGTGGCACGCTTACCAGCTTCCGGTGTTCGGCAACGACGCCCAGGGCTCCGCCGGCGCCAGCGGCGCGCCGTCTTGCAGGAGTTCGATGGAGATGCCGTCAGGCGAGCGCACGAACGCCATATGGCCGTCGCGCGGCGGCCGGTTGATGGTCACCCCGCCGTCTGCGAGCCGCTGGCATACGGCATAGATATCCCTCACGCGGTAGGCCAGATGGCCGAAATTCCGCCCTCCAGCATAGGCTTCCTTATCCCAGTTGTAGGTGAGCTCGACCATTGGCGCCTGCTCTCGCCTCGCCCGCTCGGCGTCTTCGGGCGCCGCCAAAAAAACCAGGGTGAAGTGGCCCTTCTGGTTGTCGATTCGCCGGATCTCTTCAAGCCCAAGCTTGGCGCAATAAAAGTCGAGGGCCGAATCGAGATCTGCGACGCGCACCATGGTGTGGAGATAACGCATTCTTTTGCCTTCACATTTTGCTGAACGGTGTCGCCCTTGGCGTTCGGCTGCGAGCCTAGCACCGCGGGAAAGCGGAACAACCGGCATCACCCGCGCAGCGCGCAGGGCGGCGAAGGCGCGCAAAGTGTGTCCATTCATTTGTTGCCACCCCTTGAACACCTTTTGGACACCACCGGCGTGCATAATCCCTTGAAATGCCGCGGTGAAAGCGATGACGGCTTGATGACAATCCGTCGCAATGCCGGCATCGGTTTTCGCTTGGGAACGATTTTGGTCAGTGTGTATTGCTACGTGGACCCGAGATGGCCGCGCGATTCATCCACAGGCTCGAAACGGGAACGCAGGGTTTGGACGCCGGATTTAACCAGTTAGCTTATGAGACGGAGTTAACCATTCGAAAGACTGGACCGATCTGAAAACCATGACTACCATGAACGCAACATCGTTTAAGCGTCCAGCTCCAAGGGCGCCCGAAGGGGGATACGTGAGTCCGAAACTCCATCGCGGCGGCTTAGGTCGTTGCGGCGCGTCCAGTCTTGCCGGGTCAATCTGAAGCCATGGAAAAGCCTTTCCACAGCATCCGGTCTGTTCCCCAACGGACGATCACGCCGCAAAGAATGCTTGGCATGGCGGCAGCCCTCTTGCTGCAAGCCGGCTTCGTCTACGCCATCATCAGCGGATTGGCCGCGACACTGGTCGAGAAGCTTCCCGACGTTCTCAAAGTGGACGTGCAGCAAGAGAAAATCGCACCCAAGCCGCCGCCGCCGCCGCCGCCGCAGGTCGAGTTGCCGCCGCCGCCCGTCGCCCCGCCGCCGGTGATCAACATTCAGACCGAAACGCCGTCCAGTACGATCACGGTGACGAACAAGCCGCCGCCGGTGGTGCATAAGACGGTCGTCACCCCGGTCGGCATCGGGCGCAAGCACGAATGCGCTTCGCGCTACTATCCGGAAGTTTCCGTCCGCCTGAACGAAGAAGGCGTGACGCGCGTAGGCTTCACCGTGGGGACCGACGGCAGCGTGTCGAATCCTCATATCGTCAAATCCAGCGGCTTCAGCCGGCTCGACGACGCGACGCTTCAATGCGTCGTGCACTGGCAGTACAAGCCCGAGACGGTCGACGGTCAGACGCAGGAGGCCCAATGGGAGGCCGACGTGCAATGGCGGCTGCATTAGGACGGGTTCGAAATTCACTCGCGGCCGGTCGAGGGGATCGGCGGGTCATTGGCAAAACGGAAAACGGAGTACCGAAGAAATGATCTCGAAATACCTGACCATCGTGGCCGCCGTCGTGCTCATGTCGGGCCCGGCGCTGGCTCAGAACACCGGTGACGCTTCGGCCACGCCGCCCGCAACAACGGCACCTGCCGCAGCGCCTGCGCCTGCGCCCGCTGCGCCGGTCGCTGCGCCCTCGCCCAGCAAGCCTGCGGCCGCCGGGGAGGAAAATCCCTACGGCCTGATGGACATCATCCATAAGGGCAACCCCGTGTCGCTCGGCGTGCTCGGCCTGCTCGGCATCATGTCGGTCGGCAGCTGGTACATCTTCTTCGTCAAGTATTTCGAGCAGGGCCGCATCCTCGGACAGGCGCGTTCGGTCGAGCGCCGGTTCTGGTCGTCGGGCACGCTCAACGAGGGCATCGACAAGCTGCCCAAGAATTCGATGTTCCGGCTGATTGCGGAAAGCGGCGTTCGGGCCAGCCAGGGCGGAACTTCGCTCGTGGGATTGAACGACTGGATTGCCATGTCGCTGACCCGCCAGCTCGACGACGCCAATGCAAGGCTTCAGGGCGGCATCGCGTTCCTGGCATCGGTCGGTTCCACGGCGCCGTTCGTCGGTCTGTTCGGCACGGTGTGGGGCATCCTCCAGGCGCTGATCGCCATCGGCGTCGCCGGTCAGGCTTCGATCGACAAGGTCGCCGGTCCGGTGGGTGAGGCGCTGATCATGACCGCGATCGGTCTGTTCGTCGCGGTGCCCGCGGTGCTCTGCTACAACTTCCTCGTCCGCCGCAACAAGGTCATCCAGGAAAAACTGCGCGGCTTTGCCGGCGACCTACAGACCTATCTGATCTCGAAGAGCAAATAGGCTGCGGGAATTGGCTCTCTAGTCTGGGAGATTTGCTGGAATGGCGATGGACGTTGCAACCGATGTGCTCGAGGAAGAGCCAGAGCTAAACACCACCATCAACACCACCCCTCTGGTGGACGTGATGCTGGTGTTGCTCATCATCTTCCTGGTCACCATTCCGGTGATCGTGAAGACGGTGCCGGTGACTCTGCCGAACGATCGAAACATCGCCACGCAGACCAAGCCCGAGAACATCGTGATCTCGGTCGATCGGGACGAAAACGTCTATTACAACAACCAGCCGATCGAGGTCGGTGAGCTGCGCGACCGCTTCGTGGACGCCATCCGCCGCGCCCAGGCGCGAGGCGTCAGCGCGGAAAACATGCCCGAGGTGCACATCCGCGGCGACAGGGAAGTTCGCTTCGAGGCGGTCGGCCGCGTCATTCTGGCAGCGCAGCAGGCGGGCATCCTCAAGGTGGGCTTCATCACCGAGCCCCGCAATCAGTCCTGATCGGAAGAAGTAAAGGCTAATCACATGGCAGGCAGTGTCGGTCCAGCTAGCGGCGAAGGCGAGGTGATGGTGGAAATGAATACCACCCCCTTGATCGACGTGATGCTCGTTCTTCTAACGCTTCTCATCATCACGCTTCCGATCCAGACGCATGCCGTGAAGCTCAACATGCCCAAGCCCAATCCCAATCCCCCGCCGCCCTTGGTGCAGCCGGTCAACCTCACCATCGATTTCGACGGCCAGATCCTGTGGAACGGGATGCCGATCGACCGCGCCACGATGGACTCCTACTTCTTGTCCGAAGCGCAGCAGGAAGTGGGGGCACAGCCGGAAATCCACCTCAATCCGGACAAGCTTGCCAAGTACGATACGGTTGCGATGGTGCTTGCAGACGCACAGCGCCTGGGCGTGACCAAGATCGGGTTCTCCGATACCGCCCAGTATGGGCAATAAAGCGATGGGGCTAATGCGGCGCCTGAGCATGCGCTGTTTCGCATGTCCAAACGCCGCGCGCCGAACGATGAGGTTTTGACAATGACTGGCAATGAATTCCGCGCCGCCCTTCGCGCCAAGGCCGCGGCTATTTTTCTTGGTGCCGCCGTGGCAGGCGCAGGACTGGCGATCTCGATGCCCGCCGATGCAGCGGTCCGTCCCGCCGTCGGCAAGCCGCTCCAGGAAGCCCAGAGCCTGGCGGCGTCGGGCAATTACACTGCGGCGATGTCGAAAGTGCGCGAGGCGGAGTCGGTTGGGGGACTGAGCAGCGAAGAGAGCCGGGACGTCGCGCAGATGAAGTCCTATGTCGAATCGCGCCAGAACTCCACCAGTGGCGCAGGCAAGCTTGGTGCCGATTACCGCGCCGGCCGCTGGAGCGCGGTCATCCAGGACGCCGAGTCGATGAGGGGCCTCGGCCCGAACGACATGGCGGCGGTGGCGACGGCCTATTACAAGCTGCACGAAGACTCGCAGTGCTTGAACTACATCGACAATCACTTCGGCAACGGCGGCGGCGCCGTCGTGCTCGAGATCAAGCGTGCCTGCGCCTATGAGGCGGGCAACGACAAGGCCCAGACCGAAGCGCTCGAACAGCTGGTCGCGATAACCGGCAAGCCGGAATATTGGGGCGAGCTCCTGAGCTCGGCGGAACGCTCCAAGGCGCTCAAGGATCCGCAGATGCTCGATATCTATCGGCTGCGTCTGCGCACCGGAACCATGGAAGGCGCCAAGGACTATATGCTGCTCTCCAAGCTCGCGCTCGCCGGCGGCCTCCCGTCGGAAGCGGTGGCCGTGGAGCAGAAGGGCATCGATGCCAAGGCCCTGAGCGGCGACACCGTCACCCGTCTCGTCGCGATGTCCAAGACTCAGCAGGCACAGGACGCAAGCGGCTGGGCCGCAAAGCTCGCCGCGGCCCAGAAATCGCCCAGCGGCGACGCGCTGATCAAGCTTGGCGAAGATCTGATCGGCCAGGGCAAGGCCAAGGACGCTATCCCTCTGATTCAGCAGGGCATCGCCAAGGACAAGACCGATTTGGGCAATGCTTATCGCACCCTCGGCCTCGCCTATCTCGACTCCGGCGAAAAGGATCAGGCGGTCCGCGCCTTCGGCAAGGTCAAAGGCAACGGCACGCCCAACCAGGAACTGCTCGCCAGGATCTGGGTGCTGTACGCGCGCAAATAACGCACGCTCGAATCCGAAGCTTCAGGCGGCGGATGGGAAGCCATCCGCCGTTTTGCTTTTCTGGAGCGGCCCTTCGGTCTGACGAAACCGCCCGGCGTCATCCTGAGGTGCAAGGCCGCGTGCTTCGAGGGCCGTTTCGCGGCCACCTCAGCATGACGCGCGGGGCCTCGAAGGATGAGGTTGTGATTTCGGTCAAATCGGAATCTGCTCAGAGGCCGTCTCAATTGCTCGCCGTCTTGGGCGGCGTGCGCTGCCGCTCCAGGTAGCCGCGCACGTCGATATCGGGCGGCATCGGCACGCCCTTGCCCGTTCCCGGCTGGTGCAGCTCATCCAAGGTGTAACCCATCTCCACATCGTAGGTGCGATCGATCTGATTGCGCAGGTCCTGCTCCGCTTCGTACCAGGCGGCCTTCAGCGTGTTGTCTGGACAGGGCGCGAATTCGGCAGGATCGGTCGCGCCCCAGCGACGCTCGATGCACTGATAGGGATCGAACGACAGCGCGAACAAGCGCTTGCGCACCTGTTCGTAACCCAATGAGAAGGACGTGCCGTCGCTGCGGGTGTAGGCGATCGAGCACTGGGCCGCCTTGCGATCGTAGAGCGCGAGCAGATCGGCGATCAGGTCGTTGCCCTTGTAGAGCAGCCTGGGATCGTGGGCGCGCCACATCGTGACATAGCGCTCGACCGCGTCGCGCAGCTCCTTGAA
>Ga0335085_10005501_pt1 | contig 20274 bp, 14 predicted proteins | sample Lox_Sample_45_FD_206712 | JGI IMG/M metagenome (GOLD analysis project Ga0335085, IMG submission 206712) | Soil microbial communities from Loxahatchee National Wildlife Refuge, Florida, United States - Lox_Sample_4.5 | ecosystem: Environmental > Terrestrial > Soil > Wetlands | place: USA...
AGGCCCGCTTGCAACTCCCGTGGGGGGCAGCACACTGTCGCAAGTGGACGTTGGTTGATGCCTTTACCGGCGCCATCTATGACCGGGACGCAGCTGAAATGGTGTCCCCGGGACTCTATGTGGAACTCGGACCCCATGGGTATCACTTGTTCGAATGCCGTGAAGCATGACCAAAGCTGCGGCGGGCATGTCCGCGCGCTATCCCACATTCTCGCTCGAGGAGGCTCACATGATTCGCTCAACCCTGGTGATCGTTGTTGCAATGTTTCTCTCTTCTCTCGCTCTTGCACAAAATGAGGAGGCCTATTCGGCGGTCGCCCTGGGAACTGGCGGATCAGTAGGAGCCAGGTCGCTTTCATTTGATTTTCGCATTAACCAGTATGCCAGCGATGACGAGGTCGACGCTCTCGCCCAATTGCTGAAAGACAAGGGCCAGGACGCGCTCCGCAGGGAGCTTGAGAAAAGAGACGTGGGGAGAATTAACCCGGTGGGTACGGTGGGGAATCAGGTCGCCGTGGCACGCAAACACCAAACACCCTCGGGCACCGTGATCATCCTCGTTACGGCACGAAACATGCCATTCGTCGAGCTGTACCGGAATTCGCGAACCACTGACTACCCCTTCGGATTCCTGCAAATAAAACTTGACTCGAAAGGCGAAGGCAGCGGGCAGATCATGGTCGCGGCCAAGATTCGTTTCAACAAGAAGAAGGGCCACTACGAGATTGAAAGTTATGGCAACCAGTACATCAAGGCGGTGAACGTGCGGCCTTTGAAATAGAACGGTTTGCATTGCACAAGAGGCGGGCCATTTCCCCCGAGCATCGACAGGAGACTTCTATGATCTCGAAACAGCAGCCACATTTGGCATACGCAGAAACCAATGAGCAGCGCCGATTGAACGAGGCTCGCGAGAAAGGCATTGCATGGAAGAAATGGGGGCCTTACCTCAGTGAACGCCAGTGGGGTACGGTTCGGGAAGACTACAGTCAGGATGGAAATGCATGGAACTACTTTAGCCATGATCAAGCCCGCTCCCGCACCTACCGTTGGGGAGAGGATGGGCTGGCGGGCATTTCAGACGACAAGCAGCTGCTCTGCTTCGCCGTCGCCTTGTGGAACGGCAGAGACCCGATCCTCAAGGAGCGTTTGTTCGGACTGACGAACAGCGAGGGAAACCACGGCGAAGATGTAAAAGAATACTACTTTTATCTCGATAGCACGCCCTCGCATTCCTACATGAAGTACCTCTACAAGTATCCGCAGCGTGAATTTCCCTATTCCGACCTGGTGGAAACAAACCGACGCCGTTCGCGCGAAGAATTCGAGTATGAACTGCTTGATACCGGCATCTTCGATGACGACCGGTATTTCGATGTGTTCGTGGAATACGCCAAGGATGGTCCGGAAGACGTCCTGATTCGAATCACCGTGCACAATCGCGGTCCTGAGAATGCCGAACTCCATCTGCTGCCCACCCTTTGGTTCCGCAACACCTGGTCATGGGAAAAAGAGGCCGCGAAACCCTCGCTGCGTCAGGTGGCGGAGGGGACGATCCTGGCCTGTCAGGCCGAACTTGGCGAGCGCACCCTCCATTGTGAGGGCTGCGGCGAGCTCCTGTTCACCGAAAACGAGACAAACGCCAGCCGGCTGTGGGGACAACCCAATCCATCGCCATATGTGAAAGACGCATTTCACGACTACGTAGTCTCAGACCGGCGGGAGGCGGTGAACCCCGGCCGCGGCGGTACCAAAGCAGCCGCGTATTACATCCTCAAAGTCGCCGCCGGAGGTAACCAGGTGGTCCGGCTGCGATTGAGTGCGCACCCGCCCGGCAATCCCTTTGAAACCTTCGACCAGGTGTTTGCTACCCGCCAGCAGGAAGCGGATGAGTTCTATGACCGCATCACTCCACGTTCCTTGAGCGAGGACGAACGTCGAGTGCACCGCCAGGCCCTGGCCGGAATGTTGTGGAGCAAACAGTTCTACCACTTCGATCTCGATCGGTGGCTGAGTGAACATCAGGCCCATCCCATGACCGGTGCCGATTCGCGCAATGTCAGGAATACCGAGTGGTTCCACATGTTGAACAGCGACATTATCTCCATGCCTGACAAGTGGGAATATCCGTGGTATGCGGCATGGGACCTGGCCTTCCACACCCTGGCGCTTTCACTGGTGGACTTTGACTTCGCCAAGGATCAACTCCTGCTTATGCTGCGAAATCTTTATGCCCATCCAAACGGCCAGATCCCGGCATACGAGTGGAACTTCAGCGATGTGAACCCTCCGGTGCACGCCTGGGCAACCTTGTTTCTGTACAACGTCGAAAACGAGCTGGGGCGAGCAGACCTGCGCTTTCTCGAGCGATCATTCCAAGGCCTGATGCAGAACTTCAACTGGTGGGTCAATCGCAAAGATCCACAGGGACGGAATGTCTTCGCTGGCGGGTTCCTCGGTTTGGACAATATCGGCGTATTTGACCGCAGTGCGCAACTGCCGACCGGGGGGCATCTGGACCAGGCTGACGGCACGGCATGGATGGCCTTTTACTGCCAGAACATGTTGGAGATCGCGTTAATCCTGATGGAATACGACTCCATCTACGAAGACGTTGCGTTTCGCTTCATGGAGCATTTTGTCTGGATCGCTTACGCGATGGATCGCATCGGCGATCATCATGACGAGATGTGGGATTCGCAGGACGGGTTTTTCTACGATCTCCTCCGCCTCCCGAATGGAGATGCGATGCGGCTGAAGGTACGGTCGATGGTGGGATTGCTGCCCCTCTGTGCCTCGACTGTGTTTGAGGCCTCCGGCAAGGTGGCGGGCCATCCGCGGCTGATGCAGTTGATTGAACTCTTCAAGAAGCGCCATGGCGAGTTGCTGGAGCATATCGCTCCCGCAGACAAATCCTTCAAAGGCTACGCAGACCGGCGGTTGTTCTCGGTCTGCAACAAGGAGAAGATCGAACGAATTCTGGGCTATCTCCTGGATGAAAAAGAGTTCCTCGGCCCTTACGGCATACGATCACTGTCCCGTTATCACCTGGATCATCCCTTTATCTTCCAGATTGACGGCCAGGAGTACGGGGTCCAATACCTGCCGGCAGAGTCGAATACGGGAATGTTCGGCGGGAACTCCAATTGGCGCGGCCCCGTCTGGATGCCCGTAAATGGGCTCTTACTCCGCGCTTTGCTCAACCTCTACCAGTTCTACGGAGATGATTTCAAAGTGGAATGCCCAACCGGTTCGGGGAAATATATGACCCTATACGAAGTCGCCAAGGAGCTTGCTTCCAGATTATCGAGCATTTTCCTGCGCAACGCGGAGGGCAAGCGCCCCGTTTATGGGGGCGCGAAGAAGTTCCAGGAAGACCCCTATTGGAAGGATTACATCCTTTTCTACGAGTACTTCCACGGTGACAACGGGGCGGGATTGGGAGCGAGCCATCAAACCGGTTGGACCGGGCTAATCGCGCGGATGCTTGACCTCTTTGCCCGTGGCAGTGCTGCCGACTGGCTCGAGGTCTCCAAGGAAGAACTGGCGGCACGAATGACACGCGCACAGGTGGCTGGCTAGAACCAGACCCCTAGGAGGCCCAAATGACTGCACAGCGCAGCGAGGATGATCGCCATATAAGCCGAGTTCTCGAAGCCTCGATCCATCTCGGGTTGTTGTTTTCGCTGCTCGCTGCCTGCTTTTTCATCGTTCGCCCGTTTGCGCCGATGATTGCCTGGGGCATCATCATCGCGGTTGCCCTAAACCCAGCCTATCGAAGGCTGCAGCGTCTTTTAGGAGGCCGGGGTGGATTGGCCGCTGCGATCTGCACCCTTCTATTGGTCGCAGTGTTGATGGTTCCCGTGGTATTGATGACCGGATCTCTGGTAGACGGCATTCACATTGTCACCACCAGAGTACGGGAAGGAACAGCCATAATCCCGCCTCCGCCTCCCCGCATTGAAGGCTGGCCCCTCGTGGGCCCACCTTTGAAACACGTTTGGGATCTGGCGGCTACCAACCTATCCAGTGCTGTGCAAACGTTCGCGCCGCAAATCAAGGCCGTACTCCCGCGGGTGCTGTTGGCTTCCGCCGGAATCGGCCTGGCAGTACTGCAGTGGGTGGCTTCCATCATTGTGGCGGGATTTCTTCTGGCAAGCGCACCCTCAGCTTCGAGGCTGACCGGTTTGTTTGCCTGCCGCCTTTTTGGAGAGAAGGGATCAGAATTCCAGGAACTGGCAACCGCTACCGTCCGCAGCGTCGCCACCGGGATCATCGGAGTCGCATTTATACAGTCGTTTTTTGCCGCGCTGGGTTTCTTGTTCGCGGGACTGCCAGGCGCGGGTCTATGGGGCCTGATCTTCCTTCTTGCCGCCATTGTTCAGTTGGGAGGCATAGTCCTGATACCCGCGGTGATTTACATGTTTGCCATCGCCACTACTGGGAAAGCTGCCATATTCCTGGTCTGGTGTATCTTCGTCGGCACCATGGATAACCTTATCAAACCCCTGCTGCTCGGGCGCGGAGTCGCGGTGCCCCTGGCCGTGGTGTTCCTGGGCACGATCGGCGGATTTATTGTGATGGGAACCATAGGTCTGTTCATTGGCGCCGTCATCTTGTCCGTCGGATACAAGTTGTTCCTTGCCTGGCTGGAGAAAGCCCCACCGACCATCGCCGAATCGCCGGAGAGGAACGCGCCGGTGCGAATAGGAGCGTAATCACCCGCCAAAGCTGCTCGCTTCCTTGCGAACAATGTCCCGAGGGCTCGTATCTCGCGCATGGCCTGGCGCGATCACGAGAGATGCGCGCGCCCGGTTCCCCGCCCTTTCTCTGGTCACTGGCCTTTCACAGAGAGAAAAGGCTCGAACTATCACGGAGCGCGCTGGCTGCGATCCCCCGCACAGGCTGAACTCCTGCAGAATGAAACTGCAGTGGCCACCTTCCCGAAGTCCCCCGGACCGCCTTACTTCATTGCGTTTCTAACCTCAACAAGCGCCTGGTCGGCGGCCTCCAACCGGATCAGGCCGGCACGCGGATATTCGACGTCCAGGATGACGTAAACAATGATGACCGTGATGAGCGTGAAGCCGAGAATATGCAGCCAACTTCGGCGATCTCCCACCGCCATCCGATAACCAACCAGCAACGAGCAGATTAGGCCCAGGGTGAACAGTAGCCAGTAGATGACCCCGGGAGGGTGAAGCTGCAGGGCCATGAAGCGAACGGTGGTAATGTCGATCATGTTGTTGAGTGCAGGGAGGAGAAGCTTGCCCGCATCGGCGTGAGAGCTTGGAAGTTGCGTAGCGGCCACCGCATCGGTCCAAATCTGAGTTTGAAGCGCTTTCGACTTGGCGCCCTCCAACGCAGCGGCCTGCAGGTTCGGCAGCCGGTGGTACATCTCGAGGCGCGAATCCAAATAGTGCCGAAATAAATCCTGCAGCTCGGCCCTCTTTTCGGGCACTAAATCCAGTCGGAGGTATGCAGTTTCGATGGCATTTGATTCTTCCGCAATCAGCATTCGCTTCTCGTTGAAACGCAAAGCCGCGCCTGAAAAGGTAAATGCCATCAGTAAGCCGAACATGGCAAAAACCGCGCCCTCGACGGTTCCCAGGCTGCCCCGCTCAGAATCCGATTCTTTCGAACGGCGCTTTACGCCCAGACGCCGCCCGCTCTCGATCAGAATCAGCATTCCCAGGAGCAGCATTAACGAGAACAGCAATGGAGAAATGGGAGGTTCCATAAGCACTCCTTATCGCTTGCGATCGGCCTTACGTCAGCACGATGAGGCACGTCTATCCGGTTCACGAACAAGCTCTGCCAACCTGTGCTTCTTCAGTTCGGCCTTCCCAACCATGAGTACTGCCAAGCCACGGATGCGTTGTTAAAATTTCCTCCGTACCGAATCACAGCGCCACGGCTGAAGCTGACCTTCACGGACTGGTGCTTATTCAAGGGGATGGAAATGGTCCCGCCGAGGCGCGAGTTTCGCTGTAACGTGTTCGGATTCTCCACGCCGTTTATGCTGGTACGGCCTCCCATCCAGAAATTTCCGTCAAGCGATGCCCACAACCGCGGTCTGACGTCGTAACTCAAATGGCCTTCGAAGGCGAAGATCGGCTTCTGCGCCTGCGTGTTCACACCCGGAGAATACTGGTTGCGCGAGAAGAATTCGTCATTCATCGTGTAAAACCATACCCCGCTGTAAGCATCTACTATCCAATATCCCCACCGCCGAGATAAGCCCAGCTCTGGCTTGAAGGCCCAGCGGTTAGCCCCGTAATTAATCAGCTTGGTGGGGTCGTACTGACCGGTGGGAGGCACGATCCGAAAGCTGACTCCGAGAAGCGTCTTTTGCCGCCATTTCACGTAGTCTCGGACGTCCATCGCCGGCCCACCCATCAGATTGAGCGAGAACCGCAAGGAAGCATCCAGCAAGCCCGAGCGATAAGCGCTTTGTTCAGCCTCCACGACTGTTCCCCGAAAATTGCCAATCCCGTAGGGCAAAGAACCGACGAAGTTGGCCGTTCGTCCAAACAGGCGAAAGGAATGAAAGATACTAATGACAGGAACACTGGCTCTCGCTGACGCGCCTGTAATTGGCACCGCACCGTCAAAATCAAGTTGGCCGTTCAAGAAGCTGTAGGTCAGCGTAACTGCATTCGAATGAATAGGGGTGATCACATAGGCGCGGGGAGCCAGATCCTGAGCGCAGCTGGGAAACGTAAAACACCCGAACAGCCAAAGCAGCCCAACTACGAGAGGCTTCATGAGACTGGTTTTGGCTGACTTCTTCATTGCCCGCCACTCGCCTGGGCTACAAGCGCTTGATGATCACGGCCGTCAAGTCATCCTGTTGTTTGGTTCCTTCGGCAAACGCAAGGACCGCCTCGTAGAGATTCTTGATAATCCCAGCGGGAGTCGCGTCTCTCGAACGGCGAATAGCCTCCTCCATCCGCTCTATTCCGAATTGTTCGCCGCGTTCGTTTTCCCATTCGAAAAAACCATCTGTCGCCAGCAGAATGAGACTGCCTGCTTCCAGTTGCAGGCGCGCCGGAGGATCCGATGACAGCGATGGCAGAATGCCAAGCGGAAGGGCCTGTGCATTCATTTCAACGAACCGGTCTTCTGGCCGGTGATAGATAAAAATGGGGCCGTGACCCGCCGACAGCATCTCAATCTCTGAACGTCCCGGCCAGCAAACCGCCGCCACAAAGGTCACAAAGCGGCCGGGAGCAAGATCGGCGCTAACTTCCTGGTTGATGCGTTCGAGGGCGCTCGGTAGATCCGGCGCACTAGCGAAAATCGACTTGGCATAGGCGTGACAGGCGGAAGCGAGCAACGCCGGCCCAATCCCATGTCCAGTTACGTCGGCCAGGCTGACCATCACCTTTCCATTCGGGAGTACTTTCCAATCAAAGTAATCTCCGCCAGTATCGTCTGCGGGAAGGTTCCAGCCGGCGATCTCGAATCCCGCAAGCCGCGGATTCTCTTGTGGGAGCAGCGACTGTTGGATAGACCGAGCCACTTGAAGGTCGTGCTGGATGGCATCGAGCTTGCGCCTGGTTTCGGCTTCCCGGAGGGCCGCAAGAACATGCTTGCGAATCTGCATCGCCACTACACCGGCGATGATGCCGCCTGTCAGCAATGTAATCGCATTCAGCGTGACAGCGGTCTGTGTGACCGGGGCTGGAACACCGGCCGTGGGAGGCCGCCAGCCAAGATACACGGCCGCGGCAACGTAGAGCACACTGGAAAGCGATCCGGAGAGTGCGCCCATCCAGAAACTCAGTCGTAATGTCGACAACACTATGAATATGAAGAAGACCAGTATCGCTGGGCTTGCCAATGGCCGATAGGTGAGTTCAATTTGCGGGGCAGTCAGGAAGGCGAGGGCAAACGCGGGGATCGACGTTTCTACCACCGTGCTGAGGATCCAGAAAAAACCTGGAACATTTACATTCGCCACCAAGGCCGCGTTCACCGTGCGGAGCATTCCCAGTTCGTAAACGAGAATAAGCGCCGCCAGCAGAATGCCGCTGATCGATTGCCGATTGACGGCCGCCGTACGAACGACAAACACCCGCGCAACCGTAACCAGGGCAAATACCGCAACAAAGGCAGAGACTCCGAGGATCCGCAGACGCTCACTCCGCAATTCCGCTTTCTCAAATGCAGGCGACTGGATCTGCTCTGCGTTCATGGCGAGTTCGCGGCTACTTTGCCTGGCAGGAAGAGAGAGACCCTGCTGTCTTTATCCTGCGATAGTGACGAATCAACGCATTGGTCGAGCTATCGTGCTCGAGCCGTGGTTCTTCTGCGCTCCCCAGTTCAGTGATGATCCGCTGGGATAAAGGTTCCGCAACCTGGCCATACCACCCATCGAAGGAATTGATGTTCCATATCATCGCCTGGGTGAACACAGAGTGCTCATAGAGGGCAATAAGCTTGCCCAAAGTCTCGGGCGTAAGCTTGTCGGCCAGAATGGTGCTGGAGGGATGATTGCCGTCAAGGACGCGGTGTCGGCACAGCCACTCTGGGCCGGTTTCGTCCGTGGCCTGGCTCGACTCCTTCCCGAACGCCAGTATCTCCGCCTCTGCTACAGCATTTGCGGCTAGGACGTCGTGGTTTTCTTCGGTCAGGCCTACTGGCCTTCCGAATACGATTAGATCGCAAGGAACCAGCATTGTTCCCTGATGCAGGAATGAGCAGAACGAGTGCTGACTGCGAGTTCCAACCTCTCCGCTGTACACGGGCGAGGTGGGCCGCGTTACATCCGTGCCAATGACGGTGACGTGCCTGCCGTTGCTCCCCATGGCCAACTGCCCCAGATATTCAGGAAACCACCGCAGGCGGTGTGCGTAGGGCAACACTGCAACGGCCTGAACGCCCAAGAAGTTAACGTACCAGACGGTCAACAACCCCAATAGCACTGGGAGGTTCTTGTCGAACGGGGCGGTGAGGAAGTGCATGTCCATTTGGTGACAACCGTCCAGCATTGCCCTGAAGTTTCCGGCGCCAATGGCCATCATGGTGGACAGTCCGGTGGCCGAACTGATCGAATAGCGTTCCCCTACCCACTCCCACAGGGGAAACACGTTGGTGCTATCAATCCCGAAAGACGCTGCTTCACCCCCGTTCGAGGTTACGGCGACGAAATGCCGGCTTATTCCTTTTTTTTCCTCGCCAAGTCCAGCAGCCACCCACGCGCGAGCCGCCCGGGCATTGGCAATTGTCTCGGGATCATCGAAGTGCTCCGAACAAATGATGAACAAGGTTTCCAGCGGATCAAGATCGTGGACGGCATCGGCGAAGTCGCTCGCGTCGAAATTAGACACGAAGCGGAACCTCATATTGCGATCGCTATAGTCTTTGAGAGCGTGGTAAGCCATCGCCGGCCCCATATCGAAGCCGCCGGCAGCGATATTGATCACGTTGCGAATTCGCTTTTCAGACTGTCCTTTCCAGTCTCCGCGACGTACAGCCTCCGAAAACCGAGTCATCTTGTCCAGTACGCTCTGAACCTGGGGAACCACATTCTCACCGTCAACGAATATGGCCGCGCCCCTCGGTGCACGAAGTGCAACATGCAATGCAGGGAGTTTTTGGGTGGTGTTGATCTTTTCCCCGCGAAACATGGCGTCAATCCGCGCTTGTATCCCGGATTCGTCCGCCAGTTGCACGAGCAGCTTGATGGTGTGATCGGTAACGCGGTTCTTCGAGTAATCGAGATATATTCCTGCTCCCTGCGCCACCAGGCGTTCGCCGCGCCCGGGATCGCCGGCGAACAAATCGCGGAGATGTTGGCCTCGAAGTTTTTTGCAGTGATTTTCCAGAGCTCTCCATGCCGGACGCTTGGGTTGCGATCGAAAGGTGAGTGCTGGTATGTGAGCTGCCATGGTCGCTTTCCTTTCGGTTCACATAGCTACCGCGCGCAACTGCTGAAGCCTGGCCTGCAAACTCGGTTGTCAATCAGATCGATTCAAGCGGCTCAATAGCAGGAACTTGGGGGCGCCCCGAATAGAACCTGTTCTCGGGAAGTTGCATCCACGCCCCCTTGTACCGCGTGAGCGGCAACGCACCATTTGCCCAGGCAGTCCAGCCTGGCTCCCGAACACAACTCACCTACCTGCGCTAACAAGGAAACGTTAGTGGGCAGCGAACGCTTTCACTACTGACAGAAGTGACAGTCCGCCCGAAGATTCGCCGTGAGTCATGCCAAGGAGTGGCTCTACCGTGGAAGGATCCGTGGGAGCCACGAGCATCTGTCAGTTTTCACAGTTCCGAGTGCGTTTTGGGACTGCTAACTGTAGTGGTGGTGGGGCCGAGACTCGCCCACAGAAGCATGGACTGGCAAGTCGCAGGTATTCGCTGTCTCTACGAACCCATGAATCGCTTTCCGCCCTTCCTGATTCTGATTGCGATGATGCTGTCACTCGCCCTCGCCCAGGCAGAAGATCATCACAACAAAGCGAGCCATGACGGGGGGAAAGATGCGGTCTCCCTCCCCGAAGCGGGGCACACTACAGCGCACGCAATTGAAGGAGAGGCCTTTACGCTGGCACCTTCGTCCTCCAGCCGTGATTATTCTCCTGTTCCCGATCCTACCGAATTTGTCCCCATGGTTCTTCCGGGTCCGAAACCCTCCGCTGAGTCCTCCGATGTGCCCGATGGCCGAGTACGGTGGACACCTCTAATAAAAGGCTCCCTGTTCTATCTGGGAGTCATGCATTCCTTTCGCTTCGCAACTGAGGCGGGAACGCGCGAGGGGTTGCACAACAGTGTGGTCGGCGGCTATTTCAAAGCGCTGGGCGCCATGCACGGGTGGTCCGATGGAGACGGGTACTATGAGAACTATCTGGGCCATCCGATCGAGGGCGCCGTTTCCGCATATATCTGGATGCAAAACGACCAGCGGTACCGCGGCGTGCAATTTGGCGGTGATCGCGACTATTGGATGAGCCGGCTTCGGGCGTACGCCTTTGCCTGGGCCTTCAGCGAGCAGTTTGAGATCGGCCCCATCAGTGAGGCGTCACTGGGACAGATTCAGCGCTACTGCTGCGCTTATGGCCTTGTCGACCACGTCATAACTCCTAATGGCGGCTTGGTATGGGTGATTGCCGGAGATGCACTGGACCGCTACGTGACTGTGCCCATCGAGAATCGCACCCATAACGTAGGTGTCCGCATTCTGGCCCGTCTCGCCCTGAATCCACCCCAGAGCTTCGCGAACGTCATGATGCTTCACTATCCGTGGCGGCGAGAAAATCGCTCGACGGTCAGCCAGTACGATGGGCAGATGTATCTTCGTCCGTCTGCAACACTGGCGGCGGAACCAGGATCCCGGGCGCAAGCCGTCAGTCCGATTCCCAGGTTCGAAATGACAGCCGCCTTACCAGCCCTTTACCGGGTAGGCGGACGGAATTGTCTCGGAGGCGGAGGTGTGGGCGCGTTTCGCGTGAGCGACTTCTGGCAGTGGACCGCGGAAGTCAGCGGCTGTACCCTGGGTAACTCTTTGCCTGCCAACTGGAGCGGGGACTCGCTGACGTTCACCTTCGGGCCCCAATGGATTGTTCACACGATCGGGAGGTGGACACCGCATGCTCACTTCCGGGTTGGAGGACAGAAGGTCACCGAGGAGTTGGTGGATCCCAAGGCACGGGCCCAAGTGCTCTCCTCCTTGCCTCCGGGCACGAAACTCAATCGATACTACGACTTGTATACAAAACACTGGGAGAGCACTGGGTTTTCTCTCTCGGTCGGAGGCGGCCTGGACGTTGGACTCACGCGAGCTTTCGCGCTGCGCGTCGCCAATCTGGAGTATGTGCGTTCATGGCTCGGCAGCTTGAACGGAACTGACTTCGATCGCGGGCTGCGTATCACGACGGGCGTGGTGCTGCGCGTCGGGACCTGGTAGTTCCTTCCCGAGCAAAAACGCATGCGACCGTTGCAAAGGGTAGCCGCGCCCGACAATCAGAATTCAAAACCAAGGGAGAAAACCACGGTGGGATCCGTCCATCCCGCATTGAAAATATAGGTTGTAAAACTCGTTTTCTTGTAGGAAAACCCGGCCAGAATTCCGCGTTGAATATCGAGGTCTGTGTGGTAGGCCTTGGTTCGCTGAGCGACCAGACCCACGCGGCACCATTCCCGTGGTGAATAGCTCAGTTCCATCCAACTGTAGAAAAAACTGCCGCTCTGCTCTTTCAGATCGAAGACATACTCCCCTTCGGTAGAAAGATCCAAGCGCTTCCATGTGAGTCCCGCTAAATACCCGGGTGCAACGCCTGCCGTGTTCCCAAAAACTGCCCCCAGCATCGGAGTCAGACGGAAAGCGACTGTGTTACCCGTCTCAAGGTTATAGCCGGCCCACAATGAGCCTGTTTCTTTATCCTCGTAGTTGTACCGTGCACCAAAGTGGAGTTGAGCGCGATCTGCCGAAAAAGTCGGCGAAGCATAGGAGCGGTCGTGTGGCACGATATAGCCGGCGATGTTGAGCGACAACGACCATTGATCGGCGGTGGGATCTGCGGTTGTCTCGGTGCGAGGCGCAGTAGTTTGAGCCCCCGCAAGACACAGCAGCAGCATGGGCACAGCGCAACTCGCCACCATCCGCGTGGGGTTATCCTCCTAGCGAAATAGTGATCGCCACCATTCCAGATCCGATGATGACCATCAGTGCGCCAGTTCCCCAGGGACGGTGGCCGGCATACCGTCCGAACGCATAACCGGTGAGGAAAAGCATCAGCACGGCAATCCCATTCGAAACCCGTAATGCGCGCGGGGCCTCTTCGATCAAGGCAAAAGGCAGAACTACGGGCAAGGTGGCCAGAAGAATGATCAGGAATACTCCAGCCGCGCCCATCCAATCCTTTTTAGAGAGACGGGGGCGAGGCGGCAATCGATCAAGTTTGATCAGTCTTTGCCGCATGAGGTCCAGATCCGAGGCGGAGAGTACAGCGACGAGTACCGGCGGCAGAGCCTGGGCAATAATCTGGTGCCCTCGTGTGTGGTCCGGTTCCTGGCGAAGCGCCTTCAGCCGCAACAACCCCTGGCCAAACGCACTGAAGTTGCCCATCAAGTAGAAGACCGCGTCAATGATGGCCCAAGCCAGATTGCACCCCACTGCCCCGATGAGCATGGTTCGCACTTCGGAACGACCTGCGTCCGCCACACTGAAGGAACAGGTGAACGTCAAGACCATGATCAGGGCGAAAAGTATCTCGGAGATCCGCTCCATCGGTTCGAGGAGACGTTTGGATGGCTTGGCCAGATCTTCGAACATCGTGGTCAAACCTTTCTTATTGCTGCCACCCACCCCCGAGTGCGTTATAGAGCTGCACCAGGGCCAGGCGCTCATTGAATTGCGCCTGGGCGAGACCGAGCTCGGCGTCGAAGTAACGAGTGTCGCTGTCGAGGACTTCCAGGTAGCTGGTTACACCGCCTTGGTACCGCATTTTGGACAACCGGGTGGCGTCCTGAGCCGAGCTGGTAAGCAGATCCTGTTGTACACGGAATTCCTGGTTCTTGCGGTAAGCGACCAGGGAGTCTGAAACTTCGCGGAAAGCCTGTTGGATCGACTGCTGATAGGCAAGCACGGCTTCTTGCTGCTGCGCTTCTGTAAGGCGGACGTTCGAACGAAGCCTGCCTCCGGTGAAAATAGGCTGCACCAACTGCCCGCCGAAATTCCACAGGCCGGCGGGTCCAGTGAACAAATCCGTCAGAGCCGGACTCTGATAACCGGCGGTGGCGGTGAGTGCAATCTGCGGGAAATATGCGGCCTTGGCCACACCGATTCGAGCGTTGGCAGCGATTAATTGCTGCTCCGACGCCTGGATGTCGGGACGCCTCTCAAGGAGCTCCGAAGGCAGCCCCACCGGCACCGTAGGCAGAATCGGAAATTCCACCAACGACTTGCCCCGCGTCACCGGTGCCGGATTCTTCCCCAGGAGAATGCTGATCAGGTTCTCCTGCTGCTCGATGCGTCTTTCCAGATCGGGGATCGCAGCCGCCGCCGTGTATACCAATTGCTCAGACTGCCGGACGTCGAGCAAGGAGGTGGCTCCCCCCTGCTCTCGTACCTGAACCAGACGCAGAGATTCCTGCCGGGACACGAGGGTCCGGCGGGAGATTCCCAACTGCGAATCCAGCTCGAGTAACTGGAAGTAAGCCGAGGCTACATTGCTGACCAAGCTGGAGATGACGGCTTTTTGCCCCCATTCCGTGGCCAGCAGCGATGCCCGAGCGGCCTCGGTGGCACGCCGGTACTTTCCCCAGAAGTCCAATTCCCAAAACAACGACAGATTGACGGCGGATGGGCTGGTCTCGAACTCCGGAGTGATCCTGGTAGCAGGAAACCGCTCGTTGCTTGCGGCCGCGCCGCCAGTGATTGTCGGGAACTGGTCTGCCCGCGTGATTCCGAGCAGAGCCTGGGCCTGAACTACGCGCGTAGCCGCGATCCGCACATCGTAATTCTGTGCTAGAGCTTCGTGGATGAGTGCTTCTAACTGAGGGTCGTGGAAAACGACCCACCATTTTTCCTCTCCGAGCGACGCTGCCGTCTGAGTTCCAGCCTCAGGAGCAATGCCACGGTATGCATCAGGAACCGCCACCGGAGGGCGTTTGTATTTCGGGCCGACCGTGCATCCCGTCAGGAGCAGACATATGATTGCCAGAAACCATCGCATCCTGATCATGGCTAGTCCCCTGGCGTCGGTGAAACCACCGGCGCAGATGCGGGCGGAGAATGTTTCTTGCGGTGGGAGATTCGCTCAACGACGTCAAAGCTCACCGGTATAAGAAAGATCGCGAGAACTGAGGCGGCGAGCATTCCGCCGATGACCGCGGTTCCCAGTACGCGTCTCGAAATCGCACCTGCTCCAGAGGCCATCCAGAGCGGCACGCAACCCAGAATGAAAGCGAAGGCAGTCATTAGAATGGGCCTTAAGCGCAGCTTTGCCGCAATTAACGCCGCTTCTTCCGCAGACTTCCCTTTGTCGAATTCCATCTTGGCGAATTCCACAATCAGAATGGCGTTCTTGGCCGCCAAGCCAATCAACATGACCAGCCCGATCTGGGCATACACGTTGTTATCTAATCCGCGCATCCACAGAAACCAGAACGCACCAAACACCGCGATCGGCGTTCCCAGCAAGACGCTGAAAGGCAGCGACCAGCTTTCATACTGGGCAGCCAGAATCAGGAATACGAACAGGAGCGACATGCTGAAGATCACCGTCGGCGACACTCCTTCCTCCGCCTTCTTTTCCTGATATGACATGCCCATGTAGTCGTAGCCCATTTCCGATGGCATGGTCTGGGCGAAGGTTTCTTCCAGGGCCTTCATGGCCTGACCGGAGCTATATCCGGGCGCAGCACTGCCATTGATCTGGGCGCAGCGGTAGAGGTTGTAGCGCAGCGTGAATTCAGGACCCGTCCTGGGCTTGACCGAAGTCAGTGCGCCCAGGGGGACCGGCTGTCCGGCGTCATTGGTGACGTAGAACTCGCCGACGTTTTCCGCCCGCGTGCGGTAATCTCCCTCCGCCTGAACATAAACTTGCCACTGCCGTCCGAAACGATTGAAATAGTTGATTAAGGTGCCCCCCATGAAAGCCTGCAGGGTCTTGTAAACATCGGAGAGCTGGACCCCCTGGGCAATTACGCGCGTGCGATCGACATCCACATACTCCTGGGGCACGGCAGGCAAAGCGGTGGTATAGATTGATCCGAGTTCGGGACGCTTGCGCGCCGCAGCAAGAAACTTGTTGAGGTTCTGGCTGAGGAATTGCGGGTCTTTGCCCGCGCGATCTTCCAGCATGAACGTAAACCCACCCGAGGTTCCGACGCCCGGGATCGCGGGCGGGGGAAACGAAAACGCGATCCCTTCCGTGACCTTCACAAGTTCCCGGTTCAAGTGCTGTTTGATGGCTTCGTATTGTTCTTCGGGAGATTTTCGTTCTGCCCACTCCTTCAAGGTGATCCAATAAAAAGAGCTGTAGGTATTCTGCGCTCCGCTCAACATGCTGAATCCGAGCACCGCAGTCACAGAACGGACGCCCGGGGTCTTGAGGATCATCTCTTCGATTTTGCGTGAGGCCGCATCGTTTCGCTGAAGAGAAGCAGCATTGGGCAACTGCAGGCCGGCAAAAATAAATCCTTGGTCTTCGTCGGGCAGGAAGCTCCGCGGCAGGCGGGAACCAAACCATCCGGCCAGGATCGCCATTCCCAGCAGCAGAAGCATGCTGAACCCGGCTTTGCGGATTAAGCTACCGCACAGGTTGACGTATCCATCCGTAGTGCGACCGAACACCTTGTTGAACCAGCGAAAGAAGGCGCCGAGGGGCCCACGGCTCTCTTTCTTCGGACGCAGCAGCAGCGCCGAGAGGGCAGGGCTCAATGACAACGCATTAAAGGCGGAGAAAATGACCGAGATTGCGATGGTGATCGCGAACTGCTGGTACAAGCGGCCGGTAATGCCGGGAATAAATGCTGTCGGGACGAATACGGCGGAGAGGATCAGAGCGATGGCGATGACCGGGCCGGAGACTTCTTCCATAGCCTTGAAGGCAGCGTCCTTGGGAGACATGCCGTGCTCGATGTGATGCTCTACCGCCTCGACCACCACGATCGCGTCGTCCACCACCAGTCCAATCGCTAAGACAAGCCCGAAAAGAGAGAGGGTGTTGATGGAGAAACCGAGAAATGGGAAGACCACAAAGGTCCCAATCAACGACACCGGCACAGCCAGCAACGGGATCAATGTCGCCCGCCATCCCTGGAGGAAGATGTAGACAACCAGAATGACCAGGACGATGGCTTCAAAAAGAGTCTGCTGAATCTCCTTCAAGCCCTCAGTGACGGCAAGGGTTGTGTCCAGCGCGATGTCATATTCCAAGTCCTGCGGAAAGCGCTGTTTCGCCTCCGCCATCAGTTTGCGAACCCCGGCCGCCGCCTGCACTGCGTTGGATCCCGGCAGTTGGTAGACCGCGACGACCGCCGCCGGCCTGCCGCTATAACGCCCCACCAGGTTGTAAGTTTGCGCTCCCAGGTCCAAGCGGGCTACGTCCTTCAAGCGGAGTACCGAACCATCGGGATTCGCACGTATGATGATCTGGCCAAATTCTTCCGCCGACGGCAGCCGTCCCTGCGCGAGCACGGCATAGGTGAACTCCTGGCCCTTCGGTACGGGTTCACCGCCGATCTGACCGGCGGGATTCACCGTGTTTTGCGTCTGAATCGCTTTAACGATTTCGGGGACGGTGACATTCATTTTTGCCAGCTTGTCGGGTTGTACCCAACACCGCATGGCGTATTGACCGGCGCCAAACACAGTGACGCTGGCGATACCCGGCACTCGCGTCAATTGGTCGTTCAGATTGATGTAGGCATAGTTCGCAAGGAAGATGTTGTCGTAGGTCCCGTGCGGCGAATAAAGATTCACCAACATCAGCGGAGCCGCGGTTGACTTCTGAACGGTAACCCCATAATTCACCACGTCCACCGGCAGTTGGGAATTGGCCTGGTTCGTCCGCATCTGCGCCAGGATCTGATCTGTGCTGGGGTCGGTCTTGATGTCAAAATTCACCGTGAGCGTCATCTGCCCGTTGTTGGCGTTGTTGGAGTACATGTAGTTCATGTTGTCCACGCCGCTCATCTGCTGTTCGATGGGGGTGGCAACCGACTGCTCAACGGTGACCGCATCGGCTCCGGGATAGGTCGCCTTCACCTGGACTTCGGGCGGGGCGATATTTGGGAACTGCGCCGTGGGAAGACGCAGCATGGCCACGACGCCGATCAGGACCATAAGGATGGCGATGACCATGGCCACAATCGGGCGCCGGATGAAAAAGCTAGCCATAGCTCATTCTCCTTGTCCGGTGGGATTGAACTGCTTGGGGCTTACCAGGGCGCCTTCCCGCGCTTTCTGGATACCCTCGGCAATTACCTGCTCTCCCGGATTCAGGCCCTGGGTGATGACCCACATCGTGCCCACGCGCTCGCCCGTCTTGACCGGGCGAATGCTGGCCTTGTTGTCGGATCCGACGACCACCACGCTATAGGTACCTTGCGTCTCTACGACGGAACGTTGCGGCACCAGCAAGGCTCCTTTGTCAATGCCTGTGACCGCCCGGATTCGCGCAAACATCCCTGGCCGCAGAATGCCGCCGGGATTATCAAAAGCCCCGGCGAGGCGAATCGTCCCGGTCTTAACGTCCACCTGACGGTCGGCGAGTACCACCCACCCTTTCCGCGGATAGGTACTGCCGTCAGAGAGAATCAGATCCAGAATCTTTTGTTCTCCCAGCTTCCGCCTGCCCTCAGCCACAGCGCTGATCCGTTCGGCAAATTTCATATAGTCCTGCTCGCTGATCGCAAAGTAGGCCTTAATCGGATCGACCTGTGAGACTGTGGTGAGAAGGGTGGTAGGCCCCACCAGATCGCCGATCTGCGCTTTTGCCAATCCCGCGACTCCATTGACCAGCGACCGCACCCTGGTGAAACCGACGTTCAATTGCGCCTGCTCGACCTGTGCCTGGGCGGCGGCAACCATCGCCTCTGCCGCCTCGTTAGCCTGAATGTCATTGTCGAGTTGGGCTTGCGGGATCGCACTCGCCTTTGCCAGTGGCGTATCTCGCGCAACGTCCAGTCGAGTTTTGCCCAATTGCGCCTCCGACTCGGCCAACTTACCCTTTGCCTGTTGGAGCGCAGCCTCAAACGGGCGAGGGTCGATCTCGAACAACACCTCACCCTTTCCCACAACCGTACCCTCTCGGTAGGTCTGCTTCATCAGATAGCCGGTGACTTGCGGTTGGATTTGGGCGTTTATATAGCCATCGAGCGTGGCTACGCATTCGGTGTACACGGGGACATCTTGCGCGGTAACCGGCGCGACCTCTACTTCGGGTACCGCCGGAGGAGGCGCCTCCGTCTTGGTGCAGGCGACTGACAAAACAGTGGCAATAACGGTCACCGCCACTGCGCCCCAGCGGATGCTGGATCGAGGAAGGCCGAGGCATTTCACGCCCGCGCTGGTTTCGTTTCCAGGTTTAAGGTGGTAGAGTTCGCCTCCGATTCGCATGGGAAACTCCCTTGAAACAAGACTCATAAAACCATCAAGCCGGCTTTGATCTCTTGCCCAGGTGATGGACGGATGCAGCCTGAACCGGACTTCTTCAAGCCGGGTCCAACCTCTGTTTTGTCAATCACATTCACGTCAACAGCGGTGACGAGATGGAATTGGGAACCGACGAAAGATTAGAAGCCGCATGGCCGAGCCGGAAACTGGCAGAAGTTACAGCTGAATCGCGCTTGCCGTCGAGCTCCCACTCGCGCCACAGGCGCCACCGCCCGGCAGCGGGTTGTTCGTCGGGACTCGAACTTTTCTAGACATCACTAAAAATAATCAGTGTTAAACCTGTGAAGGTGACTGGCAGACTTGCGCCACCGTCTGCATTAAAAGATAACCTGTGGCACAGACCGCACAGCACGAGATTCCCTTATCACCGCGGGTGAACCTTCGTTCGCACGAGGGTGTCGACGATTTTCTGCCGCGGATTGTGCTGGCAGATGACCAGATTGAACTGCTACAAACCGTGGCACTGTTGCTTGTAGAAGATTTTGATGTTGTCGGTGCGATCGACAACGGGACGGCCGCGGTCGAACTCTCGGCTCGACTCTGCCCCGATGTAGTCGTGATGGACATCTGTATGCCGACAATGAGCGGAATCGACGCTGCGTTGCGCCTTCGCGAGATCGGCTGCGCCGCCCGCATTGTCTTTCTCACCGTTCACAACGACCCAGATTTTGTCGAAGCCGCTTTCTCGGCGGGCGCGAGCGGATATGTCTTGAAACAGTTTCTCGCCACCGACCTGATTCCCGCGATCTGGGCGGCTCTCGAGGGCCACGCTTACGTTTCCCCGGCCCTGCAGTTTCAATAGAAATCCAGACTGCTTTCCTTCGAGCCGAGCCACATGCGCTTTCCCTACAGTCCGCCCGCCAGCCCCCGGTTCACGAGAACTTTCACTTCCACGCGGCGGTTCTGTGAACGTCCCTGGACGGTCTCATTCGACGCCGCCGGGGATGCCGTGCCCATTGCGCCGGGCGCTACGATTCGCCTGACCGGAATGTTGCCGCTCTGAATTAAGAAGGCTACAACTTCCTGTGCTCGATCCATGCTTAGCTTTTGATTCATGGCGGCATTGCCCGACGAATCAGCGAACCCCTTCACTTCAATCAGGTATCCCGTGAGCGTGCCGGCATTGCGTGTAAGATCCATCA
>Ga0335085_10005502_pt1 | contig 20269 bp, 20 predicted proteins | sample Lox_Sample_45_FD_206712 | JGI IMG/M metagenome (GOLD analysis project Ga0335085, IMG submission 206712) | Soil microbial communities from Loxahatchee National Wildlife Refuge, Florida, United States - Lox_Sample_4.5 | ecosystem: Environmental > Terrestrial > Soil > Wetlands | place: USA...
CCGCGGTCTGCCTCGCGGTGTGGGGCCTGACGGCCGCTCGCGTCAACCTGCGCTTTCGCGACCCCAACCTCACGGCGCCGCTGATCGGCGCGGCGGTGGCGCTGCAGATCGTCGCCGTCGCGCTCGCGCCGCAGATCGCCTTCCCGTTCCTGTCCAACCTGTTCACCGTGTTCGCGTTCGGCATGCTGTGGATGAGCCCGCGCCAGTCCGCGGGGGTCTGGACGCTGGGCGTGCTCGCGCTGGGCGGGCTCGTCTACGCGGTCGGCGAGCGCTTCGGCGTCCCGGTGGCGACGCCCTGGCAGCGCGCGCTGGTGTGGCTGTACTTCTCGCTCATCCTCGGGCGCTGCCTGCTGCTCAGCGTGCAGGCGAGCGACCTGCGCCGGCGCCTGGCCGAGGGGCGGCACCGTCTCGCCGAATCGCTCGAGCAGATGCGCCAGCTCGCGAGCCACGACGAGCTGACGCTGTCGCTGAACCGCCGCTCGCTGATGGCGCGCCTCGAGCAGGAGCGCTCGCGCGTCGAGCGCGGCGGCGAGGGCTTCAGCGTGGCCTTGTTCGACCTCGACCACTTCAAGAACGTGAACGACAGCTTCGGCCACGCGGTCGGCGACGACGTGCTGCGCGCATTTGCCAAGACCGCGCACGCCGCGATGCGCGACACCGACGCCTTCGGCCGCTATGGCGGCGAGGAGTTCATGCTGATCCTGGGCGGCACCGCGCCGGCGGCGGCGCTGGCGGCGGTCGAGCGCGTGCGCGCGGCCTTCGCCGCGCGCGACTGGGGCGAGCTCGCGCCGGGGCTGCGCGTGACGGTGTCGGCCGGCATCGGGGGCTTTCGCCGGGGCGAGAAGATCTCGCAGCTGCTCAGCCGCGCCGACGGCGCGCTGTACGACGCCAAGCGCGCGGGGCGAGACCGCGCGATCGTGAAGGAATGACCCCATGACCCCCCAGCTCATCGTCGACACCCGGGACCGCATCACCCGCATCGAGCTGAACCGCCCCGACAAGAAGAACGCGCTCACGCCGGAGATGTACGCGGGCATCGCCGCGGCGCTCGCGGCCGCCGACGCCGACCCGCAGGTGCGCGCGGTGCTGATCCACGGCCAGAGCGGCTGCTTCACCTCGGGCAACGACGTGCGCGACTTCCTCGAGCTGCCGCGCGGCCCGGCGGACTCGCCCGCCTCGGGCTTCCTGCGCGGGATCGCCGGCGCGCAAAAGCCCATCGTCGCCGCGGTCGGCGGTCCCGCGGTGGGGGTGGGCACGACGATGCTGCTGCACTTCGACCTGATCTACGCCGCGCCGAACGCGCGCTTCCAGCTGCCGTTCGTGCCGCTGGGGCTCTTGCCCGAGGCGGCCTCGAGCCTGCTGCTGCCGGCGCTCGCGGGCTACCAGCGCGCGGCCGAGCTGCTGCTGCTCGGGCGGCCCTTCACCGCGGAGAAGGCGCTCGCGGCCGGCATCGTCACCGAGATCGTGCCGGAAGGCGAGCTCCTCGCGCGCGCAAGAGAGGCCGCGCTCGCGCTCGCTGCGCTGCCGCCGGCCTCGGTGCGGATGACCAAGGCGCTGATGAAGCGCGCGCTCGCGGGCGAGGTGGCCGGGCGCATGACGGAGGAGCTGGGCCTGTTCGGCGAGCGGCTGCGCTCGCCGGAGGCGAAGGAAGCGCTCTCGGCCTTCATGGAGAAGCGCAAGCCCGACTTCTCGAAGTTCTCGTGACGATCGCGCACGAGACGCTCGCGGCGAGCGGGATTCGCTTCCACGTCGCGCGCTCGGGCGAGGGCCCGCTCATGCTCTTCCTGCACGGCTTTCCCGAGTACTGGGCGATGTGGGCGCCGATGCTCGAGCACTTCGGCGCGCGCGGCTGGTGCGCGGCGGCGCCCGACCTGCGCGGCTACAACCTCAGCGACAAGCCCGCCGCGGTGGAGGCCTACAAGGCGAAGCACCTGATCGCCGACGTGCTCGCCCTCGCCGACCACTACACGAAGGACAAGTTCGTCCTCGTCGCGCACGACTGGGGCGGGGCGGTGGCCTGGAGCGTGGCGATCGCGCACCCGGAGCGCCTGTCGAAGCTCGTGATGCTCAACTCGCCGCACCCCTACCTCTTCTGGCGCGAGCTCTGCGACAACCCCGCGCAGCAGCAGGCGAGCGAGTACATGCTGCTGTTTCGCCAGGCCAAGGCCGAGCGCGTGCTGTCTGAGAACGGCTACGCGCGGCTGCTGTCGGCGTTTTCCGACCTCGACGAGCCGGCGCGCAAGGCGCTGCTCGAGGCCTGGTCGCAGCCCGGCGCGCTGACGGGCGGGCTCAACTACTACCGCGCCTCGGCGCTGTATCCGCCCTCGCCCGAGGATCCGGGCGCAAGGAAGCTGCAGTTGCGGCCGGAGGACTTCGTCGTGCGGGTCCCGACGCTCGTGCTCTGGGGCGAGCGCGATACCGCGCTGCTGCCGGGTTGCCTGGAGGGACTGCAGGCGGTGGTGCCGGACCTGAGGCTCGTGCGCGTGCCGGACGCGAGCCACTGGATCGCGCGCGAGCGAACCGACCTCGTCATCCGCGAGATCGAGGCCTTTACAATCGCGCAATGAAGACGCACCTGAAGATCCGCGACCTGGAGGGCCTGGTCGGCCGCGAAGTCGCGCATTCCCCCTGGATCGACATGCCGCAGGAGCGGATCAACCGCTTCGCCGAGGCGACCGAGGACTTCCAGTGGATCCACGTCGACCCCGAGCGCGCGAAGAAGTCGCCGTTCCGCTCGACGATCGCGCACGGGTTCCTGACGCTGTCGATGCTGCCCAGGCTCACCGAGTCGACGTTCGAGTTCTCGGACCGCCGCATGGGCGTGAACTACGGCCTGAACAAGGTGCGCTTCACCGCGCCGGTACCGGCCGGCGCGCGCATCCGCGCGCGGTTCACGCTCGACAAGTACGAGGTGCTCGAGGGCAACGCGGTGCAGACGACGTGGGTCGTCACCGTCGAGCGCGAGGGCGGCGACAAGCCGGTGATGGTCGCCGAGGCGATCAGCCGGCACTACTTCTAGGGAAACGCCATGGCCCAACGCTGGAAGCAGCGCCCGCCCGGCTCGAACTGGGGCGAGTTCGGCCCCGACGACCAGCGCGGGCGCATGAACTACGTGACGCGCGAGAAGGTGCGGCAGGGCGCCGCCGAGGTGAAGGAGGGGTTGAGCTTCTGCCTGTCGCTGCCGCTCGACTACCCCGGCGGCAACGCGCTCAACCCGCGCCGCAACCCGCCGCGGCTCGCGCCGACGATGCGCGCGGGCAAGGCGAACTTCTGCTTCGCGCTCGCCGACGAGAACCCGATCCTGACCGACGTGATCTGCGACGACCTCGTGCTGCTGACGCTGCAGTACTCGACGCAGTGGGACTCGTTCGCCCACGTCGGCGGCAAGTTCGACGCCGACGGCGACGGCAAGGCCGAGCTCGTGTTCTACAACGGCTTTCGCGCGGGCGAGGACGTGAAGACCGCGGCCGAGAACAAGGACGCCGAGCCCTGGGCGCGCTTCGAGGGCTCGCGCGCGGACAAGCTCGGCATCCAGAATCTCGCCGAGCACGGCGCGCAGGGGCGCGGCGTCCTGGTGGACCTGCACGCGCACTTCGGCCGCGAGCGCAAGGCGATCGGCTACGACGCGCTGATGCGCGTGCTGGACACCGACAAGGTCGCGGTCGAGAAGGGCGACTTCGTCTGCTTCTACACCGGGTTCGTCGACGTGATCCTCGAGCTGGCAAAGAACCCCGACCCGAAGCTGATCCACAATACCTGCACCGGCCTCGATGGCCGCGACGAGAAGCTGCTGCAGTGGGTCACCGACTGCGGCTGCGCCGCGCTGATCGCCGACAACTACGCGGTCGAGATCATCCCGTCGAGCCCGTTCAAGCCTCAGCCGCACGCGCTGATGCCGCTGCACGAGCACTGCCTGTTCAAGAACGGCATCCACCTGGGCGAGATCTGGTACCTGACCGAGCTCGCGCGCTGGCTGCGCGCGCACGGCCGCAGCCGGTTCTTCCTCACCGCGCCGCCGCTGCGCCTGCCCGGCGCGGTGGGCTCGCCCGCGGTGGCCGTGGCAACCGTCTAGGAGGCGAACGATGTCCGACAACGACCGGCGCGACCTCGTCGCGCAGATGAAGAACCGCGCGCTCATCTACCTCGAGGTGTACGACGTGCTCGCCGAGGAAGTCGGCGAGGCGAAGGCCGAGGCGCTGCTCACGCGCGCGATCACGCGGCGCGGGCGCGCGATGGGCAAGAACTTCGCCCGGTTCGCCCCCGCCGACCTGAAGGGCCTGAAGGCGTCGTTCCTCGCCTCGGTCCCGGGCGGCGAGGGCATCTTCCAGCCCGAGGTGAGGAAGGAAAGCGCCGCCGAGCTCGAGATCCAGCTCCACGGCTGCCCGCTGAAGGACGCCTGGCGCGAGGCAGGGCTTCCCGAAAAGAAGGTGGAGACGCTCTGCCGCATCGCGGGCGCGGTGGACAAGGGCCTGTTCGAGGGCGCGGGATTCAGGTTCTCGAACCGCACCTGGGCGCCCGGGGCCGAGGGCTGCTGCCTCCTGCACATCGAGCGTGGCTGAGGCCTGGGACTACGTCGTCGTCGGCGCGGGCTCGGCGGGGTGCGTCCTCGCCAACCGCCTGTCCGCCGACCCGGCGACGCGCGTGCTGCTGCTGGAAGCGGGGCCGCGCGACACGAATCCCTGGATCCACATCCCGCTCGGCTACGGCAAGCTCTTCAACGTGCCCTCGGTCAACTGGATGTACCAGTCCGAGCCCGAGCCGCACATGGACGGGCGTCGCATCTTCACGCCGCGCGGCAAGGTCCTCGGCGGCTCCTCCAGCATCAACGGGCTGATCTACATCCGCGGCCAGCCCGAGGACTTCGACGACTGGGAGGCGCCGGGCTGGTCGTTCGGCGAGCTGCTGCCCTACTTCAGGCGCTCGGAAGACCAGGCGCGCGGCGGCGACCGCCTGCACGGCGCGGGCGGGCCGCTCGCGGTTTCCGACCAGAGCGAGCCGCACGAGCTCTGCGACGCGTTCATCGAGGCCGCGGCGCAGGCGGGGCACCCGAGGAACAGCGACTTCAACGGCGAGCGCCAGGAGGGCGCCGGCTACTTCCAGCTGACGACGCGGAACGCGCGGCGCTGCTCGACCGCGGTCGGCTACCTGCGGCCGGCGGCGAAGCGCGCCAACCTTCGCGTCGAGACCGGCGCGCTCGCCGCGCGCGTGACCTTCGACGGGCGGAGGGCGACCGGCGTCGACTACCTGCAGGGCGGCAAGCGGCGCAGCGCGCACGCCGCGCGCGAGGTCATCCTCGCGGGCGGCGCGATCAATACGCCGCAGCTGCTCCAGCTCTCGGGCGTCGGCCCGGCGCCGCTGCTGCAGCAGCTCGGCATCCCCGTCGTGCACGCGCAGCCCGATATCGGCGAGCACCTGCAGGACCACCTGCAGGCCCGCATGGTGCTCAAGTGCACGCGGCCCATCACCGTGAACGACGACATGCGCAGCCTGTGGCGCCAAGCCGGCATGGGGCTGCGCTACCTGCTGCAGAAGAAGGGGCCGCTCACCGTGAGCGCCGGCTACGCGGGCGGATTCTGGCGCACGCGGCCCGAGCTCAAGCGCCCCGACGTGCAGACGCATTTCCTGACGTTCAGCCTCGACCGCATGGGCGAGAAGCTGCATGCGTTCTCCGGATTCACGGCCTCGATCTGCGAGCTGCGCCCGACCTCGCGTGGCTTCGTGCGCGCGCGCTCGGCGGATCCGCGCGAGGCGCCCGCGATCCAGTACAACTACCTCGCCACCGAGGAAGACCGGCGCACGATGGTGGACGGCATGAAGCTGCTGCGCCGCATCGTCGGGCAACCCGCGCTCGCGCCCTACGTCGCCGGGGAGCACGCGCCCGGGGCGAAGGTGCGCTCGGACGAGGACTGGCTCGGCTACATCCGCGCGACCGGCAGCACCATCTATCACCCGAGCTGCACGGCGATGATCGGCAAGGTCGTGGATTCGCGGCTGCGCGTGCACGGCCTCGGCGCGCTGCGCGTCGTCGACGCGTCGGTCATGCCCGCCGTCGTCTCCGGCAACACCAACGCCGCGGTCATCGCGATCGCCGAAAGGGCGGCCGACCTCGTGCGCGAGGACGCACATCGCGCTTGACAGGGCGGCCCGGTCTGCGAAAGACTGCCCCGCTCAAGGAGGAGGGACCCATGAAGAGAACCGCAATGCGCGCGCTCGCCGTCGCGCTGGCCGCGAGCTCGTCGCTCGCGTTGGCGCAGGGCAAGGAAGTCAAGATCGGCGTGATCTACGACTACACCGGGCCGTTCGCGGCCGGCGGGTCGGTCGCCGCGGCCATCGGCACCAAGATCGCGATCGACATGATCAACGAGCGCGGCGGGGTCGAGGGCTACAAGATCGTCCCGGTCTACGCCGACGCGCAGTCCAAGGCCGAGGTCGCGATCAGCGAGGCGACGCGGCTGCTCGACCAGGAGAAGGTCGACCTGATCATGGGCGTGTACTCGAGCGCGCACTGCGTGCCGATGGCGCAGAAGGTCGACGCCGCGAAGAAGTTCATGTGGGCCGACGTCTGCGTCGCCTCGAGCGTGTTCAAGGGCAAGAACCTGACGCACGTGTTCCGCGCGCAGATCCACTCCGACCAGTACGGCGACGCGACCTGCGGGTTCCTGAACGAGAACGCGAAGAAGTACCTGCACAAGGACCCGAAGGACCTCAAGCTCGCGATCATCCACGAGGACGGGCCCTACGGCTCGGGCGTGGCCGCCGCGCAGGAGGACATCTGCAAGAAGGACGGCATGCAGATCGTGCTGAAGGAGGGCTATTCGGCGACCGCGCCGGACCTCTCGTCGCTGGTGACCAAGCTGCGCCGCGCGAACGCAGACGTGATCCTGCACACGGGCTACAACCCCGACATCACGCTGTTCTGGCGCCAGGCCAAGGAGCAGGGCCTGAAGTGGTCGGCGCTGATCGGCGGGGGCGCGGGCTACGGCCAGTTCGACAAGCTGCACCAAGCCTTCGGCAAGGAAGCCGAGTACATCTACAACGTCGACCCGGTGGCCGCGCAGCTGCTCGACCCGAAGACGCTGGCGCCGGGGCTGGGCGAGCTGACCCAGGAGATGGTGAAGCGCTACAAGGAGGAAACGAAGGCCGACGTCGTGCCGCCGCACGTCTCGATGGGCTTCAACCAGACCTGGATCTTCCTGACCGACGTGCTGCCGCGCGCGATCAAGAAGTACCACGGCATCGATCCCGAGTCGCTGCGCAAGGCCGCGCTCGACACCGACATCCCGGTCGGCGGCACGATCCAGGGCTACGGCGTGAAGTTCTTCCCGCCGGGCACCGAGATGTCGGGGCAGAACGAGCGTTCCTCGCCCGTCGTGATGCAGTACACCGGGGGACACACCAACATCGTGTGGCCGACCGCGATCAAGACCGCGGACCCGGTGCTGCCGATCCCGGCGAGCTCGGCCTACTCGAAGTAGCCGCGCTGCCATCGACGATGGCCGCGCCGCTCCCTCTCCCCGCGCGGGGGAGGGAGTCGGGCGGCCCTGCGCGATGCTCACCGTTTCCGGCCTGACCAAGCAGTTCGGCGGCTTCACCGCGGTCAACCGCGTCGGCTTCGAGCTGAAGGAAGGCGAGATCCTCGGCCTGATCGGGCCGAACGGCTCGGGCAAGAGCACCACCTTCAACCTGATCGCCGGCACGCTCGCGCCCACCGCGGGCTCGATCCGCTTTCGCGACCGCGAGATCGCGGGCCAGAGCGCGAGCCGCATCGCGCACTACGGCATCGGCCGCACGTTCCAGATCCCGCGGCCGTTCCGGCGCCTCTCGGTGCTGGAGAACGTGGCGCTCGCGGCCTACTACGGGCAGGCCGAGCGACCCGGGCGCGACGAAGCCTTCGCGCAGGCGAAGGAGGCGCTCGCGCTGGTCGGGCTGCCCGCCGACGGGGACGGCCGCATCGACGGCCTGGGCGCGGCCGGGCTGAAGAAGCTCGAGCTCGCGCGCGCGCTCGCCACGCGACCCCAGCTGCTGCTCGCCGACGAGTCGCTGGGCGGCCTGGACCACTCGGAGATGGACCAGGCGGCCGACATGCTGGCCGGCATCCGCGACCAGCGCGGGATCACGATCGTCTGGGTCGAGCACATCATGGGCGTGCTGATGCGCGTCGTGGACCGCTGCCTCGTGCTCGACCACGGCGAAGTCATCGCCGAGGGCAAGCCCGAGGCGGTCGCGCACGATCGCAAGGTGATCGAGGTCTACCTCGGCACCGACGCCGGCGAGGTGCAGGCCACGGTCGCGGCGAGGACCGGCTGATGCTCGCGCTCGAGGGCGTCTCGGCCGGCTACGGCGGCTTCCAGGCGCTGTTCGGCGTCTCGCTCGAGGTCAACGCCGGCGAGTCGGTCGCGGTCATCGGCCCCAATGGCGCGGGCAAGACGACGCTGCTGCGCGTCATCTCCAAGCTGATCGAGCCGCGCGCGGGCGAGGTCCGCATGGAGGGCCGGTCGCTGGGCGACGTGCCCGCGCACGCGGTGATCGCCCGCGGCATCGCGCACGTGCCCGAGAACCGGCGCCTGTTCGCGCGGCTCTCGGTCGAGGACAACCTCAGGATGGGCGCGTACCTGCCCGATTCGCGCGCGCGCTTCGCCGAGCGGCTCGAGTTCGTGTACTCGCTGTTCCCGCGCATGCGCGAGCGGCGCGGCCAGATCGCCGGCACGCTCTCGGGCGGCGAGCAGCAGATGTGCGCGATCGGCCGCGCCCTGATGTCAGGGCCGAAGCTGCTGCTGCTGGACGAGCCCTCGGCGGGCCTCGCGCCGGTGGTCGTGCAGTCGATCTTCGAGCTCGTGCGGCGCATCTGCGCCGAGGGCTACACGGTGCTGATCGTCGAGCAGAACATCCGCCAGGTGCTGAAGGTCGCGCACCGCGCCTACCTGCTCGAGACCGGCCGCATCCGGCTCTCGGGCACGAGCGCCGAGCTGCTCGAGAGCGAGATGATCAGGAAGGCCTACCTGGGGCTCTAGGCGGAGGCGACATGGGCATCTTCGACATCTTCCTGCTCGAGGCCGTGGTCAACGGGCTGCTGCTCGGCGGCGTGCTGGCGCTGCTCGCGCTCGGGCTCAACCTCATCTTCGGCGTGATCGACGTGGTGTGGATCTGCTATGCCGAGCTGGTGATGATCGGCATGTACGCGGTGTACTACCTGCACAACGTGTTCGGCTGGCCGCTGTGGCTCGCGATGCCGCTCGCGGTCGTCGCTGTCGCGCTGCTCGGCGCGGCGCTGCACCAGTTCGTGATCCGGCCGGTGCTCGCGGCCGAGCCGATCAACCAGCTGCTCGTCACGGGCGGCGTGCTGTTCTTCCTGCAGGCGGTCGCCACGCTCGCTTTCGGCGTCGACTTCCGCAACGTCGGCGTGAGCCTGCCCGGGCTGTCGCTCGGCGGCATGCACCTCAGCTTCGCGCGCCTGATCGCCTTCGGCGCGGCGCTCGCGAGCATGGTCGGCGTATACCTGTTCCTGACGCGCACCTTCCTCGGCACGGCGATTCGCGCCATCTCGCAGGACCGCGCGATCATGCCGCTGATGGGCGTGAACGCGAACCGCATCTTCCTCATCACCTCGGCGCTCGGCGGCGGCCTCGCGGGCCTGGCGTCGTGCCTGCTGGTGCTGCAGTACGACATCCACCCGGCGATCGGCCTCACGTTCGGCCCGATCACGTTCCTGATCTGCGTGCTGGGGGGCCTGGGCAACCTCGTCGGCGGATTCATCGCCGCGTTCATCTTCGCCCAGTTCATCTCGGTGGGCGGGTTCTTCCTGCAGCTCGAGTGGGGCTACGTGATCGCGTTCCTGTTCTTCATCGCGATGATGTTCTGGCGTCCCCAGGGCATCCTCGGAGGCAAGTAGCCGTGGCGCTCCCCTGGCGCTGGATCGCGCTCGCCGCGCTCGCGGCGGCGCCCTTGACGGGCATGGGCGGCTACCCGCTGCACCTGATGATCATGACGCTGCTGTGGGCCTTCGTGTACACCGGCTGGGCGATCATGGGGCGCCTGGGCATGGTCAGCCTCGGCCACGGCGCGTTCCTCGGCATCGGCGCCTACACCGTGGTCATGGGCTGGAACCTCTTTCATCTCTCGCCCTGGATCGGCACGCTGGTCGCGCTCGCGGGCGCGGCCGTCGTCGCGGTCCTGATCGGCTACCCGTGCTTCCGCTTCAAGATCGTCGGCCACTACTTCGCGCTGGTGACGCTCGCGCTGTCGGAGGTCACGCGGCTGATCATCGTCGCGCTGCGCGACACGACGGGGGGCTCGCTCGGCGTCACGCCGCTCACCGCGCTCGCCAACGCGCGCGGGTCGCTGCCGGCGCTGCAGTTCTCCTCGAAGCTGGTCTGGTTCTACATCATCCTCGCGTTCTGGCTCGGCGGGCTCTGGGTCTGGACCCGCGTCGACCGCTCGATGGCGCGGCTCGCGCTGGAGGCGATCAGCCAGGAGGAGGAGGCCGCGGCGTCGGTGGGCATGAACGTGACGCGCCTGAAGCTCGGCGTGACGCTGGTCTCGGCGCTGCTGACCTGCCTCGGCGGCGTGCTCTACGCGCAATACCAGCTCTACGTGAACCCCGAGACGGTGTCCGGCATCGGCATCAGCCTGCAGATGGTGTTCGGCGCGATCGCGGGCGGCATGTTCGTGCGGCTGGGCCCGACGGTCGGCGCCGCGTTCACGCTGCTGCTCGGCGAGGGCCTGCGCCTCGCCTTCGGCAACGAGATCCACGGCCTCGACACGACGATCTACGGCCTGATGCTGGTGCTGTTCATCATCTTCATGCCCAAGGGGATCCTCGGCGCGGCGCAGGCGGCCTGGGCGCGGCGGCGTGCCGTGGCTATGCCGCGAGCCGCCGCTCGGTCGTGACGCGGCGCAGGTCCATCTCGAACTCGAGCTCCTCGATCGGCGGGCGGCAGTAGTTCCAGACCAGCGCCGACCCCGCGTGCGCCGCGATGTGCGGCACGCAGGCGTGGAAGTCGCGCACCGTGTAGACCTGCGTCGCGCTCGCGTCGCGCCAGCGCGCGCCGAGGCCCGCGAGCCGCGCATCCAGCACGCCGATCACGTAGTCGACCTTGCGCCGCAGGCCCTCGCCCGAAGCGTCGCCGCGCGCGACGATGTCCTCCGGAAAGCGCCCGCCCTCGGGCCATTCGCCGCTGCCGGCCACGACGAAGCCCTGCGGCGCCCCCGGCGCCGGCACCGTGTAGCTGAAGGCGTGGAAGCCGGGCTCGGCGGGCGGCGCGAACTCCGGCGCGACGTTGGACCGCGCCACGGGGTTGTGCCCGCCGCGCACCAGCCCCCATTCGGCGAGCACCGCCACGTAGCCGCGGTTGAACTCGCCGAAGCCCCCGAACGTGAACGGGCGCGGCGAGCGCAGCTCCGCCGCGCACAGCGCGGACTTCGGGCGCCCGATCGCCCTCAGGTGCGCGGCGATCGCCGCGAAGCCCTCGCGCAGCGGCAGCACGCGCGCGAATTCCGCGCGCTCGAGCGCGAATCCCTCGCGCGCGACCACCCCCTGCGAGTAGGCAAACACGCCCTCGAGGAAGTCGTAGCCGCCGTCGGCGAGCGGGAGGAGCCGCGCCATCCCCCGAATATAATCGAACCGGAGATGAGCGCATGGCTCGAGGGCCGCGTGATCGGCCAGACGCGATGGAGCGAGCGCCTGTGCAGCCTGCGGGTGCGGGCGCCGCTCGGCCCGTTCGAGGCCGGCCAGTTCACGAAGCTTGCGCTCGACGTGGGCGGCGAGCGCGTCGCGCGGCCGTACTCGCTGGTCAACCCGCCCGGCGCCGAGCCGCTCGAGTTCTACTACAACGTGGTGAGCGAAGGGCCGCTGTCGCCGCGGCTCGCGGCGCTCGAGGCGGGCGCGGCCGTGCTCGTCGCGCCGAACCCCGCGGGATTCCTCGTGCTGCGCGAGGTGCCCGACGCCGAGAACCTCTGGTTGATCTCGACCGGGACCGGCCTCGGGCCGTTCCTGTCGATCCTGCGCACCGAGGCGCCCTGGGCGCGTTTTTCGCGCGTGACGCTGGTGCATGCGGTGCGCGCGGGGGCCGATCGCGCCTATCGCGACACGATCGCCGGCGTGGCCTCGGCGCGAGGCGAGCGCTTCGGGTTCGTGACCTTCGTCAGCCGCGAGACGGTGCCGGGCACGCTGGCGGGGCGCATCCCGGCGGCGATCGCCGACGGGCGGCTCGAGCAGGCGGCGGGCGTGGCGCTCGGCGCCGAGCAGTCGCACGTCATGCTCTGCGGCAATCCGGCGATGGTGGCCGACGTGACCGCGACGCTCGTCTCGCGCGGCATGCGCAAGCACCGCCGGCGCGCGCCGGGGCACATTACCGTGGAGACCTACTGGTAGGGCCGCAGCCGGCGGTTTGGAGTTAGGATGCCCTCATGAACGATCGGGTCATCCCCACGGGCGGCCTCGAGCAGCCCTCGGCGAGCTACGCCGGGCGCACGCGCTTCACGCAGCTCGAGTACGAGGCGGTGCTCGCCAACGCCTGGATCGGCATCGCGTTCACCCGCGACCGCAAGTTCTTCCTGTGCAACCCGAAGTTCGCCGAGCTGTTCGGCTGGAAGGCCGAGGAGCTGATCGGCCAGCCCGGCGAGGTCGTCTATCCCTCGCGCGAGAGCTACGAGGCGCTCGGGCGCATCGCGGTGCCGGTGCTCTCGGCGGGCAAGCAGCTCGACCTCGACTGGGAGATGAAGAGGAAGGACGGCTCGACCTTCCTCGCGCGCATGATCGCGAAGGGCATCGGCGGGCCGGACGCGCGGCGCGGCACGGTGTGGATCGTCGACGACGTCACCGAAGGGCGGCGGCACACCGACGAAGTGCAGCGGCTGCTGCGCGAGCAGGCGGCGATCTTCGAGACCGCCTCGATCGGGATCCTGTTCGTGCGCGACCACCGCGTCGTGCGCTGCAACGCGCGCTTCGAGAAGATGCACGGCTACGAGCCCGGCGAGCTGACCGGCAAGCCGACCTCGGTGTTCTTCGTCGCCGAGGAGGACCAGCGCAAGATGCTCGAGGTCTACGCGCGGCTGGGCGGCGGGCAGCAGGTCGAGGAGATCACCGAGCGCCGCCGCAAGGACGGCAGCACGATCCTGGTGCGCGCGATCGGCCGCGCGATCGACCCGTCGGACGCCAGGCGCGGCGTGGTCTGGATCACCGACGACATCACCGAGCAGCGCCGCGCCGACCGCGAGCTGCAGCGGCTGCTCGCCGAGCAGGAGGCGCTGCTCAACAACGTAGTGGTCGGCATCTCGTTCTCTCGCGACCGCAAGGTGCTGCGCTGCAACCGGCGCTTCGAGGAGCTGTTCGGCTACGACCCGGGCGAGGCGAACGGCCTGCCGACGCGACGGTTCTACTTCACCGACGAGGAGCACGCGGAGGCCGACGAGCACTACGCCGAGATCGACCGCGGCGAGACGCACCAGCGCGAGCACTGGATGCGGCGGCGCGACGGCACGGGCTTCTGGTGCCGCATGAGCGGACGCGCGCTGATGCCGGGCGACCCGGCGCGCGGCTCGGTCTGGCTGTTCGAGGACATCTCCGCGGCCAAGCGCGCGAGCGAGGAGATGCACCGCGCGCTCGCGGAGCTGAACCTGATCCTCGACAACGCGACGATCGGCATCGCGTTCCTGCGCGAGCGCACGATCCAGCGCTGCAACCGGCGCATGGAGGCGCTCGTCGGCCGCGGGCCGGGCGAGCTCGACGGGCAGAGCACCGAGATCCTGCACGTGTCGCGCGAGGCGTTCGACGAGGTCGGGCGCGCGGGCTACGCCGCGCTCGCGCGCGGCGAGACCTTCACCGAGGAGCGCCAGCTGCGGCGCAAGGACGGCGGCGCGGTCTGGTGCAAGATCGTCGGCCGCGCGATCGACGCCTCGCAGCCGCAGGAAGGCTCGATCTGGATCTACGACGACATCTCGGCCGAGCGCTCCGAGCGCGAGGGCCTCGAGCGCATGGTGACCGAGCGCACGAGCGAGCTGCGCGAGGCGCGCGAGCGCGCGCAGCACCTCGCCGACCACGACCCGCTGACCGGGCTGCCGAACCGGCGGCTGCTCGAGGACCGCCTGACGCAGGCGCTCGCGCTCAGCCAGCGCAACCGCAAGCAGACCGCGGTGATGTTCGTCGACCTCGACCGCTTCAAGGCGATCAACGACTCGCTCGGCCACGTGGTGGGCGACCAGGTGCTGAAGGAAGTCGCGCAGCGCCTGGTGCGGCAGCTGCGCGTCGGCGACACCGTGTGCCGCGTCGGCGGCGACGAGTTCGTCGTCGTGCTGCCCGAGAGCAAGCGCTCCACCGACGCCGCGAACGTCGCGGCCAAGATCATGGAAACGCTGTCGCAGCCGGTGCAGGCGGCGGACCGCGAGCTCATCGTGACGCCCTCGATCGGCATCGCCGTGTTTCCCGAAGACGGCCGCGATGCGTCGATGCTGATCCGCAATGCCGACGCCGCCATGTACCACGCGAAGGAATCGGGGCGCGCCAACTACCAGTTCTTCACCGAGCAGATGAACCAGGCCGCCTCGCGGCGGCTCGCGCTCGAGGGCGACCTGCGCCTGGCCGTGCAAAGGGGCGAGATCGTCGTCCAGTACCAGCCCATCGTGCGCCTCGGCGACGGCGCGACGGTGGCGCACGAGGCGCTCGTGCGCTGGCAGCACCCGGTGCGCGGGCGGGTCGCGCCATCGGAGTTCCTGTCCGCGGCCGAGGACACCGGGCTGATCGTGCCGATCGGCGAGTGGGTGCTGCGCGAGGCCTGCCGCTGGGGCTGCTTCATCGGCACCGACCACGGCGTGCAGGTGGCGGTCAACCTGTCGGCGCGGCAGTTCAACGACCCCGGACTGATCGAGCTGGTGCGGCGCGTGCTCGCCGATACCGGACTGCCCGCCGGGCTTCTCGCGCTCGAGGTGTCCGAGGCCACGGTGATGGCTCAGCCCGACGTCACCGCGAGCACGATGCGCAAGCTGAAGGAGATCGGCGTCGCGATCGCGATCGACGACCTCGGCAGCGGGACGGCCAGCCTCGTCGCGCTCGCGCGCCTGCCCGCGGACAGCCTGAAGGTCGACCGGGCGCTCGTCGCCGACGCGCAGTCCGACCCGGGCGCCGCATCGCTCGCGGCCGGCATCATCGCGCTCGGGCACGCGCTCGGCCGCACGGTCGTGGCCGAAGGCGTCGAAACCGAGGCCCAGCGCGCGCTGCTCGCCGCCGCCGGCTGCGACCGGGCGCAGGGATTCCTGCTCGGGGCGCCGGTGGACCCCGACGAGGCCTCGCGCGACTACGTCTAGTCGCGGTGGATGCCGGCCTGGGCGATGACCTTCGCCCACTTGGCGATGTCGTCGCGCAGGTATTGCCCGAACTCGCCGGGCGTCATGACCAGCGGCGTCGCGCCCTGCTTGGCCCAGGCTTCCTTCACGTCGGGGCTCGTCGTCACCTTCGCGATCTCGGCGTTGAGCCGATCGACGACGTCGGCCGGCGTGCCCTTGGGCGCGACCACGCCGAGCCAGATCGTCGCCTCGTAGCCCGGCACGCCCGCCTCGGCCACGGTCGGCAGCTCGGGCATGATCGCCGAGCGCGCGCGGCCGCTCGTCGCCAGCGCGCGCACCTTGCCCGCGCGCGCGTTCTGCGACATCGTCGTGATCGCGTCGAACATCATCTGCACCTGGCCCGACAGGATCGACAGCCGCGCCTGGTCGCTGCCCTTGTGCGGCACGTGCACGACGTCGACGTCCGCGAGCGATTTGAACAGCTCGCCGGCCATGTGGTACGGCGTGCCGGGGCCGGAGGAGGCGTAGAACAGCTTCCCCGGCTGGCTCTTGGCGAGCGCGATCAGCTCCTTCACGCTGTGAGCCGGCACCGAGGGATGCACGACGAGCAGCAGGTCGGAATAGTTGATCGGCGCGACCGGCACGAAGTCGCGCATCAGCTGGAAGGGCTTTTTCGGCAGCAGCGTCTCGTTCACCGTGTGCGTGTTCGACATCAGCAGCAGCGTGTAGCCGTCGGGCGCCGCCTGCGCGGCGGCCGCCGAGCCGACCACGGAGCCGCCGCCGGGACGGTCCTCGACCACGAACGACTGGCCGAGCGAGGCCTGCAGGCGCTGGCCGAGGAAGCGCGCGTAGATGTCGGCGGGGCCGCCCGCGCCGAAGGGAACGATGATGGTGACGGGGCGCGTGGGATAGGTCTCGGCCGACGCGGCCAGGGCCCAGAGCGCGAGCAGCGCGGCGACAAGGGTTCTCATGGTGTTCTCCTCCTCCGGGTGGGCGGCGAATTATAGGGCCCGGCGCGGGCGCGCTAGGCCGTCAGCTCTATCTTGACCGACGGCGCGGTCCGCAGCGTCTGGTAGACCACGCAATAGCGCTCGGTGAGCTGCATGAGCTTCTCGAGCTGCGCCGGATCGGCATCGGTGTCGAGCACGAACCTGAGGCGAATGTCGCGAAACCCCACGGGCGCGTCCTTGGCGATGCCGAGCGTGCCGCGGACGTCGATTTCGCCTTCGGCGCGCACCTCGCCGCCGCGCAGCGCGATCCCGAGCGCCGTGGCCACCGCGCTCAGCGTCACGCCGGCGCAGGCGACCAGCGCCTGTAGCAGCATGTCGCCCGAGCACGCGAGCGCGCCGGTGCCCCCGCCCGCCGGGTGCAGCCCCGCCGTCACCCGCGCGCGCCCGGTCTCGACGCTGCAGCTCACGTCCTCGCCCAGGCGCCCCGCGGCGCGCAGCGTGATGATCGCGGCTTCGGCGTCGGCGCGGTAGCGTTCCTTGAAGGGCGCCTGCAGGGCGCGCAGCTCATCGGCGTTCATGCGTTCTCCTCAGATCGTATGCTCGCGCTTCTCGCGCAGCCGCTCCTCGGCGCGCTTGATGCTGAACTCCACCCCGAGCAGGTTGGGGTCCGCCTCCAGCGCGCGCCGCCACCAGCGTATCGCAGTCTCGTACTCGCCGAGCTCGAAGTGAATCTGGCCCAGGCCCGAGAGCGCGCCGAAGTGCCGCGGATTGCGGCGCAGCACCTGGTCGCAGTCGGCGATCGATTCCCGGTAGTGGCCGGCAAGGAACTGCACGGTCGCGCGCTTGTTCCAGCCCTCGGCGAAGTCGGGCCGCCGGCGGATGACCTCGGTGAAGGTCGCGATCGCCGCCGAGTTCCGCCCGGCCTGCATCTCGTCGACGCCGCGCGCCATGAGGGCGTCGATGTCGTGATCGCCCGACCGGCCCCAGAGCAGCCACAGGCCCTGCTCGGCGAAGCCGCGCACGAAGGCGCTGTCGTCGCGCAGCCGCTTCATCAGCAGGCCCGCGTCGTCCATGCCGCCATGGTTGGCGACCCAGACGACGGCCTCGGCGCGGCGTTCGGTGACCGGGCTCTCGAGGTCCGCGAGCGCCTGCGTGCGCGAGGCGGGCGGCTCGGGGAATGCGGGCGCAGCCGCCAGTGTTAACGTCAGCGCAGCCGCAAGGCGCAGAATCCTGGACATGAAAGGAGAACGCATGAGAAGCCGAATTCTTCCGTGGATGATAGTCCTCGCCGCACTCCCCGTGCTTGCGCGCGCGGCGGGCGGCGACGCGGCGCCCACGCCCCCCGCCGATCCCGTCATCGCGGCGGCGCAGGAGGCGAATTCGCGGAACGATTTCACGAAATCCGCGGCGATCCTGCGCGAAGCGCTCGCCAAGTCGCCGGACAACGCCGACTACCACAACCTGTACGCCTACGCGATCCGCAAGGGGCCGAATCCCAACATGGACGAGGCCTTCCAGCACTACAACGAGGCGCTGCGGCTCGATCCGAAGCACCGCGGCGCGCACGAGTACCTCGGCGAGGCCTACCTCACGGTCGGCAACCTGCCGCGCGCGAAGGAGCAGCTCGCCGCGCTCGACCAGCTGTGCTTCTTCGGCTGCGACGAATACACCAAGCTGAAGAACGCGATCGGCGAGTACGAGGCGACGCACCGGCAGTGAAGGCCCGGGGCGGATTACACTGCGCCCCGTGCGTCCCAGCTTCGTCTTCATCCTCGCCGACGACCTCGGCTACGCCGACCTCGGCTGCTACGGGGGGCGCAGCGGCTGCTCGCCGGTGCTGGACCGGATGGCGCGGGAGGGCCTGCGCTTCACCGAGGGCTACGCGAACTCCTCGGTGTGCTCGCCGACGCGCTTCGCGCTCGCCACCGGCCGCTGGCAGCACCGGCTGCGCGGCGGCGCCGACGAGCCGATCTCGGGCAGGAAGCGCGGCGACCCGACGCTCGGGCTGCCGCCCTCGCACCCGACGCTCGCCTCGCTGCTGCGGGACGCCGGCTACGCGACGGCGCTCGTCGGCAAGTGGCACCTCGGCTACCCGCCGCACTTCCATCCGCTGAAGAGCGGCTATCGGGAGTTCTTCGGCTCGCTCTCGGGCGGCTACGACTACTTCACGCACCGCGACACCGCGGGCATGCACGACCTGTGGGACGGCGAAGCCGAGGTGCATCGCGAGGGCTACATGACCGACCTGCTCTCGGAGCGCGCGGCGCAGTATGTGAGCCGCATGGGGAAGCAGCCCTTCCTGCTCTCGCTGCACTACAACGCGCCGCATTGGCCGTGGGAGACGCGCGCCGACGAGGCCGAGGCGCGCCGCATCGAGAAGATCTGGCACACGGACGGCGGCTCGCTCGCCGTGTACCAGACGATGATCCACCACATGGACGAGGGCATCGGCCGCGTGCTGGCGGCGCTGCCCGACCCGGCGAACACGCTCGTCGTCTTCACGAGCGACAACGGCGGCGAGCGCTTCTCCGACACCTGGCCGCTGGTCGGCAAGAAGATGGACCTGCTCGAAGGCGGGATACGCGTGCCCTACCTGGTGCGCTGGCCCGCGCGCGTGAAGTCGGGCGGCGTCACGGCGCAGCACGCGATCACGATGGACTGGGTGGCGACGATCCTCGAGGCCGCGGGCACGGCGGCGAATCCCGACTATCCGCTCGATGGCCGCAGCCTGATGCCGGTGCTCGCGGACCCCTCGGACGTCTTCGCGCGCGACCTCTACTGGCGCATGAAGTACCGCGCGCAGCGCGCCGTGCGCTCGGGCGACTGGAAATACTTCGCCAGCGAGGACGGGGAGTTCCTGTTCAACCTCGCGCTCGACGCTCGCGAGCGCGCCAACTACGCGAAGCGCGAGCCGCAGCGGCTCGCCGAGCTGCGCGCCAGGTACGAGGCCTGGGAGCGCTCGATCCCGCCGATCCCCCCCGACGCCGCGTTCAGCATCCCGTACACGCGCGCCGACCTGGCGCATCCGTCGTAAGAAGGGGACAGTCCCCATTTGGAGGAGCCCATGATCCACGTCGTCGCCGTCATCACCGCCAAGCCCGGCATGCGGGGGAAGATCCTCGAGCACTTCCGCGCGAACGTCCCCGCCGTGCGCGCGGAGAAGGGGTGCATCGAGTACGGGCCGGCGGTGGACGCCGACCCGGCGCCGCCGATCCAGACCAAGTACGGCGCCGACACCTTTCTCGCGATCGAGAAGTGGGAAAGCCTGGACGCGCTGAAGGCGCACGCCGCGGCCCCGCACATGGCGGCCTACGCGGCGAAGGTGAAGGACATGATCGCGAGCCGCGTCATCCACATCCTGTCGCCGGCGTAATCGCGCGCACGAGCGCCGCGAGCGCCCGGTTCGCGGGCGTCGGCACGCCGAGCGCCTCGCCGCGGCGCACGACGTAGCCGTTCAGGTGCTCGATTTCGGTCGGCTTGCCGCGCGCGAGGTCCTGCGCGGTGGAAGAATACTGCGTGGGCATCGCGCCGGCGATGCCGAAGGTGCGCTCGGTGACGTCCGGCGCCATGGCGATGCCGCTCGCCTTCGCTACCGCGAGCGTCTCCTCGATCACGTCGCGCATGACATCGCGCACGCCGGGCACCTCGATCATCCTGCCGTACGGCATGCGCGCGATCGCCGAGAGCGCGTTGTACGCGCAGTTGGCCACGAGCTTCGCCCACAGCTCGCCCGCGACGTTGGGCGAGACCGCGGTCTTCACGCCGGCGTGCTCGAACCAGGCCTTCGCCAGCGCGAGCGTTGCCTCGGGCACCGCGCGGCCGAACGCCCCGATCACGAGGTCTCCCCGGCCGTGGTGCCTGAGGTGCCCGGGGCCCGCCATCTCGCTCGCGACGTAGACCGCCGCCCCGAGCACGGGTTGCGCGAGGCGCGCCTGCAGCCGCTCGACGTTGTCGACGCCGTTCTGCAGGCTGATCACGATCGCGCCCGCGTCCAGGTGCGGCGCCATCTGCGCCGCGGCCTCGTCGGTGTCGGTGGATTTCAC
>Ga0335085_10005503_pt1 | contig 20269 bp, 17 predicted proteins | sample Lox_Sample_45_FD_206712 | JGI IMG/M metagenome (GOLD analysis project Ga0335085, IMG submission 206712) | Soil microbial communities from Loxahatchee National Wildlife Refuge, Florida, United States - Lox_Sample_4.5 | ecosystem: Environmental > Terrestrial > Soil > Wetlands | place: USA...
GTCAGGAACGTGACGATCGCGCCGTAGTTCAGCGGCTTGAGCGTGCCGCCGGAGCCGGTGCAGGACACGCCGTGCCCGCCGCTCGACGTCACCACGGCCTGCCCACCGGGCTGGCTGGACGACGAGCCGCTCACCGCGGTGGCCGTGGCGTGCGCGGCCCGGGCATGCCGGGGGTGATAGCTGCTGGTCAGCGCCGAGGCCGGCGGGTCGGTGGGTACCCGAAGCACCTCACCGGTGTAGATCAGGTTGGGGTCACTGACCGTGCCGCGGTTGACCCGGTACAGGTAGGGCCAGTCGCCGGCGTGCCCGTAGAACCGTTGCGCGATCCCGGACAGGGTGTCCCCGGTGCGGACCGTGTAGGAGCGGCCGGCCTGGGCGCGGGCCGTCCGCCGGGCCGGCGCCGCGGCCAGCGTCGGGGCCTGGCCGGCCACCGTGGCCTGGGTGGCCTGAGTGGCCTGAGTGGCCTGGGTGGCCTGAGTGGCCTGAGTGGCCTGGGTGGCCTGAGTGGCCTGGGTGGCGGCGCCCGCGGGGGCGGCAGCGACCACGGATGCCGTGCCGCCTGCGGCCAGCGCCCCGGCCACGGCCACCGCCGGGGCGGCGGTACCGGCTCGCTGGGCCGCCTGCTGGAGCGGGGAGGGCGCCGCGTGCCGCCCGGTCTTCCTGATCTTCCTGCTACGCCGGTGTGCTGGAGTCATGTGTGCTGGGGTCACGGAGCTGCCTAACCACGATGCGGCGCCCAGCTACGCGGCGCTGGGGGCGCCTCTCGCCGGGCCGGACAAGTTCTCAGCCGGCATCATGGCAGCACATTCATCGCAATAGGTCTTAAATCAGACAAACAGCCTCACCAAGTCACAGACAGCTCAACTGTACTCAGACGTGCACGGCTCGCCCGGGTACAGCCAGCCCAGGCGCAGCCAGCCCGGTACCCGGGTCAGCGGTGCCCGGCCAGCGACTGCCGGGCCCGGGCCAGCGTTTCCAGCAGGTTGGCCTCGGTCGTGAGCGCCTCGGCGTCGGCCACCGACAGCCAGCGCAGCGGCGCGTCCGGCCCTTCCGGCACCACCGCGTCCGGGGTCCGGGTGGCCAGCAGGAACCGCACGTCGGCGTGCTCGTGGGCGGGCTCGCCGCGGCCCTCGGGGACGCTGACCACCGCGACGTGCCGGATGCGCGCGTCCGGCCAGGGCACCAGGTCGGTCAGGCCGGTCTCCTCCTCGGCCTCGCGCAGCGCGATGCCGAGCGGGTCGGTCTCGCCCGGGTCACCGTGCCCACCCACCTGCAGCCAGGCCTGCTGGCGGCGATGCCAGCGCAGCAGCACCCGGCCGCTGTCCGGGTGCACGATCAGCGCGGACGCGGTGACGTGCAGCGGCAGCGAGCGCAGCCACGGGTCGGGCTCGGACTCGGTCAGCGAACGGGTACGAGCCACGTCGGCGGTCTCGGCCGCGCCTTCCGGCTGGTAGTCATCGAGCATGCCGAGCAGCGTACTGTCTCTCCCCGCTTATTGCAGGCTGGCGAATCGCTCGGGTATCTCTTTTACCTACAGCCTGTCGCAGCCATTTTCACTCCGGAAACCTGCGGCCGGACTTACATGGTTGGCTGGCGCAGGTCAGCGAGTTGCCGAAGCCCTTAGAGGGAATATTCGATGGCATTTCTCGGCTGACCTGATCAGCAAGATCGAAATGGGCCAGCGCACTCAGAGATGGGCGCCGGCGGCGGACGACGCCTGGGCATGTGAGGATGCTCAGATGCCACCTCGCGCGGATGCCGTCGATCCGGCGCGCCTCGCTCAGTGGTGCCTGGAGCATCTCGGCAGCCCGCCAGCGGACGAGATCTTCAGATCCGGGTACCTCTCCACAGTCATCGGGCTCCGGCTGGCCGACGACCGTGCGGTCGTGGTCAAGGTTCGCCCGGACTCGCCTCGGATAGCGGCGTGCGTCGAAGTCCAGCGTCGCATGTTCCAGGCCGGCTATCCGTGCCCCCGGCCGCTCACTGGCGCCGTCTCTTTTGGCGCGGACGTCGCGACCGCGGAGGCATACATCCCCGGCGGCGCCATGCTCCCGACCCCGGACCACGCGGCCCAGTCCTTCGCTGCGGCGTTCGCGTGGCTGATCAGACTGGCCCCGCGGCCGGCCGAGGTGTCCACGCTCGACCCGCCACCCCCGTGGGCGGCGTGGCGGCACGCCGGGAGCGGGCTGTGGCCGTGCCCGGAGAGCCCTGACTTCAACCTCAACGAGGTGACCGGCCCGGAGTGGATCAACGATGCCGCACGCCGTGCCCGGGCCCGGCTGCGAGCCGGCGGGTCCGAAGCCGTGCTCGGCCACTGTGACTGGCTGGCCGGTAACCTGCGCTGGAACGGAGACGCGCTCCTGGTAGTACACGACTGGGACAGCATGACCGCTGACAGCGAAGCCGTGCTGGTTGGCTTCGCTGCCGCGCTGTATCCGGGCGCCAGCGCGGACGAGCAAGCCACCGTCGAGGACACCGAACGGTTCCTCGCCGCGTATTGCCAGGCTGGTGGCCGCGAGTTCAGCGCCGACGAACTCGAACGGTCGTGGGCCGCTGGCGTCTGGACCAGGGCCTACGACGCCAAGTGTCAGCACACGTCCGGGCAGCCCATCACGGCACTGTCCGAGCATGAGGCCCGCGAGCGCCTCCGCCGCAGCGGGACCGGCTCGCGGAGGCCATAACCGCGAACCGCCAGAATGGCGCGATACTGGAGATATGGCACTACGGCGGGCGGGGGCGCTGAGATGAGCGTAACCGGGGAACCGCCGACGCAGACGGCGGGAGGTGGCGGCGAGGGCGGGTGACCAGTTGGGCTGAGTCACATCCAGTCGTTGTGGCGGGGCCAGGCCAGCAGGGTGTCCACCAGCTCCGGGGGGTCGTCCGCGACGCGGGCCGGGGTGCTGGCGAACCGGCCGCGGTAGAACAGCAGCGGCTGGCCGGCCACGCATTCGCCCAGTTCCACCACCCGGCCCAGCACCACGAAGTGGTCCCCGGCCTCGTGCACCGCCTCGACCGTGCAGCCGGCCCAGGTGAGCACGCCGTCCAGCACCGGCGCCCCGGACGCGCACGGCGACCAGCGCAGCCCGGCGAACTTGTCCCCGCCGCTGGTGCCGAACACCCGGGCCAGCTCACGCTGCCCGCCCGCCAGCACGTTGGCGCAGAAGTGCCCGGCCTGCTCGATCCGCGGCCAGGTGGCCGACGTGCGGGCCGGGCAGAACAGCACCAGCGGCGGGTCCAGCGACAGCGCGGCGAACGACTGGCAGGCGAAGCCGGCCGGGCCGGCCTGGTCCACGGTGGTGATCACCGTCACCCCGGTGCAGAAGTGCCCGAGCACCTGCCGGAACCGGGCTGGATCCGGGTCGTGGGCCACCGGGCTGAGGCCGGCCGGGACGGTCATGCGCCCGGCGCCGTCCAGCTGTGCCCCCACAGGCTGATCGCGGTGGTCTCCCGGCTGACCCAGGTGGCATCGTCCACCACCAGGCCGTCGGTGCCGTACTCGATGTCGAACCCACCCGGCGCCCGGGCGTAGAACGACACCATCTGGTCGTTGGCGTGCCGGCCCAGCGTGGCCGACGGCGGGGCGCCGCGCCGGGCGCACCGGTCCATGGCCCGGCCCACGTCGTCCAGCGTGGCCACCTCCATCATGATGTGCACGATGCCGGACTCGGCCGCGAACGGGGCCAGCGCGAGCGAGTGGTGCCGCGGGTTGCAGCCCAGGAAGCGCATCCACAGCGGCGGGCCGCCGGCCGGCCGGCCGAACAGCTCCGGCGCCATCCGCATCGAGTCGCGCAGCCGGAAGCCGAGCACGTCGGTGTAGAACCGCAGGGCCGGCTCCTCGTCCGGGGCGGGCAGCACCACGTGGCCCAGGCCCATCCCCCCGGTGACGAAGCGGTTCCCGTATGGGCTGACCGCGGGCCGCGCCTCCAGGGCCGCGCCGCTGAACGCCTCCAGCGGGTTGCCCGCCGGGTCCTCGAAGCGCAGCAGCGCGCCGACCCGGCGCTCGGCCAGCTCGGCCGGGGTGCCCGTCTTGACCGCGACGCCGGCCGCGTCCAGCATCCGGCCCAGCTCGCGCAGCGCACCCTCGTCCGGCACTTCCCAGCCCGCCGCGAGCAGCCGGTCCTGCTCCCCCGCCGTGATCACCAGCCGGGCCGGGAACTCATCCATCCGCAGGTACAGCGCCTGCTGCTGCGGCCCGCGGCCCTCGACCAGCCCGAGCATTTTTATGCCGAACGCCCGCCACGCCTCGATGTCGGTGGCCTCGATGCGGAGGTAGCCGAGGGACTGGATCGGCGTCATGGCGTGTCCCCTTCCAGGAAGCTCATCGCCAGCCGGTTGAACTCGTCGAACTTCTCCAGCTGGGCCCAGTGCCCGCAGCCGCCGAACACGTGCAGCTGGGCCCGGCGGATCAGTTTCAGCGCGACCAGCGCGCCGTCCAGCGGGTTGACCCGGTCCTCGCGGCCCCAGATCAGCAGCACCCGGTTACGCAGCCGGTGCGCTTCGCGCCAGAGCAGGCCGTCCTCGGCGGTGGCCGGGTCAAAGAACGATGCGCCCAGCGAGGCCATGGCGGCCAGCGCGGCCGGGTCGCTGGCCGCGGCGAACCGCTCGTCCACCAGCTCGTCGGTGACCAGCCGCTGATCGTGCACCAGCGTGCGCAGGAACGCGGCCAGCTTCTCCCTGGTCGGACCGGGTGGCGCGGAGAACTCCATCAGCCGCTTGACACCCTCGGTCGGGTCCGGGGCGAACACGTTAAGGCTGAGCCCGCCGGGGGCCATCAGCACCAGCCGGCCGGCCCGGTCCGGGTAGTTCAGCGCGAACCGGACGGCGGTGCCGCCGCCCAGCGAGTTGCCGATCAGGTGCACCCGCTCAAGGCCGAGCGTCTTGAGCAGGCCGGCCAGCGCGTCGGCGGAGAACGTGAAGTAGTTGCCGGTCACCGGCGGCCGGTCCGACTGGCCAAAGCCGGGCTGGTCGACCAGCAGGGTGCGGAACCGGCCCGCCAGCACCGGCAGGTTGCGCCCGAAGTTGCTCCACCCGGACGCGCCAGGACCGCCGCCGTGCAGCAGCACCACGGGCGGGGCGTCCGGCGGGCCATCTTCGTGGTAATGCAGCCGCATACCGGCCGCGTCGGCGAACCGGCTGGTCTCGGCGGGCTCGGTCATCCGGCGGTCCCTCAGATCATCCCGTCGGGCTGGATGCGCAGGCCGAACTCGCCGCGGCCGAACATGGACAGCGCCCGTTCCGGGTCGTTGATCGCGTGCACCCGGCCGGCGTGCGCGTCCCGCCAGAACCGCTGGATCGGCGTGCCCACCTTGAGCGCCCGGCCGCCGGAGTTCTCGAACAGCAGATCCACCGCGCTGATGGCCCGGCCGGTGCCGAGCACCTGGTCCCGGCGGACCCGCAGCCGCAGCGGCAGCGGGATCTTCTCGCCGGCCCGGGCGCGGGCCATCAGCTCGGCCATGTTCCGCTCCAGGGCCAGCCAGGCGGCGTCCAGCTCGGCCGCGGCCTCGGCCACCCGGACCTGGGAGTGCGGGTCCTCGGCCGCCTTCTGCCCGACGTAGGAGGCGCGCACCCGGTCCTGCTGGTAGGCCACGTGCGCGGCGTACGCGCCCAGGCCCATGCCGATGATCGGGGTGGTGATCGAGTAGGAGAACAGCGAACCGTAGGGCAGCCGGTACAGCGCCGCCGGGTTGACGTCCTGGCCCGGGCAGACGCACTTGAACACGTCGGTGAAGCTGAGCGAGTGGTGCTCGGGCACGAACACGTCGTCCACCACGATGTCGTTGCTGCCGGTGCCGCGCAGCCCGACCGTGTCCCACACGTCGTCAATGGTGTAGTCGCTGGCCGGCAGCAGGAACGTGCGGAAGTCGACCGGGTTGCCGTCGCTGTCCGGGACGATGCCGCCGAGCAGCACCCAGCTCGCGTGGTCGCAGCCGGACGAGAAGCTCCACCGGCCGGACAGCCGGTGCCCGCCGTCGGTGGCCTGCGGCTTGCCGGTCGGCGCGTAGGACGAGGAGATCCGGGTGTTCGGGTCGGCCGCCCACACGTCCTGCTGGGCCTGGTCCGGGAACAGCGCGAGCTGCCACGGGTGCACGCCGAGCACCGAGGAGACCCAGCCGGTCGAGCCGCACGCGCTGGCGATCATCCGGACCGCGGTCAGGAACGTGACCGGGTCGGCCTCGTAGCCGCCGAACCGGGACGGCTGCAGCAGCTTGAAGAACCCCGTCTCGGCCAGCGCCTTGATGGACTCGGCCGGCACGACCCGGTTGTCCTCGGTCTCCTGCGCCCGGTCCCTCAGCACCGGCAGCAGGTCAGCGACCCCGGCCAGCACGTCCTGCCCGACGTTCTCACTCACCGGACCATCCTCCGATCGGCTGCCATCGCCACCAGACTAGAACATGTTCTAGTCTATTAGTAAGGCAGCGACCGTAGAGGAGTGCTGATGAACGACGGGGACGGCATACGGACCATCGTTCCGGGCACACCGCCAGCCCGATTTGCCCGCGGCTGGCACTGCCTGGGCCTGGCCGGCAGGTTCCGGACCGGCGGCCCGCACGAGGTACTGGCGTTCGGCACGAAATTGGTGGTGTTCGCGGACTCGGCCGGTGCGCTGCATGTGCTCGATGCCTATTGCCGTCACATGGGCGGTGACCTCAGCCGTGGTGAGATCCGCGGCGACGTGGTGGTGTGCCCGTTCCACGGCTGGAACTGGGGCGCGGACGGCCGGTGCGCGCGCATACCGTACGCGCGGCGGGTGCCACCCGCGGCACGGACCCGGTCGTGGACCACGCTGGAGCGCAACGGGCACCTGTTCGTCTGGAACGATCCACAGGGGAACGCGCCGCCCGAGGACGTCACGATCCCGGTCATCGAGGGCGCGGGCTCGGCCGAGTGGAGCGGCTGGACCTGGGACACGATCCTGGTCGAGGGGGCGAACTGCCGCGAGGTCATCGACAACGTGGTGGACATGGCGCACTTCTTCTACATCCACTTCGCGCTGCCGACCTACTTCAAGAACGTGTTCGAGGGGCACATCGCCACCCAGTACCTGCGCACGCGGTCGCGGGCGGACGTGCCGGATGGCTCGAACTACGCCTCGGGCGGGGACACCACGCTGCGCTCCGAGGCGTCCTACTACGGGCCGTCCTACATGATCAACTACCTGGAGCACGACTACCACGGGATGATCATGGAGAGCGTGCTGATCAACTGCCACTACCCGGTCACACCGAACTCGTTCCTGCTCCAGTGGGGCGTGATCGTGAAGCGGCCGGCGGGCCTGTCCAACGAGCACGCCGGCAAGGTGGCGGCCAAGTTCGCCAAGTTCGTCGGGCTGGGCTTCGAGCAGGACGTGGACGTGTGGCTGCACAAGAGCCGGGTGGACAACCCGCTGCTGTGCGCCGAGGACGGCCCGGTCTACCAGCTGCGCCGCTGGTACGAGCAGTTCTACGTGGATGTCGCGGACATCCAGCCGGACATGACCGCGCGGTACGAGTTCGAGGTGGACACCACCCGGGCGGTGGCCGCCTGGGACGCCGAGATAGCGGAGAACCTGGCTGCCGCCCAGGCCGCCGGGGAGCCCGCCGAGGTGGCCGGGCAGCCCGCCGAGGCCGGCTGACCATGCCGCCCGAGCCGCCGCCGAACGGCCGGCCTGCCGACGAGCGGCGGCCGGTGACCCGCGAGGTCCGCTGCGCGCGCTGCGCCGCGGTCGTGCTGGCGGCCAAGTTCAGCCTGCAGCAGACCAGCGTGCAGTGGACCGCGGACGCGGTGCGCGGCTGCGCCGAGTTCGCCGCCCGGGTGACCGCCGGCGAGCAGAGCGCGCTCATCGACGGCTGCGCCAGCCTGCGGGCCAGCATCGACGCGGCGGTACGGGACGGCCGCCTCCCGGTGGTCTCACCCGTACCTGAGAACGCTGCGCCTGAGGTCGCGGGCCGGTGACGCCACCACGGGAGTATCACCGGCTGCGGGTAGCCGAGGTGATCACGGAAGCGGGTGGCGCCTGCTCCCTGGTGCTGGACGTGCCGGCGGACCTGACCGGGGCGTTCGGCTACCGGCCCGGGCAGTTCCTCACCGTGCGGGTGCCGAGCGACCGGGACGGCTCGGTGGCCCGCTGCTACTCGCTGTCCAGCTCGCCGCACACCGGCGACCGGCCGACCATCACCGTGAAGCGGACCGACGGCGGGTACGCGTCCAACTGGCTGGCCGACAACCTGGCCGCCGGGAGCATGCTGGACACGCTGCCGCCGGCCGGCACGTTCTGCCCGGAGTCACTGGATGCGGACTTCCTGCTGTTCGCGGCGGGCAGCGGGATCACCCCGGTGATCTCCATCCTCAAGTCGGTGCTGGCCCGCGGCCGGGGCCGGGTCGTGCTCAGCTACGCCAACCGGGACGAGCGGTCGGTCATCTTCGGTGCCGAGCTGCGCCAGCTGGCCGCGGCGGCCGGTGACCGGCTGGCCGTGGCGCACTGGCTGGACTCGGTGCAGGGCCCGCCCACCGCGGCCGCGCTGGCCGCGCTGGCCCGGCCGTACGCCGCGTTCGAGACGTTCATCTGCGGCCCGGACCCGTATCTGGCCGTAGTGCGCGACGCGCTCGGCCAGCTCGGCGTGCCATCGCGCCGGGTGCACACCGAGCGGTTCCTGTCGCTGGCCGAGAACCCGTTCGAGGCGACCGCGGCGCCGGCCGACGGCGGGCTGGCGGCCACGCTGGAAGTCACCCTGGACGGGGAGAAGCGCGAGCTGGCCTGGCCGCCGGGCAGCCGGATGCTGGACGTGCTGATCGAGGCGGGCCTGGAGGCGCCGTACTCCTGCCGCCAGGGGGTGTGCGGGGCGTGCGCCTGCCAGCTCACCGGCGGCGAGGTGGACATGGCGCACAACGAGGTGCTGGAGCCAGAGGACCTGGCCGACGGCTACATCCTGGCCTGCCAGGCCACCCCCCTGACCGAGTCAGTAAGCATCACCTACTAGCCAGGATCTCCCGAGGTCTTCCTCGTGATCATGACTTCAGTGCGACTCTTTTAGCACCTAAGTCATGATCACGAACTCGGGCAGCTGGCTGGGTTGCCCTCTCGGCCAAAACTGGAACGTGTTCTAGTATTGAGGTCCGGAGGTGCCATGGACGAGGCCGAGTTCGACGTGGTCGTGGTGGGCAGCGGCGCGGCTGGCATGACCGCCGCGCTGACCGCCGCGCACCATGGGCTGAGCGCGCTGGTGGTGGAGAAGACCGACCGGTTCGGCGGCTCCACCGCCCGGTCCGGCGGTGGCATCTGGGCGCCTGGCAACACAGTGCTGAACCGGGCCGGGGTGGCCGACTCACCGGAGCAGGCCCGCGCCTACCTGGCGCACGTGGCGGGCGACGGCGTCGAAGCGGCCCGGCAGCAGGCACTGCTGGCGCACGGCCCGGCCATGCTGGACCTGGTCCGCGCGCTCACGCCGGTGGATTTCGCCTGGGTGCCGGGGTACGCGGACTACTACCCGGAGGCGGACGGCGGCGTGGCCGCCGGGCGCAGCGTGGAACCCATCCCACTGGACGCCCGGGTGCTCGGCCCGGAACTGGCCCACCTCAACCCGCCCTACCTGCCCACCCCCGCGGGGGTGACCATCACCCAGGCGGAATACCGGTGGATCAGCCTGGGCCCGCGGCACCCACGGGCCATGCTGGCCTCGGTCAAGGTGGCCGGCCGGCTCCTCCGCTACCGGGTGCTGCGGCAGCAGTTGCTGACCATGGGCCAGGCGCTGGCCGCCGGGCTGCGGGCCGGGCTGCGCGACCTGGCCGTGCCGGTCTGGCTGGACACCCCGATGACCGGCCTGCGCATCGAGGACGGCCGGGTCACCGGGGTCGAGGTGACCCGGGACGGCCAGCCCGCGCTGATACGGGCCCGGCGCGGCGTGCTGCTGGCCGCGGGCGGCTTCGAGCGCAACGGGGCGATGCGGGAGCGCTACCAGCAGGCGCCGATCGGCACCGACTGGACCACCGGCTCGGCCGGCAACACCGGTGACGCGATCGTGGCGGGCGAGGCCGCCGGGGCCGCGCTCGACCTGATGGACGACGCCTGGTGGGGCCCGTCCATCCCACTGGCCCGCGGCCCGTACTTCTGCCTGGCCGAACGCAGCCTGCCCGGCTGCATCCTGGTCAACGGGGCGGGCCAGCGGTTCGTGAACGAGTCCGCCCCCTACGTGGACGCGGTGCACGCCATGTACGCCGGGCACACGCCCGACGTGCCGCACATCCCGTCCTGGCTGATCACCGACCAGCGGTACCGGGATCGCTACGTGTTCGCCGGGCTGCCGCCACGCAAGTCACTGCCCCGCCGCTGGTACGCGGCGGGCGCGGTGTTCCGCGCACCGGACCTGGCCGGGCTGGCCGGCCAGATCGGCATCGACGGCGCGGCGCTGGCCAAGACCGTGGACCGGTTCAACGAGTTCGCCGAGGCCGGCCGGGACGCCGACTTCGGCCGCGGCGACTCCGCCTACGACCGCTATTACGGCGACCCGCGGCAGCGGCCCAACCCGAACCTGGCCCCGCTCCAGCGGCCGCCGTTCTACGCCATCAAGATCGTCCCAGGCGACCTGGGCACCAAGGGCGGGCTGCGGACCGACGAACGGGCCCGGGTGCTGCGTGCCGACGGCTCGGTCATCCCGGGCCTGTATGCCGCGGGCAACACCAGCGCGGCCGTGATGGGGCACAGCTACGCCGGCGCGGGGGCGACGATCGGCCCGGCGATGACGTTCGGCTACCTGGCGGCGCTGGACCTGGCCGGGGCGAGTTAGCCGGTACTGGCGTTCGGCTAGAGAAGTCTGTGCCGGGATCTGTGCGGCACATGTGAATCAACGGGAGCGGAGTTCGCTCGTTTGCATGTTTGCACGGCTCGTGCGGCTGGCCAATTCCCAGGTTGCCGGATCGCTGCGGGTTAGACGCGTAGCCTCTTAAGTAGTTGCAATAAAGCCGCCGGAGTTGTGCACCATCGGCCTTCGGACGGCGTCTAGTTGCGGGGGCCTGAGAGGAGGCGTCGGTGGGGACGGATGCGACGCCCAGCCGCTCCGGGCAGTCAGCTTCCGGTGAGCCGGCTCGGGCCAGGTGGGGACATTGACACATGGGCTGGGTGACGAGGCCTGGCTGGGGTTCATCGCGGCGCTGACCCTGCTCCTGGTGGCGACGATTCTCAGCGTCATCAGGCAGCCGCCCTGGGTACCGCCGCCGCCAGCCGAGGAGCCCAGCGGGCCGGAACTGGCCGAACGGTGGCCCGGCCATCCGGCGCCGTCGAACGGGCGGCACTCGGCTCCAGCCGCACCCGGGACGGGCGGGCCGCCCCCGGCCCGGCCCGCTGTCAGGCCCGCGGCCCAGCAGCGGCCGGCCCCACTGCCGGTCCGGCAGCCAGGCCAGTCTGGCTGGCCGGCCCCGGTGGCGGCGGGCAGGCTGGCCGGGCCGGAGAGCCCGGCCGAGCCGGACGCCCTGGCCTGGCCGAACGGCGGGCAGCCGCAGGTCACCGGCGGGCCGCCCTGGGGCCCGGCCCCGCGGCCACCGGGCGCACTACCGTAGCCCGGGAAAATTTCCACGCGCGCAACGGTGCGCGAGCCATACCCTGGGCCGGTGACGTCGGAGGAAGGCCCGCGGGCGATGTTCCGCCCGGCCCTGCTGGCCACGGGGTTAGGCGCGCTCTGGTGCGCCGACTGGGAGTACCCGCTGCTGGTCCGGGTGGATGAGCCGGACCGTACCCCGCAGGTCTGGGCCAGCTGGCCGGCCGCGGAAGGGCCGCAGGGCCTCGCGGTGGGCCGGGACGCCGTCTGGCTGCTGCCGGGCCAGGGTGATCAGCTGCTGGAGGTTGACCCGGCGGGCGGCGGGGTCACCGCGCACCCGGTGCCGTTCCCGCTGGCCGGGATCGCGGCTGGCCGGGACGCCGTGTTCGGCATCGGCCAGCTGGGCGATCCGCGGGTCCTCCGGTTGGCCCCGGGCGGCGAGGCCGTCTCGGCGCCCGCCGGGGAGGTGCGGACCCTCGGCCTGGTCGCGGCGAGCGCGGAGTATGTGTGGGTGGTCGATGACGAAACGGCGACGGTGCTCGCGCTGGACGCGGGCTCGCTGGAACCGGCGGGGTCGTTCCGCCACGTCGGTGCGCCGTCCGCGCTGTTCGCCCGGGGCACGCAGGCCTGGTACGTCTACGCGCCCGAGCGGGAGTACCAGGGCGAGGACGGCCGCCAGGGCCGGGCCATCCAGTTCGGCCCCGGCGGGCCCGGGATAGAGGTGCTCCGGATGGACGCCGCCACCGGGACCGCCGAACGGCTCGCTGGGCTGGCCGGGCTCGCCGCGGCGGCGCTCGGCGGAGACCGGCTGTGGATTTCCGGTGAGCAGTGGGAGGGACCGGACGAGGACCCGGTGACCTCGCTGCGCTGCCTTGACCTCGACGGCCGGGACCTGCACACGGTGGAACTGCCGGGCCAGATCGACGCGATCGCGGCCGACGGCACGCTGGTGTGGGTAACGGGCTTCCGGCGCTCCCAGCAGGCGCACCTCGTCTCCGTGCTGAACCCGGCCGGCGCGGTGACCGGGGAAGTGAGCTTCGAGGCGATCGACCTCACGCCGTGGGCGCCGCCCGAGGCGGAACGGGTGCGGCTGCCGCTGGCCGAGCGGGCCCCGGCCATCCGGGACGCGGTAGCGGCGTCCCTCGGCCAGCCTCACCAGGCGGTCAGCCGGTTCGGCGATCGGTATGAGGTTCCCGCGGTCAGCCCGGAGTTCCAGCTGGAGCGGGTCGAACTGCACGGCGGCGGAGATGACTACGAGATCGCCGTACTGTTCCGCTGGGCCGGCGAGACCGGCCTGTTCGGGATGCGCTTTGACCTTTCCGCTGACGACGGGGACTTCGACGCCCCGGACGCCTACATCTCCGTCTACGCCGAGGAGAACCTGCTCGCCTCGGGCTATGGACTGGCCAACGCGGCCCGGGAGCCCGCGGACGGTATTACCTGGCTGCGCTGGCCGCGGGCATAACCTCGCGGCCGTGCCTGCGCGCGGGGCGGCTAGGAGGGACACTGGAACGTGTGGCGTGATGCAATCCGCGGCGCGCCCCAGGCGTCGCTGCGGGTCAAGCTGGTCGCGGTGCTGCTATGCCTGCTCGCCGGCGCGGCCGTGGTCATCGTCACGGTCGGCGCCAGCGCGCTGCGCGGCCAGCTGGTCCGCCAGGCCGGTGGGCAGATCCGGATGTACGCGCACGAGCTGACCAGCCAGCCGTTCCAGCTGCTGGGCACGTCCCGGGCCGCGCCTGCGGCGATCGTCCCGTTCAACGGGCTCGGCACCGGGGGCGAGGCCCGGCCGCCAGGCGCGGCCGACCGGGTCGGCGCCGCCGGCGCGGCCAGCACGCCAAGCTCGTCGCGGGCGAAGGGCGCGACCGCCGCGACAGGCGCCACGGGTACATCGGTCACGATCTCCACCACGTTCGCCGGGCCCCGCGGAGTCAGCATCGAACTGCGCGGACCGGGGAGACAATTGCTGCTCAGCACGGGCCCGGGCACCCGGCCAGGGGCAGCGGCGCCGGCCGCGTTCGCCCCCGTTCCGGCGCGCACCGGCGTGCTGCGCACGGTCCAGGGCGTAGGCGGCAGTTACCTGGTGATCGCCGAGCCGGTGCGCTTCACGGCCCAGCGGCTGGTGTTCGCCTATGGGGCCGACGACTTCTCGATCACCGGCGGGGCCCGGGCCGGCCAGCCGGGCCAGAAGGTCCAGCCGGGCCAGGCCGGCACGCTGGTGGTCGGGCTGCGCCTGGCCAGCATCGATCAGCCGGTCCGCGGGCTCACCATGCTGGCCCTGGCGGTAAGCGCGGCCGTCATCCTGATCGCCGGCGGGCTGGCCTGGGCCGCGATCCGGTTCTTCCTGCGCCCGGTCACCCGCGCGGCCCAGGCCGCCGACGCGGCCGCTGCCGGGGTAGCCGCCGCCGGTGGCGGCAGCGGGCTGGCCAGCGACGGCATTGAGCTAGCCGGCCTGGTGCCCGGGCGGCCGGCCGACGGCCTGACCGGATCGCTGCACACTGTGCTGAGCCGGCTCGACCGCCAGGCGGCGGCGAGCGCCGGCGCCGAGGGGGCCGCGGACACCGCCACCGAGCAGCTGGCCGCGCGCCTGGAGTCGGTGGCCGGGGCGCTGCGCCGCCCGATCAGCCTGCTGCACGGGCAGGCTGAGTACTGGCGGGCCGAGCACTGGGCCCACCGCGACCGGGCCCGCAGCGCCGACCCGGACCGCGCGCTCGGTCAGATCGCGGCCTACGCGGCCGACGCCCAGGCGCTGCTCGACGAGGTGGACGACACCCGCGGTTAGTCCGGGCCGAGGATGAGGGCGCTGGTGGGGACGCCGGTGCCGGCCGTGACCAGGACCGGGCCGTCGCCGGGGACCTGGTTGACCGACGTGCCGCGGACCTGGCGGACGGCCTCGGCGATGCCGTTCATCCCGTGGATGTAGGCCTCGCCGAGCTGGCCGCCGTGCGGGTTGAGCGGGAGCCGGCCGCCCAGCTCGATGGCCCCGTCCGCGATGAAGTGCCGCGCCTCGCCGCGCGGGCAGAAGCCGAGTTCTTCCAGCTGGAGCAGGACGTACGGGGTGAAGTGGTCGTACAGCACGGCGGTGCGCACGTCGGGCGGGCCCAGGCCGGCCTGAGCCCAGAGCTGCCTGGCCACCACGCCCATCTCGGGCAGGCCCAGCTCGTCGCGGTAGTAGCTGGTCATCACGAACTGGTCCGGGCCGCTGCCCTGCGCGGCGGCCCGGACCACCGCGGGCGGCTGCCGCAGCTCACGGGCCCGGTCCAGGCTGGTCACCACGATCGCGACCGCGCCGTCGCTCTCCTGGCAGCAGTCCAGCAGCCGGAGCGGCTCGGTGATCCACCGGGACGCCTGATGGTCGGCCAGCGTGATCGGCCGCTGGTAGAACCAGGCGTCCGGGTTGATCGCGGCGTGCCGCCGGTCGGCCACCGTGACCCGGCCAAAGTCCTCGCTGGTCGCGCCGTACTCGTGCATGTACCGCCGGGCGATCATGGCCACGGTGGCGGCCGGGGTGCCCAGGCCCATCGGGTAGTGCCAGCCGTTGTCTACGCCTGAGGAGGTGAGCGCGGCCACGGCGGCCCGTGATACCTGGCCGAACCGGTGCCCGGAACGCTCGTTCAGCGCCCGGTAGCAGACCACCACCTCGGCCAGCCCGGCCGCGACGGCCAGCACCGCCTGCTGCACGGTGGCGCACGCGGCGCCCCCGCCGTAGCCGATGTGGCTGAAGAAGCGGAGTTCGGGCAGGCCCAGCTCGCGGGCCAGCGCGATCTCCGCGGTGTTGTCCATGCTGAACGTGACCAGCCCGTCCACCGCCTGGACCGGCAGCCCGGCGTCGGCCAGCGCGGCCTCGGCCGCCTCCACGGCCAGCTTCAGCTCGCTGCGGCCGGAGTCCTTGCTGAACTCGGTGGCGCCGATCCCGGCGATGGCCGCCGTGCCGCTGATCATGCCGGCCTCCCTGGGACCAGCACCCGGACCGTCCCGGTCACGTGATCGCCCAGGCTGCACCGCCCGGTGACCCGGACCAGGTACTCCGTGCCGCCCGCCTCAGCCGGCGCGGCGGGCTCGGCCTGGCCGGTGAACGTCAGCGTGTCGCCCGCGTAACACGGCGCGCCGAGCCGGATGGCCACGTTGCGCACGACGGCCTGCGGCCCGGCCCAGTCGGTCACGAACCGCTGCACCAGGCCGGTCGTGGTCAGGATGTTCAGGAAGATGTCCTTGCTGCCACGCTGCACGGCGCGGTCCCGGTCGTGGTGCACGTCCTGGAAGTCCCGGGTGGCGATGGCGGTGGAGATCACGAACGTCGGGCTGGCCTCGATGACCAGCTCAGGCAGGGTCAGCGCGGTCATCGGGGGTCCTCCCGCCACGCGGGCAGCGTCAGCTCGTCGTCCACCCGGATGAACTCGGCCCGCACCGGCAGGCCGACCCGCACCCGGTCCGGCGGGACGCCGAGCAGCTCGCCCACCATCCGGACGCCTTCGGTCAGGGTGACCAGGGCGACCACGATCGGCAGCTGCTTGCCGGGCACCGGCGGGTGGTGATGCACCAGGTAGCTGTAGACCTCGCCGGTGCCGTCCGCGACCTGGTACCCGGGCTTGGCCGCGCCGCAGGCCGGGCAGCGCGGGCCGGGCGGGTGACGCAGCCGGCCGCACCCTTCGCAGCGCTGGATGCGCAGCTCACCCACGGCCGTGCCGGCCCAGAAGTACGCGGTGTCGGGCGAGACCACCGGGCGCAGCACCGGCCCCGCGGTCAGCTCGGCCGCCGGCGCTGTAGCCGCGGCGGCAGGCGCGGGCGGCCGGTACTTGAGCACCCGGAACATCATCGTCGCGACCGGCTCGCCCGCCACGTACCAGGTACTTCGGGTGGTGACGAACCAGCCTTCGCCCAGCCCGGTGCGCTTCGGCCCGGTCACGTCCTCCAGCACGGTCCGCATGCTGACCCGCTCGCCGTGCCGCAGGTAGCGGTGATATTCCTGCTCGCAGTTGGTGGCCACGATTGAGGTGAACCCGGCCTCGTCGAGTATTTGGATCATCCGCTGGAGCGGGTCGTCGCTGCGCTCGGCCACGGCCGGGTGCAGCCCGCCCATCGTCCACACCTGGGCCATGGCGGGCGGCGCGACCAGCCCGCCGTGCACCGACGCGGCGGCGAACCCGGCGTCGGTGTAGACCGGGTTGGCATCGCCGATCGCCTCGACCCAGTTATTGATCATCGGCAGGTTCACCGGGTCCCGGCCCTGCCGGGCCGCGCTGGGGCCGGCCGCCTTGACCCGCTCCGCGGCCTCCCGTATGGCCTCATCCCCGCTCACCGCGGCACTCCGTCTCCGGTGCCGCTCTTCACCGCGGCACTCCGTCTCCGGTGCCGCTCTTCACCGCGGCACCCGCGGGAGGCCCAGCCCGGCCGTGGCGATCAGCTCGCGCTGGATCTCGTTCACGCCGCCGCCGAACGTCAGCACGGTGTTCCGCTTGGCCTGCACGTCCAGCCAGCGGGCCAGGCCGGCGGTGTCCGGGTCGGCCGGGTCGCCGTGCCGCCCGACCACCTCCTCCAGCCGCTGGCCCAGGTCCTGTATCTGCACCGACGAATAGACCTTGGTGGCCGACGCGTCGGCCACATCCACCTGATCGGCCACCGCCACCTGCCAGTTCAGCAACTCGTTGATGCGCACGCTGGCGTAGCTGCGGGCCAGCGCCCGCCGCACGTCCGGCTGGCTGAGCAGCGGCCGCCCGTCCGGGCCGGCCCGGCCCGCGGCCCAGTCGCGCACCCGGTCGTACATGGCCGCGGTCCGGCCCGCCGGGCCGAGCATCACCCGCTCGTGGTTCAGCTGGGTGGTGATCAGCCGCCAGCCGGCGTTCTCCTCGCCGACCCGCATGCCGACCGGCACCCGCACGTCGCTGTAGTACGTCGCGTTGACGTGGTGCGCGCCGTCGTGGGTGATGATCGGGGTCCAGCTGAACCCGGGATCGGTGGTGTCCACGATCAGGATCGAGATGCCCTTGTGCTTGGGCGCGTCCGGGTCGGTGCGGCAGGCCAGCCAGATGTAGTCGGCCTCGTGCGCGCCGGTGGTGAAGATCTTCTGCCCATTGACCACGTACTCCTCCCCGGCCCGCACGGCCCGGGTCCGCAGCGAGGCCAGGTCGGTGCCGGCCTCAGGCTCGGTGTAGCCGATCGCGAAGTGCACCTCGCCGGCCAGGATCCGGGGCAGGAAGAAGTCCTTCTGCGGCTGGGTGCCGAACGCCTGCAGGGTTGGCCCCACCGTCTGCAAGGTGACCGCGGGCAGCGGCACATCGGCCCGCGCCGCCTCGCTCACGAAGATCTGCTGCTCCACCTGCCCCAGCCCGCGCCCGCCGTATTCCACCGGCCAGCCCACGCCGAGCCACCCGTCCCGGCCCATCCGCCGGACCAGCTCACGGAAGATCTCGCCGTGCCGCTCGGTGAGCAGCTCCGCCCGTTCCGCCGGGGACAGCACCCCGGCGAAATACTCACGGACTTCTTTTCCCAACGCCACCTGGGCCTCAGTGAGCTCAATATGCATCGCGGCCTCAATCGCAGACTCGGGTAGCCAGCGTGTCGAGCCGGTAGTCGGCGCCGCCGGCGAACCGGACCAGATCCTTGACCAGGGCGGAGTACCGGGGCAATGGGTAGCTCACGTCCATGCCCAGGCCGCCGTGCAGATGATGGCAGGCGCGCAGCGCCGGCGGCCCATGCTCGGCCAGCCAGAAGCCGGCCACGTCAAGGTCGGCGGCCGCGTCCATCCCGGTGTCCAGCCGCCAGCAACCGGACAGCGTGGCCAGGTGCAGCGTGCGCGCGGCAATGGAGATGTCGGCGATCTGCTGTGCTACCGCCTGGAACGTGGCCAGTGGCCGGCCGAACTGCGCGCGGGACGCGACGTGCGCGGTGGTCAGGGCCAGCGCGCCCGCCAGCAAGCCGTCGGCCAGGCAGCACGCCCCGGCCAGCGCGAGCTGGCCCAGGTCCGCGACGTCGCGGCCGTCCAGCTCAGCGCGGAGCAGACGCGCGACCGGCGCCCGGTCCAGCCGGAGCGTGTACTCCGGCGTACCGGCCGAACTCGGCGTCCGCACCGCGGTCACCCCCGGCGCCGTGGGGTCGACCAGCACCACTCCGGCGCCACCCGTGGCCAGGCTGGCCGGGACCAGGACCCAGCGGGCCTCGGCGGCGTACGGCACGCCGATCTTGATGCCGGACACGGTGCCTCCCCCACCGCCCGGCGCATCATCCAGGGTGACGGTGGTGGCCGGGGCCAGTGGCATGGGGTCCGACGGCTCACGGATCGCCGCGGTGAGCAGCGTGTCCCCGGTGGCCACCCCGGCCAGCACGGCCCGCTGCACGTCATGGCCGGCCCACCGGGTCACCGGCAGCACCCCGAGCATCAGCGTGGCCAGTGCCGGCCCCGGCTCGGCCCGGCGGCCCAGTTCGGTCAGCAGCACCGCCGTGTCGAGCACCGACAGGCCGTCACCGCCCAGCCAGTCCGGCAGGGCCAGGGCCAGCAGCCCGGCCTGGCCCAGCTCCTTCCACAGGGCTTCCCAGCCATCCGGCTCTTTCCCGGCGGCCCGGCCGCGGTCGAGCACCTCGGTCGCGGCCGCCGCGACCGCCTGCTGGGACTCGGTGTAGGCGAAGTCCACTCAGCGCACCTCTTCTCGGGGCAGGCCCAGCACCCGCTCGCCAACCAGGGACAGCAGGATCTGGGATGTCCCGCCGGCGATGCTCAGGCACCGGGTGAGCAGGAATTCGTGCACCGCACCGGCGGTCGTGCCATCGCTGGCCGCGCCGTCCGGCCCGGTCAGGGTCAGCGCGGCCTCGGCCACCGCCTGCCGGTGGGCCACGCCGATCAGCTTGCGCACCGCCGCCTGCTGGCCCGGTTCCGCCCCGCCCAGCTCGGCCAGGGTGGCCCGGAGGTCCAGCAGCGAGCCGGCCAGGCCGTCGGCAACCAGCCCGCCGACCTGCCCGGCCACGGCCGGGTCACCGTCCAGGCCGGCCGTGCGGACCAGGCCGAGCAGCCCTTCGACCTCCTCGCCGAACGCCGACCCGCGGCCCATCGCGGCGCGTTCGGCGGCCAGCGTGCTGCGCGCGATCCGCCAGCCGTCGCCGGGCTGGCCCAGCAGGCAGTCGGCGGGCACGACCACCCCGTCCAGGAACACCTCGTTGAACATGGCCCGGCCGGTCATCTCGCGCAGCGGCCGGATGTCGATGCCCGGGCTGGTCATGTCGACCAGGAAATAGCTGAGCCCGCGGTGCTTGGGCGCGCTGGGGTCGGTGCGGGCCAGGCAGATGGCCCAGTCGGCCTGGTGGGCCAGTGAGGTCCAGACCTTCTGGCCGGTCAGCTCCCAGGCCCCGCCACCCGCCCGCCTCCCCGTGCCCTCTTCATCCACCAGCACGGCCCGGGTGCGCACGCCGGCCAGGTCCGAGCCGGCTTCCGGCTCGCTGAACAGCTGGCACCAGGTGATCTCGCCGCGCAGCGTGGGCCAGATGAACCGGTCCCGCTGGGCCGGTGTGCCGTGCTGCAGGATGGCGTGCCCGGCCCAGCCGCCGACGACCAGGTCGGGCCGGGCCAGCCCGGCCCGGTTCAGCTCCTCGTCGATGACGAGCTGGGTGGCCAGCGAGGCGGACTGGCCGTAGGGCGCCGGCCACTGCGGGGCGGCGTAGCCCGCGCCGGCCAGCGCGGCCCGTCGATGTTCTTCGGGCAGCGCCGCCACCGCCTCGGCCACCTCCCGCACCGACTGGATCTCCGGGCCGGCCCGGCCGGCCTCGGCGCGAAGCGA
>Ga0335085_10005504_pt1 | contig 20267 bp, 16 predicted proteins | sample Lox_Sample_45_FD_206712 | JGI IMG/M metagenome (GOLD analysis project Ga0335085, IMG submission 206712) | Soil microbial communities from Loxahatchee National Wildlife Refuge, Florida, United States - Lox_Sample_4.5 | ecosystem: Environmental > Terrestrial > Soil > Wetlands | place: USA...
ACGCGGCGGTGGCGTACCATCTGGCCCGAGCGGGCTACCGCGTCAGCACTGTGGTGAACGGCGTCGACGCCATCGAAACGGCCCGCGAGGAGCGTCCCACGCTCATCGTGCTCGACGCCACGCTCGTGGGCCTCTCCGGCTTCGACGTGCTCACCCAGCTGCGTCAGCGCGAGGAGACCCGCGAAGTGGGAGTCCTCTTCCTCGCAGAACGCGATCGCGAGCCCGACCGGATCAAGGGTCTCACCCTCGGCGCCGACGACTGCCTCTCCAAGCCGTGCTCCGCCGAGGAGCTGGTGTTGCGCGTGCGGGCCATCACGCGCCGGCTCGTCGCGCCCGGGGTGGGATCGGGAGGGCGGCTGTCGGTCGGCCCGATCGTCCTCGATCGCACTGCACACCGCGTCCTCGTCCACGGCGCCGACGTCAAGCTCACGGCGACCGAGTTCAAGCTGTTGCGCACGCTCATGCAGCGCGAAGGACGGGTGCAGAGTCGCGCGGAGCTGCTCGAAACCGTATGGGGCGCTCCGTCCGATGTCACTACGCGCACGGTCGACATGCATCTGCAACGGTTGCGACACAAGCTCGGTGATGCCGGCCTGTGCATCGAGACGGTGCGCAGCGCCGGCTACCGGTTTCAGCGACTGAAGGCCGGGACGCGGCTCGCGGCCCCGGCCAAGCGCGCTGCCAGGCGCGAGGGGAAGTCCGACCACCCCTAGCCGGGCGCGACTATCGCGCCGTCGCCCGCTTCAAGCCCTTCCGGAATTCCGCGAGAGGCCGCGTGTTGAGGATGTCAGCCGCTTCGAGCCCCGCTCGCCGCGCCAGGTCGACTGCGTACTTCATGAAGGCGAGGTTGCCGGGCTGATGGCTGTCCGTGGACAGAACGAACCGGACGCCGATCTGCTTGGCGGCGGCGGCGAGCGTGTCGGGGAGATCCATTCGCTCGGGGTGGCCGTTCAATTCGAGGAGACACCCGGCATCGGCGGCGGCCCGTGCGACAACGTCGAAGTCGACCGGGTACGGCTCACGCTTGCCGAGGATCCGGCCGGTCGGGTGCCCGATGGCGTCCACCCAGGGGTGGCGGATCGCGCCGAGCAGGCGGCGCGTGATCTCCTTCGCCGGCTGCGTGAGGCCGTAGTGGATCGTGGCGACGACATAGTCCGCCTCCGCCAGCACGTCGTCGGGGAGGTCCAGCTCTCCGGACTCCAGGATGTCCATCTCGATGCTCTTCAGGATGGTGAATCCCCGCGCCGTCGCGTTCCACGCGTCGATCGCTTTCCACTGGGCGCGCAGGCCTGCGGGGTCGAGCCCGTGCGCCATCATGACCCGCTTGGAATGATCGGTGATGGCGATGTAGCCGTAGCCCCGCGCCTGCGCCGCGTGGGCCATCTCTTCGATCGTAGCCTTGCCGTCCGTGGCGCTCGTATGCATCTGGAGGTCGCCCTTGATGTCGCCGAGCTCGACCAGCTTCGGAAGGTGGTGCTCGCGCGCCAGCGCGATCTCCCCGCGGGCCTCGCGCAGCTCGGGCGGGATCCAGTCGAGCCCGAGCTTCGCGTAGATCTCCTCTTCGGTGGCGCCCGCCACTCGCCGCGTCCCCTTGAACAGGCCGTACTCGTTCAGCTTGTACCCCTGCTCCTGGGCGATCTTGCGCAGCTCCACGTTGTGGGCTTTGGAGCCCGTGAAGTACTGGAGCGCGGCACCGTAGGATGCCGGCTCGACCGCGCGCAGGTCCACCTGCAACCCGCCGGAGAGTTTCACGGTCGAGCGGGTCTCGCCCTGCGAAACGACCTCCGCGATCTCGGGGTAGGCGGTGAAGCGCTTCATCACCTTCGCGCTGCTCGGGGCCGTGACGAGGACGTCGAGGTCGCCGATCGTCTCGCGGCGCCGCCGATAGCTGCCCGCGACGGCGATCTGGCGGACGCCGCCACCCGACTTGAGGTAGTCCACGATGGCGTCCGCTTGCGTTTCCGCCTCGTTCAGCAGCATGCGGCGCTCGGTGGCCTGGGCGAGCCCGAGTCCCGCGCGGAGCTTCTCTTCCATCTTGGGCCCGAATCCCTTGAGCTTCGTCACCTTCCCGGCATCGAGTGCCTTCTTCAGGTCCGCCGCGGCTTTGATCTTCAGTTTCGAGTACAGGAGCTTGACCCGCTTGGGGCCGAGTCCGGGGATGCGCAGCAGGTCGAGGAGTCCGGCGGGGAGCTTCGCCAGCAGCTGCTTGCGCAACGGCAGCTCGCCGGTGCGCACGAGGACCGTGATCTTCTCGGCAAGGTCGTCCCCGATGCCGGGAATCTCCGTGAGGTCCCGCCCGGCGCGCACCCAGTCGGCCACCGGGTCGGGGAAGTCCCGGATGGCACGCGCGGCGTTCCGGTATGCACGGACGCGAAACGGGTTCTCGTCCTTGATCTCGAGGAGGTCGGCGACTTCGTCGAAGGCGCGGGCGATATCCGGGTTTTGCATACGTGATGGTATAATGCAGCGCTGAATGTACCCGTACCTGCTCGTCATCGCTCTGCTTGCGCCCGCCGTCCTCACGGTGGTCATCGACCGCCGGCTGCGGCGCGGTCCGCCCGGCCCCTAGGTGTACGTCGGTCATCTCGGGATCGCTCTCGGCGCCCGCGGCCTGCGGCGCGACGCGCCGCTGTGGCTCCTCGTCGCCGCGACCCAGGCGTGCGACTGGGTGCAGGCCGTCGGTTGCATCGTCGCGCCGAGCGCATCCGCCATGTGGTCGCACTCGATCCCCGCCGTCGCTGTCATCGCCGCGATCATGGGAGTGGCGGCTTTCGGCTTGACACGCAGCCGCGGCGCCGCTGTCGCCATCGCCGCGACCGCCGTCTCGCACGTGCTCGCCGACTACATCACCGGGAACAAGCCAACCTGGCCCGGGGGGCCGATGATTGGCCTGTCCCTCTACGATCGGCCGGCCGCGGATCTCGCTGTGGAGACTCTGGTCGTAACGGTGGGCTGGCTCCTGTATCGCCGATCGCTGGACCGCGAGGCTCGCACGCGGTCGCTGACCTGGGTGCTGCTCGCTCTACTCGTCGGCGTACAGCTCATCGGTGTCTTCAAGCTCGCGTTGTTTCCCTCGCCCAAATGCAGTTGATGGTGTCGAGTTGCTTCGCTAGAAGGTGACTCGCATACCGGCGTTGACGACGCGCCCTTCCAGGGGAGCCCACACTTCCGTTGTCCATTGCAGCTCCTCGCTCGGTACCGGTGACAGGAGCGGGTCGTACCGGGTTTGCCGAACGTCGCCGAGGTTCTCGCCGTTCAGGTAGAGGTCGACGGAGCCGATCCGTCGCGAGACCCGCAAGCCTATGGTGGCATAGGACGGAGTCGTCGTGCGGTAGGGGTCGTCGAACACGACTTGCCGACCAGTATACTCGAGACGCAGCGCCGCGCGCGTCCTGCGAGACGTCTCCCGCCACGCCACGTCGAGGGCCCCGCTGTGCCGTGGAGTGAGCGGTGCCTCGACGCGACTGGCTGTGGCCGCGGAAATCAGCGTCGAGTGCAGGTACGTGTAATCCGCCGCAACCCTAATGGTCCCCCGAGCATAGATGGCGGCTAGCTCCGCGCCTGCGGTGCGAAGGGGGCCCGAGGCGTTGACCAGTTGCGGGCGCTCATCGAACGGGTTCAACTCCGAGAGGATGAGCGGATGATCCACGCTCGCCGTGAAAAACGTCGCCCCCAGCTCGAGCCCTTCCACGTGTCGCACGAAATCGAGTGAGCCGTACCGGGCCCGTTGCGCAACGATCGAGAAGGGTGCCGTGGTGCGCAGGCCACCTGAATCGCTGGAGCAAAGGCTGGCGCTGCACGTCGTGATGACTCGCGTCGTGAACGGCACGAGCCGGGCGAGCGGGATCCCCTCGGTCTCGTCGAGAAACGGCGTCGGTGCGAAGAATCCGGTCGCACCAGACAGCCGGACCTCCCACCGTCCCGGCCCGCGGAACAGCGCGGTCCCCCGCGGGCTGCATACGGTGCCGTATTCGCTCTGCCAGTCACAGCGCCCGTTCGCCGTCACACTGAACCTCGAGCCGAGCGCCACGGTCCCCTGCGCCAGCAGGGACGGTGTGTCATACGTGTACTCGAACCCCGCCAGGTCGGGTGAATGAAACGCATCCTGCTCGTACGCGGCCCCGAGTACCCATGTCACGCGGTGGCCGGGCACGGTCAGCGTGGCCTGAGTGAAGGCGGTGTGGTACTCCCCGTGCTGCACGTAGCGCAGGGTGGTTGGTCCGAATGCTTCCCGCTCCCACGCGCCGGCGGCCGATCCCCGCACGGAGAGGGTGTCGGCGCCGGCTACCGGGAACAGGCCGACCAGTCCCACGTCCGCACGGTTGGTGTTTGCCGATGTGGCGAACGACTGTCCGTCGGGCAGCACCATTCCCGGCAGGGTTCCCCCCCCGCGAGCTTCGGACATCCCGCCCAGCGTCGCGACGACGGAGGCGCCACCGGTCCCGTTCCAGAGCAGCCGAGGTCGTAGCTCGACCCGCTGAAAGCCCGGTACGTCAGCCCAGGAATCGTGGTTGACATCTTGCGCACCCTGTCGGTGCGCGCCCCCGAGGACCGTGATGCCCCAGCGGTCGCCGAGGCGCTTGGACAACCAGGCCATGAGATCCGTGCCGTCCTGGGAAGTCTGATTGAGCACAAACTCCGGCCTCCCGCCGGGAGGACGGGAAATGAGATTCACGATCCCGCCCAACGAGGACGGTCCGTACAATGCCGTTGCGGGACCTTTGACCACGTCCACGCGCTCGATGTCGAGTGCCGACACCTGCGCGAACCCCAACCCTCCCGATTGGACGCCGAGCAGGGGGAGCCCGTCGACGAGTACCTCGGTATACTCGCCCGGGAGGCCTTGAATGCGAATCCCCACCGAGCCGAGCCCGGGCGACGTGGTCTCCACCCGGACACCGGGCGTTTCCTCGAGTAGCTCGATGAGACTGTTCGACGGGGCCTCGGCGGTGTCGCCCGTGCTCTGGGCGGCCCCGATCCGGGCGACGGCTCCGAGCGCCGTCACGAGCTGTACGATTCTGAGCGTTACCATCGGCGCGTCAGTGTAGTCCCCGCCTGGCGGTCACGGTGTTCAGCACTCCCAGGTCACGCATGCGATGACACCAGGTGTGGAAATGGAATGCTGTGCATGGAATGCTGTGCATGGAGCTCGCCTCCCGTACAAGCGTCATTGCACGGCACGCCCCGGCGTTCCGGAGTTCGTTCCGTGCTAGAGGCCGCGCCGCGGCGCGGGTCAGCCCGGCAGGCCGAGCTGCAAGGCGAGGAGATAGGTAAGCAGGGAGTGGTCGGGCCGCGACCGTAGAGCCATGGAGACACGATATGAAAGGAGGGTCCGACCCGCAACGGACAAGCGGCACGCGCAGGCGGAGGGTGTCGCCGCGCAGGCGATCAGCGTACGTTCAACCGTTCCACTGCGAGACCCGGTAGCTCAGTTGGTAGAGCAGCGGACTTTTAATCCGCAGGCCGCGGGTTCGATCCCCGCCCGGGTCATTCTCCTTATTCTCCCGCGCGACCGCCCACTACTGGTACAGACGCCCGCATGATCTCCGCCAGCGCGCGCCTGCGCGCCCGACGATCCAGCTGCCATCGCGCGAACCATTTCGCCAATGGGAGGAGACTTGCGCTGAGACAGAAGGAAACTGCCGCTGCCCCGATCAACGCGAACGCACGCTCAAAGGTCATGATCCCTCCTCGATTGCTCCGAACTCAGCCAGCTTCCTTTTCCTAACCCCAACCCCCGCGAATGAGCCCTAGCGGGATCCGGTGCTTTCATCTGATGTGTCGCGCGTCCCAATGTTCACGTGAGCCCAGATCACACGGGAGTAGCGGAACAGCATGGGCACGATCGGCAGATACGCCCCGAAGGCGACGGCAAGGGCGAGCGGGAGGCTGATGAGCGGCGCGAGCAGCCAGGTCGAGACGATCGCGAGCGCCGCAAACGATGCCACGCCGAGTGCCCAGGAGATGTACATCGCGCCCTGAAAGAAGCCCGTCTCCCGCTCGAACTCGTGTCCGCAGCGTGGGCACTGCGGCGACATGGTGAAAATGCCGGAGAACATTTGACCCTGCAGACACACGGGACAGCGCTGCCGCAGAATCGCCCAGACCCGGTCTCTCGTCCACATCGCTCCCTCCCGATCGCGGCTATCTCTTCAACTGAAGATGGCCCGCCGAGGGTTCCCCTAGCGCGGCCCCCACCCCATCTTTCTCAAACTATGTCAGCGACCATCTGGATAGACGGGCAATACTACGACAAGGCGAATGCCAAGGTCTCGGTGTTCGACCATGGCCTGTTGTACGGTGATGGAGTGTTCGAAGGGATTCGCGTCTACAATCGCCGCATCTTCCGGGTGGAGAAGCACCTCGACCGCCTGTATGCATCGGCCAAGGCGGTGTGGCTCGAGATTCCCCTGGCCCGCAAGGAGATGGGCCGCCTGATGGAGGAGGTCGTCGCGAAGAGCGGGCTCCAGGACTGCTACATCAGGCTCATCGTCACGCGCGGCATCGGCGACCTGGGGCTCGATCCCCGCAAGTGTCCCAAGCCATCGGTCATCTGCATCGTGGATGCGATTGCGCTCTGGCCGGCGGACCGCTACGAGAAGGGGCTCGTCGTCATCTCTTCCGCTACGCCGATTCACCATCGGGAGAGCGTATCTCCTCGCGTGAAGTCGCTCAACTACCTCGCGCACATCCTGGCGAAAGTGGAGGGGATCGCGGCTGGTGTGGACGACATCATCATGCTCGATCCCGCCGGCTTCGTCGCCGAGGCGAGTGGAGAGAACATCTTCGTCGTCTCGAACGGGGCCATCAAGACGCCGCCGGTGTATGCGGGGATCCTGCGCGGGGTGACGCGCGACGCGGTGCTCGAGTTGGCCCGTGAGGCGACCTACGTCACCGAAGAAGTGCCCTTGAACCGGTATGATCTCTACACTGCGGATGAGGTGTTCCTCACCGGCACCGCCGCCGAGGTCATTGGGGTGACCAAAGTCGACGGCCGGACCATCGGTGGGGGCGTGCCAGGGGCGGTCACCAAAGAGCTGGCACGGCGCTTCAAGGCTCTCGCCAATCGGGGCGACTGACCCTCCAGTCGCCTCAATCCGCTGCACAACTATTGACCGGACTTTGGGTTAGCACCCATATTCGGGCGCCCACACTCCGAGTGAGGTGATGCGTGCCTTGGAGAGTCATCGCGCACGGCGACCAGGTTTGGCACGTGGACGCGGTCGCGGAGCGCCAGGCGAATACCGAGGCGTGGCAGCTCGTGCTCGCGTTTCGCATGGCGTCGGAGCAGCCGCGCGCGCGGGCGGTGTGGACCCCGTACCCGCTCGAGGCGACGTCCAAGTCGTCCCTGTTCATCCAGGCCGAGCGGATTCCCGACACCGCCCTGTCCCAGGTGTTGGCCGAGCGTCTGTCATGAGCGCCGTCGGGCTGCAGGACCTGCGCAGGATCGTGGGAGCCGTGGCGCGGCTGCGCGGTGAAGCCGTGCGGGAGGTGACGGTGCGGTCGGACGTGAGGCAATTGAAAGTCGAGCTCGAGAGCGGCCTCATCCTGGTGGTCGGCGCCGAGCCGGACGACCAGGGGAAGGCACGGCTCGCGGTGGATGTGGTCGAGGCACCGCAGGACGCGTCGGCCCGGCAACAAATCGAAGTGCGGTTCGACTAGTGACCCCGACCGCCCCTCCCCCGGAGGGTCCCCGTCAGGCGGAGCGCCTGCGGTTTCAGGATTTCCGGTTCGAGCGGCTCCCCAACGGGCGCTGCCGCTCGCGGGTCGTGGTGTCGTGGTCGGACGGCCGGCAGTTTACGGGTGAGTCGGAGGGAGTGATCTCCCAGGCGGGCGAGCTGAGGTGCTCGGCGGAAGCGACGGTTCAGGCGCTGGCGCGAGTCGTCCAGCCGCGGCTGAGCTTCGAGGTCGTGGGAGTCAAGGTGGTGCGAGCGTTCGACGCCAACGTGGTCATCGTGTCGCTCTCGGCGCGTACGGACGGCTCACAATCCCGGCTTGTGGGGTCTTACCTCACCGAGGGTGATCCGACGCGGGGGGCGGCCCTCGCCGTCCTGAACGCCACGAACCGTATCTTGGGCAACTACTACTCGCGTTGAGCTGGAGGGGTATGGCCGTTCGAGCACCGAGTGCCGTGGCAGTGGCGCTGGTCCTTTCCCTTGCGGGGTGCGGAGGCTCGCACCGCGGAGGGGGTGGGGACTTCGGTCGCGCCCCGGCGCCGGCTGCGACGGCTCCGGCCGACTCGCTGCATGGGAGAGCAGGCCTGGGGCCCGCCGACTCGGCCGCTGACGCGGCCGTCCTCGACAGTCTGCACCAGGCGGTGCCGTCGGTGCTGCTGGGCGACAGCCTGCGGCCAGGCGCGCCGGCGGTGAAGGGCGAGGAGGTTGAGCGGGAGGCGGTGCGTCTGTTCGGCACCGCTGAAGGCCGCGCCGCCGTCGGCGCGGCGCCATCGGGCGAGCCGACCTTCGACATCGACGTCACGAGCTTCGCCGCAAACCGGCGGGTGCTCGAGTACCTCGAGTTCTTCCAGGTGGACGCCCAGGACCGGTTCGCGATCTGGTTGGCGCGTCTGGGCCGCTATGAAGGGATGATTCGGGAGCGCCTGCGCGCCAAAGGGCTTCCGGAGGACCTCGTCTACCTGGCGCTCATCGAGAGCGGCCTGTCCAACACAGCCGTCAGCCGCGCCCGCGCGGTGGGCATGTGGCAGTTCATCGCCGGCACCGCGCGCCTGTATGGGCTGACGGTAGACCCCTGGGTGGACGAACGGCGCGATCCGTTCCGCGCCACGGAAGCCGCGGTGACCTACCTCGGGGACCTGCGCGAGCGGCTGGGGGGCAGCGTCTACCTCGCCGCCGCCGCCTACAACGCTGGAGTGGGACGAGTCGAGCGAGGCCTCAACCGGCTCCCCGGCGAGACCGACTCGGTTACCGACCACACCTTCTTTCAGCTGGCCGACCGGCGGTATCTGCGACGGGAGACCCGCGACTACGTGCCCAAGCTCATCGCCGCGTCCCTCATCGCGAAGCAGCCGGCGCGTTACGGCTTTACCGACATCCAGCCGCTTGCCCCGCTCGTCTTCGACGAGATGACCGTGCAGGACGCTACGGGCCTCGACGTGCTCGCCCGCCTCGCTGACACCACCGTCGACGCGCTGCTCGAGCTGAATCCGCAGTTCGTCCGGGGGATCACGCCCCCCGGGCAGTCGGTCACCGTGCGCGTACCCCGGGGGAAGGGGACGACGGTGGCCGCGCGCTACGATACCCTTCCGCCCACTGAGCGCATCACCTTCGTTGATCACTACGTCTCACGGGGTCAGACCCTGTTGGACATTGCGCACCGCTATCACGTCACTGTCGCGATGCTGCAGAGTGCCAATCCGAGCCTCCAGCCGCACGCCCTGAAGGTGGGACAGCGGATCATCGTGCCCATGAGCGGTAGGATCGTGCCGGGCTCGGCGTGGTCGGTGCCCCCCGAGTCACACACCCGGTGGACGAGCCGGAGCACCCGTCCGTCGTCAGCCAGGGCGACTGGGGGTGCTGTCGGCAGCCGGGGAGATCCGCTGAGCCATCGAGTGGAAAAAGGTGAGACGTTGAGCGAGATCGCCCGCGACTATGGAGTCTCGCTCGCGGCACTGCTCGATTACAACGACCTCACGACGCAATCGGTCATCCACGTCGGCGAGATCATCAGGATCCCGCCGAAGTAGGTCCTACCGCTTGTAGCCCCGCAGGACCGCCGTGGAGTAACCGTTCTGGGGATCGCGACCGGCGTCCAGCAGCTCCTGGACCTTGCCGGGTCCGCGGTTATACGCGAGCAGCGCCAGCCGCAGGTTGCCGTTGTAACGCTCCAGGAGATCGCGCAAATAGCGGAAGCCGAGACGCAGGTTCGTGCTGCGCTCGAACAGCTGCTTGTTCGTCAGGCCCGGCTCGTACAGTCTCGCCGTGCTCGGCAAGACCTGCGTGTAGCCCAGCGCGCCGGCCTTGCTCTTCGCGTTCGCGTTGAAGCCCGACTCGGTCTTCACAAGCCGGAAGGCGAGACCGGGATCGACCCCTTCGGACAGCGCCACGTCGTAGACGGACGCCGCAAGGTCTGCCGCAATGTTGTAGTGCGTCGAATAGTCGATGATCGCGTTCGCGCGCTCGAGCTGCAGCCGCGCCACGGCAAGCTCACCGCGTGTGGCTTCGAGCGATTGCGAAAGCGTGCGTAGCTCGCTGAGCAGAACGGGCGCCGTCACCGGCGTCGGCTGATCGTCGGCAGTTGCCCGCCGCGCCCAGCCCCCGACGCTGCTCACCACCAGGACGCCGAGTAGGACGAGGCCGCCCTGCCTGACCAGTCCCTGGGTCTTGGTACGCATAGTCGTGCTCCTATCGCTAGAGTGCGTCGTGCACGGATGTACGACGCGACAATCAACCGTCCGTCAAGGGTCGGCCGTGACGTTTCGCCGCCAGTCGCCGCGACGACCCCCGGTTTTCTCGACCAGGTGCACACCCTCGATCTCCATCGCTCGATCGGCCGACTTCACCATGTCGTAAACCGCGAGCAGAGCCACCGAGACCGCCGTGAGCGCCTCCATCTCTACGCCAGTTCGCCCGACCGTCTTCGCCGCGGCCCGCACCCGTACACCCGGGAGCGCGGGGTCCAGCGAAGCCTCCACGTCGACCTGGTCGAGCGCCAGCGGATGGCAGAGCGGGATCAGCTCAGCCGTGCGCTTGGCGGCGAGGGTACCGGCGATCTCGCTCACCGCGAGGACATCGCCCTTCTCAGTCGTGCCTTCGGCAACCTGGTCGAATGCCTTGCGCGACATCCGGATCGCGCCCTCGGCCACCGCCGTTCGCACCGTCGCGGGCTTGTCGGCCACGTCGACCATCCGCGCCCGGCCGGCCCGGTCCAGGTGCGACAGTCTCACCCCTCACCGCCCAGGTCGTCCGCCATCACCGCGCTCAAGAGCTGCGGGTTCACGTTCCCCTGGGCCAACTCTCGGGCCCCGAGGACGTGGGCCATCGCCGCGACCACGGTCCCGGGGTTTCCCCCAGTGCGGGCCTCCTGGCGCAGGTGCTCCAGCAGGTCGTCGAGCAGGGCAGTGAAGCCACCTCGAGCCTGGAACGGGTGCTGCCCCAACGCCATAGCGAACCGAGCGGCTGGCCCTTGGCGTACTGTGCCGAGGAACGCGTCTGCCAACTTGCCGGTTCCGGTTGGGCGCCCCCCTGACGTGGCAAGGAGCCTGCCAATGCACCCCTCAGCGATCCTAACTCGTTGTTCCAACTCAGCTTGTGATGTAACCCCGAGCTCTCGCTGCGCAAATTCTGTCACGACACTGTCCTGAACAGGTGCAATGCGTACACGCACTACGCGAGACAGTATCGTGGCGGGCAGGCCCCTCGATTCGGCAGTCGCGAGGATGATCACCGTGTCTGCCGGCGGTTCCTCCAGCGCCTTGAGCAGGGCGTTCGCCGCTTCCGGATTCGCAGCCTGGACGGCGAGGCGATCGGCGTCTCCAATAATGAAGACCTTCCACTGTCCCATCGTCGGCGTGAGGCGAAGACTGCGGCTCAACAGCCGGACGGAGGCGATGCCGTGGCTGGCCAGGCCAGAGGCTGGCCCATACAACGGCTGCTCCCGCCGGGTTGCCAGCTCGTCGGCCAGCGCCTCCTCTGCGATCTCGACTTGCTTGTCTTTATCCCCCTTCTTCGCGATCTCGAGGGGAATCAGCCAATGCACGTCGGGATGAGACAGGCTCAGCACCAGCCGGCAGGCGTGGCACGCCCCGCACGGCTCTACGGCTTCCCCACGGCGCTCGCAGAGGAGCGCCTGGGCAATCCATAACGCGAGCCGCTGCTTTCCGACGCCGTGTGGGCCTTCAAGGAGCATCACTTGAGGCAGGCGGCTAGCGCGAATGGAGGCACCGAAGCGCCGACGCAGCGCGGTGTGCCCGTAGAGGGGGCGCAAGGGCATGCGGCAATCTAGCAGGCCAAGGGGTGCTGCCAGGGATGCTGGCTCGTAAGGCCTTGCACAGTAATGCCGTTATGGGCCATTATCGGGGCTTGCGCACACGTATCATATTGCACTTTAACTTGTTACAATGATAAGTGAGTACACACTCACAAGATCCTGGGCGCTCCGTCACCGTACCGCGCTGATCGGGAGGCGCGCCACCAGCGCCAGTGTGATGCAGATCACATTACAACGGTGTCGATCGTAATGGCCTGATACGGCATGCACTTGCGATGTTGGCACACTCGAAAATCGGAGCCGTTCGTGGGCGTTGGTCGCTTGCGCCTGGTGCGCGGGTGGGTCAGTCCAGACGAGAAGCGAGGAGACGAGCCGATTCGGGCGGCGGCCTGGCAGCAGGAGGCCGTCGCGCACCTCGGCCAGCGGGCGCTCGCAGGCGCTCCCCTTGCTGCCTTGATGGACGAAGCCGTCGCGATGGTGGCCCGGGTGCTCGATGTCGAGTACGCGGGGCTGCTCGAGTTTCGCCCCGAAAGTCGCACGCTCCTGCTTCGCGCCGGGGTGGGCTGGCAGGGGGGAGCCGTCGGTCAGACGGTGATACCTGCCGACAGCGATACCCATGGCGGTTATGCCCTGCGCTCGGCTACGCCGTTGGTCGTCGAGGATCTGGGCAAGGACGCCCGTTTTGGCCGCGCCCCGCTCCTCGCCGAGCACGGGGTGGTCAGCGGGCTGACGGTCACCGTTCAGGGCAAGGATCGGCCGTTCGGCCTGCTCGGGGCGCACACCGCGGAGTCGCGGGCGTTCACGATGCACGACGCCAACGTCCTCCAGGGAGTCGCCCACGTTCTGGCCTCCGCGATCGATCGTGCGCGCAGCGAGGATGCTCTCCGGCAGAGCGAGGAGCACTTCCGCTCTCTGATCGACAACGCGTCCGACATCATCACGATTCTCGGTGACGACGGGATCTTCCGCTTTGCCAGTCCCTCGGCGCAGCGACTGCTCGGCTACGCACCGAGCGAGCTGATCGGGCGCAACGTCTTCGAGCTGATTCACCCGGACGACTCGACGGCAGTCGCCGATGCGCTGGGGCGCGCGGTCGCGGAGCCTGGCACGCCGCACTCTGCGGAGTTCCGGTTCCGGCTGAACGACGGGCGGTGGCGCGTGCTCGAGTCGGTCGGGCAGGCGCGCCGCGGTCAAGCGGGAGCCATGACCTTCGTCGTGAACTCGCGCGACGTCACCGAACGGCGCGCACAGGAGCGCGCGCTCCGCGCCAGCAAGGAGCGGCTGCGCACGCTCGTCGCGAGCGCCCCCCTCGTGCTCTTTGCCCTCGACATGCAGGGCGTGTTCACGCTCGCCGAGGGAAAAGGGCTGGACGTGCTGGGACTCCGCCCGGCGCAGCTCGTAGGACAGTCGGTGTTCCAGGTCTTCCCCGATGCACCGGAGACGCTCGGCGAAGTGCGACGTGCGCTCGCCGGGGAGTCGTTCACGACGATCGTGGACGTGTTCGGCCTCGCGTTCGAGGTATCCTATTCGCCGATCCGCGACCCAGACGGCGTGATGGCCGGGGTGCTCGGCGTGGCGAACGACATCTCCGACCGCCGCCAAGCGGAGGAGGCGCTCCGGCGCGCCGAAGAGAACAATCGGGTGCTGCTGCAGTACGCCGGGGACGGAATCTATCGCTCCACGCCGGCGGGCCGGTTCGTCTCGGCGAATCCGGCGCTCGTGGCGATGCTCGGGTACGCCTCGGAGGCCGAGGTCCTGGCGCTCGATCTCGAGACGGACGTGTACGCCGATCCCAGTGAGCGGGCGCGGGTGCTCGCGCGATTCGAGACGACGGACAGCGTCCGCGGCCTGGAGGTCACCTGGAAACGCAAGGACCGTACGCGCATCGTCGTGCGTCTCAGCGGCAGCGCGATCCGCAGCCCGAACGGCGCCATCGAGAGCTTCGAGACCGTTGCCCAGGACGTGACGGAGCGCCGCGCGCTCGAGGAGCAGGTGCGCCAGTCCCAGAAGATCGAAGCCCTGGGGCAGCTGACGGGCGGGATCGCGCACGACTTCAACAACCTCCTCACGATCATCCTCGCCAACGCGGAACTGATCCGGAAGGCGCTCGGACCGGAGCGCGCCGCAGAGCAGGCCGATCTTGCCGACCTCACGTCGGCGGCCCTCCGGGGGCGGGTCATGGTCAAGGAGCTGCTGGACTTCGCGCGTCCTTCCAACCTCGATCTGCAGACCGTGCCGCTGGGCCGGGTCGTGACGGGACTGACCGGGATGCTGCGGCGCATCGTGCCGGCGGACATCGAGCTGGTGGTGACCGACGGCGACGGGGTGCCGGAGGTTCGGGCGGACGTGCACGCCCTCGAGCAGATCATCTTCAACCTCGTCACGAACGCACGGGATGCGATGCCGCGGGGTGGAACGCTGCGGATCAGCACCGGTCGCGCGACGCTCTCGGAGGAACGTCGGGAGGCGGCGGGCGCTCCTGCGGCTCGCGCCTGGACCTCACTCCTGGTCGAGGACACCGGCGTGGGAATGAGCGAGGCCACCCGGCAGCGGATGTTCGAGCCGTTCTTCACCACCAAGCCCAGCGGGAAGGGTACGGGGCTGGGCATGGCGACCGTGTACGGGTTGGTGAAGCAGCACGGCGGGGCCATCGACGTCGACTCGGCCCCGGGACGCGGAACGCGCATCACGGTCTTCCTCCCGGCGACCCAAGAGCCGGTTCAGACGAAGAAGGCGCGCCCGGGTCGGGATGCCGCGGCCCCCGGCGGGCAGGAGACCATCCTGGTGGTGGAAGATGAAGGCGACCTGCGCCGGGCCGCCAAGCGGGTGCTGGAGCAGGTCGGTTACCAGGTCCTGACGGCGGCCGACGGCGTCGAGGCGCTCGAGGCGATTCGCCGGCAGTCGAGCCCGATTCATCTGGTCATGTCAGACCTCGTGATGCCCCGCCTCGGAGGGCGCGGGCTGCACGACGCGGTGCGGCGTGACGGGAAGGATACGCCGTTCCTGTTCGTCAGCGGTTATTCACCCGGCGATCATAGAGGCAACCTCCCGCCCGAGCTCGGTGTGCCCGTCCTGGACAAGCCCTGGACGCCTGCGGATCTGCTGGCCCGTGTGAGGGAAGTGCTCGACCAGTCGTAAGCGGTCTACACCCTACTTCGCGTCCAACACCTCGCGTACGCGGCGCGCCAGCGCCTCGGGACTGAAGGGCTTTTGCACGTAGTGCAGGCCCGGCTCGAGCACGCCGTGGCGCGTGATGGTGTCTTCGGTGTAGCCCGACATGTAGATGACGCGCAGGTCCGGCCGCATGTCGGAGAGGCGGCGGGCGAGGTCGCGGCCGCTCATGCCGGGCATGACGACGTCCGTGAGCAGGAGGTGGATGGCCCCCGACTGGCGCGCCGCGACGTCGAGCGCGACCTCCGCGCTCGGCGCCTCGAGCACCGTGTAGCCGTGCCGGGTGAGAGCCTGGCGCGCCACCGCGCGCACGGCGGCTTCATCCTCGGCGACGAGCACGGTTTCCGTGCCGTCCACCGGGCCGATGGGAGCGGCGGACCAGCGCGGTTGCGGTGATTCGGCGGCTCGGGGGAGGTAGATCTTGAAGGTCGAGCCGTGTCCAAGCTCGGTGTACACCCAGATGAATCCGCCAGTCTGCTTCACGATGCCGTACACGGTCGCGAGACCCAGCCCCGTCCCCTTGCCCTTCTCCTTGGTCGTGAAGAACGGCTCGAACAGATGCGCCTGGGTATCCTCGCTCATGCCCACGCCGGTATCGCTCACCGCCAGCATCACGTAGGAGCCCGGGCCTGCGGGAAAGTGGTCGCGGCTGTACAGCTCGTCCAGCTCGACGTTCGCGGTCTCGAACGTGAGCCTGCCGCCCTGCGGCATGGCGTCGCGCGCGTTCACCGCCAGGTTCATGATCACCTGCTCGAGCTGTCCGGGATCGGCTTTGACCGCTCCCAGGTCAGGCGCGAGTGTCGCGGCGACCTGAACGTCCTCGCCGAGCAGCCTGCCAAGCATCCGCTCGGTTTCCCGGATGAGCGCGTTCAGGTCGAGTGCCTGCACCTGCATGACCTGCTGGCGGCTGAACGCGAGCAGCTGGCGCGTCAGGCCGGCGGCCCGCTCGGCCGATCTGCGGATCTCCTCCACGTCCAGTCGCCGCGGATCGCTGGGCGCGAGGTCCTCGAGCAGCAGGTCGGAGTACCCCGTGATGGCGGTGAGGATGTTGTTGAAGTCGTGGGCCACGCCGCCCGCGAGTCGGCCGACGGCCTCCATCTTTTGCGACTGGCGCAGCTGTTGCTCGAGGTTGAGCCGCTCCGTGACGTCGCGCGCGACGCCGAGGATGCCGACGATGCGACTTTCGCGGAGCTCTGGCGTCGCGGCGACTTCGGCCACGCGGTAGTCGCCTTTCCTCGTCCGGATGCGAAACCGATTGGTCGGGCGCGACTCGCGGCGGGTCACGCGTCCAATCAGCTCGAACACGAGGGGCACGTCGTCCGGGTGCACGAGTTGTTCGAACGCCTTGCCCAGCCACTGCCGCGGAGGCCACCCCGTCACCGTCTCGAACGCCGGACTGAGGGCGGTGATCACTCCCTCCGGTCCCAGGGCGAACACGACGTCGTGGACGCCCTCGAGCAGGGTGCGGTAGCGCTCCTCGCTCTGGCGGAGCAACTCCTGCGAGCGCACCTCCTGCTCGCGCGCGCGGCGCAGGTCGAGGGCGCGCGACACGGCGCTCGGCAGCCGGCTCAGGTTGGTGCGCAGGACGTAGTCCGCCGCTCCGGCCTTGATGTAGTCGGCGGCGGTTTCGTCATCGAGGCTGCCGGTGACGACGATGACCGGCGTCTGCGGCGCGTCACGCTGCATGATGCGCAGCGTGTCATGGGCGCTGAACTGGGGCAGGGAGTGATCGGTCAGGATCACGTCCGGGGCGAAATCGTGGATCGCGTTGACGAGCGCCGCCTCCGTGTCGACGCGGACGAACTCCCCACCGAGGCCCGCCCGCTGTAGGTGGTGCAGCACGACGTCGGCGTCGTCGGGGCACTCCTCGACGAGTACGATGCGCACAGCAGCAGGGACGGGGGACGCGGTCATTCCTGGCCGGGCGGATTGCGACGGTCGCCGCTCCCGCGGGGCACTGGGGTCACGGCGCGAGAGCGGTGCATGTCGGAACGGTCACCCCGTACTGATAGCTCGTTCCGGCGTCAGGACGTAGGGCGTTTTTGCGGCACGGGAGGGCGAATTTGCGGCACAGCGGGGCGGGCAGCTCCCGAGGCAGGACTCGAACCTGCGACCCGCCGGTTAACAGCCGGCTGCTCTACCAACTGAGCTACTCGGGAATGGGCCGCCCAAATATCGCGGCCCCCCAACCTCGGATCAACCCGGGTTGTGCCTCACCCGCCGAGCTGGGGCTTCAGGTACTTCTCGTAGCAATCGGGACACACCCCGTGTGAGAACTCCGCCTTGGAGTGCTGCTCGATGTAGCGCTCGAGCGAGCCCCAGCCACGGTCGGCGTCGCGGATGCGCCGACAGTAGCTGCACACGGAGAGCAATCCTTCGAGGGCGAGGAGCTCGGCACGAAGGCCGAGAATCCGCTCGGCGACGCCCAGGCGCGCGGCCAGCTCGTCCGGCCTCGGCGGCTTGGTGATGAAGTCGTCCACGCCCGCCTGCATCGCCTCTCGGAACGATTCCAGCCCGCTCCGGGAGGTGAGGAGGATGAAGTACGTGTACGGACGGCCGTGCGCGCTCCGCACGCGACGGCACAACTCGAGGCCGTCCAGCTCCGGCATCAGCCAGTCCGCCACGACGACCCGGGGCGCCGAGAGCTGCCAGGTACCCCACGCCTGGGCCCCGTCCTCGGCCTCGAGCACGTTGTGGCCCTGCGCCGCGAGCACGCTGCCCAGCATCATACGGGTCGCGGCCTCGTCTTCCACCAGCAGGACGTTCATCCTGCAGTATCTCGGGTGCCGCCAGCGCTGTCAAACGGCAGCGGTCGTCCGCGAGCGAGACGCAGGGAGCTCGGCGAGGATCATGCCGGCCAGAATCAGCGTGCCTCCGGACCATTGCGCCAGGGACAGGCGCTCTCCCAGCCAGAAGAACGAGGCGATCGCGGCAAAGACCGGCTCGAGGCAGAAGATCAATGCCGCCCGCGCCGAGGTCATGAACTGCTGGGCGCGCATCTGCCACAGCAGGGCAAGCGCCGTTGCGAACACCGCGGCGTATCCCAGTGCCGTGGCGAACGAGATGCTCCAATGCATGGCGGTCTTCTCCCACGCCGCCGCGGCAAGCGCCGCCCCCAGCGCGGTGGCTACGGTCTGCATCCACACGAGGCGCAGTGGATCATAGCGACGCGAGAAGTCCGTCACGGCGACGATCTGCCCACCGAAGCACACTGCCGTGACGCAGGTCAGCAGGTCGCCGCGGTTGACGCCGCCCGGGCCGGGGGCGGTGAGGAGGTACATCCCGACGGCGGCGAGGCCGAGCGCGAGGAACACGGCGGCGCGCGGGCGCTCGCGAATGACCACGAACGCGAGCGCCGCGGCGAGGACCGCGGAGGTCGCGACGATGAAGGCGCTGCGCGACGGGGTCGTGGACACGAGTCCGACGGCCTGCATCGCGAATCCGACCGCCAGCAGGCTTCCGAGCAGGGCGCCGGCACCGAGCTCCGCGTGCGACCAGGGCCCGCGCAGCTTGGTGAACGGTGTGAGGACGAGGGCGGCAATGGCGAAGCGCAGCGCGGTGAATGCGAGGGGGGTACTCGCCTCGAGCGCGCCCTTGACCACGACGAAGCTGACTCCCCAGACGAGATTGGCGAGCACCAGGACGAGATCAGCGCGGCGTCTGGTCATGCGAGGTCCTGCAGGTACCGCCCCGTGACGGAGGCCGCCACGCGCGCGATCGCCTCGGGTGTGCCCTGTGCGACGACACGGCCCCCAGCGTCCCCCGCGCCCGGTCCCAGATCGATGACCCAGTCCGCGCGCTTGATCACGTCGAGGTGGTGCTCGATCAGGAGGACGGTGTGCCCCGCATCCACCAGGCGGTCGAGGACGCGGCAGAGGGTGCGCACGTCGTCGAGATGCAGGCCGGTGGTCGGCTCGTCGAGGATGTAGAGTTTCCGACCACGCTTCCTGCCGCCGCTCGCGAGGGCGAGCTCGCGCGCGATCTTCAAGCGTTGCGCCTCGCCACCCGACAGAGTCGTCGCGGGCTGGCCAAGGCGGAGGTAGCCCAGGCCCACCTGCTGCAGGTGCCACAGGCTGCGCGCGAGACGCGCCTGGCGATGGAGCCGCTCGAGCGCGTGATCCACCGTCCACCCGAGCACATCGTGAATCGAGTCGCCGCCGAGCTTGACGTCCAGCACCTCGCGCTTGAACCGCGTGCCCCCGCACGTCTCGCACGGGACGAAGACGTTTGCGAGGAAGACCATGTCAATCAGCACATACCCCGCGCCCTCGCACGTCTCGCACCGGCCGCCCGCCATGTTGAAGGAGAACGTGCTCGGCGTGTAGCGACGCGCGCGGGCAAGCGGCTCGGCGGCGAACAACGCCCGCACTTCGTCGAACGCCTTCACATACGTCACGGGATTCGAGCGCGGCGTGCGGCCGATCGGCTGTTGATCGATGAGCGCGACGTCGGCGAGGGCCTCCCACCCCTCGAGGGCCGCGACCTCGCCGACCTCCTCGCCCAGGTGCTGTTTGGCGCTGTGTCCGCCCCGCAGACGCGCCTCGAGCTGGTGGTAGAGCACGTCGTGAACGAGGGTGGACTTGCCCGAACCCGACACGCCGGTGACGACGGTGAGAGTCGAGAGCGGGATGCGGACATCCACACCCTTCAGGTTGTGCAGCCGGGCGCCGCGGACAGCGAGCCAGGGCGGACCCGCGGGCCGCCGCGCCGACGGCACGCCGATGCGCTTCTCCCCGGACAGGTACTGGGCCGTGAGAGTCCCCGCTTCCCGCACGCGAGCGACGGGGCCCTGATAGACGACGCGACCGCCCGATTCGCCGCTCCCCGGTCCGAGCTCGATCATGTGGTCGGAGGCGCGAATCGCGGCGGGGTCGTGCTCGACGACCACGACGGTGTTGCCCTGGTCGGCGAGGCGGCGCAGCAGGCCGATCAGCCGGTCGATGTCGGCGGGGTGGAGTCCGATGGACGGCTCGTCGAGCACGTAGAGTGTGTCGACGAGGTGGGAGCCGAGGGCGTTCGCGAGGCCGATGCGTTGCGCTTCGCCGCCCGAGAGGGTGCGGGCCTGGCGGTCGAGCGTCAGATAGCCGAGTCCGACGTCGTTGACGAACGAGAGGCGAGCGCGGAGCTCGGCGATGATGTGCACGGCGACG
>Ga0335085_10005505_pt1 | contig 20267 bp, 21 predicted proteins | sample Lox_Sample_45_FD_206712 | JGI IMG/M metagenome (GOLD analysis project Ga0335085, IMG submission 206712) | Soil microbial communities from Loxahatchee National Wildlife Refuge, Florida, United States - Lox_Sample_4.5 | ecosystem: Environmental > Terrestrial > Soil > Wetlands | place: USA...
GGTTGCCGAAACTCGGGTAGATGCGCTCGAGGTAGTAGTCGCGGTCGGCCTCCGGGATGCTGCGCGGCGGCTTGCCGATATCCGCTTTGTTCTTCGGCACCCACACGCGCCCGTCGTTGCGGAGCGACTCGCTCATGAGCGTGAGCTTGGACTGGTGCTCGCCCGACACCGGGATGCAGGTCGGGTGGATCTGGGTGTAGCACGGGTTCGCGAAGCCGGCGCCCTTGCGGTAGGCGCGCCAGATGGCGGTGGCGTTGCAGCCCTTGGCGTTGGTCGAGAGGTAGAACACGTTGCCGTAGCCGCCGGTGGCCAGGCACACGGCGTCGGCGAAGTGGATTTCGATCGCGCCGGTCACCATGTCGCGCACTACGACACCGCGCGCGCGGCCGTCGATGATGATCAGGTCGAGCATCTCGTGGCGGGTGAACATCTCCACGGTGCCGGCCGCGATCTGCCGCTCCAGCGCCTGATACGCGCCGAGCAGCAGCTGCTGGCCGGTCTGCCCGCGCGCGTAGAACGTGCGGGAGACCTGCGCGCCGCCGAAGCTGCGATTGTCGAGCAGGCCGCCGTACTCCCGGGCGAACGGGACGCCGAGCGCGACGCACTGATCGATGATGTTCACGGAGATTTCCGCCAGCCGGTACACGTTGGCTTCGCGCGCCCGGAAGTCGCCGCCCTTGACGGTGTCGTAGAACAGCCGCCACACGCTGTCGCCGTCGTTGTGGTAGTTCTTGGCCGCGTTGATGCCGCCCTGCGCGGCGATGGAGTGCGCGCGGCGCGGGCTGTCCTGATAGCAGAAGCACTTCACCCGGTAGCCCAGCTCGCCCAGCGCGGCGGCGCCGCCCCCGCCGGCGAGGCCGGAGCCCACCATGATGACGGTGTATTTCCGCTTGTTGGCCGGGTTGACGAGCTTGCTGTCGAACCGGTGCCGCTGCCACTTCGTCTCGATGGGGCCGTCGGGGATTCTGGCGTCGAGGTTCATAGGTGCACGATCCCGGAGAGGACGGCGAGCGGATAGCTGACGTTGCCGAGCGTCACGACCACCGCGAACGCGAGCGCCGCGGCGACCGCGAAGCGGCGGTAGCGCGGGTGGCTCAGGCCGAGCGTCTGGAGCATGCTCCACACGCCGTGCCGGAGGTGAAATCCGAGCGCGATGTTCGCCACGATGTACAGCAGCGCGACCGGCCAGCGCTGGAAACTGGCCACGAAGTTGGCGTACGGGTCGCCGGGGACGAAGCCCGGGTGGATGACGTGCCAGCCGAACGTGAAGTCCGCCAGGTGATACAGGACGAACAGCAGGATGATCACGCCGCCCCAGCGCATGGTGCGGGACGCGTACGTGCTCTCGCGCGGGACCCAGCGGCGGTAGCCGATCGGCCGCGCCGCCCAGCTGCGCCGCGAAGTGGTCCACGCGGCCCAGATGTGCAACACCACGCTGAGCAGGAGAATGACCCGCACCAGCCAGATGCCCGTGCCGTGCAGGAACTGGTGGAGAAACTCGCTGTAGTGGTCGTACATCGCCGCGCCGGCATACACCTGCAGGTTGCCAAGCATGTGGCCCAGCACGAAGCCGAACAGCACGACGCCGGTGGTCGCCATGACCACCTTGCGCCCGATCGTCGAGCCGGCGAGCGGGTAGGGGACGGTGGTGGTGGCGGCGGTGACGCCGGTGACGGCCATGAGGTGATCGCTCCCGGGAGAAACCACGCCGCGGCGCGCGGCAACGCGTAGTATCGACGCAAGCTTGCGCGCCACGCAAGGCCGTCCCTATGCTACGCCCATCATGTCGAGCGAACGCAAGATGATCATGGGGTGGATCAAGGTGTGCGTGGACCCCGAGGTGTTCGCCTCGCGCGCCGACGACGTGCTCCAGCAGCGCGAGAAGGAATACTTGGCCGGCCTGCAGCGCTCCGGCGAGATCTTCCTGTCGGGGCCGCTGGCCGACGGCTCGGCGGGCCTCGTCGTCTACGACGTCCAGTCGTTCAAGGAAGCGCAGGACCTCGTCGAGAACCAGCCGATGGTGCGCGCGGGCCTGCTGTCCGTCGATCTGCAGGAGATGTTCGCGGTCAATTACAGCTAGAGGCGCTCATGGGCGAGATTCGCGACGACCTCAAGCCCGCCGTGTTCACCGGTGCGGCGACCGGGGTGCTCGGCACCATCGGCGGAATCCTGCCCTCGTTCATCCACAGCGTCATTGTGACCGGCCAGCCGATCTCGTTCGCGCTGATGCTGGGGTCGGACCTCGCGGTGGTGGCCGCCATCGGCGCGGGCCAGGGTCTGCTGGCGGGCGCCACGGCCCTCGCGCGCGGCAAGGGCGAGCACTACATCTCGCCCAAGCGCGGCCTGCTCGGCGCCCTCGGCGTCGGGGCCTTCAACGCGCTGATGTACCTGGTGCAGATGGCCGTGCCCGCCACCGAGCTTGGCTGGACGCTCGACCTGCTGATTCTGGGCGCGGTGGGCGCCACGGCCGGGTGGCTTGCCGTGCGGGTGCCCCGCCGCGAGCCCGCGCTTCCCGTCCCAGACGCTTGAGAGCTCCGGTGAGCCGGGGCGATTGCGCGCCGGATACCCAGTAGGTAGGATTTCAAATCCGATTCAAACACCCGGAATTGGCGCCGGCTAGGCGACGGCGGCGTGGATCCCGGAACAGCGTCGGCTTGGCGATGGCGGCGTCGGTCTTCACGAACCTGCGTTCCCGAGGAGCGTGTGAAGAGCGATCTGCTATTGCGCCCAGCGCCCGGTTTGGTGCCGCTGTCCATCGTGGTCGTGCTCAGTATCGCCCCGCCGTGCGCGCGGCCGGCCGCCGCGCAGCAACCCGATACCGTGACGTCGGTCGGCGCCCTGAAGCGGCTCAGCCTCGAGCAGCTGATGAGCGTCGACGTCACGTCCGTGTCGCGGCGGCCGGAACGCCTCGCCAACGCCGCGTCGGCGATCCAGGTGATCACCAGCGAAGACATCCGCCGCTCCGGCGCCACCAACCTGGCGGAGGCGCTGCGACTGGCGACCAACCTCCAGGTTGCCCAGGTGAACGCCAGCCAGTGGGCGATCAGCGCGCGCGGCTTCGACAACGTGCTCGCCGACAAGCTGCTGGTGATGATCGACGGCCGCACCGTGTACACGCCGCTGTACGCCGGCGTGTACTGGGACGTGCAGAATCCGCCGCTCGAATCCATCGACCGCATCGAGGTCATCAGCGGCCCGGGCGGCGCCCTGTGGGGGGCGAACGCGGTCAACGGCGTGATCAACATCATCACGAAGCGGGCCTCCGACACGCAGGGTCTGTACGTCTCGGCGTCGGGAGGGAGCGAGCTGGACGAAGCCGGCACGGTTCGCTACGGCGCGCGGCTGGGCGACAGCACGTTTGCGCGTGTGTACGTCGACGGGTTTGGCGACGGCAGCACCCGGCTCGCCGACACCACCGGCGCGCAGGCCGGCGACGCCTGGCACACGGTGCAGGGCGGGTTTCGCGCCGACCAGGTTCGCCGCAACGGCAGCCTGACGCTCCAGGGCGATCTGTACGGCGGCCGGCCCAATCCGGACGGCGCCACGGCGGTGGCCACCTCGGGCGGCGACGTGCTCGGGCGGTGGAAGCGGTCGTTCGCGACCGGCGGCGACGTGCAGCTGCAGGTCTACTTCGATCGCACCTACCGCGACTTTCGCAACGGGTTCACCGAGGGGTTGTCGACGTACGACGCCGATTGGCAGCATCACTTTCATCCGACTGGAAGCCAGGACGCGGTGTGGGGCCTCGAGGTTCGGCTGATGGATCACCGCACCCAGAACATCGTCGGGAGTCCCACCGGATCGTTCGAGTTCCTGCCGTCGCCTCGGCTGTTGCACCTCTACAGCGGCTTCGTGCAGGACGAAATCGCGCTGGTCCGCGACCTGAGGTTCACCGTAGGCACCAAACTCGAGCACAACGACTACACCGGCTGGGAGGTGCAACCCAGCGCCCGGTTGGCCTGGTCGCCCGGCGACCGGCACACGCTGTGGGCGGCCGTCTCGCGCGCGGTCCGGACTCCATCCCGCATCGATCGTGACTTCACGCTCTCGACGCCGTCCTTCACGGCCATCACGGGCGACGACTTCCAGTCGGAGACGCTCGTCGCCTATGAACTCGGCTGGCGCGTCCAGGCCGGGACGCGCCTTTCGGCCTCGGTGTCGGGGTTCTACAACGACTACGACGATCTGCGCAGCGTGGAGCCGGACACCGCGGGCGTGGCCGGCGTCTTTCCCGAGAAGTTCGAGAACGGCGTCCGCGGCCATGCCAGCGGAGTCGAACTCGCGGCGGACTTGGTGGTGAGCCAGCGGTGGCGGCTGCGCGGCGGGTACACGGCGTTCGCCAAGCGGCTGACGATCAAGCCGGGCAGCATGGATCTCAACCACGGAACCGCCGAGAGCGACGATACGCCCAACCAGGCCCTGGTGCAGTCCATCGCCGATCTGCCCTTCCACGTCGAGTTCGACGCGGTCGCCCGCTACGTGGGTGCGCTGCCGATGCCGCGCGTCCCGAGCTACGGCGAGCTGGACGCGCGGGTCGGTTGGCACCCGACGGCGCGGCTGGAGTTGTCGCTCGTCGGGCAGAACCTCCTGCACGCGTGGCACGCCGAGTTCATTCCATCCTCGCCATCGCCGCGCGACATCGAGCGCAGCGTGTACGGAAAGGTCGCGCTCACGTGGTAGGCGCGCGCGTCGCGATGATGGCGGCGCTGCTCGGCCTGCTCGCTCCCGCGGCGGCGCCGGCGCAGGCGGGGGCGCCGCGCGAGAACGAGCTCAAGGCCGTCTTTCTGTTCAACTTCGCTCAGTTCGTGGAGTGGCCGGCCGGCGCCTTCGCGACGCCGGACGCGCCGTTGGTGATCGGGGTGCTGGGCGATGACCCGTTCGACGGCGTGCTCGACTCCACGATCCAGGGCGAGCGCATCAACAATCATCCGCTGGTGGTCGAGCGCTACCGTCGCGTCGAGGACGTCGGCACCTGCCACATTCTGTTCATCAGCCGCCCCGACGCCGAGCATCTCGATCAGGTGCTCCCGCGGCTCCGCGACCGCAGCATCCTCACCGTGGGTGACGCGGGCAACTTCTCGCGCGCGGGCGGGATGATCGCGTTCGTGACCGAGCACAACCGGATCCGATTGCGGATCAACCTCACGGCGGCCACCGCGGCGAACCTGGTGCTGAGTTCCAAGCTGCTGCGGCCGGCGGAAATCGTCGGCGGCGGGCACTGACGGTGGCCGGGAACGCGTCGATTCGCCGCAAGCTGACGACGATGCTGCTGCTCACCAGCGGGGTCGCGCTGCTCCTGACCAGCGCGACGTTCCTGGTGTACGAGGTCGTCGCGTTCCGGCAGCGCGCCGTGGAAGAGGTGTCCACGCTCGGGCGGATCGTCGCTTCGAACAGCACCGCCGCGCTGGCGTTCGACAACCGGGACGACGCGCGCGAGATACTCTCGGCGCTGCGTGCCGATCCGCGGATCGTCGGCGCGACGCTGTACGACCGCGCCGGCAAGCCGTTCGCCCATTACCCGAGCGACACCGTGAGCACGGACAGCGCGCCGGCCGCCGACGGATACCGGTTCGCGGGAAGCCGACTGGTGGGCTTCGAGCCGGTGGTGGAGGGGCAGAACAGCCGGCTCGGCACCCTGTCGCTCACGGTCAGCATGGCGTCGTTGTACCGGCGCCTCGAGCTGTATGCCGGCATCGCGGGCCTGGTGTTCGCGCTGGCGCTGGCGGCGTCGTATCTCCTGGCGCGCCTGCTGCAACAGCAGATCACCACACCGATTCTGGCGCTCGCCGAGATGGCCACGGCCGTGTCGGAGCGGGGCGACTACTCGGTGCGGGCCCAGCCGCGCGAGGGCGACGAGCTTGGCGTCCTGACCGGGGCCTTCAACCACATGCTCGCCCAGATCGAGGCGCAGAATCGCGAGTTGGAGCAGCGCGGTGAGGCGCTGCGGGCGAGCGAGCAGAGTCTCGCCACCACGCTCGACAGCATCGCGGACGCCGTGATCGCCACGGACACCGCCGGTCGTCTCGTGCGGATGAACCCGGTGGCCGGTCATCTGACGGGGTGGGAGGTCGACGACGCGGTGGGGCGGCCGCTGGCCGACGTGTTCCGCAGCGTGGACGAGGTGTCGCGGCAACCGGTAACCGACGCCGTGGAGCGCATTCTCCGCGAGCCGGGCGGCCTTGGGCCGATCGGCCGGACCGTCCTGCTCGCGCGCGATGGGAGTGAGCGGCCGATCGCGACGAGCGGCGCGCCGATCCGCGACCACCAGGGCCAGGTGCGCGGCGTGGTGCTCGTGTTCCGCGACCAGACCGAGGAGCGCCGCACCGAAGAGATGCGCGTCAAGAGCGTCCAGCTCGAGGCGCAGAACCGGCACGTGCAGGAGGCGAGCCGGCTCAAGAGCGAGTTCCTCGCCAACATGTCGCACGAGCTGCGGACGCCGCTCAACGGCATCCTCGGCTTCGCGGAAATCCTGTACGACGAGCGCGCCGGCCCGCTCAGCGCCGACCAGAAGGAGCACCTCGGCGACATCCTGACCAGCGGCCGGCACCTGCTGCAGCTCATCAACGACGTGCTGGATCTCTCGAAGGTCGAGGCCGGCAAGCTCGAGTTCCGGCCGGAGCGGATCGACCTCCCCAGGCTGATCGGCGAGGTGATGGGCGTGCTGCGGACGACCATCGCGGCGCGGGCGATCCACGTGAGCACCGAAGTCGCGCCCGAGCTGACGGACGTCGTGCTCGACGCCTCGCGGCTCAAGCAGGTCCTGTACAACTACGTCTCCAACGCGATCAAGTTCACGTCCGACGACGGCCACGTGACGGTGCGCGCCCGCCCGGCGTCGGCCGACACGTTCCGCCTCGAGGTCGAGGACACCGGCACGGGCATCGCTCCGGAGGACCTCGGGCGGCTGTTCGTCGAGTTCGAGCAGCTCGACGCGGGGGCGGCCAAGCGCCACGGCGGTACCGGCCTGGGGCTCGCGCTGACCAAGCGGCTGGTCGAGGCGCAGGGCGGGCGCGTGGGCGCGCAAAGCACCGTCGGGAAGGGCAGCGTGTTCTTCGCCGTGTTGCCGCGCCACGCGGCGACCGCCGCGGTAGAGGCGGCCGCGCCGCGCGCCGTGGGCGCGCAACCCGGCGCCGCCGCACCGACCATTCTCGTCGTCGAGGACGATCGTCGCGACCAGCACGCCCTGGTCGACGCGCTGGCGGGCGCCGGCTACGCGGTGGACGCCGCGGCGTCCGGCACCGAAGCGCTCGCCAAGTGCCGGGACCGCGTGTACGACGCCATCACCCTCGATCTCCTGCTCCCGGACATGAGCGGTCTCGACGTGCTCCGCGCGGTGCGGTCGGAGAGCTTGAACCGCGACGTGCCGATCATCGTGGTCACGGTGGTGACCGAGCGGGGCGCCGTGGCGGGCTTCGCGGTCCACGACATCCTCGGCAAGCCGCTGGACGGAACGGCATTGCTCGACTCGCTCCACCGGGCGCGGGTGACTCCGGAGCGCTCGGGCGGCGTGCTGGTCGTCGACGACGACGGCGCGTCGTGCCGGCTGATGGCCGCAACCCTCGCGCAGCTCGGCTATCGCGCGGTGACCGCGTCGGGCGGCGAGGCCGGGCTGCGCCTGGCGCAGCAGACGCCGCCGACGGCCGTCGTGCTCGACCTGCTCATGCCCGGCATGGACGGCTTCGAGTTCCTGGATCGCCTGCGCGCCTTGCCCGCGTGCCGGACGGTTCCCGTCATCGTGTGGACGGTGATGGACCTGACGGCGGAGGAGTACAGCCGGCTGCGCCGGTCGGCTCAGGAAGTGGTCGCGAAGGGTCTGGGCGGTGCGAGCGTGGTGGAGGCGCTCGAGCGGCTGCTGCCGCGCGCGCGCGAGGGAGCCGCCGATGGCGGGTGAACGGGTCCTGATCGTGGACGACAACCCGGTGAATCAGCGGCTGGCGCGGGTGCTGCTGGCGAGCGAGGGCTACGACGTCCGCTGCGCCGAGGATGCGCCGGAGGCGTTCGCCGCGGTGGCGGAGTTCCGGCCGAGGTTGATCCTCATGGACATTCAGCTTCCCGGCATGGATGGCCTGGAGGCGACGCGCCGGCTCAAGGCCGACCCCGCGACGCGCGACATCGTCGTGCTGGCGCTGACCGCGTACGCCATGAAGGGCGACGATGCGAAAGCGCTCGCCGCCGGCTGCGACGGATACGTCACCAAGCCGATCGACACGCGCGCGCTGCCCGCGCTGGTCGCATCGTACCTGGCCGGCGGCCGGGCGGAGCCCTCCGCGTGAGCGGCGCCCGCGTCCTCGTCGTCGAGGACGACGCGATCTACGCCAAGCTGGTTCGCCTGCTCCTCGCCGCCGCGGGGCATGCCGCGGTGGTAGCTTCGACGGCCGAAGCCGCGCTGCGCACCGCGCGCGAAGAGCGCCCCGACCTTATCCTCATGGACGTGGGTCTGCCGGGCATGGACGGCTTCGCGGCCCTCGAGTTGCTGCGCCGCGACCCATTGCTGGCGGGAATTCCCGCCATCGGCATGACGGCCGACCGCGTGTCGGCGGACCAGGTGAACCGGGCCACGGCGATGGGGTTCGATAGCTATGTCGAGAAGCCGGTGAACGTGGGAACGCTACAGCAGGTTCTGGAGCCGTACTTCGGGTCGCGGTGAGTCGCCGCGCCGCGGTGGCTCTCGTCGCCGGCATCCTCACGCCGATCCACGCCGTTGCGGCCCAGGGGTGCCACGGCCTGCGCAGGGACCGCGAGGCGGTCATCGCGGGCGGCTACGTGGCGGCGGAGGTCGGCGGCATCGCGTTGCGCCAGCACGACTGGTGGACGTCCCGCCCGCGCGCCATCCACTTCATCTGGGGCCACAGCGCCAGCGTCAGCCAGGACGAGTTCCTCCACGCGACGATTGCCTACCAGGTGTCCCAGGGGAGCGCCCTCCTGTGGAGCTGGGCGTGCGTGCCGTATCGGACGGCCGGTTGGCTGGGCGCCGCCACGGCGCTGGCCGTGGGGCTGCCGAAGGAAATCGGCGACGGCATCCATGAGGACGGCTTCTCCGGCGCCGACATGATGTGGACGGCGATCGGCGGGGTCATCCCGGCGCTGCACCGCCAGTGGCCGCGCACCCGCGTCCTCCAGGCGAAAATGTGGTACTGGCCAAGCCGGGAGCTGACGCACCGCACCGGCCCGCTCCCCTCGCTCGAGAACGACTACGCGGGACAACGGTTCTTCGCCACGCTCAACCCGGCGCGCGACGGCGGCGCCGGAGGGTGGCCGGCGTGGCTGGGCGTGGCGGTCGGGCACGGCACGCCCGCGTGGATCTCGCGGCCGCCTTCCAACGTGTGGTACCTCACGCTGGACGTGGATTTGCAGGGCATTCATGTGCACAATAGGTGGTGGCGCCCGGTGGCGGCGCTGGCGGACCAGATTCACTTCCCAGCGCCCGGACTTCGGTTCGCCGGCGGGCGCGTCGAGGCGGGGCTGTTCTGATGGACGAGCAGGGCAAGCGGCTCGTGGTCGTCGGCGACCGGGTTCTCATCACGCCGGAAGAGGGTGAGGAGCGGACGCGCGTCGGGTTGTACCTGCCGCAATCGGCCCTGGATACCGTGGCGGTGCAGGGCGGCACAGTTGTCGCCACGGGACCCGGCACGCCGCTGCCGGAGCCCGCCACGCTCGACGAGGAGCCGTGGAAGGTCCGCTCGCCGGGCGGCATGCGGTACGTGCCGATGCAGGCCAAGGTGGGCGATTACGCGCTGTTCTTCCGCAAGGCGGCGGTGGAAATCACGTTCGAGAGCACCAAGTATCTCGTCGTGCCGCTGCCCGCGATCCTGGTGCTGGTCCGCCACCCGGAAAACGACGACTAGGTGAAGTTCCCGCACCCGCTGGCGCTGCTCGTGGGGTGTATCGCGGTGTCCGCGGCCCTGACGTGGGTGCTGCCGGCCGGACGCTACGACCGGGCCCCCGACGCCGCCACCGGCCGCGACGTGGTGGTCGCGGGATCCTACCATGCGGTCGCGCCCACGCCGGTGTCGGTGTTCCAGACCGTGGTCGCGGTGCCCAGGGGCATGGCCGACGCCGGCTCCGTCATCTTCTTCGTGTTCCTGGTCGGCGGCGCGTTCACCGTGGTGGACAAGACGGGGGCGCTGCGGTGGGCGGTCGGCCGCCTCGTCGACGGCCTGCGCGACAGCGAGACGCTGGTGGTGCCCGTGGTGGTGCTGTTCTTCGCCGCCGCCGGCGCGCTGGAGAACATGAGCGAGGAGATCATCGCGCTCGTTCCCGTCCTTCTGCTGCTGACCACCCGGCTGGGGTTGGACCCGCTGGTGGCGGCGGCGATGAGCATCGGGGCGGCGGCGGTCGGCGCGTCGTTCAGCCCGGTGAATCCGTTCCAGGTGCTGATCGCGCAAAAGGTCGCGCAGTTGCCGCCGGCCTCGGGCCTGGTGTTCCGCAGCCTGTTCCTCGCGCTCGCCGTGGGCCTGTGGATGTTCGCCGCGATGCGGTTCGCCCGCCGGACCCGGGTGGCGCCTTCGGCAGCGCCGGCGGCGGTTTCGGAGCACGAGAACCTGGGCGCGCGGGGCGCGGCGGTGTTGGCCTTGGTCGTCCTCACCTTCGCCGTGTTCCTCTTCGGCGTGATGCGGCTGGGCTGGGATTTCGACCAGGAATCGGCCCTGTTCTTCGCGATGGGTGTCGCGGCCGGACTGGTCGGCCGGCTCGGCGTGACCGGGACGGCGGTGGCGTTCACCGAGGGGTTCGCGGGCATGGCGTACGCGGCCATGCTGATCGGGTTCGCGCGCGCGATCTACGTGGTGCTGGAGCAGGGCAGCATCATCGATACGATCGTCCACGGCATGTTCACGCCGCTGGCGCACCTGCCGCCGGTGCTGTCGGCGCTCGCCATGGTGGCCGCCCAGGCCGCCATCCACGTGCCGGTGCCGAGCGTCAGCGGGCAGGCGGTGCTGACGTTGCCCGTCCTGACACCGCTGTCGGACCTGATCGGGCTGCCACGACAGGTGACGGTGCTGGCCTACCAGTACGGCGCCGGTCTGTGCGAGATGCTGACGCCGACCAACGGCGCCCTGATGGCCGTCCTGGCCGCCTCCGGCGTCGCGTACGGCCGTTGGCTCCGCTTCGCGGTACCATTATTCGCCCTGTTGCTCGGACTCGGCGCGGTCGCCGTGGGCGTCGCGCTCATAGTCGGCCTTCATTGACGGAGGACCTCATGCGTCGTTCTCTCGCGCTGCTCGCCGCCTCATTGGTACTTGCCGGCTGTCATCACCGCGCGCCGCCGGCGCCGGCGCCCGCGCCGGCTCCGGCGGGCCCGTCACTGTATACCCGGCTGGGCGGGCTGCCCGCGGTGCGGGCGGTGGTGGACAGCTTCGTGACCGACGTGGGCGCGGACACCACGATCAACGCGTTCTTCCGCGGCGTGGATCTCGCGAATCTCAAGGAATTGATAAGCGAGCAGCTGTGCCAGGCGACGGGTGGGCCGTGCATCTACACCGGCCGCGCGATGCGGGTGGCGCACCGCGGGATGCACATCACCGACGCGCAGTACGACTCGGAGCAGCGCGACATGGGTCGCGCGCTCGACCAGAATCACGTGCCGGAGGCCGAGAAGCAGGAGGTGCTGCGGATCGTCGAGAGCCTGCGGAGCGAGATCGTCGGCAAGTAGGGCCGTGCGCCGGGCGAGGGTGAGGGGCGCGGCCGCTCGTCACCCTCCCGGTTCTTTACAGCCTCGGCAGCGTGACGCCCTGTTGTCCCTGGTACTTCCCGCGCTTGTCCTTGTAGCTCACCAGCGGCTCCTCGTCGCCCTCGAAGAACAGCACCTGGGCGATGCCTTCGTTCGCGTAGATGCGGGCGGGCAGGGGCGTGGTGTTGGAGATTTCGAGCGTCACGAAGCCCTCCCACTCGGGCTCGAACGGGGTCACGTTGGTGATGATGCCGCAACGGGCGTAGGTGGACTTGCCGACGCAGATGGTCAGCACGTTGCGCGGGATGCGGAAGTACTCCACCGAGCGCGCCAGCGCGAAGGAGTTGGGCGGCACCATGCACACGTCGCCCTCGAACTCCACGAACGACCGCTGGTCGAACGCCTTGGGATCGACCACGGCCGACAGCACGTTGGTGAAAATGCGGAACTCACGCGCGACCCGCATGTCGTAGCCGTAGGACGACACGCCGTAGGAAATGCAGCCGGCCCGCACCTGGCGCTCGGCGAACGGTTCGATCATGCGGTGCTCGCTGGCCATCCGCGTGATCCAGCGGTCCGATTTGATGCTCATCTCGATTCCTCGCGTGGCGGTGGGCCAATATACACGCAGTTTTCTTGAATTCCGATGTTGCCGCACATAGCTTTCCGCGGGCTCGAAGGGTCTCCGTTGAACGCAGCCGTCGGAGCAACGAACCTTGCAACCGTACGTCCCGCTGGCCCTGCTGTTTATTTTCGTCGTCATCAACGGCGTCGGTATGATCGCCGGGTCGCACCTGTTGTCCGCGACGCGCCAGTCGGCGGCGCGGGACCGCCCGTATGAGTCCGGCATGCCGCCGCTGGGGTCGGCGCACGAGCGGTTCGACGTCAAGTTCTATCTGGTGGGCGTGCTGTTTCTCATCTTCGACATCGAAACCGTGTTCATGCTGCCGTGGGCCGTGGCGTTCAGGCAGCTCGACCTGTTCGGCCTGGGCGTCGTGGGCGGCCTTCTGGAAATGGCGGTGTTCGTGCTGATCCTGGCGGTCGGTTACGTCTACGTGCTCAAGAGGGGAGCGCTCGAGTGGATCTGACCGGTCCGCCGTCCGGACCGTCGACGCCGGCCGACCCCCGCGTGGGCGTGGTGGCCTCGTCGCCCAACTGGCTGACGACCCGGCTCGACTTCCTGGTGAACTGGTCGCGCGCCAACTCGCTCTGGCCGATGCCGTTCGGGACCGCGTGCTGCGCCATCGAATTCATGGCGACGGCCGCCAGCCGGTTCGACCTGTCGCGCTTCGGGATGGAGCGGATGGCCTTCTCGCCGCGGCAGGCGGACGTGCTCATCTGCGCCGGGCGGGTGCCGTTCAAGCTCGCGCCGGTGATCCGGATGATCTGGGACCAGATGCCGCAGCCCAAGTGGTGCATCTCGATGGGCGCGTGCGCCTCCACCGGCAACGTGTTCGACAACTATTCCATGGTGCAGGGCATCGACACGATCATGCCGGTGGACGTCTACGTGCCCGGGTGCCCGCCGCGCCCCGAAGGGCTGCTCTACGGCATCCTGATGCTCCAGAAGAAGATCAAGGGCGAAACCGTGTTCGATCCGTCGCTGCGGGTCGAGCGGCTCGCCGACCAGAGCGGACTCTACCTCGAGCCGCAGGTGCTCGACGAACTGTCGGAGCCGTTCGGGAACTCGGTGCACCAGACCCGGTCGGCGTGAGTTCGACGGGGACGCTGAGCCCGTCGGTGGCCGCGCTGCGCGCCGCGTTCGGCGCCGACGTGGAGCGCACCCACGTGTCCTGCGGCGATACCATCGTCTTCGTGCGGCGCGAGCGCGCGCACGAGATCCTCGCCTGGCTCAAGACGGCGCCGGCCGAAGCGTACGACCTCCTGCTCGACGTCACCGCGGTGGAATACCGCGACCGGGAGCTGCCGCTGGAGGTCGTCTACCAGCTGTGGTCCCTGTCGCACCGCGCGCTGCTGCGAGTCAAGATCGCGCTCGACAAGCGGGGCCCGCTCGAGGTCGCCTCGGTCACGGACCTGTGGCAGGGCGCGAACTGGCTGGAGCGCGAGGTGTGGGACATGTTCGGCGTGACGTTCGCGGGCCACCCGGACCTCCGCCGCATCCTCATGTGGGAGAACTACTCCGAGGGCTTCCCGCTGCGGAAGGACTTCCCGCTGCGCGGGCGGTTCAGCCGCTCCGAACAGATGCGTCGCGCGCTCTCGGGCGAGATCGAGAAGCACTACTCCTACGAGGAACTCTCGATCAAGGACGCGGCGCCGCTGCTGCCGGCGGACATGCGCGCCCGCTTCAGCGGGGACGGCCCGCGATGACCGGCACCCGCACCGTCGCCTACGAGCTGGGCACCACCGGCATCGACGCCCACGGCAATCCCGTCACCGTCCCGCTGGCCGCCGCGGCGGAGCCGGACCTGCGCACCGACCATATGCTGATCAACATCGGCCCCCAGCACCCGGCCACGCACGGCGTGCTCCGGCTGGTGGTCGAGCTGGACGGCGAGGTCGTGGTGCGGGTGATCCCGCACGTGGGCTACCTGCACTCGGGGTTCGAGAAGCTCGGCGAGTACCGCCACTACAACCAGATCATCCCGCTCACCGACCGGACCGACTACCTCTCGGCGCCGTCCAACAACGTGTGCCTGGCGATGGCGGCCGAGAAGCTCATGGGCATCGAGATCACGCCGCGCTGCCAGGTGCTGCGGGTGATCGCGTGTGAAATGAGCCGCATCATCTCGCACCTGGTGTGGGCCGGCACGACGGGCATCGACATCGGCGCGTTCACGGTGTTCCTGTGGATGTTCCAGGAGCGCGAGAAGCTCTACAACTTCATCGAGGCCTGGAGCGGCGCCCGCCTGACGCCCTCGCTGACGCGCGTGGGCGGCATGATGGCCGATCTGCCCGACGGCTGGACCGACGGACTCCGGACGTGGGCGCTCGGGTTCCCCAAGGTCATCGACGAAGTCGAGACGATGCTCTCGCGCAACGGCATCTGGCTCGGCCGCACGGTGGACGTGGGCGCCATGAGCGCCGAGGACGCGGTCAACTTCTCACTCACCGGCCCGTTGCTGCGCGCGTCCGGCGTGCCGTACGACGTGCGCAAGGACCGCCCGTACCTCGGCTACGAGACCTACGACTTCGAGGTGCCGGTCGGCGAACACGGCGACGTGTACGACCGGTACCTGGTGCGCATGGAGGAGATCCGCCAGAGCACGCGGATCCTGCTCCAGGCGCTCGATCGGCTGCCGGACGGCCCGATCAACGTCAAGGACCCGCGCGTCATCCTGCCGCCCAAGTCCAAGGCGATGGGCGACATGGAATCCATGATCCATCATTTCAAGCAGATCATGGAGGGCGTGCAGGCGCCGGTGGGCGAGGCGTACATGGGCGTCGAGAATCCGCGCGGCGAGCTGGGCTACTACTTCGTGTCCGACGGGACCGCGAAGCCGGTGCGCTGGCGCATCCGGCCCCCCGCGTTCATCAACCTGGCGGCGCTGCCGAAGATGTGCGAAGGGCACCTGCTGTCGGATCTGATCGCGATCAATGCCAGCGTGGACATCGTGATGGGAGAGGTGGACCGGTGAGCGACAAGGCTCCCGCGGGCGTCGCCGAGCACGGCGCGGATCTGCCGCCGGTGTTCGAGGGCGATGGGCGCAAGCGCCTGGACGCCACGCTCGCCCGCTATCCGACCAAGCAGGCGGCGCTGCTCCCGGCCCTGTGGATGGTGCAGGAGAAGCACGGCTGGGTGTCGCCGCAGGGCTTGGCGGAGGTCGCCGAAGCGCTCGACCTCACACCCGCCTACGTCAAGGGCGTGCTGACGTTCTACACCATGTACCATCAGCATCCGGTCGGGAAGCACTTCGTGCAGGTGTGTACCACGTCGCCCTGCAACGTGTGCGGCGCCGAGCAGGTGCGTGACGCGTTCCTCAAGGCGACCGGCGCCAAGCGGCTGGGCGAGACCAGCCCCGACGGCAACTGGACCATCATCGAGGTCGAGTGCCTGGGCGCGTGCGGGTTCGCCACGCCCGTGCTCGTGGACGACGACTTCATCGAGAGCCTGACGCCGGCGAAGGTCGCCGACGTCGTGGCGCGCTACCGCTAGGCCATGGGCTACCCGCACCAGCCGCACCCGCGCGAGACGGTCATCCTCAGCAAGTACTTCGGCGACCCCGAGGCCCGCGGCTACGCGGGCTGGGCGAAGCGCGGCGGCTACGCGGCGCTCGAAAGAGCGCTCGGCATGTCGCGCGAGGAGTTGGTGAACGAGGTGAAGGCGTCGGGGCTCCGGGGCCGCGGCGGCGCCGGTTTCCCGTGCGGGCTCAAGTGGAGCTTCATGCCGAAGGAAGTGACCAAGCCCCACTACCTGTGCGTCAATGCCGACGAGTCGGAGCCGGGGACGTTCAAGGACCGCGAGATCATGCGGTGGACGCCGCACGCGCTCATCGAAGGGTCGGCCATCGCGGCGTACGCGATCGGCGCCGAGACCACCTACATCTATATTCGCGGCGAGTTCACCGAGCCGCTGGCGGTCATGGAGAAGGCGCTCGCCGAAGCCTACGCCAAGGGCGTGGTCGGCCCGAACGCGATGGGCAAGGGCAAGACCATCAACCTGTACATCCACCGCGGCGCCGGCGCCTACATCTGCGGCGAAGAAACCGCGCTGATGAACTCCATCGAGGGCAAGCGCGGCAACCCGCGCATCAAGCCGCCGTTCCCGGCGGCCTCCGGCGTCTTCGCGAGCCCCACCACCATCAACAACGTCGAGACGCTCTCGGCGGTGCCGCACATCGTGAACAACGGCGGCGCATGGTACGCCAAGATGTCGCGCGGCAACCCCAAGAGCACCGGCACCAAGCTGCTCTCGGTGTGCGGAACCATCGCCAGGCCGGGCAACTACGAAGTCGAGATGGGCTTCCCGCTGAAGGACCTGCTGTACGATCTGGCCGGCGGCCCGCTGCCCGGACGCAAGCTCAAGGGCGTCATTCCCGGCGGCTCGTCGGTGCCCATCATTACGGCGGAGGAGGCCGACGGCGCGGTGCTCGATTACGAGGGCATGGTGGCCGCGGGCACGATGCTGGGCTCGGGCGGCGTGATCGTGTACGACGACTCGGTCGATGTGGTCTACCAGAGCATGCGGCTCGCCGCGTTCTACGCGCACGAGTCGTGCGCCCAGTGCACGCAGTGCCGCGAAGGTACCGCCTGGACCACCAAGATTCTCCAGCGCATGCTGGCCGGCCAGGGCAAGATGGAAGACCTCGACCTGCTGCTCGATCTGTCCGAGCAGATGACCGGCCGGACCATCTGCGTGCTGTCGGATTCGTGCGCCGCCGTCATCGTGAGCGCGATCAAGAAATTCCGGCCCGAGTTCGAGGCCTACATCCGCAGCGGCCGAAGGGTGGCCAGCGCATGACCGCCACGGTCAAGCTGACGATCGACGACGTGGCGGTCGAAGTCCCCCAGGGCACATCGGTGCTCGAGGCCGCGAAGCTGGCCGGCGTGCTGGTGCCGCACTACTGCTATCACCCGTCGCTGCCGGTGGCCGGCGTGTGCCGGATGTGCCTGGTCGAAATCGAGAAGCAGCCGAAGCTCGCCGCCTCATGCGCGACGGCGGCCGGCGAAGGCATGGTGGTCCACACGCAATCGCAGCAGGCCAGGGACGCCCGCACCGGCGTGCTCGAGTTCCTGCTCATCAACCATCCGCTCGACTGCCCGATCTGCGACCAGGCCGGCGAGTGCGAGCTTCAGGACTACACCTTTCAGGAAGGTCGGGCGCAGGGCCGTTACGCGGACTACGCCAAGCGGTTCAATCCGGTCGAGGACTTCGGCCCCGACGTGCTGTACGTGGCGAACCGCTGCATCCTGTGCACCCGCTGCGTGCGGTTCATGGACCACGTCGCCGACACGCCGGTGCTGAACGTGTCGGAGCGCGGCGACCGCGCGTACATCGGCATCGCCCAGGAGCAGCGGCTCGATCACCCGTGGGCCGGGAACGTCGTGGATCTCTGCCCGGTGGGCTCGCTCATCTCGAAGGACTTCCTGCACAAGGCGCGCGCCTGGGAGCTGGACAAGACGGCGTCGGTGTGCCCGGGCTGCACGCAGGGCTGCAACACCATGGTCGAGACGCGCGAGAACCAGGTGGTCCGGCTGCGCCCGCGGCCGAACGAGCGGATCAACCGTCACTTCATGTGCGACGAAGGCCGTCTCGGCTACCACTTCCTCAACCGGCGCGACCGGATCGAGGTGCCGCTGGTGCGCGACGGCGACCGGCTGGTGCCGACAGACTGGGATGCGGCGCTGGAGCGCGCGGCGACAGTCGTGCGGCACGCCGGCGGCCCGTGGGTCGGCCTGGTATCGGCGGGCGCGTCGAACGAAGCGCTCCAGGCCGCGATGGCGTTGCTCAAGCGGCAAGGCGGGAGCGGCGCGTTCCGGGTGCGCGAAGGCGTCGAGGCGCCGCTGGCCGGCGTGCCCGACCTGGCCCTGCGCGCGGAGCGGGCGCCGAACGTGTACGGGGCGCTCGAGGCCGGCTTCACGCGCGACTGGGACGCGGCGGTGCGGGCGGCGCGCACGGCGGGCCTGCTGCTGGTGCTCGACGAGACGCTGGAGGGCATCGACGCTCTCGCGCCGTCACTGTACGTCGGCACCGTGCTGACCGAGGCGGTGCGCCGCGCCGCGGCGGTGGTCCTGCCGGCCACGAACATGGCCGAGGAAGACGGATCGTTCCGCAACCTCCGCGGCATCGTGCAACAGTACTGGCAGGCCAAGACGCCGCCCGGCATGGCGCGGCCCGCGGCGTGGACCCTCGAGACGCTGACCGCACTGGTCGAGCGAGGGGCCGGCGCACGGGCGGGAGCACGCGCGTGACCTGGATCGAGGGCGACGCGTTCCTGGTGGCCAGCGTGGTCAAGATCCTGGTGATCTTCACGCTGCTGATGGTGCTGGTGGCGCTGTGGACGTGGGTCGAACGGCGGGTGTGCGGCTTCATCCAGAACCGCACCGGGCCCAACCGCGTCGGCCCGTTCGGCATCCTCCAGCCCGCGGCCGACGGCCTCAAGAACTTCCTCAAGGAAGAGACGTTCCCGCCGTTCGCGAACCGGCCCTTGTTCCTGCTCGCCCCGCTGATGGCGTTCATCCCGGCGCTCATCACGTTCTCCATCATTCCGGTCGCCGCGCCGCTGCCCACGAAGTGGGGCCTGGTCGGCACCCAGATCGCCGACCTGCCGGTGGGGTTCCTGTTCATCCTCGCCGTCACCTCCATCGGCGTGTATGGCGTCGCGCTGGCCGGGTGGTCGTCGAACAACAAATACGCGCTGCTGGGCGGGCTGCGGGCGTCGGCGCAGATGATCTCCTACGAAATCGCGATGGGGATGAGCAGCGTCGCGCTGCTGGTACTCTCGGGCAACATCACGCTGAATGCGATCGTCGCGCAGCAGCAGGCCGGCACCTGGTTCATCATTCCGCTGTTCCTGGCGTTCTTCCTGTTCCTCGTCGCCTCGTTCGCCGAAACGAACCGCCTGCCCTTCGACCTGCCCGAGGCGGAGGCCGAGCTGGTGGCCGGCTACCACACCGAGTACTCGGCCATGAAGTTCTCGATGTTCTACATCGCCGAATACTCGAACATGATCACCGCGTCGGGCCTGATCACGACGCTGTTTCTGGGCGGCTGGGACATCCCGTTCACGCAGTGGGACAACACCCCGCCGTTCACGGTGCTCAAGTTCGCGCTGACGTTCGGCGCGTTCTGGGCCAAGACGCTGTTCTTCCTGTTCCTCTACATCTGGGTGCGGTGGACGTTGCCGCGCTTCCGGTTCGACCAGCTCATGGACCTGGGCTGGAAGGTGCTGCTGCCGGCGGCGCTGATCTACGTGATGCTGATCGCGACCCTGGTCGCGGTCCTCGATTCCTCGCACGTGCTGCCGGGTGTGGGCTACATGTGGGTGCTGGGCGGCGTCAACGTGGTGGCCGCGATCGTGTTCTTCTGGGTGCTCGACAAGCGGCGGCTGGTGACGGGCGCCGGCGGCGGGCGGGCGCGGCGGGTGTGGCACGCCGAAGCCGAGCGCGCCATCGAGGCCGAGCACGCGGCGGCCGCGGGCCACGCGAACGGAGGGCGCTGAGTGGCGATCACCGTCAAGACGGTCCGGCGTCCGAGCGACGACACCTCCTATGTGCGCGCGACGCTCAAGGGGCTGTCGCTCACGTTCAAGCACCTGTTCCAGAAGAAATGGACGATGCAGTACCCGGAGGAGAAGAACCGCCAGGGCGACTGGACCATCAGCTCGAGGTGGCGCGGCACGCACCGCATGGCGGTGGATGAGAACGGCAAGGCCAAGTGCGTGGCGTGCGGCCTGTGCCCGCAGGTGTGCCCGTCCAACTGCATCAAGCTGGTGCCCGGCGAGGACGAGCACGGCAACCGCTATCCGCTCGTCTACGAGATCGACGAGTTCCGCTGCATCTTCTGCGGCTACTGCCAGGAGGTGTGCCCGGAAGAGGCGATCCACGTGGGCGTGCACTATGAGAACGCGGAGTACAGCCGCGAGGGCTTCGTGTACGACCTGGAGCGCCTGATGAAGCAGACGCACCCGGTGTCCACGCT
>Ga0335085_10005506_pt1 | contig 20266 bp, 18 predicted proteins | sample Lox_Sample_45_FD_206712 | JGI IMG/M metagenome (GOLD analysis project Ga0335085, IMG submission 206712) | Soil microbial communities from Loxahatchee National Wildlife Refuge, Florida, United States - Lox_Sample_4.5 | ecosystem: Environmental > Terrestrial > Soil > Wetlands | place: USA...
CGGAAATAATCTGCTCTTCCGAGTGATGCTTCTTCGGCATGTTGACTCCTCCTGGTTACGCCCCAGAGGGCCTCAACTGCCAAATTACTCCAGTTCCAACTGGTACAGCTTTCGGGTTTTGCCTCAACTGGGGAGCGAAGGAAATGGGCAAGAGCAGGCATACGGAGGCGCAGATCATTACTGCGCTGAAGCAGGTGGAGGCGGGTCGTACGGTGGATGACGTGGCCCGTGAGTGCGGCGTGAGCCAGGCGACGATCTACACATGGAAGGCCAAGTACGGTGGCCTTGAGGTGAGCGAAGCGCAGCGGCTGCGATCGCTGGAGGATGAGAACTCGCGTCTGAAACGTCTGGTGGCGGATCTGAGCCTGGACAAGGAGATGCTGAAGGCGGTGATCGCAAAAAACGGCCTGAGCTCGTAGACCGGAGGACGGACGCCAGCTGGCTCTGCACGCAGTACGAAGCCAGCGAGCGCCGGGTGTGCGGGCTGCTGGGGATTGCGGTGTCGAGTTATCGGTATCGATCGCGACGATCGGATGAGTCGTTGCGGGAGAAACTGGTGCGGCTGGCCAGGGAGAAGCCACGCTACGGATATCGGAGATTGCAGGTGCTGGTGGAACGCGAGGGGGAGCGAGTGAACCATAAGCGATTGTGGCGGGTGTATCGCGAAGCCGGGTTGTGCCTGAAGCGGAAGAAGCGCCGTCACTGCGTGCGCGTAGGATTGCCGCGGCCGACATTGACCAGCGCCAACCAGGAATGGGCACTGGATTTCGGTGCGCCATGACGGCGGGGAGGATGAAATGACTTAGGACGATTCTTCTCTGCTTGCTGGCTCTTGACCGACCGTTGCAATGCGGTCCAACTCGGGAAGGAACCTGAGTTGAAGGGGTCTGTCCAAGTGCGGCGTGTACCGACGCAGCGCGGGAAAAGCTGACAGACTGAACTGTACCGGACGCCGCCATCATCGGTGTGCCGGGCTACCACACATCATATGGTGAGACAACGAAGCATACGCTGGAAGCCTCTGTCTTGATAAGGCTCAACGCTCCCGAGTAGACCGGATGGGGTTGGGAGTCGTGCGATCAGAACTGGTGCGGCGCGAAGTTCTTCACTGGTGGGTCCGCGAAGCGGACTCAGCGACAGCGGATTCCTCACGGGCTGTTGCTCCGAATCGCCAGGGGTAGAGTATGCCACCTACGAGATGAAGGTCGAGGACTGGAACATGGGAACTCGGATCAACCGCCCGGCACCGGAGCCGGGCTATCCACGGCGACTGGGGAAGGTAGATCACGAGGGCGGAGCCTGCGTAGTAGTTGGAACACGGGAAAACCGTGTACATGGCGAAGGCAGGCAAGGAACCGGTGGGGTTGTGGCGACGGAGAAACCACTCATGGACTTGGGTGATCAGGCAGACAATGTCTGGCTTCTCAACGTGCAACGCAAACTCTATCAATGGAGCAGGAATCATCCTGAAGACAGCTATCGTGATCTGTGGAACTGGGCAACCGATATCCGCAATTTACGATGCGCCTGGCGGCAGATCGCTATGAACCAAGGGCGACGTACTGCCGGGGTCGACGGGATAACAGTAGCGGGGATCCGCGAGGCAATCGGGGTGGATCAGTTCCTGGAACAGATCCGTGACGACCTGAGGAGCGGCCGGTACAAGCCGAGCCCCTCACGAAGGAAGTTGATTCCGAAGCCGCGTCAACCGGGGAAGTTCCGACCCCTTGGTATCCCAACCGTGCGTGACCGCGTGGTTCAATGCGCGGTCAAGAATATCCTGGAGCCGATCTTCGAGGCGGACTTCTGGCATGTATCGTACGGGTTTCGGCCCGGACGCGGCTGCCACGGCGCCTTGGAGCACATCCGACTCAGCATGTGTCCGAAGGTAAAGGCTGAAGATGGCCGACGCCAGAAGACACCCTATCAATGGGTCATCGAAGGAGACATCAAGGGCTGTTTCGACAACATCGATCATCACCAGTTGATGGAGCGGGTTCGCGCCCGTATCACCGATGGGAAAATGACGAGGCTGATCACGCAGTTCCTGAAGGCCGGAGTCCTGGCGGACGGCTTTTTGCTGCCGACAGACAAAGGCACTCCTCAAGGTGGTGTGATCTCGCCGCTGCTTGCAAACATCGCTCTCGGCGTCATCGAGGAGCGATACGAGCGGTGGACACATCATCGTCGAAAGATCCAGGCTCGCCGCAAGAGCGATCCTCGAACGGCGGCGATGTGGGCACGCATGACTGATCGCAAAGCTGGCCGACCAGTGTTCTTCCCGATTCGATATGCCGATGACTTCGTGGTCCTCGTCTCAGGAACTCGTGAGCAGGCTGAGCAGGAAAAGACCGAGCTCGCAAGATACCTGAAAGATACCATGAAGTTGGAGCTATCCATCGAGAAGACGCGGGTCTCAGATCTGAAGGAGGGATTTCAATTCCTCAGTCAGCGCGTGCGCTACAAATGGCACCGTCGTTTCGGCTACATGCCGAGGATCGAGATCCCGACCAGTAAGCGAGCGGACTTTCGGTACCGAGTGAAGCAGTTGACCGCCCGCCACACAACGCAGTGGTCTCTGCCTCAACTTCTCCGGCGACTCAATCCTCTTCTGCGGGGATGGGGAAACTACTATCGCTTCTGCACCGGCGCCAGCCGCCAGTTCTCAGCGCTCGACTTCTATGTCGGCGACTGTATCTGGCGTTGGCTGATGAAGAAGCACAAGCATCTCCATCGCAAGCGGACTCGGCTGGTACGAGTGCCAAGTCTTCTCCGTCCGACACGAAAAGTCTGGCGTGAAGGAAGAACAGAACAGTTCCTTCTCTCCATGCTACGCGTCGAGCGGTTCCGCAGAGGTTGGATGCGCACTCCTGCATACATCTGTGTTCCCGGAGAGCCGGATGCATAACGAAAGGTGCATGTCCGGTTCGGAGGGCGGGCATCAGAGTCCGACGGCAGAAATGTCGCACGGCGTTGATGCCCGACCCTACCTCACGATGTGCTGGCCGCCGGTCGCAACATTCGTGTGCTGAGTGTGATGGATGCGTTCACGCGGGAGTGCCTGGCGCTGGAGGTGGATACCGGTTTCGCCAGCCGGCGGGTGACGCGGGTGCTGGACGAGATCATCGCCCGACGCGGACGGCCACAAGCCATCCGCTGTGACAACGGGCCGGAACTGACCAGTCGCCATTTTCTGGCCTGGGCGCTGGAGTGGAAGATCGAACTGCGGCATATCCAGCCCGGCAAGCCAACCCAGAACGCACACGTGGAAAGCTTCCATGGCCGCTTACGTGAGGAGTGCCTGCGGGTAAGTTGGTTCATGAACCTGTTTGACGCACGCAGAAAAGTCACTGATTGGAAGGTGGAGTACAACGAGCAACGGCCACACAGCAGCCTCGGCTACAGAACGCCTGCCGAGTTTGCACGCGTGGCACTAACCCAGAGCTATGGAAAAGACGTGGGCTCCGCCCACTTTGAAAACGCCGATGGCGTTTTCAACTTTCCCACAGCTCCGGCGACGGGCTAAATTTACAGAATCACCTATGCGGATTTAGGGTGCAGGTCAGAGTCGGACCAGGTCCGGGAGATGAAGCAACTGCAGGACGAGAACGCCGTTTCAAGCAGCGCGAGAAATCGCGTGCGACCATCTGGGAACTCGCTAAGGTCTGTTGGCAAAACCTGACAGTTCAGACTGCGAAAAGTCGCTGGATACTTGCGTATTTAAATTCGCCTGCGAGGCATCGAGCGATCATGTCGGCTCAGGTTGGCCTTGATAGCTCCACAGCGGATAGGGTAGCCCGGCCAGGCGATTGATGAGATGGGCCTGCGCCACGAGGATAAAAACCGCGATTTCAATAATGATCAACTCTTTGGGCTTAGAAATGATTCCCAACGAAACGATCAGCGTAGTAGCGCCGGCGGGTGGGTGATCGGCGCGCAACAGAACCATGAAGGCTCCGGTGGCCGAGAGGGAGAGCGCAGCGGACAGGATTCTGGGCCAGTAGACACCGGGATGCAAGCCGTAAGGTACGCTGGCGGCGCCGGTGACGACGTAGGCGCCATAGCCGCAGGCCAGGCCAATAGCGTGGCCGAGGATTGTGTTGCGCGGGCTGGAGTTCTGCTGAAGAGGCGCGATAAAGAGCAAGTAGGCCGTTGGACCGAGCGAAGGAAAGACAAATGGACTGCCGGTGACAACCGCGAGCAGTGCCAGCAGGGCGATGGTGAGAAAGCCATTGATCAAGATGTAGAAGGCCCAGACCACGCGGGGCGGGAAGTGATTGAGCAGCCACGCCAGGCGCAGTCGCCCCAGCAGCACGGCAATGTGCTCAGGCCCTCGACCATTGCTGATGGCGTTCTGTTCGTGCAACGCAGATCCCTCGAAGGCTCAGATGTTGGGTAGAAGATCGAAGTACTCGTCGTCTTCGTTCTTTCCGCCCTCGCCCTTGCCGAGTTTCTTTTCCGATTCGACAAATTCGATGCGCTCGATCCACTTGACCATTTTGTAGCCGAGCTGATTCTCAACGCGCAAACGCAGCGGAGCACCGTAAACCTGAGGCAGCGGCGCGTCGTTCATCTCGCTCGCCAGCAGGCATTGCGGCTTGAGCACATTTTCGAGGCTCTGGGTGTCATAGTAGGGTCCTCCATAAAGTGCCTCGCCAAAGGAGTAGAACGCGACGGTGTGAGCTTCAGGACGGGGACGGACGAGCTCAATCAGCGTCTTCATGGGGATGCCACCCCACTTGGCGATGCCGCTCCAACCCTGGATGCAGTGATGCATGGCGATGTGCTCCACTTCGCCCAGCTTGCGCAGGTCGGCCAGCGAAAGCTCCACAGGATTCTCGACCAGACCGCCAACCTTCAATTTGAAATCGCGGAACTGACCCTCAGCCAAGCGCTTCCAATCGTCGCGCACGGGCACTTTGCCGTTGGGCCAGAAGTAAGGCGAAATATCCTGCTCCGAATACATTTGCTGTGGCATGAGCCGGTTGAGCGTGAGCAGTTGCATGGGATAGGTGACGATCTTGAGCGCATGCTGCAGCGCGCGCGGCTGAAGCCATGAGAGGTAGTGCGCGACGATCCAGCAAAGAATAACGATGCCGATGCCCGCAAAGCCCAGCCAGATGCCCATGTGGCCTTGATCGTTGGTGCCGAGCACGATATGGTTCATGTTCCGTGCGAAGCCGGTCATGACCACCAGCGTGATGTGGACCACGAGAAATGCCAGGAAGCTGAGCATCGTGAGGAAATGGATGGAGCGCGCTGACTGACGACCACCGAAAAGCTTCGCGTACCAAGTGAAGTGATTGACCACCGCGGGCGACATCGCGATACCGGTGAGGATCGCCAGCGGGCCAAAAATGAAGACCACGGTAAAGTAGGCGATCTGCTGCAGCGCGTTGTAGCCGTAGAAGCCGTTGGGCTCGGCAGGCAGATGGAAGGTGGCGTAGTGCACCCAGGTGTTCCACGCCTGCAGGATCACCGTGGGCGAGGTGGGCACGAGACGCTTCCACTGCTCGGTCGAGAAGAGCATGGCGACGAAATACACGCCGCAGAGGATGAAACCGTGCACATTGATGAAATGCCACACGCGCGCCACGCCAATGGTGTGCCGGTAGCCAGGTGTGCCGATGTACGGCGTGAGATAGCGGGCATCGTCCTTCGCCGTCCACAGCCGGTCGCGAGGAACTTTGATGGGAGTGAAGCGGATCCACTCACTGCCGGGCGTGCAATCGTCGTTGAAGTAGAGCCGCGGATGATCGGCCAGGATGGAAAGGCCGCTGCGGATGAGCATGGTCACAAAGAGGAAGTTGAAGAAGTGGCAGTAGCGGACCCAGAGCGGAAATCCGTGCGGGCCGGCAAAGTTGTTGGGATAGACGACAGGGACGGGCGGAATGTGCGGCAGGCCGGCGGCGAGCATCTCGATCCAGGCGGCGGCCACCAGCGCGACGATTACAGCCGCGATTCCGATCAGAATCGAAGGACGAACCCAGAGGCGGTGGCGGCGATCGGGAGGGAAATGCACCGCCGCATGCTCAGCATCAAACGCTATCATCCATTGACCCCCTCACATGATAATGCTGGCTACGACCCGATCGGCAGCATAGCTGGATTCTCGGTTGCTATGTCACGGACTCTTTGGGTTGTTGTTGCGGTCATAATGACCTCCTTCGATATTGAAAGTAAAGAAGATGGGATTCAGGTCGCAGGGACTTTAGTCACAGGAACCGCAGAGATTGCAAAGTATCGATTCCGATGTTTCCAACTGTGAATGACATTTGTCATTGGGGCGGGTATGGCTGATTCATTGCTTGCCGTCTATTTCAGGCCTACTCATAAGACATGCAGGATGGTTAGTTTGCCTCCAATATAAAGGCGCGGCACGATGATACGGACAGCTCGGACAGGTGTAGTCTCCGGTGATGCCCCATGCGCCCTTGGCGCCGGTCGTTACGTAGTAATTGCCGCTGCCGTCCTCGCCGCCCGCCGGCGTTTGGCTCAGCACGTTGCTGTTCAGCAGCGATATAGAGGCGTTGCTGCTCGACGCGGCGATGCCCGCCCCGCCATATCCGGTCGTATTGGCCGCCAGCAGATACACCGCAGCGCCCTGGATCGGGCTCTGGCCGCCATGCACGATCCCGTGAATCGCCGCGCCGGAAGCGGCGGCCGTTCGATTTGATGGGTTTGCGATCGGCATGCCGGCACAACCGGCGAACAGGAACGTAGAAAGAGATAAGGCAAGGATCAAGGAAAAGCGCACAGTCTCCCCCTTTTACCGGTCTTCTAGTGATGTGGGGAGCATAGCGGCCTCCGACTGCCCCCAAGGGGACAAATGAGGGTGCATGGTGGGTAATTCAGGGTCGGGCGGCCTTGGCTTTTCTTCTTCCGGCAGAGCCGCCGGTCGTATACTGATGACCTCCCTCAACTAGCCTTCTTAAACTCTTCGCTCTACGCCCAAACCAGACAAGGTGGCAACAGCATGGGCCCATCTCAAAACAACGCGGATCCGATCACAGCGAAACGCGGCGTGCTCGCGACCTGGAAAGGAATCGCAGCCTATTTCGGATGCAACGTCCGCACCGTTCGGCGATATGAGCAGGAACGCGGCCTGCCGGTGCACCGCGCGCCAGGGAAAAAGGGTGGCACGGTCTTTGCTTACACCTCTGAGCTTGACGCTTGGCTGGATTCCAACGAAAAGGCGGAAAGATCAAACCCCACGCAGTTAAGCAATGGACCGGAAGACCATCTGGACGATGTCCCGCGCAACATTGCGGAGTCCACAGACCCCGCCCTGCCTCCCGCAGTTGCTTCCGGCGAACACCAGGAAAAACAATTGTCGTTTCGCCGATGGTACCCCTGGGGTTTCGCCGGCTACGCGCTGCTGATCTCCTTTGTGTTGCTCTTCTGGAAGGTCGGCAACCACAAAACATCCGCTGCAGGCATTCCAGCGAAAGTGGATGCGCTCAACCCGCACGTCCCCGTTCCCGGCGCCCAGGACCTGTTTCTTCGCGGGCGCTACTTCTGGAACCTTCGTACTGCCGACGGTCTGGCCACGGCAATTGACTCCTACACGCAAGCGATTGTGATCGACCCTTCCTATCCCGAAGCCTACGCCGGACTTGCCGAAACCTACGATCTGCTGCCGCAGTTCGGCCATGCTGATTTGGGAGATTCCCTTACAAAGGCAAAAGAAGCTGCTGACCGCGCCATCGAGTTGAACCCGAATCTCGCCTCCGCGCATCGGGCCAAAGCGTTTGCCCTCTACTTCTGGGACTGGGATATCACCGGTTCAGATGCCGAATTCCGCAAAGCCATCGCTCTCGATCCAAACTCGGCTCAAACCCACCAATGGTACGCAAGCACTCTTCATTCCAGGCTTGAGGGCGCTCATTGCCTGAAGGAAATTGAAGAGGCTGAACGCCTTGACCCGACGTCGGCCTCAATTGCAACCGACGCCGCATACTACCGCACGGAATTCGGCGATTTTGATGCAGGCGTGAGAGCTCTGAAGGAACTGGAGCGGACACAGCCCTCCTTGGCGAGCCCCGCCCTCTTTCTCAGGCAGATTGACTTTGCGACGGGTGACTATCAGGGCTATATTGCAGAAGCTCGCCGCTACGCTTCAATCACACACAACCCTGACGATCTTGAGCTAGCAAACCAGGTTGCGGAAGGGTGGGCGCGCGGTGGCAAGATCGGCATGCTGGAGGGTAGAGCCAGAGCGCTCAAGACCGCATTCGACCGCGGCGACGAGCCAGGCTTTAAACTCGGCGAAACCCTGATTCTTTTGGGGCGCCGTGAAGAGGCATTAGCGTATTTTCGCGCATCCCTCAAGCAGCACTGTCTGTCGCTGACCACCATGCAATTGAGCCCGTGGGCCAAACCTCTCGCAAACGATCCGGGGTACGCTGCACTCTTCAGCCAGGTTCGCAAGCGCATCGATGGCCAATTCCCGCTCCAGTCGTCCCTCGCTCGCGCTTCGCTCTTCCTGCCGCAGTAACAGCTCACGAATTTGCGAAGGTAATGTAGACCGGAACACCACTGCTCAGGCAGAACAGTCAAAGGAAGCAACGATCCCGCCCCACACTGATTACTCGATTACCCTATCGAAAGGCGAGCTCGCACCGGTTCGAAATCTGTTTTTCTTGAGCTTGTCAGAAGCGCGGATTTCGATCGTAATTGCGGATGCATTGGTGAAGAGCATACTTCCGGAGCTACACCTTGTGAAACTGTGCTGTTGTCCGCAAAAATTAAGTTATGTATTTCGCCAAATGCTGATCCGCGCGTTCTTGCTAGCTCTTAACGGTTAAGAGGTATGGAAGGGCGCGATTTTCAGCCCAGAGACGGCGAGCGTTATCTCTGAGAAAACACATGGCGTTTTGTTCGGATATTTTTTGACGAGGCACAAATCTCGCTCTAGTCTGAATATCCTGGAGGAAGGGCACCACGCCCTCAGATGTCCTCGGTCATACCCTGATTTGCCCATCGACAGACCATTTGGGACCAGCTAGCGTTCATAGTCAGGATCCAAGTTGGAAGACGCTCTGCGCTCCAAGCTACCCAAATTTGAATTCATAGACCTAGCTTGCATCTCCGGAAAAAGCTTTGCACACCAGCACCGAAGAGTCTCAGACCCTGGAACCGAACGAACTCGAGCAATAAGCGGCCAAAAAATCGCTCTCAGAGAGAAAGCCGACCATGTCGAATGCAAATCTTTCCTTTTGCAGATGGTTGATCGTCAGTGTTTCGTTGTTCTTCCTGGCCGTCTTCGCCTGGCCGATCGAGGCTCAGAGCCTACGGGCAGGCCAGAGCGCTCCGCCAATTCGGGTCGGCGGCGAAGGCCAGAGCCTACCGACAGACCTGAGCGCGCCGGTGGTGCGGGTTGGCGGCGTCAAAATCGCGGGCGTTCCAGACGACTGGACACGTCATCGTGTGGTTTTCTCCGACCCCGGCACGGAGCAGGACGCGATCAAGAACGGCCGCTATGAACGTTGGCAAAAGATCGTCAACGACCCACGCTACGTAATGCAGCAGCTCAGGAGGAACTTGCCGATCGAAGGACCCGCGGCGGCAGTAGTCAACGCAAGAAGAGCATGGCTCGCCGAGGCCCGCAGCGCGGACAGGAAGTTGCACCCAATTCTTCCCAGACAAATTCCTCGCAGACCAATTCTTCCCGGGAGAGAGAGATTCAGCCCAAGGCCGCTGATCGAACAGGACTGGAACGAACTCCTCGCGAACACCGTCTACGCGGCTTCTGTTTCTACCTTCCCGGCGAAGTGGTCCTTTGACACGACGGCAGCGAGATGCGCCGACGATTTCGTGGTCTACCCCGTCCCACAGTATGGGGGCACCACCATCATCGCGTATTACAACCTTTACGCGGGATGCTCCGGCTCCGGTCCGGTTCCCTCGGTCGATTGGGCCTACAACTCGGGCGGAGTCTCATTCTTATCGCCCTCTTCGCCGATTTTTGCTCTCAGCGGGCAGGAAGTTGCGTTCACTAGCATTACGCTGGACGCAGATGCAGGAGGAGCTGAACAGTCAGTCCTGGCGCTGCTCAAATTCGCTGCGCCAGCCGGGGACGGAGCCAACGGCACGCTGACGGCACCCGACACTCCTCAATTTTACGCTCCCAACGATTTCTGGAACAACGGATCTGGATGCACAGCCCCTTGCACTACTTATACCCAGTTCAACTCCGGGGATGCCGCGCCGGCTCCGGTCTACGGGTCCTCGAATCCGTACTATGACTACGGCACCGACTCTCTCTACGTGGGAGACAACGTCGGGCAACTACACAAGTTCCATCCTGTATTCAACGGTCCTCTGACGGAGGTCGTCGGCAGCGGCACCAACTGGCCCGTTCAACTCGCCAACACCAACGGGAATGACACAAACGAGGTAAGCAGCCCGGTCTACGACCCCGTCTCCGGCTACGTCCTAGTGGGCACCACGACCACACCGGGGAATACACCGGGAGGTTTTTTGTACGCGGTGGACGCGACATTGGGCGCAATCCACGCCTATTCTCCCCAACTCGACAACCAGTTCGGAGTTTATGACTCCCCGCTCCTGGACCCCGCTATAGAAGAGGCGTATGTTTTCGTCGGATCGGACCCCACGACTGGCCATAGTTTGGTTTACCAGTTCTCCCCGTCATTTACGACATGGACCCCGGCGTCAGTCGACGTCGGACCCGGCGATGGAGGCTCACGGGCCGCATACCAACTCGCTGGCACTTTTGATAACGCATACTACACATCGTCGAATGGAACCGGGAACATCTACATGTGCAGCTCGAGCGTGCCCGCCACGCTTTACCAGTTGCCGATCTCCGGCGGCCTGATGAAGCCACCGAACGCGGGACCCGTGATAGGCGACGATACGGGCCTGGCCGACGGCGGGTACTGTTCTGAAGTCACTGAGTTCTACAACTCCAGCCTCGACCTCGGCAACGGTGAGGATCTCCTGTTTCTTAGCGTTTGGGCCGGCACCGAGAGCGGATGTACGGACGATGCGACTGACGGTTGTGTAATGTCGTTCAATGTGACCCCGGCCTCGCTGCCGGCAGACCTCACCACGCTTGCGCCGCTCGGCACGCTGGATGTGTATACAGACCTGTATTCACAATCGACGAGCGGAATCATCATCGATAATGCGGCGACCAACCTTGCGGGCGATTCGCAGATCTATTTTGAGACGCGAGCGCCCGACGCTCCCGCCTGCACACCGGGCAGCTCGAACGCAGGCGATTGCGCGGTACAGGCGTCGCAACAGAATTTATCGCAATGACAGCGCGGAGGGTCTGTGGTCCGCAAAAATTATGCAAGAGAATGAAGTTGCGGGTTTTAGCGGCCTGAGCCTTTCTACGTCGGCTGTGAATCATTCAGTGACGCGCTGCTCTATATTGATCGCAATGATCAGTCTGCTCAGGTCGGCCCGGTCATCTCTCTACACCCTTGATGGTCAGGCCAGCTCGGATACCTCCACTCCGCCGCCAGACCGATTATGCAGCAAGCCTGCAGCGCAGCATCACGTCTCTGGCGGCATGATGCAATCGATCCATGGGTGGGACGTGGTTGGCATTTATCATCACGCCCTTCAGAACTCGATCGCAAGCCTGTGGATTTTGGGACAGGGTGCGGTACCCGGCACCGACGTTACCAGCAAAACGCCGCAGAACTCGGTGTCCATCGGGTTGGCGAAAAGTGTCTAGCCTGATTCAGGTGACAAGTCCAGATTGACCGGTGTGTTGGTTTGAGGCCCCGGCTTGACTGTTGCGCCAAGGCCGTCTGTTTTGGGTTAGCTGGGTGTGTCCGGCGCCATTCTCACACGGAAGCGTGACCGCCGTCACGGAGCGTGCAATGCTGGCATCCTACACTACTGGTGTAGTTGCGAAATTGCGCAAATACGAAGGCAACGCAGAAGGGGAGGCCTGGATGAATCACACAATGAGCGACGCATCGTGCGAACTGCTAGGCGACTTCTTTGCTACGTTTGCGCATACCACGCGCATGCGTATCTTCTGTGCGTTACAGCGTGACGAAAAAACCGTCACGGAGATCGCCAACGAAGCGGGCGTATCCATTACAAACGCATCACAGCATCTGCGCCTGATGCGCGATCGCGGCGCGGTGATCGCCGAAAAGCACGCGCAGAGCGTCTACTACCGCATCGCCGATCCGCGCTTCGTGGAGGCGGCAATGCTGATTCGCGAGGCGCTGTCTCAACGTTACCGCCAGAATGCGGCGCAGGCATCGGCCAGCGCGCCCCGACGGAGAGCGACAAGAGTTCTTCAACCCGCGTAGTCGTGGTTTACCGCGGTCACGCAGATCATTTAGGAGTCGTTCAATGAGCGAAGCAGTTGCAGTAGTTGCGGCAGACAAAGTGATTGACGCACGAGGAACAGCCTGCCCCGGGCCCCTGCTCGAAGCCAAGAAGGCCATGGGTCAGGTTAAGGTTGGCCAGGTTATCGAGGTCAAGTCAAACGACAAAGGCTCGCGGAAAGATATTGCCGCATGGTCCGCGAAGATGGGCCACGAGTTTCTTGGCATCGTCGAAGCCGAAGGGCATGATCGCATCCTGGTACGTCGCAAAAAGTAGCCTCTGCACAAATTGTGAACAAGGACTTACCGGCCCATTTGGGCCGGCTGGAATTCCGTTGCCTCCATGTGGAGTGATGGCGGTGCGAGGTGCACTATGAGCGAGCCGTTCGTTCCAAAGATTCTGGTTTTGGCGACGGAGAAATGCGCCTATCCGGGAGCCGATGCGGTCGGCAAGGCACATCAGGAGTATCCCTCCAACGTATACATCCTGCGCGTGCTGTCGCCTGTTCTCTTTCCCGAAGATTTCTATCTTGGTTGCTACGGCAAGGGAATCGACGGGATTCTGATTGCCGCCTGCGGCTCCGACTGTCCATATCATGGCGCCTACGACCGGCTGGCGGCGCGCATCGATCAGCTGACGTCCAGGATGAACGCTGGCGGACTGGACATTGAGCGGATACGGCTGACCGCTATCTGTACGGTATGCATCAAGGCCTTTCTCAAGGAAATCGCACTGATGAGCGACCATCTGAATCGGCTTGGTCCAGTAGACCGGCAACTGGCAGAACAGTTGCGGCGCGAGTCGGTGAGGCGTCTTCAGGCCTCCGCCCGCTTTCCGCGCCTCGCTCCAGCGATGCAGGGAGGCCTTTGATGAATACCCAAATCAACTCGGACTACACGCCTGACGCGTTAATCGTCGGAGGCGGAATCGCGGGCCTGCAATCGGCGCTCGATCTCGCAGACCAGGGCTTGCAGATCCTCGTCGTCGAACGCCAGTCCAGCATCGGAGGCCACATGATTGCCCTCAGCAAGGTGTATCCAACACTGGATTGCGCAAGTTGCATTACGACCCCCAAGATGTCCGCGGTGGCGCATCACCCGAATATTCAGATTCTCACCAATACCGAAGTGGAAGGAATCGAGTCCGTCGACGGGATGCATCGCGTGCGGTTGCTGCAGAAGCCTACCTACGTGAACTTCGACAAATGCATTGGTTGCCGCCTTTGCGAGTATGCCTGCGATACGGAATACCCAGATCCGTTCGAGGAGGGGTTAGGCACGGTTCGGGCCATCGCTGTTCCCTTCACAAATGCAATCCCGCAAAAAGCCGTGCTCGATGCCGAGCATTGCGGCACTTGCGGGACATGCGCACGGGTCTGTCCGACTGATGCTATCGAATTTGACCAGCAGCCGCGCAACCTGACGATTCGCACCGATGCGGTGATCATCGCATCCGGCTTCCAATTGAATGCAATGACCGTCAAACCTCAGTACAACGCGCGACAAAGTAAGAACATCGTATCTCCGCTCACGCTGGAGCGGCTGCTTGCGCCGCACGGCCCGTATGGCCGCGTGCTCAGGCCATCCGACGGCAAGATTCCGGCCGCGGTCGCATTTGTGCAATGTGCCGGTTCCCGCGATCAATCGATCGGCGTGTCCTATTGTTCGCGAGTTTGCTGCATGTACTCAATCAAGCAGGCGATGCTGCTGTCCGGCTCTCTTCCTCTGGCTGATATCACGATCTACTACATGGATGTTCGCGCCTTCGGCAAAGGCTACGAGCAATTTTTCCAGAACGCCAAGGCGATGGGCATCAGCTTTGTGCGCGGCAAGGTGGCGCGCATCAACCCGGTAGATGGTGGAGACCTCTCAGTGCACGTCGAGAGCACGGAGGATGCCCAGAATCCGCTACAGGAGCATCGCCATGATCTGGTAGTGCTTGCACAAGGCATGATTCCGGGCTGGAAGCCAGCCGACTCAACGTCGATTGCATGTGCAAGCGACGGCTTTGTGGCAACCCCTTCGCTGACTGCTCCTACCCTGACCACGGCGCCAGGAATTTTTGTCGCCGGCACGGCTGCGGGCCCGAAGGACATTGTCGACACCATAGCGGAGGCTGGCGCGGCGGCCATGCAAGCCAGTCAATATCTCTACCAGAAGCGAGTTGAACAAAAGCATGCTGAGGTTCTGGTTGGGTAAGGGCTGGATTCAAGATGGGACTATCGAGGAAAAGCCATGAGCGAGAAGGACGAATTAAGGCAGCACCGCAAGGACGACGGGCCTGAAGTTGAATGCGCGGAGCTTCTGCCAGACGAAGAGGCTCACTTCGAGCGCCAAATCGAAACGCTGCGCAAGAGCCATTCCGAATCCATGCAACAGCATGCCGAGCACGCGGTTGAGCCAAGAATCGGCGTCTACATTTGCCGCTGTGGCGGAAACATCTCCGATGTAGTGGACGTTGAGCGCGTGGCAGAGAGCGTGCGCCTGATTCCCGGGGTCACCACCGCCAAGGTCCACACGTTTGTGTGCTCCGATCCAGGCCAGCACCTGATCAGCGACGACATTCTGCAGGAGAATCTGGATCGCGTGGTCGTCGCCTCGTGCTCACCGTTTCTGCATGAAACAACCTTCCGCGGCGCCGTTGGGCGCGGAGGCATGAATCCCTATTTCTATGAGCATGTCAATATCCGCGAGCAGGCCTCCTGGGCGCACAGGCATGATCCGGCCGGCGCGACGTCCAAAGCCATCCGCATGATTGCCGCAGCGGTTGGAAAGTTGCACCATGCTATACCTCTCGACCAGATCAAGCTGCCGAATCATCGCCGTGCGCTCGTGATCGGCGGTGGCATCGCCGGCATGAAGGCGGCTGCCGACCTCGCAGGCCGCGGAATCAAGGTGATTCTTGTGGAGGCCTCAGAACAGCTTGGAGGACGCCTGAATCAGCGAGGCAAGGTGTATCCCAGCGAACGGGACGCTGAGGAGCTAGTTGCCGAACTGAAGTGCGCAGTGAGTCAGAACGCCAACATAGAAATCGTTCTGGGCAGCAAAGTCACCACGGTGAACGGGTTTATTGGGAACTTCAAAGTTGTTGTGGAGTCGATACAAACCGCGGCTCTCAGCACGCCTACCCTTGAAACAACCGTCGGTGCCATCATCATGGCGACAGGCTTCCGTCCCTATGTGCCCCAGGATGGCGAATTCCTTTATCGGACTGAACCCCGCGTCCTGACGATGCCGGAGTTTATTCAACTCATGCGAACCGTGAGCCCGGAGGCAAAGCGGCTCACTTATCGCGACCAGGCGATCCGCAATATCGCATTTTTGCATTGTGTTGGCAGCCGGCAACTGGACGGCGTCCACGATCCAGGGCCGAATGGGAGACTGAATACCTACTGCTCGCGCACGTGCTGCACCACGATTTTGCAGCAGGCCCTCGCGGCGCGCAAGCGGTTTCCGCAGGTTGGCGTCTTCGACTTCAATCAGGACATCCGCACTTATGGCCGCGGCGAGGAGAATTATTACACCGAGGCAAGCAAGGCCGGCGTCACTTTCTTCCGCTACAACGGCGAGGAGCCGCCTCGAGTTGAATCAACTTCGCCCAGGCGCGCCAAGGATGCAGCATTATCGGTGACTGTGAAGGATGCGCTGACCTGGGGAGAAGAACTCTCAATCGGCGTGGACATGGTTGTGCTGGGAACTGGAATGATGCCGGGACAGATTGAAGACCTGGTCGAGCAGATAAAACTGTCGACCGGGGAAGACGGATTCCTGCAGGAAGTTCATCCCAAACTGCGACCTGTCGAAGTCGCTGTGAATGGAGTTCTGCTGGCCGGTACTGCACAGGGCCCCATGAACATCCAGGAGACACTGGCCGCGGCCGGGGCAGCAGCCGTGAAGGCCGCGGCCATGTTCGCCAAGGAAGATGTTGAGCTGAATCCATATGTGGCCGCAGTTGATCTCTCGCTGTGCAGCGGTGAGGCGAAGTGTGTCACGCAATGCGACTACGAGGGCGCGCTCAAAATGGTGCAGGTAGAGGTGGATGGAGCGATGGTCGAGCGTGCGCAGGTGAATGCGGGGCTGTGCGTTGGCTGCGGCGCCTGCGTTTCTGTTTGTCCGCACCGCGCCATCGATCTCAACGGCTGGACACTCGATCAGTTCGAGGCCATGGTTGATGGCCTGACAGCAGATATTTCAAGTCACGAATGCTCAGCCGATCTCGTCAGCATTCACTAGCGGCAACTCACAGTGGCAGAGGGGAAACGAAACATGGCGATGAAGGCACTTACATCCGGGCAAAAGCAGGCGCTGGCGGCACTTCGTGCAAGTCTGGGCGGCATCAGCGAGCAGAAGCGGCAGGCGCAGAAGCATCTGATAGCGGCGCGGAAGGCGATTCAAAAGCTCCTCGAGGGGCAGTCCGCTACCGTTCCGCAGATTGCCGAGGCGTTGAACATGCCGGCAGACGAGGCGCTCTGGCATGTGACCGGAATGCGCAAGTATGGAAAAGTCGCCGAAGACGGCGAGGACGGCGACTATCCGCTCTATACCCTTGTTGCCTATGAAGAAAAGGCAACCGCCGCTCACTAGAAGCTGGAAAGGCATTCGCTATGGCACGCGTTGTGGATGTATCACTGTTGCGAAAAATTAAACTGCACGGAGCCGGCAAAACTCTGGACGTGAGCACCTGTTTCAACTGCGGGAACTGTACTGCAGTCTGCCCTCTGGCGCAGGATTCTGCCGGCTTTCCGCGGCGCATGATTCGCATGGCCTTGGTAGGAATGGAGCAGGAGTTGCTGGCCAGCGAAGACCTGTGGCGCTGCTATGCCTGTGGAGAATGCACCCAGACCTGCCCTCGCGAAGCCGATCCGGCCGAGTTCATGGCGGCCGCGCGCAGCTATGCAGTCTCACGCTATGACTTCACGGGGCTCGCCGGGCTGGCAAACCGCTCCGTGATTGGCAACCTGTCGGTCTTCGCTCTCTTCTCCGCCTGCTTCAGTTTGTTGCTGATGAGCAAAGAGAACCCCGGAGGGCCAAACCTGCCGCTCTTCGACTTTCTTCCCGGTGTTTGGATTCATAACATTGGCGTCGTCCTATTTACGGTCGTCGGGCTGAGCGCCTTTTTCGGAATCGCTTCAATGGCCGTGCGCTACTGGCGGCAGCGCCGCGGCGAAGGCGTTGCATTGAGCTTTGAGGCGTTGCCTGGAGCGGTCTATTCCGCGCTCTCCGATGCTTTACTCCATCGTCGCTTCCGGGAGTGCGACACGGAAGCGAAGCAGCTGGATCCCGCTCTGCAGCCTTGGTATCTGCGCCCATGGCTGGTGCATGCCTCTGTCATGGGCGGATTCCTGGCCATGCTGCTGGCCACCACTCTCGACTTCATGCTCAAACCGATCGGTTCTCCTGTTCCCCCGTGGTACCCGATGCGCATCCTGGGCGCAGTGGGTGGGGTGGTCTGTCTCTACGGTCTGGTTATCGTACTGTTTCGCCGCGCGCAGGGCAAGGAGACTCCCTATAAGAAGAGCAGCTTTACCGACTGGTTCTTCCCCGTCCTTCTGACGGTGACAGTTCTCACCGGCTTGCTTTGCGAGATGATCGTGTATCTACCCTCGCCCACGGCGCTCGGTCACTGGGTGTTCTTCGCGCATGTCGTATTGGCGATGGACCTTGTTGCACTGCTGCCGCTCACCAAATTTGCCCACGTCCTATATAGGACCCTAGCCCTCATCCTCTTCGCATGGCGTCATGCGCCTGCTGCGGAGACAATCACCGCAGATGTTCAGGCATAGCCTCCCGATACGTTTTTGAAAGGACCCAAAGATGACCATCACTGCGACAGAAAGCGAACTGCAGCAGGCAATTCAGCAGTTGACGGAGCGCATGAATGCGCTCGAACAGTCCGCAGGCAACAATCGCCTCTCGATCGGCGTCATGAGCGGCAACCTGGACACAACCATGGCCGCCTTCATCATTGCTCTCGGCGCCGTGGCCTACGACATGGAGGTGGATATGTTCTTCACCTTCTGGGCCACAGCGGCGCTGCGTGACCCCAAAAAGTCGCCTCGTAAAGCATTTTTGGACAAGATGTTCGGCTGGTTGCTGCCACGCAGCTCCCACGCGCTGCCGCTCTCGAAGATGCAGATGGCGGGCATCGGACCAAAGATGATTCGCTCGGTGATGAAGGCGCGTGGCGTTAAGTCGCTCGAGCAATTGATGAAGGATGCCGCGGAATTCGGCGTGCGCATCCACGTCTGCGAAATGTCGATGGGCGTGATGGGGCTTAAGGAAGAAGAAATGATCGAGTATCCGGGTATCGACTATGTAGGCGTCGGCTCGTTCATCCAGATGATCGGCGAGTCGAAGCAGGTCGTATTCCTGTAGGTCGGCCATGTGCAATGGGGTGGGCCGCATGTTACGCAGGCTCGCCCTCGTGCCATACCGGGCGAGTGTCTGAGGTAGTGCGGAGTCTGGTTACGCGGCGGAACTTCTGCGAAACAATGCTGAATAACCGAGTCCCTCATCGATATGAACTTCCTATGGGCGTCGTAACAGTCGAGCCACTCTCGTGCCGTTTCATCCAGTACAGCCGCCGGGTCTTTCATCACGCCGTGACTTCCTCTAGTTGAGGTTTTCTCTGTTTGCTCGCCAATAGGGTGGACGACTCCACGCAGCCCCACGCAGAACTTTTCAGGACTCCGCTGCCAGAATGTTGTAGATGGTTTGACGACTCAGCTGGAATTCACGGGCAAGAGCGGACTTGTTCTCGCCAGCAGCCGCCCGGTCGCGGATCACTTTCACCGCAGTTGCACCGACTGCCAACATGGATACGGGGGATTGTTTCTTGGTCACCTATGGTAATTGGCTGGCGAGGGGACGAGCAAAGTTCTTTCCCGAAGCTCTCGGCAGGGGGCGGCAGCGAACGTTATTAGGTGGCACCCCTGCGGCCATGAGGCCGGGAGATGATGTGCCCCAGAGCACTACTTACGAATCGCCGGGGCAATTCGAAGTGCGGCAAATCACATTCCCCGAGGCCGGAACAAAAACCCTCGATCCGTGCCCCCAATTGGCGCAGACTTGGGCAGATATTTCTCCGGCGAGGGGCTGGTGTATATGGATTAGGTTTTGAGCCGGATGATTCGTTATGCATGGCGAGATGCTTGAATGTCGAGGCTCGTGGCTAAAGCGCGTCGTTCCTTGGTTCGGCAATAGAAAACGACAGCAATACCGGCGGATAGCGGTGGAATTCAATCGATTTTGTGCTAGAAAGGAGATTCCTCATGAAATTCGACATCAAAGCTCTGGCTCTAGCGAGTGCAATCTTCTGGGGAGCGGCAATTCTGCTGGTTGGCCTAGCCAATCTGATTTGGGGCGGCTATGCTCAGCTTTTCTTGCAGACATTGGCCTCGTTTTACCCCGGCTACCATGCAACCCGCAGCATTGGTGAAGTTGTGATCGTGACTCTCTACGCGGTGGCGGACGGACTTATTGGAGGAACCATCTTTGGATGGCTTTACAACCGCCTAGCGGCATAATCGAAGCCCTGAGCGGTTTTCTCGTCTTCCAGTTTTCTTGAGCACGGTCGAATGCAGTCAACAGAGAGCCTCGGTCGTTTCCAGACGGGCTTCTCGTGTGTGTAAAGCTCACACCGGCGCAATCAATCCCGCATTGTTGTTTCTCACGTTGCCAACTGCTCGGCTTACTTTCCAAGCCTTCAACTCTTCAGCCGGGTATATTTGCCGCTATTCTCCCTAAACTCCTGATCGAGCCAAACGAATTTCTTCACCCGGAATGTCGTCATGTTATAACCACTCAACGTGCGAAGCAGGGCTTGAGCGTCCGACTTCAATCTCGATTGCGACTTTCAGACTCTCTGCACCCCAATACTCGTCATAACCGACTTCAAAGACTACCCCGTCAGTTTCGAGATTCGTCCATAAGGCAATCTTGAG